>Ga0256838_1000156_pt1 | contig 46780 bp, 45 predicted proteins | sample 4571419metaG_FD_185978 | JGI IMG/M metagenome (GOLD analysis project Ga0256838, IMG submission 185978) | Hydrothermal vent microbial communities from Guaymas Basin, Mexico - 4571-419 | ecosystem: Environmental > Aquatic > Marine > Hydrothermal vents | place: Mexico: Guaymas Basin | collected... | reverse complement strand
TTTAAAATTGTTATACGAAAATTAATTTATTTTGCGGAAAGCAGAAAAATATTTTTTCTGCTTTTAGTCTTACTATTTTTGGATATAAATATTATTTCTTATCTTTTAAAAGCAGAAAACATTAAATTTTTTAACTTTTGGATATATCAATATAAAGGATTTTCACATTTTTCTACCAAAATTCCTATATATTTTCAAGTTTTCCTATATATATTTTATTTTTTAATATTATTTATCTCCTTTAATGCGATTTTATGTACCATAAAACAAATAAATTTAAGATTTTTTATTCATATATTTTGGATACTATCTTTAGTAAACTATATTCTTTTAAATCCATATTCAAATATATATAAAGTTCCTTTACCATTTAGTTTTAAAATAGAAAATACTAAAATTTCTCTTACAGATTTTTACATAGAGAATAACTTGCCTTTTTTAGTTATAAATAATAAGAAACTTTCTATAAATAAACCTATAAAATTAAATAATTTTGTAATCTACCTTTACAGTATAGAACCAAACTATATTAGTCTAAAAATACAAAAAATAAATTTTCTAGTTTATGCTACTTTCCTTTTCTCTATAGTAGCTTTTCTTTTAACTCTTTTTCAGTTTTTTAAATTACTCTTCTTGACGAAAGAAAAATAGATTTTTAAATTTAAAGTGATTTAAAAAAACTATAAGGAGGGCATATGAAGACTTTAGAAAAATTAAAAAAAATTTATTCTATTATTGAAGATAAAAAAGGAGAAGATATAAAAATTTTAGATTTAAGAAATTTATCTTCTTTAACTGATTACTTTATTATAGCTTCTACTTCATCTGAAACTCATAATCAAGCTTTAGCAGACGAAATACGTTTTAAACTTAAACATGATTATCATGAACTACCTATAAATGTTGAAGGATATGAAGTAGGGGATTGGATTTTACTTGATTACGGAGATGTAATGATTCATCTTTTTAAACCCGAAACTCGAGAAAAATATGGACTTGAATTTATTTGGCTTGATGCTCCAAGAATAGAAATTGAGGCTTTAAGTGAAGAAAAAAATTAATTTAATATGTGTAAGTAAAATTTCTCCTATTTTTAAAGGAGCTCAAGATTATTATATTAACAAACTAAAATATTTTTGCGATATATCTATAAAAGAGGTTCCTCAAAGTAATAAATTAACTGAAGGTAGGAAAATTTTAAAGAATTTACCAAAGTCTTCATTTATTATAGTTTTGGATGAAAGTGGAAAAATGCTTAGTAGTGTTGAATTTGCAAAAAAATTAATAGAACCTTATAAAAATATAAGCTTTATTATTGGAGGCCCTGAAGGTTTAGAAAACTTTGTAAAAGAACAAGCAAATTTTTTACTTTCTTTATCAAAAATGACTTTACAACATGATATAGCTAGAATTGTTCTATTAGAGCAAATTTTTAGAGCTTTTAATATCTTAAAAAATACTCCATATCATAAATGAAGGAGAAGAAAAATAAAATGAAATATAAATTAACTCTTGAGTATTTTGGAGCGAACTTTTTTGGATGGCAAAAGCAAAAAGGATTAAGAACGGTTCAAGGAGTTTTAGAAGAAACTTTAAAAAAAATTTATGGGAAAGAAATTTCCGTTCAAGGTGCAAGTAGAACTGATGCAAAAGTTCATGCTCATGGACAAGTGGCAGCTTTTATTCCCCCCTTTTTAAATATAGGTCCCCATGAATTAAAAAAAGCTTTAAACCGTCTTTTACCCTGGGATGTAAAGGTAAAAGATATTCAAATAGTTCCTATTTGTTTTCATCCAGTAAAAGATGCCAAAGCTAAGTATTATATTTATAAAATATATAATGCCGATTACTTATCTCCTTTTTATTATCAAAGAGCTTATTTTGTAAAGGAGCCTATCAATATTTTTTCTTTTGAAAAAATATTAAAAATATTTGTAGGAAAAAAAGATTTTGGAGCTTTTTGTGCTAAAGAAGATAAAGAGAAAAAAAATACTATAAGATTTCTATTTGACATTTTTGTGGATAAATCTGAAGAAAATGTTATTGATATTCATTTTTTTGGGGAAAGTTTTTTAAGACATCAAATAAGACGTATTGTTGGAACGGCTTTAGCTTGTTATTTTAAAAAAATAAAAGCCGAAGATATTTTAAAAGCTTTTGAAACAAGAGAAACTATGCCATATTCCGTGCCTGGAGAAGGACTATATCTGATGAAAGTTTTTTATGAAGATATTTATGAAAAAGTCTAGAGTTTTTTTCCTTTGTATATAAAATAGTTTAATATATAAGAAAATATTAAACAAAAAATTCCGATAAAATAAGATAGTTCTAAAGCTAATTTAAAGTTTCCCTCGGATAAAAGATTATAAATTTCTAGAGAAACTGTTGTTGTTTTAAAAGGAATGTTTCCAGCAAGTATCAATGTAGCTCCAAACTCTCCTAAGCTTCTTACAAAACAAAGTAATAGAGCTGCAAAAAAAGAGTATTTACATAAGGGTAATAAAACCTTAAAAAACTTTTCTAAAAAATTTTTATTGAATAAATCACATAAAAATAGATACCTTTTATCTATTTGTTCAAAGGCTGTTTTTAAAGTTTTAAAATAAATAGGAAAGGAGACAATAAAACTTGCTAAAATAGCACCCTTTACATCAAATATAAATGAAATTCCAAATTTTTCCAGAATTTTTCCTATAACGGATGTTTTCCCAAAAATTAAAAGTAAAAAAAACCCTGTAACGGTAGGTGGAAAAACAAGGGGCAGATTTATTAAACTTTCTAAAAAAATTTTTCCTTTAAAATTTTTAAAGGCAAATATATAAGCTAAAAATGAAGTGATTATTACATTAAGTAAAGTGGATATAATTGCTACTTTCAAAGATAATTTTATGGAAAATAAGATTTCTGGGTTTTTAAATATTTCTAGCATGTTTAACCTATTTTAGGTAAAATTTCATGAGCTATTTTTAATAAATTTTTATCTCTTTTCACCTTCTCAACAGCGTGAATAACAGTAGTATGATCTTTTCTATTAAAAAATTTAGCTATTTGAGGATAAGATAATTTTAACTTTTCTCTGCATAAAAACATAGCAATGTGCCTAGCTTGAGATATATCTTTTTTTCTTAATGGACTATCTAAGGTTTTAGGATTTATATTAAAGTAATTAGCTACGGCATACTTTATTATGTGAACTTTTTCTTCTATATCATCTACAAAATTATCTAAAAAAGTATCTATATTTTCCTTTATTTCTTTTCTTTCTTCCTTTTTCTCAAACTTTGAAAAAAGTTTTTTAGCAAGCTCTAGGGTAATAGGTTGCTTAAGGAGTTTAGCTTGAGCTTTTAAAGTTAAAAGTGCACCTTCTAATTCTCTAATATTTTTGGTAAATACCTTAGCTAAATATTCTAAAACTTCATCTGGAACTTTTATATTTTCAAGTTCACATTTTTTTCTTAGGATAGCAAGTCTAGTTTCAAAATCTGGAGGAGATATATCTACAATTACCCCCCATTCAAAACGACTTTTTAATCTTTCCATAAGATTAGGAATTTTATTTGGGGGGGAATCTGAAGTTATAACAATTTGTTTCTCTGCACCATAAAGATAATTAAAAATATGGAAAAACTCTTCTTGGGATTTTTCTTTTCCAGCTAAAAATTGGATATCATCTACCAAAAGTAAATCTATGTTTTTATATTTCTCTTTAAAGGCTGATACTTTATTATTTTGTATAGCGTATATTAGCTCGTTAATAAATTCTTCAGCGGGAATATATACAATTTTAAATTTTGGATTTCTCTCTAAAATATAATTTCCAATAGCATGCATAAGATGGGTTTTTCCTAGACCTACTCCTCCATAAATAAAAAGCGGATTATAAACTTTTCCTGGATTTTTAGCAACTTCCTTTGCGGTCACATAAGCAAATTCATTATTTTTTCCAACTACAAAAGTTTCAAAGGTATATTTTGGATTTAAGCAGATATCATTTTCACTTTTAACTATTTCTATTCTTCTTATATTATGTTTTTTATAAACAAATTTCAAAATATCTTGAAGTTTATAGAAGTATTTTGATGTAATATAATTTCTAACATTATCATCCAAAGTTTTTAAATATAAAACTCCATCTTCTATCTTTAAAGGTTCTAATTTTGAAATGTAGTTTTCGAAAGTATCTTTATTAAAAAATTTTTCTAAAACTCTTAAGGTATCATCCCAAAAAAGTTCGGTTTGCTTCATAGCATCCTATCCAATAAGTTATAATACTTTATCATTTTTTCTAAAACTCATTTAAAATATTATACTTGTAGAGGTATAAAATGGAAATAGATAAATACTTGGAAGTTGCTTTACTTGCAACAAAAAAAGCAAGTGATATTTTACTATCTTATTTTGAAAAAAATAAAAAACTTAAAGTTGATGAAAAATCTAAAAATGATTTTGTAACTCAAGCTGATAAAGAATCTGAAAAAGCAATTATATCTACTATTTTAGAAAATTTTCCAAATCATAAGATTTACGCTGAGGAAAGTAATCACAAAGTAGAAGACCTAAAGCAGGGAGATATTTTATGGATAATAGATCCTTTAGATGGAACAAAAAACTTTATTCATCATATTCCTATTTTTGGAACATCTATAGGAGTAGCCTTATTTTCTGAAAATCCTCAAGAAGATTATTTTCCTTTCAAAAAAGGATATATAAAGCTTCTTGCTGGAGTAATAAATCTTCCTGTACTTAATGAACTTTTCTTTGCAGCTTTAAATCAAGGTGCTTATAGAAACTTTTCAAAAATAAGAGTTTCTAGAACTCCTCTTTCTAAAGCTCTTGTTGCAACCGGATTTCCGTTTCGTTTAAAACATGTTGTAGATAATTATCTTGCTTCTTTTAAAGAGGTTTTTTTACGTGCTTCCGGAATTAGAAGGATGGGCTCGGCCGCTATAGATCTAGCTTATACCGCAGCTGGTTTTTTTGATGCTTTTTGGGAGCATAATTTGCATCCATGGGATATAGCAGCCGGAGTTCTTCTTATAAAGGAAGCCGGCGGAAAGGTAAGCGATTTTCTAGGAGGAAATAGAATTTTCATTTCTGGAAATATAATAGGATCAAATAAAGTTTGTTATGAAGAATTTTTAAATATAATAAGAAAAACTTTGGGTAATTTGGAAAAGTAATTTGGAGGTAAAGCTATGCTTAATATAGATAACATAGATAACGCTTTAAAAGAGCTAAAACAAACTTCTTATAAATTACCTTTATTTTCTACAGATATAAAAAATAAGGTTCTTTTAAAAGCAGCTGAACTTATAGAAAAGAGAAAAAATGAGATTTTAAAAGAAAATCAAAAAGATTATGAATTTGCAAAATCGTTAGGTAAATCCTCCGCTTTCCTAGATCGGCTTCTTTTAAATGAAAAGCGAATAAAAGGTATGATAAAAGTTTTACACGATGTTGTTGCTTTAAAAGATCCTGTAGGAAAAATAGATAGTATGTGGACTTTAGAAAATGGTTTAAAAGTAGGAAAAATGAGAGTACCTTTAGGAACTGTAATGATAATTTATGAATCCCGTCCAAATGTAACTATTGAAGCTGCCGCTTTATGCATAAAAAGTGCAAATGCAATTATTTTAAGAGGGGGAAAAGAAACTATAAATACAAATAAAATTTTAGTAGATATCTTAAAGGAAGCTGCAAGAGAATATGGATACCCAGAAAATTCTATTTTATTTGTAGATAATCCAGATAGGGAACTTATGAAATATATGCTTACAAAAGATGAGTATATAGACGTTGTAATTCCAAGAGGAGGAGAAGGTTTAATTAGATTTGTAGCGGAAAATGCAAGAATGCCAGTTATAAAACATTATAAAGGCGTTTGCCATACCTATGTAGATAATGAAGCCGATATAGATATGGCTATAAAAGTTTGTTTTAATGCTAAAGTTCAAAGACCTGGTGTTTGTAATGCCATGGAATGTATGGTAGTTCATAAAGATATTATGGAAAAATTTCTACCTCCTATGATTAAAAAGTTTTTAGAAGCAAATGTAGAGCTTCGTTTAGATGAAGAAAGCTTTAAGCTTGCAGAAAAACATTTCAAAAAAGAAATTGAAGAAGGGAAAATTAAAAAGGCAAAGAAAGAAGATTTTGGATATGAATTTTTAGATTTAATTTTAGCAGTTAAAACGGTAAATTCTTTTGAAGAAGCTATAGATTTTATAAACACATACTCTTCCCATCACTCGGATGCTATTGTTACAAATAACTATTTAAAGGCAAAAAAATTTTTAGAATCTATTGACAGTGCTGCGGTTTATGTTAATGCTTCTACTCGTTTTACAGACGGAAATGTTTTTGGACTTGGAGCGGAGATGGGAATTTCTACAGATAAAATCCATGTAAGAGGACCTATGGGTCTTGAAGATTTAACAATTCCAAAGTTTATTATTTTAGGGGAAGGTCAAATAAGAGAGTAAGAGGTGAAACATGGCAATTATTTTGGATGGAAAAAAAGTTTCTCAAAATATTTTAAAAAATTTAAAACTCGAAGTAGAAAATATTTTAGAAAAAACAAATAAAAAACCTTCTTTAGCGGTAATTTTAGTAGGAAATGATTATCCTTCTCATGTATATGTTTTTAATAAATTAAAAAAAGCAAAAGAAATTGGAATAAAGCCTTATTTATTTGTTGCAAATGCTACAATTGATCCAAAAGGAATTTTAAAACAAGCAAAAAAATTTTCCTTGAAAGATATCTTTGAAAATAATTTTTTAAAAGAGGATATAGTTTTTATTAAAGAGAACTTAAAGGAAAAGGATTTACTTAACTTAATAGAATTTCTAAATAAACATGAAAATATAAGCGGAATTTTAGTTCAACTTCCTTTACCAGAAGGTTTTGATACGCAAAAAGTAATTAATGCTATAAATCCAGATAAAGATGTAGATGGTTTTCATCCAATTAATATGGGAAAGACTTTAATAGGTTTAAAAGATGCTCTTTTTCCTTGCACTCCAAAAGGAGTTATTCGGCTTTTAAAAGAATATAATATAAAAATTCAAGGTCAAAACGTTTGTATGGTTGGGGCAGGCCTTATAGTAGGAAAGCCTCTTTCAGCAATGTTTTTAAATGAAAATGCCACTATAACAACCTGTCATATATATACTAAAAATTTAAAGGAGCACACTTTGAAAGCTGACATTCTGTGTAGTGCTACTGGTGTTCCTCATTTGATAAAGGAAGATATGGTAAAGGAAGGAGCTGTAGTTGTAGATATAGGAATTTCCCGTTTAAACGGGAAAATTGTAGGAGATGTCGATTTTGAAAATGTAAAAAGAAAAGCTTCCTTTATAACTCCAGTCCCTGGAGGAGTTGGCCCCATGACAATAGCTATGCTTATGGAAAATACAATTTTAGCTTTTAAGAAAGCTTTAAACCTAAATTAACATAATCAACTTTAAAGCTCTTAATTATAAAAATAGGAGATAATATTTTGAAAGTTCCCTACGTGGAAGAAAATTTATGTATAAAATGTGGAATTTGTGTTAGAGTTTGTCCAAAAAAAATATTTACTTTAACTCCTTTGGGAGTTACAACTAAAAAGCAAAAAGTGGGCTGTATAAACTGCACTTTATGTGAAGAAAATTGTCCAACAAATGCTATAAAGCTTGTAGATCTTGAGTGAATTTATTTTTTATTTAAAAATAAGATAGCTTTATAACTCTAATTTAATTAAGAATTGCTACTTTGCAAAAGTACAAAATCTTTCTAAATTTAATAATTTAGCTATACCAGCTATACTTGTGCCATAGAATATAACTCTTTTTTTATATTTTTTAGATAAATCATATATATCCCAGAATGTTCCATTTACAACACTTGATCCTGTAGCTAAAATTAAATCACACTTTTGAAATAGATATTCATTATCTTTTTCGGATAAAATTTTAGCTCCATACTTTGTTTTTCCTATATTTTCTGGATTCATATCAGTTACATATACCCTATCTGAAGAAAAATTTTCTACCAAAGTTTTTACAAAGGCGGGTTGAAATCCAATAACACCTAATTTGTTGAATTTTAAGTTTTTTAAAAAATCTACTAATCTTTTAGCACATTTTTCAGGTTCATCCTTTTGACAATGAACAGTTTTATCTATTAAATTTAAATATCTCATAACAGCATTTAAAGTGGATATTATCACAGCTGGATTTTCCATATTAAGAATATCTTTTAATTTTCCTTCAAATTCTACTAATTTATTTGTAAAAGCATCTCCTAAAAAACCTTTGAAATCTGCTCTTAAAAGGAACTCTTTTCCTTTCATCAAAGGATAATCTTTTATTCGAGTAGTGTCCAATCGGGTATCAGCTATATATATTCTTAATTTCTCATTTTCTAGATGATGTTTTTTTACTATATCTTTTAAAAAATTTTTAATTTCCACCATATTTTACCTCCCTTGTTGAAAATTAAGTTAGATTTATATAAATGTAAGTAATAAAAAATATTAGAAATCAAAAGCTATAAAATTTTCCTTAAGACAAAAATATTACTTTTAGTTATAAACATTAGCTTGTAGTTTTAAATTAGTTTTAACATTAGGGATTTTTGTATTAATAGAATTATACAAAAACTTTTTAAAATATTACAAAAAATTACATCCTTATGTGATTATATTAAACAATCAAAGTTTTTATAATTACATATAAGAAGCATTTTAAATATAACTTTAATTGGAATGTAATACTTATTAAAATTGAAAGGGAGTTATTACTGGAAACTATTTATGTAAATGGCATATAAAGCTTATTTTACATTACTATAAACTCTTAAATTATCTATTAAACGGGCAGATGGAAATTTAACAGCTAGAAGTAAACGAATATTTTTGTCTGTAAGTTTATCTATAGGTTTTAATGTATCTTCTTCTACAAAAGAAACGTAATCTATTTTTTTTATAAGACTATAAGTATGAAGGAAAGCTATTAAAATTTTTTCAAAATCCCTTAAATTACTTTTCACTTTATCTTTAAGAGTTTCAAAATTTTGAATTTTCGTTCCTAAAATAACTTCCGCAACTTTAAAAAATTTTGTAAGCTCGTTTTTTTCTATTTTTTCAAATATTTCTTTTTCCCAATTTTCTTCCAGTTTATAAAGAGTTCTTTTAGCTAAAATTAAAGTTTTTACAAGGGCGGTAGCTTGCTTTCTTTCTTCTTTACTTAAATAAACGTTTCTTGAACTTTTTGCAAGTCCATCTTTCTCCCTAACAGTTGGAACTCCTATGATTTCAATGTCAAAATTTAAGTCTCTAACCATTTTTTTTATCACTTGGAGTTGTTGAAAATCTTTTTCTCCAAAATAAGCTTTATCTGGCATAGTTATATTAAAAAGTTTTGTAACAACCGTTGTAACTCCTCTAAAGTGACCCGGACGAAAATCGGCACATAAACCTTTGGCAGGATATCCTATAACTTCTACAAATGTATTAAAACCCTTTTCATACATATCTTCTACACTTGGGGCAAAAACAAAATCTACTTTTTTCTCTAAAAGTAAATATAAATCCCTTTCTAGGTTCCTTGGATAAATTTTATAATCTTCTCCTTCGGAAAATTGAGTTGGGTTTACAAATATGCTTACAACTACAATATCATTTTCTTTTCTAGCTTTATCAATTAAAGCTAAATGACCCTCATGTAAAAAACCCATAGTAGGAACAAATCCTATAGAAAGATATTTTCTTTTTAGCTTTTTTATTTTTTCTTGTAGCTTTTTTGGAGAAGATATTACTTCCATTTTTTAACCTTTAAAGCAGAAATATGTAAATAGTGAAAATAAGTTATAAAATTATATATCAAAAATTTCAAAAAGAGGTTTTATTATGGGAAAAAGAAAAAAAATTGTTCTTTATCATAAAAATTGCCCAGATGGTTACGGGGCTGCGGTTGCCCTTTACAGAAAATTTAAATTAAAAGATATAAAGTACGATGAAAAGGAAGATATTCTTTTTGATGAAGATAAAAATGTTTTTTTCATTCCTTCAAATCATGATACCGAACTTAAGCGTTTGAGAAGCATACTCGAAAACAATAAAAATGATAAATTTGAAATTTACCTTGTGGATTTTTACACGGATAAAATTTTAGATATAGCTTCAAATCCTCAAATAGAAAAAATCTATATTTACGACCATCATAAAACTGCCAAGGAAAGATGGGAAAAAGGTATTCCAGAAAATTTAAAAAATAAAATAGAGTTTCATTACGATGAAAATAAAAGCGGAGCTACTTTAACCTGGGAAAAGGTTTTTGGTTATGTTCCTAAAGTAATGAAATATATAGAAGATAGAGATATTTGGAAATGGAGTATAAAGGATTCAGATAAAGTTCTAACAGCTTTAGATACAGAAATTTTTAATATAAAACTTCCAGATGAAATATTTAAAGAACTAAATGAACTTGCAGATGAGTTTCATGAAGAAAAATACAAAGAGCACGGCAAAATAATGTTAGATTTTAAAAAAGCCATTATATTTAAGATATGCTCTTCAGTTCATTATCTTATGCTTCCAAAAGGAGATAAACTTTATGCTGTAAATTCTCCAGTTTTTAGAAGTGAAATAGGAGACGTCCTTTCAGAAGTTTTAAATAATGTTATAGCTATTTATAGTGTATATCCTACTGAAAATGGGAATTTTCTTTTAGTTTCTCTTCGTTCTAAAAATGGAAAAGCAAAAGAGATTGCAGAAAAATATGGAGGTGGAGGTCATCCAAACGCTGCCGGTTTCAGAGTGCCTATAAAAGATGTTGATTTTGGTTATATAGATAATGAAGAAAAAATTGATATTGTTAAAAAATTAAGGGAACTCCTTTTTAAATAATTCCAAGTGGGAGGCTTTTATGAAAAATCAAAAATTTTTAAGCTTTTTCTTTATTCTTTTTTTATTTTTTCAAATATCTTTAGCAAAAACTCAACCTATATATTTAAATTTAAAAGATGTTCCTTTAAAGGATTTTATATATACTGTATCTAAAACCTTAAAGATAAATGTAAATATTCCGGAAAATTTAAGAGGAAAAATTACATTTGTAAGTAACTCCCCCTTAAGTAAAGATGAACTTTTTTTAATTTTTGTTAACATATTAAAAGAAAGGAATCTAGCTTTAAAAAAAATTGGGAAAAAAACTTATTTAATTACATATAAAAGAAATGTGAGGATTTATCCTAAATACTCAATTTTGATTTTAAATTTTGAAAATAGAAATTTGGCAAATAGCTTCTATCAAGTTGCAAGAAATTTTCTGGTACCTGGGGAAAATGTAAAACTTATTTTTAATACGGTAATTTTATATGTAGAAGACAATAAAAAAAAGTTTTTTTTACAAATGTACAAAAAGTTTTATCAAAAGAAAAATTTGTTAGAAAAATATAAACTTTACATTTTGAAAATTAAAGATATTAACGAAATCATTTTAAGAAATTTAGCTAACAAATATTTCTCCATATTTGGAGAAAGGAATTATTTTTTAGGTTATGATAAAAAAAACCGTTTAGTAATTTTATTTGCTCCAAAAAAATATGGTGAAAGATTTTTTGAAATTTTAAAAAATTTAAATATAAAAGTATTTAATCAAACAAATAAAAATGATATTTCAGATTTCCATATAATAAAACTAAAATATGCCAAGGTGGAAAATATTGAAAAGGTATTAAAAAAACTTTTTCTAAAAGATAGAGATATTATTATTACTTCTTTACCTTCTGAAAACTATCTAATTATATATGCACCTTCTGAGAAATATAATGAGATAAAAAATATAGTAAATTCTATTGATAATCGAAAACCTCTTGTGGCAATCGAAACTCAAATAGTTGAGCTTTCTTTAAATAAGGAAAAAAATTTTTTCTTTACAGGCTTCTTTTGATACTTCGTTAAATAAAGATAATAAGCTTGCATTTGGTTTAATTTTTCCAAGTTCGGACAGTTTAGCTATAACCCCGGCTCCTGGAATAAACATAGGTATTTTAGATATAAATAGTAATGTTTTAAAAGCCCTTTTAAATGCATACAAAAGCCAAGGGCTAGCTACAATTTTGTCTAGTCCTAATATTTTAACTTTAAGTGGGGATAAGGCTACTATTGAAGTCTCAAAAGTAATTCCCTTTCAGACAGGTCAAAAATATGATTCAAATGGAAATCCTATAATAACTTACGAATATAAAGATGTTGGTTTAAAACTTGAAATTATTCCTTATGTAAAAAATAAAAATTATGTTTTATTAAAAATTAAACAAGACGTATCGGATGTAACGGGTTATGCTTCTTCTCAAACTTTGCCTATAACTGCAAAAAAAAGTATAGATACAGAAATTTTAGTAAAAAGCGGCCAAACAATTGTAATAGGTGGAATAAAAAGTAGAAAAGTTTTGAAACAAGAAAATAAAGTTCCTATTCTTTCAGATATCCCTCTGCTAGGAAATCTTTTTAAAAAGGAAATAAAAACATATGAAGATACTAATTTAATGATATTTATTAGCCCAAAAATATTATATAATGACGAGGATGTAGACATTTATACAAATTATGAAAGTAAAAGTATTTCTATAAGAAAAGTAAAAAGCATATTAAAAAACGTAAAATAACGAGGGAAAGTATGTGTGGAATTGTTGGATATACCGGAAATTTAAATGCTATCAGAGTAGGTTTAGAAGCTTTAAAGCGTCTTGAATATAGGGGATATGATAGTAGTGGCGTAGCTTATTTGGATAAAGAAAAAAATATACAGGTTATTAAATCTCAAGGAAAGATAAGAAAACTTGAAGAGAAAATAGATAAAATAAATCCATACTCAAATACCGCAATTTTTCATACTCGTTGGGCCACACATGGTGAACCAAGCGATATTAATGCACATCCGCACATAGATTGTAAAAAAATTTTAGCTTTGGTTCATAATGGGATTATAGAAAACTATAGAGAAATTAAAGAAAATTTAAAAGATAATCATAAATTTATTTCAAAAACAGATACTGAAGTTCTAGCTCATTTTTTAGAAGAAAATTTAAATAAAGAAAAATTAGAAACAAAAAATATATTAAAAGCTCTTAAATTGCTTGTAGAGAGTGTAAAAGGAAGCTATGCTTTAAATATTATCTTTAAAGATTTGGATAAAACTATATTTTTTGCAAGAAAAGATTCTCCTTTATGTATAGGAATAGGAGAAGATGAAAATTTTTTAGCCTCTGATGTAACAGCATTTTTACCTTATACAAAAAAAGTTATATTTTTAGATGATTTTGAAATTGGTTATTTAACCCCTCAAAAAATATACATATATCATGTAAAAACAGGAAAAGAATTTCTTTTAGAAAGCGGAAAAATTATAAAAAATACTTTAAATAAGAAAATAGAAAATATTCCTTGGGATGTTTCTCAAGCTCAAAAAGGTGGATTTAAGCACTTTATGTTAAAGGAGATTTTTGAACAACCTAAAGCTTTAGAGGATACTTTCCTAGGTCAAAAAGAGGTTTTAGAAAACCTTGTTGAAAGACTTAAACTTCCTTCTTTAATTGTATTTAGTGCCTGTGGAACTTCTTATCACGCATCTTTAATAGGCAAAATTTATTTAGAAAAATTTTCCAATCTACCATGTATTTGTGAATATGCAAGTGAGCTAAGATACTCAAAATTCCCCTATCCAAAAGATGCTTTATTTATATTTATTTCTCAATCTGGAGAAACGGCAGATACTTTAGCTGCTTTACGGGAGGCAAAAAAAAGAGGTTTTAAAACTTTAGCTATAACAAATGTTCTTGGTTCTACTATATCAAGGGAAGCAGATTATGTTCTTTATACTTATGCGGGACCTGAAATTTCCGTAGCTTCAACAAAAGCTTTTTCTACTCAAGTTTTAAGTTTATATTCTCTAGCTTATTATCTTGGAAAGAAAAATGGTCTTAATTTAAACTATAAATCCCACTTTTCTAAGGTATTTACTTTAATAGAAAAATTAAGAAACTTTTTGGAGAACAGCGAAAATCTAAAAAATATTCAAGAAATATCTAAATGGTTAGCATCTTTTAAAAATACTCTTTATATAGGAAGATATTATAACTATCCTTTAGCTTTGGAAGGAGCATTAAAATTAAAGGAAATATCCTATATTCACGCTGAAGGGTACGCAGCTGGGGAAATGAAGCATGGTCCAATTGCTTTGATTGATGAAAATTTCCCTGTAATAGCTCTAGCTACAAAAGATAGTTACCTTGAAAAATTAAAGGGAAATATAGAGGAAATCAAGGCAAGAAAGGGAAAAGTTGTTATATTAAGTGATGAAGAAAACTTAAAATCCTATGGAGACTTTTTTATCAAAGTAGATTATCTAGAAGATTTAACCTGCCTTCTAAATATTTTACCATTACAACTTCTTGCATATTACACTGCAGACTTTTTAGGTTATGATGTGGATCAACCAAGAAATCTAGCTAAAAGTGTAACTGTAGAATAAATCATTTGGCATTCCAAAACTACTGTTTTAATTTTATTACTTTTTTCAAAAGCTACTTTCTTTTTATTCTTTCCAAGAAGTTATTAAACTTTTTAATTTTCATTTCACTCTTTTTAATCTTGACAAATTAAAAAATTAAATATATATTTACATATGTAAAGAATAATATTCATATGTGAGGTAAAATATGCCATGGGGAATGGGACCCTGTTGGATATTTCCAAGTTGGGGCTGGGGATTATTTGCTATCTTCCATGTTGTATTTAATTTACTAATTTTAGGAATTATTATTTACATCGTTTTTAGAATTTTTTCTAAATCTTCATTTTCAGGCAGAGATAAAGAAATAAATGAATTAAAAAAGGAAATTGGGGAACTTAAAAATTTAATAAAAAATTCTAAGGGAGGGTAGAAAAATGTCTCTAAAAAAACTTTTAATTGGAGGTGGATTATTACTTGGCTTTGCTTTTGCGTCTCCATGGGGACCTGGGCCAGGATGGTTATATGGAGCTCGTCCAGGTTGGTGTTGGCAATATGGTGGCCCAGGTTGGTGCTGGAGATATTATAATCCTCCTTCTCAACCACCTACTTTAAATTATAACACAACCTCACCTACTTGGGTACCACCAGGTTGGTATTACTGGCAAAAATATTGGCAAGAGCATTATCAAAATAAATAATTAAAGGGGGAAGTGCCCCCCTTTTTCTTTTATTTTCCATCCTTAAACATTAGCTTTTCCTAAAAAGTTTTATATATCTTCTATCCTTCATACTTAATTCCCACCAAAAGGAATAACAAAATATATGATAAAATTATTTTCCAAAATTTAAATACTTATAAAATTAGGAGGGTAAACTGCATGGTAAGAATTAGACTTATGAGAATGGGAAAGAAAAAATATCCTATTTATAGACTTGTCGCAAAACACAATTTATCCCCAAGACAAGGAGATGCACTTGAATTTTTAGGTTACTATGATCCTAAAAGAAAAGTAGGGAAAGTAAATTTAGAGGCAGTAGAAAAGTGGATTCAAAGAGGAGCTCAAGTAACAGATAGAGCGAAAGCTATTATTAAACTTGCGAAAAAATATGGTGGCGAAATCAAAGCTCCTTCTGAAGCAAACAAATAATTGGAGGAATTTATGGAGTTAATTTTAATTATTGTAGGAATAGCTATTTTGGGATTTTTAATTTCTATGGCGTTTAATAAATTTTCTTCAAAGCCTTCTTTATCCCAAAGTAGAAACTTTAGATCTACATCCGTATCCTCACAAAATTCTCCAAATTCTCCAAATCAAATTATTATTGAAACCTTAGATGGAGGAAAACTTATATTTTCTGAAGAAGGTGTGGCTTATATCTCAGATAAAAAGAACATTTTTATAAAAAAATCTGAGATTGTTTCTTTTAATTATGAAAAACTTTCAGAGGATGTTTATAGAATAAAAATAGCTTCTAAATTTGAAGTAATTGATACAACCGTTAGAAAAGAGGATTTGAAAAAATTATTTATGCCAGTATCCTCTCAATCTGGCTCCAAAGTTTCTCCATCTTTAAATGGAATGCCTCAAGTTCCAACTCCTACTTTTTCTTGGCTTGGACCTCTGCTTGGTTTTGGAACTGGAATGCTTGCCGGTTCCTTATTAGATGATTTATTTTCTGGAGCTCACGCTGCTCCACATATAGAAAGTGTTCCTTCTCAAACCGAAACTTCTGAGCATTCAAATGAAGAACCTCATTTAGAAAATGAATCTAATGAAGACACTAGCGACTTAGATGTTGATGCTGCCGGTTTTGGTATAGATTCTCAAGATGTAAGCTATGATGAATTTAGTCAGGATTTAGATACCTCATCTTTTGATGAAGATGATTTATCTTTCCCAGATGATAGTGATCTTGTATAAATAAATTTGGGAAAGGCCCATTTTAGGGCACTTTCCCTTGCTTTTTTTTAGATCTTAGGAATAATCTTTCCAAATTTTTTCTTTCCAACTTGTAAAATAAACTCTCCTTTACTTAAATCCACTATGTATTTATCATCTAATATCTTTTCTCCATTTATTTTTACTCCACCACCTTTAATAATTCTTTTTGCTTCTGAAGTAGAAGGTGCAAATCCAATAAGTTTTATTAAATAAGCTAAGGATACTTCTTTTCTACCCCCGGTCATATTAAGATCTACACTTATTTCTGGAATATTTTCTGGAAGTTCTTTTTTCGAAAATACTTTTTCAAAATATTTTTGGGCTTCCTTTGCAGCATCTTCTCCATGGAAAAGCGAAACAATGGTTCTTGCTAAAAATTTTTTTACTTCCATAGGATGATATTTTCCACTTTCAACACCTTCCTTTAATTCTTTTATCTTTTCCTCTGGAATACGAGTTACAAGCTCAAAATATTTCCACATAAGCTCATCGGGAATGGACATTACTTTTCCAAATTGAATTTCTGGAGGTTCTAAAATTCCAATATAATTTTTATAAGATTTACTCATTTTTTTTACGCCATCTAATCCTTCTAGTATTGGCATAGTTATACATACTTGGGGTTCTTGACCAAATTCTCGTTGAAGATGTCTACCTACAAGCAAATTAAATTTTTGATCAGTACCCCCAAGTTCTACATCAGCATTTATAGCTACAGAGTCATATCCCTGCAAAAGTGGATAAATAAACTCATGAATATAAATAGGAATTCCCGCTTCAAAACGTTTTTTAAAATCGTCTCTTTCAAGCATACGAGCTACAGTATATTTTCCACAAAGTTTTATTAACCCTTCACTTCCAAGTTTGGAAAGCCAAGTACTATTAAAAAGTACTTTTGTTTTATTTGGATCTAAAATTTTAAAAGCTTGCTGAGTATAAGTTTTTGCATTTTCTTTTACTTCTTCTTCACTTAAAGGAGGTCTTACTTTATTTCTTCCACTTGGATCTCCAATTCTTGCTGTAAAGTCTCCTACAATAAAATAAACTGTATGTCCCAGATCTTGAAAATCCCTAAGTTTCCAAAGAAGAACAGTGTGTCCTAAGTGTAAATCCGGAGCAGTTGGATCAAAACCAGCTTTTACAATCAACGGTTTTTTCTTTTTTAACTTTTCCAAAAGTTCATTTTCCTCTATTACTTCCGAAGTTCCTCTTTTTATAATTTCAAATGCTTTTTGAATATCCATTTTACCTCCCTTTAAATTTTTCTAAAATTATATTTACCTTGATTAAACATAGTGTAGCTTAAGTTATAACATAATAATAACTTACCATACCCAAAAGTAAAAGAATAGATGCATAGAGCCTATTAAGAACTTTAGCTTTATAACCAACTATAAAAAGATAAAAACCCATTAAAGCTAAAAGTAAACTTCCTAAAATTGCTTCTTTTTTTACAAACATAGGTTTAATTAAACTTGCAGAGCCCAAAACTAAGGTAGTATTAAATATATTTGAGCCTAAAATATTTCCAATGGACATAGAATGTTTTCTTTTTAATGCTGCAACTAAACTAGTTATAAATTCTGGAAAAGAGGTACCAGCTGCGACTATAGTACTTCCAATTATCCAATCTGAAATACCAAGCTTTAAAGCTAAATCTTTTGAAAAATAAACTAAAAATTTAGAAGATATTATTAAAGCTAATAGAGAAAGTACAATAATAAAATAAGTAAAAATATTAACATTGCTTATGATTATATTCTCTATTTCTTCTTCCTCAAAGGATGCATGGGTTTTTATTAAAAGATATATAAAAATTATAAAACTAAAAAGAAGAATAAGACCATCTAATCGAGATAGAAAACTATCCAATCCTAAAAGAAAAAATAAAAAACTTGTAAATATAAAATAAGGAATATCTCTAAACAAAATATCTTTTTTTATAAAAATTGGACTTATTAAAGCTGATATTCCCAGTATAAATCCCAAATTAAAAATATTTGAGCCAATAACGTTACCTACTGAAATATTTGCACTTCCCATTAAAGCTGCAGATATAGAAACCAAAAACTCGGGCAGAGATGTTCCAAAAGCTAAAATTGTAAGTCCAATAACACTTTCTGAAATATTGTGTTTTTTTGCAACTTTAGAAGCTGCTTCTATTAAGTAATCTGCTCCTTTCCAAAGTACAATTATAGATAGTAGTATTCCACAAATATCTAATAAAATGCTACTCAAGTTTATCCCCCAACTTTAATAAATTTCCAGCTAGAAACGATTTTACGTCCATTTCTTTTTTTCCTTCCTTTTTTAACCTTAAAGGTTTTAAAAGTCCATATTTTGTTTGAATTAAAAAGTAATTTTTATTTACATAAGCAACTTGACCTGGTTTAAACTCTGAATTTTTATTAATTACTTCTGCATCTAAAATCTGAATTTGTTTCCTGTTTAAAAGAAAAAACGCAGGTTTTCTTCCTTTCAGAACTTTAATTTTTCTTAAGATTTCAAAAGCAGTTTCTTTTTCAAAATCTATTTTTCTAAAATTATTTGAAAGCTTTTTTGTATATGAAATTTCAAAAGGAAATTCTCTTTGAGGAATAAAAAAGTTTCTAAAATTTTCTAGAAGTTTGTAAATTTCAAAGGCTTTTAAGTTAACACTTTTTATAAATTTATAAAGTTGAAAAAATCTTTCTTTATTTTCTTTTAACATTTTAAAAGAAAGGTTTATAAGTTTTTCTTTTAAAGAGAAAATATCATCTTTTTCTTCTATTAAAATTCTTTTTTGATCAAAAATAGGACCTTCATCCAGACCTTCAGTAAGCAAAATAATGCTTACACCCGTAAAACTATCTCCATTTAAAAGAGCTGTTTCTATAGGAGAGGGACCTCTATACCTTGGGAGCAAAGAAGGATGAATATTTAATATTCCTAATGGAAAGGCTTCCAAAAGGTAAGAAGGTATTATTTTTCCGTAAGATAAAAGTAAGCCTAAATCAGCATCTTTTATAAATTCAAGAACTTTTTCTTTTTCTTCTATTAAAGATTTAGGAGATAGAACTGGAATATCGTTTTTTAAAGCAAATTCCTTTACTGGACTTGGCTTTAACTTATATCTTCTTCCCCTTGGTTTATCTGGAGTAGTTATAATTTTTATAATCTCTATAAAGTCTAAATTTTTATAAATTTTTTCTAAGAGCTTTAAAGAAAACTCATCACTTCCAAAATATACTGCTTTTAATTTCAAGAAAAAAACCTCCTTTCTAAATAAAGGTTTATGAAAGGTTATTTTATTAATTTTTTAAAAATATCTCCATCTATTAAAAACTTATCTTTTATATTTACTAAAAGACCTTGATATAAATTCTTTTTTTTCTCTGCTTTTTTCTGGGCTTCATTTATAGTCTTTGAATTTCCAAAGTAAGTAGCTAAAGTATCGCTTAAAATAGGGTTATCCTTTACTATAACAGTTGCAAGATCTGTATTTCCAAAGGATAGAGAATGTCCCTTTTTAGAGGACGAAGAAGATACTCCCCACTTTCCAGGTGGTAGTTTTATAGGAATAACTTTGTTTATTGTAGGAATAAATATTCCAAGTTTTATTTCTTTTTCGGAAAATAAAAAGCAGTCTCCTCCATTTTCTATGTAAAGAGCTTGAAAGGAAAAACTTTTTAAAAGCTTTTCCCCAATATAAAAAGAAACAGCTCCTGCAACTCCAGCCCAAGGTCCTACATCCGATAACTTTGCACTTTCAAGCATTTTTTTGATTATATCTGGTAATAAAATTTCATTTATTTCTATAGGCTCTAAAGAGGTAAAAAATTCTGGATATTTTTTTATAGTTTCCCTTAATATGTGTCTTATTTCAAAAAGATAAATGTCTACCTTTTTCTTTAAAAAATTTTTATCTACACTTCCTTTATAGCTTACAAATAAATTACTTTCTCCTTGAGTTACTTCAAAAGAGGTTAAAGATTTATCTATAAAATGTCTATAATACCGACTTTCGTAGTACATTATTTATTTTCCACATAGATAAAACTAAAATTATCTGGAGCGCCTCTTCTAAAAATCTCTTCTATTAAAAGAGCTAAACCTCTTAAATTTTCTTTTTCTTCTATTAAAAAGTATTCAAGTTCTTTATCCTGAAGATAATCGTGTACTCCATCTGTAGACAGGAAAAAGACATCCTCTTTTTGAAGATCTATTAAATTAAAGTAAATTTTTTCTTTCTCTTCAAGCCAAACATCTTTAAAGGCTGAACCAAGACCAAAGGTTATTATATGTTTTTGGGGGTGATATATTCTTTCTTCTTCTCTTAAAAGTCCCATATCTATAAGTTTTTGAACTAAAGAATGATCTTTGGTTAAAAGTTTTAATTTATTATTTCTAAGAAGATATACTCGAGAATCTCCCACATTAAAAGCTAAAGCTTTATTTTCTTTTTTATCTATAACAAGACCAGATAAAGTGGTTCCAGCATAACTTAAAAAAGAACCTTCTAAAAATATCCTTTCTGTAAGTTTTTGTAAATATCTTATAGCTCTAATATAAAGCTTTATATCTAAAGGTTGATTTTTTAAACTATCTTCCCAAATTTTTTTTAGCTCTTTTGCAACAAAATAACTAACAAAATCTCCGGCTTCTCCTCCGCCCATACCATCTAAAACTGCAAAAAGAGCTTTGTCCTCCTCTATTTTTTCTACTCTAATTTTCCCAAAATACTCTTCTTGATATATTTTTCCATTAATAAATAAAGTATCCTCTTGATAATTTCTTGAACCTTTATCCATAAAATATTTAACAATCATAAAAACCTCTTTTATACTTTTTTATTTTTTTTTCTCCATTTTTCTATTTTTTCATGATTTCCCGAAAGAAGAATTTCTGGAACTTTTCTTCCTTTATATTCAAAAGGTCTTGTATAAACGGGATATGCTTTTAGCTCTTTACTTGAAAAACTATCTACCTCCAGACTTTTTTTATTGTGCAAAACTCCATCTAAAAGTCTTAAAGTAGCTTCCAAAATCACAAGGGCTGCAGTATCTCCTCCAGTTAAAATAAAGTTTCCAATAGAAATTTCTTCATCCACTACTTCTGAAATTCTTTCATCTAAACCTTCGTATCTTCCACAAAATATAAGTAAATTTTTCTTTTTTGAAAACTCATATGCTTTTTCCTGATTAAAAACTTTTCCCCAAGGTTCCAAACGGATAACATACAAAAGTTCTTTTGTTTTTTCTTTTAAGTCTTTAGGGTCGTATTTTTCTAAAATATTTTTTATAAACTCTTTTCTTTTTTCTTCATCTAAAGTATTAATATCTTCTTTTATTTTCCCTAAAACTTTTAAAGCAGCATAATTAAAAGCTCGAAAAAGAGGCTCTATTTTTAAAACCATACCCGGACCCCCACCATAGGGCCGGTCATCAATTTGTTTATGCTTATCTAAGGTAAATTTTCTTAAGTCTAAAATTTCTACTTCAAAAATTCCTTTTTTTAAAGCTTTTCCAATAACCCCACATTCAAAAAAAGATTTATAAAACTGAGGTAGAGCTGTGACAATAAATACTTTCATGATTTTCCTTCAAAGAGTTTTTTACCTTTTAATATATTTATAAAATCTTCTTCTATCTCTTTATAATTAGCACTTAAAATATTTTTTTTTGCTATTAAAATATAATCCCCCTTTTTCATTAAAAATTTATTAAGACGAAAAACTTCCCTTAAAAGACGCTTAGCTCTATTTCTTTCTACTGCTTTTTTTGAAACTTTTTTTGAAGCAATAACTCCAAGTCGAGGATATTTTAAATCATTTTCTTTATACAAAAGAACCATATACTTTCCATAACCTACATATTGATTGTCAAAAACTTTTTTAAATTCTTTATTTTTTTTTAAACGCTCTTTTTTTGTTAAAGTGTATTTTTTCAAGATATCATCCCTAATTTAAAAAATCGCTCTCTATTTTTTATTTTGTATTTTTAAATTATATTATGTAAAAACAAAAAGTTTTGGAGGATAAAATGAAAGTTGTTGCAGAAAATAGAAAAGCTTATCACGACTATGAAATTTTAGAAACCATAGAAGCTGGTATAGTTTTAGAAGGAACAGAAGTAAAATCTTTAGCCCAAGGAAAATGCCAATTAAAAGATGGCTATGCAAAAATAAAAGATGGGGAAGTTTATCTTGTAAATGTATATATTGCTCCCTATGACAAAGGAACTCATAAAAATCACGAACCTTTAAGAGAAAGAAAACTTCTTTTACATAAATATGAAATAAAAAGACTTATTGGAAAGCTTGAAGAAAAAGGCTTAACTTTAATTCCTTTAAAAATTTATTTTAAAAATAGAAAAGCCAAAGTTCTTTTAGGTCTTGCAAGAGGTAGAAAGAAATACGAAAAACGTCATGTTATTAAAGAAAGAGAGGTAAAAAGAGAAATAGAAAGATATATGAAAAATTATAGATAAAGGGGGAAAAAGCTCCCCCTTTTATTACTTTAAATTTACGTGACAGGTTTCGCATTGTATAAAACCTCTTGCAAATTCTCCGCGAGAATAGTTTTTACCTTTGTAGTGGCAACTTCTACATTGTGCGGTTAACTTAGATAATTTAAATGGATATTTTTCTAATTCTCCTTTAAAATAAGCATTAAGCAAAATTACCGCTTGACGGGCTGTATCTGCTGTAATTCGAGCACATCTTTCAGCTCTTTCTTTTGAACCACTTGCATAGCCTGTTTCATAACACCATTTAGATACTGTAACATGACATAGAACCGAATTTGTTTTTACGCTTGGCAAAACTTTATCTGTTTTTCCTTTTACCGGAAAGAGTCCTTTTTGAGCATATTCATTTGATAATGGAGTTGGGAAAGCAGTCTCTTCATACCATCTAAAAAGTCTTCTTATAATTTGTTTAGCAGGATCATGATATTTATGAGAAGAACCTACAGCCCAATAAATAGCAGATGCAGCTCCATTTAAGGCTCCACATATAGTTCCATAACCTACAATTCCCCCATTACCATATTTCATAGGCATTTCCAAATGAATTCCTTTTTTTCGTGCTTCTAACATTTCTTCATAAGTGGGTAAAGGTAAAAGAGTATAAGGATAACCAACTTTCTCTTTTAAAAGTGACATTATAGCCCAGAAAGCTCCACCACAACATTCCCCTACTAAATAACCTAAATATCCTCTTTTAAAAGCTTCATCTGGATCCAATTCCACATATCCCCAAGGAATTTTTGGAACTTTTATGGCTCCAAAAGCTGTATTTATTTTCAAATCATTTAGATTAGGTTTTAAAACTAGACCTGCTCCAGCAGCAACTAAAATTTTTTTTAAAAAACTTCTTCTATTCATTATGATACCTCCTAAAAATAAGAATATCTATCTATTATTTTAGCTCCTATTAAAACTTTTACAAGTTGAAAAATATTTATAAAGAAAAAACAAATTTAAAAATATTTTATTTTAATACTAAATTTTTTAAATAAAATAAAAAGCCTTTTTAAAAATTAAAAATAAAATTTGATAGAATATACCTACCTTTAAGCTAATCATTTTTTACTTCCAAAATACATAAATCCTAAAATCTTTAGGGGGTTTTTCATGATTGAATGCGATGTTGCAATTGTTGGAGCCGGCGGAGCAGGTTTATTTTGCGCTTTGGAAATAGCAAAAAGAAGAAAAGATTTAAATATAGTAGTGTTTTCTGAGGTTTTTCCTACCCGTTCTCATACAGGAGCGGCTCAAGGTGGGATTAATGCCGCTTTGGCAAATGTAGCTAAAGATGATTCTCCTGAAAGACACGCATATGATACTATAAAAGGAAGTGACTTTTTAGCGGATCAAGAAGCCGTTTTTAGAATGTGTGAGCTTGCTCCAAAAATTATTTATGAACTTGAACATATGGGAACTCCATTTTCAAGATTAGAAAATGGAAAAATAGCTCAAAGACCTTTTGGAGGAGCAGGTTTTCCAAGAACATGCTATTCTGCAGATAAAACGGGACATGTTATTCTGCAGACTTTATACGAACAATGTATTAGGCATGGAGTAAAAATTATATATGACTTTTTAGTTTTAGATTTAGTAAAAGATGAAAATAAAATTGCAGGTTTTGTAGGTTTAGATTTAGTAACTGGAAAACTTTGGGGAGTAAAAGCAAAAGCTGTCGTGTTAGCTACAGGTGGCTTTGCAAAAATTTATTGGAATCGCTCTTCTAACTGTCTTGGAAATACTGGAGATGGCGTTGCTATGGTTCTTCGCCAAGGTTTGCCAGTAAAAGATACAGAATTTGTTCAATTTCATCCAACTGGACTTAGAAGAAGTGGAATTTTGGTTACAGAAGGAGCAAGAGGGGAAGGAGGATATTTAATTAATAATAAAGGTGAGCGTTTTATGGAAAAATATGCCCCAAGCAAAATGGAACTTGCCCCAAGAGATATTGTATCTAGAGCTATTGAAACGGAGATAAGAGAAGGACGTGGATTTAAAGACGAAGAGGGATATGAATATGTTTACTTAGATTTAAGACATCTTGGAAGAAAGAAAATTTTAGAAAGACTTTCTCAAATTAGGGAGCTTAGTATAGATTTTGAAGGTGTAGATCCTATAAACGAACCTATTCCAGTTAGACCTACAGCTCATTATACTATGGGAGGAATTCATACAGATATAAATGGAAAAACTCCTCTAGAAGGTCTTTATGCTATTGGGGAATGTGCTTGTGTTTCTGTTCATGGTGCAAACAGATTAGGAGGAAATTCTCTTTTAGACATTTTAGTATTTGGAAAACTTGCAGCTCTTGATATAACAGAAAATACAAAATTAAAAGAGGGTAATTTCTCTTCTAAAGCTTTAGCTAAGGCTGAGGAAAAATTAGCAAGTCTTTTTGAAAGTAAGGATAAAGAAGAAAATGCTTTTAAAATTTTCAAGGAACTTGGAAATGCACTATGGAATGGAGTAGGGGTATTTAGAGAAGAAAAAAGTATGAAAGAGGCTTTAGAAAAAGTAATGGAACTTAAAGATAAAGCAAGATATTTAACTATAAAAGATAAAAGTGATAGTTATAATACTGAGCTTCTCTTTTCTTTAAAACTTTTAAACGCTTTAGATGTTGCTCCAAGCATTATTATTCCGGCTATAGAAAGAAAAGAATCCAGAGGTTCCCATTATAGACTTGACTATCCAAAAAGAGATGATGAAAACTTTTTAAAACATTCTCTTATTACTTTAGAAAATGGAGAATATAAGCTTTCATGGAAAGATGTAGAAATTACAAGATATCAGCCTGAAGAAAGAAAATATTAGGGGGTAAATAATGAAAGAATTTAAATTAAAGATTTATAGATATAATCCTGAAAAAGATGAAAAAGGAACTTATCAAGAATATATCCTTCCCCTGTTTAAAGGAATGACTATTTTAGATGCTCTTTTTTACATAAAAGAAAATATAGACTCTACATTATCTTTTAGAGCTTATTGTAGAGCTGCCATTTGTGGTTCTTGTGCCATTTTGGTAAATGGACATCCTAAACTTGCTTGTAAAACGCAAGTGAAAGATATGCTTGAACTTTTTGAAACTGACACCTTAAAACTTGATCCTTTACCATCTTATAAAGTAGTGAGAGATTTAGTTGTGGACTATTCAAAAGCCTTAGATAGATTTATGAAAATTAAACCTTACTTAATTCCAGATCCAAATGTTGTACCTCTTGGAAAAGATGAAGAGACTATCATTTATCCTGAGGAACATAAAAAATATGATCCTTACACAGATTGTATTTTATGTGGTTCCTGTTTTGCAGTATGCCCTGTAAAAAATTTAGATGAAAATTATGCAGGACCTTTCCAATTTGCTCGCCTTGCACGATTCAGTGAAGATAAAAGGGACGCTATAAAAGATGAAAGAGCAAAACTTGCTTTTTCTTTAAATGTTTGGAATTGTTTAAGATGCGAAAGATGTACGGATGTTTGTCCTAAACATGTTCCAATAACCCATGGAATTGCAGTTTTAAGATCAAAAACCATAAATGAATTTGAAGATTATGTAGGTGTAAAACATGCAAAAGCTATTTTTGAAGATATAAAAAAACAGGGATATTTAAATGAAAACACTTTAATTGTTAGAACAAAAGGTATAAAAGGTGCTTTAGAAAGTCTTCCCTTGGCTTTTAAGATGATTACTAAGGGGAAAACTATGCCTTTCTTTCAAAAGAAGATAAAAAATCAAGATGAGTTAAAGGATCTATTAAAATAACCTAAGTTGCTAGTTATAGATTTGCTTGTACGAAAATACAATGAGTTATGCTTGATTTTTAAAAATTTAAAAAATTTTAACAATATATAATTCAAAGAAAATCAAATCTTAAGCTACTTTTATTTTTAACTGGCAACTTGAGTTAAAATAATTTTTGGCTTCCCACTTACATGGGAAGCCTTGACTTCACATTTTATTTAATTATTATAATAATGTAATCAAAAAAATAACTAAATAAACAATATCTTTGTAACGTCTAAAACTAAAAAGGAGATAATCATGGAAAAGGTATATGATGTTTTAATTGTAGGAGCAGGACCTGCAGGGGTTACGGCAGGAATATATGCAAAAAGAGCAAATTTAGATATTTTAATTTTAGAAAAAGAGTTTATAGTTGGAGGTTTGCTTAACTTTACTTCTGAAATAGAAAACTACCCGGGATTTCCAAAAATAAAAGGTTTTGAGCTTTCTCAGAAATTTGAAGAGCATCTTAAAGCTTTAAATGTTCCTATAAAAAATGGGGTTGAAGTTCAAAAAGTAAAAAAAGAAAATGATATTTTTATAGCTGAAACAAATCAGGGAATATTTAAATCCAAAAGTCTTATATATGGAGCAGGCTGGAGTTTCGTAAAACTTGGAGTGGAAGGAGAAGAAAAGTTTAGAGGTAGGGGTGTTTCTTATTGTGCGGTATGTGATGCACCTTTTTATAAAGGAAAAAAGGTCGCAGTTTTAGGAAGAGGGGAAATAGCTGTAGAAGAAGCTCTTTATTTAACAAGATTTGCATCAAAAGTTTATCTTCTTTTACTAAATAAGAAACTTTCTTTACCTCCTCATCTAGAAAAAGAATTTAAAGAAGCTAAAAATTTAGAAGTATTTTTAGGTGTAAAACCTTTAAAGATAGATGGAAAATTATTTGTGGAAAAAATTGTTTTTGAATATGAAAATGAAATTAAGGAACTTAGCGTAGATGGAGTTTTTATTTTTGCAGGTTTAAAGCCAAACGTTGAGCCTATAAAAGATTTAGTTGAAACCACAAAAGCTGGTTTTGTAATAACTGATGAAAATATGCAAACTAAAACTCCTTTACTCTTTGCGGTCGGAGATATAAGAGATAAAAATTTAAGACAAATTGTAACTGCTTGTAATGATGGAGCTATTGCTGCTCAAGCTGCTTACAAACTTTTAAAATATGGAAAGGTTTAAAGTATTATTTTTTGTTAAGATATAGATGATAATTTTTCATACAGATGATATCTTGAGGCTTAAATAAAAATGCTTAAGCTTTTAGATGTTATAGAAGATAAATTAAATAAACTTTTTCTCTTTGAGACTCAGGATGGTTACACTATAGAAGGTGTGTTTTATAGGGGAAATACATTATGTATATCCTCTCAAGTAGGTTGCAATATTAGATGCATTTTTTGTGCCTCAGGTTCAAAAGGATTTTTTAGAAATTTAACTTATGAAGAACTTTTAATGCAATATAAGCTTGCTCAAAAATATTTAAGAGGGAAAATTTCAAATATTGCTATTGCTGGAATAGGGGAACCTCTTTTAAATTTTGAAAATGTTGTAAAAGCTTTAAGTATGTTTAAAGCAGAAGGTTTGAAAGTAACTATTTCTACTACAGCTTATCCTTTAAAAAACTTTAAAAAACTTTTTTCTTTAAATCATAATGGAGTAACCATATCTTTTCATGCAGGTTTAGAAGAAACAAGAAAAAAAATTATTCCTGTCTCGGAATCTTTAGAAGATATAAAGAAGGTTTTAGTGGAAAACTTAAAAAATGTTTCTTCTCGTCAAAGAAAAAAATATCAACTTGGATATTTACTTATAGAAGGAATTAATGATGATTATGAAAACTTAAGGGCTTTTGCCGAATTTGCTTCATCCTTAAAGCTTCAAGTTCAACTTATGATGTTAAATAAGGTGGAAGGAAAACCTTATAATCCAGTTTCCGAAAAAAAATATCTTGAAATTTTTAAATTTTTAAAATCTTACGGTCTTGTGGTAACCCTTTCTAATAGATATAGAATTAACAAACTTGGGGGATGCGGAACTTTATGTGTAAACCGTTGGAAAAAAGGCTTGTCCAAAGTATAGGAGAGTAAATTATGGATACGTCACCTCTTCATCTACTTATTTTCATCCCCATCTTTATTCTACTTGAGGCCTTTTTTTCGGGAAGTGAAATTGCTATAGTTTCAGTTCCAAAATATAAAGTTAAAGAAAAGGCAGAGAAAGGAGATAAAGGAGCAAAACTTTTACTTAAGTTTTTAAAAGAACCTGAAAAAATTTTATCTACAACCTTAATAGGAACAAATTTATCTACTGTAAGTGGAGCTTCTCTTTTTACATTCATTATGTATAACTATTTTCCAGAAAAAGCTGAATTTTTAACACCCTTTATTTATACACCTATATCTTTAACTTTTGGAGAGCTTATTCCAAAAAGTATTTTTCAAAAGTATGCAGATATCTTAGCTTTTAAGGTTATATATCCTTTGTCTATTTTTTACTACATTTTTAGACCTTTTATTTTCTTTTTGAGTCTTTTTACAAAATTTATTTGTAAACTTTTAGGAATAGAAAATGTTAAAAATCCTTTTGTTACAAAAGAAGAACTTGAACTTCTTTTAAAGAGTGATATGACAAGCATGTTTGATGAAAAGGAAAAGCAAATTATAAAAAATGTTTTTTATGCAAAGGATAAAACTTTAGGAGATATTTATGTTCCTTTAAATAAACTTGTTGCCATTTCAGAAAAAGCTTCTTTAAAAGATTTAAGAAAACTTATAGAAAAATATAGGTATACAAGATATCCAGTTTTTGAAAACAGAGTAGATAATTTAATTGGAATAATAAATATAAATGATATTATAAAAAGTAAAAATATAAAAAGCTTAAAGGAATTTATTAAAAAGCCTTTATATTTACCAGAGTATATGAACATCTTTGATGCTTTAAAAATTTTTAAAGATAAAAAAGAATCTATGGCAATTATTGTAGATGAATATGGATCCACTTTGGGAATTGTAACTTTAGAAGATATTTTAGAAGAAATTGTAGGTAGAATAGATGATGTTTTTGATAAAACTCCATTTTTACAAAAGACTTTAAATGGAATTTTATGTGATCCAAGTATTGAAATCAGCGAGGTAAATAAATACTTAAATAATGAGCTTCCTTTAGGAACAGATTATTCAAGTGTCTCTGGCCTTATTTTAAAAACTTTGGGACGTTTTCCAAAAGAGGGTGAACTTATTTTTCTTCCTAATCATACTATAAAAATTTTAAAATTATCTCCAAGAAAAATAGAAAAAGTTCTCATTGTGGAGAAACAAGATAAAAATGAAAAGATTAATTCTTGAAGCTAAAGATATATATAAATCCTTTGGGAAAAATTTAGTTTTAAAAGGAATTAATTTAAAACTTTTTTCGGGGGATTTTGCCCTTATTTATGGAGTTTCCGGAAGTGGGAAAACAACTTTGCTTCATATTTTAGGAGGTTTAGAAAAACCAGATAAAGGTAAAGTTATTATTGCAGATGAAGATATAACAAAGTTAGATGAAGATCAAAAAGCTATCTTTAGAAGGGAATATATTGGTTTTATCTTTCAATTTCATTATTTAATAGAAGAGCTTTCCGTTATAGAAAATGTTATGCTTCCAGCTATTATAAAAGGAGTAAATGAAGAAAAAGCTTATAAGGAAGCTCAAGATATCTTAGAAGAAGTAAATCTCTTTGGAAAGTTTTATGCCTATCCAAATGAACTTTCTGGAGGGGAAAAGCAAAGAGTTGCCGTAGCGCGAGCCTTAATAAATAGACCTAAAATTATATTTGCAGATGAGCCTACAGGTCAGCTTGACAGTAAAAATGCCTGGAATATTTTTAATCTTCTGAAAATGTTTAACCAAAAATATAATATAACTTTTTTAATAGCAACTCATGATGAAACGTTTAAAATCTTTTCTAATAAAATCTTTTATATTAAAGATGGGGTTATAAGTCATGTTTGAATTTTTTTCCCAGGAAGCTAAAAATGTTATTCAAAGAGCAAAAGAAGAAGCGGCAAAATTAGAATCTAAAAAAGTTGATACCGAACATATTTTGCTTGCTTTGATAAATACGTGCTCTTTTGTAAATGAAATTTTAAGGAAAAAAGGTATAAAAATAAATATAGTAAAAGAAAGAATTTTAAATGAAATAGAAAAAAATAAAGAGCATGTTCATCCAACTTCTATTGGATTTTCTCCTCTTGCTAAAAGAGTTTTAGAATATGCCCTTGAAGAAGCTAGGGTTTTTAAATCTCCCTTTGTAGAGCCAGAACATATTTTTATTGGTCTTTTAAGAGAAAAATTTGGAAGTGCAGCTAAAATTTTAGCTTCATATGGAATAGACGAAAATTTTGTTAGAAGAGAAATAGAAATCTTAAAAAGACAAGGTTACTCATTTAAAGCTCTTCCAAAAGTTCAGACTCCAAATTTAGATAAATTTGGAAGAGATCTAACTGAGCTAGCAAGGAAAGGAAAGTTAGATCCAGTTATTGGTAGGGAAAAAGAAATAGAAAGAGTAATTCAAATTCTTTGTAGAAGAATAAAAAATAATCCAGTTCTTATTGGAGAACCTGGAGTAGGTAAAACTGCAATTGTAGAAGGACTTGCTCAAAAAATAGTAAATGAAGAAGTTCCTTATAAGCTTCAAAATAAAAGAATTGTTGCTTTAGATTTAACCTCTATCGTAGCTGGAACAAAATATAGGGGTCAATTTGAAGAAAGAATGCGAGATATTATAAATGAAGTAAAAAAAGCAAAAAATGTTATTTTATTTATTGATGAGCTACACACCATTGTAGGTGCAGGTTCTGCTGAAGGAACTTTAGATGCCTCAAACATTTTAAAACCTGCCCTTGCAAGAGGAGAAATTCAAATAATTGGAGCTACAACTATAGATGAATATAGAAAATATATAGAAAATGATGGAGCTTTAGAAAGAAGATTTGCACCTATTTTAGTAGAGGAACCAAAAATCGAAGATGCAATAAATATTTTAAAGGGTTTAAAAAAGCGTTTTGAAGACTTTCATCAAGTAAAAATTAGTAATAAGGCTATCGAAGCTGCAGTTAAACTTTCCGAAAGATATATAAATGATAGAAAACTTCCAGATAAAGCTATTGATGTTTTAGATGAAGCTTGTGCCAAAGTTCATATAAATGCTCAAAAACCTCCAGAAAAAATATTAAAACTTGAGGAAAAATTAAAGGAACTTGAAAAACAAAAAAATGAAGCCTTAGAAAAGGGAGATTATAGAAAACTTTATCAAATAAAAGATAAAGAAAAAGAACTTAAAGAAAAATTTGAAAAGGAAAAAGCTGCTTGGGAAAAAACATTAACAGAGAAATTACCTTTAGTAGAAATAAAGGATATAGAAAAAGTAATCTCTACTTGGACAGGTATTCCTATTGAAAGAATTGCTCAAGATGAAAAGAAAAAACTTTCCAAACTTGAAGAAGAGCTTTCTAAAAGAGTTATTGGACAAAAAGAAGCTATTTCTCTTTTAGCAAAAGCCATAAGACGCTCCCGAGTTGGGGTTAGAAGTAATCCTAATAAGCCTATTGGCGTATTTTTATTCTTGGGGCCAACTGGTGTAGGTAAAACTGAGCTTGCAAAAGCAATTGCAGAGTATCTTTTTGGAGATGAAAAAGCTTTAATTAGATTTGATATGAGTGAATTTATGGAAAAGCATTCTGTGTCCAAACTTATAGGTGCACCTCCGGGATATGTAGGATATAAAGAAGGAAATAGTTTAGTAGAACTTGTTAAAAGAAGACCATACTCTGTAATTTTATTTGACGAAGTTGAGAAAGCTCATCCAGATGTTTTAAATATTCTTTTACAAATAGCTGAAGATGGTAGACTTACAGATGGAAGCGGTCGTCAAGTATCTTTTAAAAATACTATTATTATAATGACTTCTAATTTAGGAGCAAAATATATTATAAAAGAAAAGCATTCTTTGGGATTTGATACAAAGTCCAAAGAAGAAAGCTTTAAAGAAATTAAAAAGCTTGTTTTAAATGAAGTAAAAAAATTCTTCCGTCCAGAACTTCTTAACAGAATAGATGCTTTAGTAGTTTTTAAAATGCTTGAAAAAGAAGATATTAAAAAAATTATTTTAAATGAGATTGAAAAATTAAATAAAGAGCTTCAAGAAAAGAAAATAAGAGTAGCTTTGAGTGATAAGCTTATAGATTTTATTATTCAAAAGGAATTTAAAAAAGAATATGGTGCACGAACTATAAAAAGAGGTATCCAAAAGTATGTAGAAGATGTTTTGGCAGACGCTTTTCTTTTAGGAGAAATTGAAGAAGGCGAAGGGGAGATCCTTTTAGATTTAGATGAAGAAAAACAAACTGTTATAATAAAAAAATCAATTGATGAAAAAGAATTTTTATCTTCTGAAAAATTAGAGGCAAGTGAAAAATAAAAAAGGGAGATTATTATGAGACGCTTTAAAATAGAAAATATAAAAAATGGAATTGGATTTTTAAGAGGAAAAGAAGCGCGCCATGCTATTAAAGTTCTAAGACTTTCTGTTGGAGATGAAGTTATCGTCTTTGATGGAAGTGGAAATGAATATCTTGCAAAGATAGAAGCTTTGTCTACTTCAGGACTCCGCCTTAAGATTTTGGAAAAACTTGAAATTGATAGAGAAAGTCCATTAAAAACAAGACTCTATTTAGGTTTAACTAATAAACTTTCCTCTTTTGAACTTGCTCTTCAAAAAGCTACTGAGCTTGGAGTAAATGAAATTGTTCCTGTTATTTGTAAAAGAAGTTCTTTTGGGGATAAAATTAAAAATTGGGAAGGAAAGCTTCAGCGTTGGAGATATATTTTAACTAATGCTGCTAAACAGTGTGGTAGAAATGTTATTCCGGAAATTTATGAACCTATTTTTTTAAAAGATGTTAATCCAGAAATGGAACTTAATTTTGTCATGTGGGAAGTTGGGGGACAAAGCTTAAAGAAATATCAAGAATATTATCCTAAGTCTGTAAGCATTTTAATAGGTCCCGAAGGTGGACTTGAAAAAGAAGAGGTAGATAGTTTAATAGAAAAGGGTTTTAAAGTAACAACTTTGGGAAAAAGAATTTTAAAAGTAGAAACTGCAGCTATTGTATCTTTAGCTTTGGTTCAATTTATGTGGGGAGATATAGGCGAGGATAATGTCGCAAAAAGTTTAAATGAAGGAGCAGAAAAATAAATTATGAAAAGTAGTTTTTTAGAAAAAATAGAAAAGTATAAAGCTCTTGTAAATATAGAAAAAGAAGAAGAAATAAAAGAATTTGAAGAATTTGTAAAAAAATATTCTCCAAAGGAAAGGGAAAATCTATTTAGAGCAATAACTAATTTAAAAGCTAAAAAGCTTCCCAAAAGGTATGATTACTTTATAGTAAAATTTGAAAAAAAAGATAAAAAAGAAATAAAAAATATTTTTTCTCCGGGAGATGTTATTGTAGTATCATCTGGAAATCCTCTTTCTAAAAACGTTCAAAAGGGAACTATTTATAAAGTAGATAAAAATTGCATTCTAGTTGCTTTTGAGGAAGAACCTAAAGATTTTATTTTTAAAAGTAAAAATTTAACTTTAGATCTTTATCCAGATGATGTAACTTTCAAAAGATGGCTTGAAGGTTTAGAAGATGCTAAAGAAAGAAAGGATTTAAGCTTTTTATTTTCCGAAAAGAAAGAAAAAGTAAAAAAATTTAGAGATATTCTAAAAGATATTTCTTTTTATAACAAAAATTTAAACATATATCAAAAAAAAGCTGTAGAAAAAGCTATTTCCAGCCCAGACTTCTTTTTAATTCATGGACCTCCAGGTACGGGAAAAACAACCACTTTAGTGGAAATTATTTTGCAACTATATAAGCAGGGAAAGAAGGTTTTAGTTACCGCAGATTCCAATACAGCTGTAGATAACATTTTAGAAAGAGTTTCCAAATATATACAAAAAAATTCTGATTTAGTTAGAGTAGGTCATCCGGCTAAGACCTCCAAAAATGTAGAAAAGCATTATATATTCTATCTTTTAGAACAAGACAAGGATTACAAGGAAATTAGGAAAATAGATTTGGAGATATCTAAGTTAAAAAAAGAACAGGAAAAGTATTTAAAGCCTTTAAGTAAATGGAGAAGAGGTTTATCTAACGAAGAAATAAAAAAATATGCAAAAGAAGGAAAGAAAGTTAGAGGTGTATCTCCTAAAAAACTTCAAAAAATGGCTAAATGGATAGAGCTTCAAGAAAAAATTATTTCTTTAATAGAAAAAAGAAGAAAAATTGAAGATAAAATACTAAAAAAAATTTTAAGTAATGCAAAAATAATTTTTTCTACAAATTCTATGGTTTACAGTGATTTAATGAAGGAAATAAAAGAAAACTTTGATGTTGCGGTTATTGATGAAGGATCTCAAGCAACTTTACCTTCAACTCTGCTTCCTATTTTAAAATCTAAAAAATTTATTATTGCAGGAGATCATAAACAATTACCTCCTACAGTTAAGTCTTTAGCTGCAAAAGAGCTTACAAAAACTCTTTTTGAAAAATTAATTTCTTTATACCCAGAAAAATCCCAAATTTTAAAAATCCAATACAGAATGAATAAGAAAATTATGGATTTTCCAAATAAAACATTTTATAACGGAGAACTTATTGCAGCCAAAGATGTAGAAAATATTACTTTAAAAGATTTAATGGATAAAGAAAAATATGAAAAGTTACCTAAAAAAATGAAAAAAATCCTTTCCTATGATTTGAAAGATAGTGTGGTTTTTCTAGATGTAAAGGGAACCGAAAAGAAGGAGAAAATCAGCAAATCTATTTATAACTTAAAAGAAATAAATAGAGTTAAAGATATTATTAAAAATCTTTTAGAAATAGGTGTAAAACCCCAAGATATTGGAATTATAACTCCTTACTTGGCTCAAGTTAAGCATCTAAAAAAAGCCCTAGAAAAGGACAAAATTTTCGTGGAAGTAAATACGGTAGATGGTTTTCAAGGTAGAGAAAAAGAAGTTATAGTAATTTCTTTTGTTCGCTCTAACGACAAAGGTGAACTTGGATTTTTAGAAGATTTAAGAAGATTAAATGTAGCTATCACGCGGCCTAAAAGAAAACTAATAATGGTAGGTAATAAAAAAACTCTATCTTCTCATCCTATCTATAAAAAACTTACAGAGTCTTCTCTTTATATAAAAGATTAAAATCTTATTTCAAATCCTATTCCAAAATCTAAAGTAAAAGGATTTATATAATAAGTGGTCCTTGAGCAAATATTTTGGTAAACATAATAAAGCGTAAAGGAAGTAAGTTTTTTTTCTTTTAAATCTAAGGTCGTTATAGAGTATACTTTATGCTTTATATTTTTATTTTTATCTTCTTTCTCATAAATTTTGGTATTTAAAGAAGCATAATAGTAAAACCTATTAAAATCATATACTATACTTAAACCTAGCTCTTTAAAACTCTTTTGAACATATAAATTTTTATAAAAATTTCCCTTAATAAAATTATATCCTAAGTTAGTTCCAAAATTTAAATAAAAATAATAATTAAAATTTTGATGGAAAATTAAATCTCTGTGTCTCGGTGCAACAGATAAAATAGATGTAGAGCTAAATCTTTTATAATTTTTTTTATAAATATAAGAAATTTTAATATCTTTATCATAATACTCCACTTTTATAGGAAATTGGTTAGATTTCTTTTTTTTCATATCTTCCTTTTTAGGAAGTTTCTTTTTAAAGACTGGAAAGTAAAAAACAGGAATATTTTTTATATAGAAAATAACATGTTTTGCTGTTAGGGTGTTATTTTCTACTTTCAGCTCTTTAAACTTAAATTTCCAAGTTGGAGATGTGAAATTACAACTTGTAAATTCACCATTTCTTATATACACAGTTTGATTTTGAAAATTAATATCTCCTTGTGTACAAGAAAGAATTAACGGCATTTTTACTTTCCAGATATTTTAAGATATAGCCATAGTAAAATAGCCAAAATTAAAGATAAAATTTTTAAAGATAAATTAGTTGTAAAAAAATTTTTAAGATGCTCTTGAATTAATTTTGTTAGTTTTAACATTTTTAAGTTCCTTATCTATATTTACTTTATCTTCATAAAGACCCTCTATTAAGAGACGAGTTAAAAGTTTTCTAAGAATACTAGGAGAAACATTTTTTAAACATTTCCCAGAGTAAGCTAAAGATATATCTCCCCTTTCCTCAGATACAATTAAAGAAATTGCATCTGTTATTTCAGTTATACCTATTCCAGCTCTGTGCCGAGTTCCGAAAGAAGATGGAAGTTCAGGGTTGGATGATAAAGGTAAAAAAGCACCAGCCATATATATTCTGTCTCCTTTTATAATAACAGCTCCATCATGAAGAGGAGTTTTAGGATAAAAAATAGTTTCTAAAAGTTCTTTTGTAATTAAAGCATCTACTAGTGTTCCCGGTTTTAAAAGGTAGTTATCTATTTTTATATTTCTTTCTATAACTATTAAAGCTCCTATTCTTTCTTTTGCCATATTTTTTACAGCTTCTATAATTTCGTCAATAGCAATTAATGTTTTACTTTCCTGAGTTTGAAAAGATATATTTGTTTCTCCAAGACGAGCTAAAAATTTTCTAAGTTCAGGTTGAAAAAGAACAACCAAAGCAAAAATTCCAAGAGTAGTAGCTTGGCTTAAAATCCAATATAAAGTATTTAAATGTAAAAGCTTTGCAAAAAATGTTACAAGTAGTATTAATATTACTCCAAGTAAAATTTGAAAAGCACGGGTTTCTAACAAAAATTGCAAAACATAGTAAATAATTAAGGATACTAAGAAAATATCCAAAATATCGGTAAATTTAATACTTAAAAAGGGCATCTATCATCTCCAAAGCATATTTATGAGCTTTAACGTCATGAACTCTAAAGATATTAACACCTTCTAAATATAGATAAATGTCTATACTTAAAGTTCCTTCTAATCTATCTTTTGGAGAGTCTAAATTTAACACTTTTCCTATAAAAGATTTTCGAGAAGTTCCTATTAAAAGTGGAAGTTTAAATTTTTTAAAGTGAGATATATTTTTTATAAGTTTTAAATTATCTTCAAGACGTTTTCCAAAACCAATTCCAACATCCAAAATTATATGAGAATATGGATAATTTACCTTTAAAAGCTTTTCTATTTGATTTTCAAAAAATTCCTCTACTTCTAAAATAACATCTTTATAGAAAGGATTTTTTTGCATATCTTGAGGGGTTCCTTTAATATGATTTATAACAACTGGAGCTTGAGTTTCTTTTAAAACATTTATCATATTTTCATCAAAAGTAAGTCCAGAAATATCATTTATGATATCTGCACCTATTTTAAGAGCTTCTTGCGCTACCTTAGCTTTATAAGTATCTACGGATATAAAAATGTTTTTTGGTAAAGCCTCTTTTAAAGCTTTTATAACAGGGATAACTCTTTTTAGCTCCTCTTCCTCACTTACTTTTTGAGCTCCAGGTCTTGTACTTTCTCCTCCAACATCTATAATCTGAGCTCCCTCTTTCACCATTTCTATTGCATGCTTCACAGCCTTATCTACATAAGTATATTTTCCTCCATCATAAAAAGAATCTGGAGTTACATTTAAAATTCCCATTAAAATATATTTATCAAAGCTTAAAAATTTGTCATTATAAAAAATAGAATCTGGTCTTTTTTCTAAATTTAAGTATTTTTCAAGTTCAAAAGAAATTTTTCTTAAAGCAGGAGTTTGTTCATTTAAACGCTTTATAAGTTTATAAAGTTTTCTTTCATCTATAATTAAAAAAACTTTTACCTTTTTCTTTTCAAAAAAAGAAGCTTCTAGGGGCAAGGCTACATCTGCCCCTACACATAAAGCTTCTTGTTTTAAAAGATTAGCTGTAACTGTACTAATATCTTTTATTTCAAAAATTAAAGTTTTATATTTTGAAGATAAAATTTCGGTTCCTTTTTCCGTAACACCTATATCTTTTAAAGCTTTCTTAAAATTTTCTTTTTTTAAAAATTTTCTAAGTTTTATTTTCAAGTTTCTCTCCCTATCTTCTTACTTTTATACCTTTTTCTTCTATTTTGTTTAAAAGTTTTTCATAAAGCGCATTTACTTCTTCATCTGTTAAGGTTCTATCTACTCCTCTTATTATCATTCTTATAGTAATACTTCTTAGGTTTTCTCCAAGCTTCTTTTCATCTTCAAAAATATCTATAACGTAAATATCTTCTAAAAGCTCTTTAAAAATATCTTGAGCTAAATCAAAAACTTCTTTTAAGGTTTGATCTTTACTTAAAAGTAAAGAGACATCTCTATAAGTTGCTGGGAAGTTTGATACTTTTTTTCTTTCAAATTTGATAGTTTTGGGTGCGTATTTTAAAGCTTTAGATAAATTAATTTCTCCAACTAAAATAGGTTCATTTATTTCAAGCTTTTCTAAAACATCTATGTGAAGTTTTCCTAAAAACCCTATTTTTTCATTATTTACAAAAATATCTGCACTTTGACCTGGATGTAAAAATTTTTCTTTGCTTCTTTCATAAATTACTTTTAAACCTAAAAGATCAAAAAATCTATCAAAAGTACCTTTTATATCTTTATATTCGCCTGGAAGCATACATACTCCAAGATGCATATCTTCCTTTATGCTCCCAAGTTCTTTATCTTTTACAAAAATATTTTCACCTTCCTCTTCATAAGGCTTTTTCTTAAATACTTTTGAAAGCTCAAAAAGTTTTAAATTTCTTATATCTTTTTTATAGTTAGAAAGAGCATTAAATACTAAAGATGGAGTTATTAAATCTCTAAATAAACTTTGATTTTCACTAAGTGGATTTAAAAGTTTTATTAAATTTTCATAATTTAAACCTAAAATCTTGTAGTTTTCTTTTCCTAAGAAAGAATAATTTATAGCTTCAAAAAATCCATTATTTGCAAAAAACTTCTTTATATCTGAAATTCTAAAGTAAGTATAATCCTTTTTTACATTTGGATGCATACTTGGATAAGAGATTTGTAAATTTTCATAACCATATATTCTTGATACTTCTTCAATGATATCTGCCCAAGAATATATATCATAAGCTCTCCAAGAAGGAACTTTTACTTTAAGAATATCATTTTCAATTTGAGGGTTAAACCCTAGTTTTTCTAAAATATTTAGAATAACTTCCTTTTCTATTTCTTGACCTAAAAATGTTTTAAACTTGCTTAAAGGAAGCTTTATTTCTTTTGGAACATATTTATTTTCATATTTATCTACCTTTGGCATATATACTTTTGCTTCTTTATCTAATTTAGTTAAAAGATGGAAAAATCTGTCTTGAGCAAAGCTTGTAATTTCTATATCACATCCTCTTTCAAAACGATACGAACTTTCTGTGGAAATTCCAAGTCTTTTAGAAGTTCTTCTTATAGTTAAAGGTTCAAAATGGGCAGATTCTAATGCAATATATTTTGTATTTTCATTTATTGCACTTTCTTTTCCTCCCATAATACCAGCTAAGGCTAAAGCTTTTTCTTCATCTGCAATGACTAAATCTTCCTTAGAAAGCTTTACAGTTTTTCCATCTAAAAGTGTAAGCTCCTCTCCATCTTTTGCTTTTCTAACAATAAAATGTTTATTTTTCACCTTTTCTAAATCGAAAGCATGCATAGGTTGAGAAAGTTCAAGCATTACGTAGTTAGTTAAATCTACTATTAAATTTATTGGTCTTTGACCATAAAGATATAATCTTACTTTTAGCCAAAGGGGACTTTCTTTTATATTTTTTACTTCTGCAAGTTGCAAGGTATAACGAGGACAAGCTTTTTTGTCTAAAACATCAACCTTAACATCTAAGTTTTCTAGAGTTTCAGCGTTATAAGATGTTTCTATATTTTTTAAATTTCTATTTAAAAGAGCACTAAGCTCTCTTGCAACTCCGAGAACACCTAGGGTATCCGGACGATTTGGGGTAATTTCGTACTCAATAATATAATCATCTAAAGAAGCATACTTTATAAAATCTTCTCCTATAGGAGCTTCTTCTTTTAAATCCATAATACCTTCGGCACTTTCTGTAAGACCAAGTTCGCTTTCTGAGCATAGCATTCCGTAGCTATTTATTCCTCTAAACTTTCTTTTGGAAATTTTAAAGCTTTCTTCATCAAATATAACTTTACCACCTATTAACACTACCGGAACATACATACCCTCATATACATTTTTAGCTCCAGTAACAATTTGTAAAATAATCTTTCCATCATCTTCTATCTGATTTTCTTTTAAATCATATTTGGAAAGATTTTCTTTTATAGCTTTATAGGCATAGCTATTTTTATTTTCACTAACTAAAACTTTACATATAGAAAGTTTATCTGCATTTGGATGTTTTTCTATTTTTAAAATTTTTCCGATAACTATTTTGTCTAAAAGCTGGGCTAAAGAATAAACTCTATCTACTTCTGTACCACTTTTTGTAAGAAGCTCAGCTACTTTTTGAGGACTTAAATCTGAAATATCAATAAATTCATTTAAATGTTTATATAAAACTCTCACCTTTTCCTCCTAATAAAAATTTCTAAAATTTTAAAGAAAATTATATCAATACTTTAAACTTAAGAAACCTAGTATTTTTCAGCATTTAAAATAAGTGAGTATAATTTAAAATTAAAAATTTAAAATAAAACTTTAAAAAGAGAGGATAAAAATGAAAAAAGTAAGAGTTAGATTTGCACCCTCACCAACAGGTTTTATGCATGTTGGAAATGCAAGAACAGCTTTATTTAATTATTTATTTGCACGACATAATAAAGGAGATTTTATTTTAAGAATAGAAGATACAGATTTAGAGCGTCATAATGAGGATGCGGTAAAAGCTATTTTTGAAACCTTAAACTGGCTTACTCTTGATTATGATGAGGTTTATAGACAAAGTAAAAGATTTGATATTTATAAAAAATATGTAGATTATCTTTTGGAAAAAGGGCTTGCGTATGAGTGCTACTGTACTAAAGAAGAACTTGAGAAAATGAGAGAAGAGCAACTTAAAAGAGGAGAACCTCCTAGATACACTGGAAAATGTAGAAATTTAACTCCGGAAGAAAAAGAAAGGTTAAGAAAGGAAGGTAGAAAACCTGTTATTCGCTTTAAAGTTCCAGAAAACGAAATTATAGCTTGGGATGATTTAGTAAAGGGACACTTAGAATTTAATTCTTCAAATATTGGGGGAGACTTTGTAATTGTTCGCTCAAATGGAATTCCGGTATACAACTTTGTTGTGGTTGTAGATGACCACTTAATGAATATAACCCATGTTATAAGAGGAGAGGATCATATAAGTAATACTCCAAAACAAATTCTTTTATATAAAGCTTTTGGATGGGAAATTCCAAAGTTTGCGCATCTTCCAATTATTTTAGGAAAAGATAGAAGTAAACTTTCTAAAAGACATGGTTCTACTTCTGTAGAAGAATTTAGGAAAAAAGGTTATCTACCTGAAAGTTTAATAAACTTTTTGGCTCTTTTAGGCTGGTATCCAAATGAAGAACTTTATAAAAAGCTTGCTTCCAAAAAGGAACATGTAGAAATTTTTACAAAAGAAGAACTTATAGAGCTTTTTGACTTAAAAGATGTAAATCCAGCTCCTGCAGTTTTTGATACTACAAAACTAGATTTTATAAATGAATATTTTATTAGAAAACTTGATTTAGATACTTTATACAAACATCTTTTAGAATTTGTTAAAGTTAGAAAAGATATAGATATTAAAGAAGAAAATAATAGACTTTTAATTAAATATAAAAATGAAATCTATGAAACAGATAAAGATACTTTCTTTAAGGCTATTGAGCTTACAAGAAATTACTATACTACTTTGGAAGATGTTTTTGTTTATTTAAAGGAGCTTTTAAAAGATGAATATGAAATTGATGAAAATGCACTTAAGTTTTTAAGGGAAAATGAAGATAGCCTAAAGGTTATAAATGCTTTTTATGAAAAAATAAAGAACTTGGAAGAGGTTTTAAGTAAAGAAATATTTAAGAAACTTGTAAAAGAAATTCAAAAGGAACTTAAGGTAAAAGGTAAAAGACTTTACATGCCTCTTAGAATTGCTCTAACTGGAAAAATGCAAGGTTTGGAGCTAGATGCTTTAGTAGAGTTTTTAGGAAAAGATAGAGTTTTAAAACGTTTAGAAAACTTTTTAAGGAAGGTAGAAAATGCTTAATTTAAAAGATTTTTTACCAAGTTTAAGGATAAAGGATAATAAGATATTTGTAGAAAGCGTGGATTTAGAAACTTTTAAAGATGAGACTCCTATTTTTGTATATTCAAAAGAGGCTATAAACTTTTATATAAACAAAGTTAAAAATGCTTTTAAAAATTATGACACAAAAGTTTTTTATGCAGTTAAAGCAAACCCAAATATAAATTTATTAAAAATCTTTAGAGATGCAGATTTTGGATTTGATACTGTTTCTAAGGGAGAACTTTTTAGAGTTTTAAATGTAGAAAAAAACTTGAAAAATACTATTTTCTCTGGAGTAGGAAAAAGAAAAGATGAAATTGAGTATGCTTTAAAAAACAATATACTTGCTATAAACGTGGAAAGTTTTTCCGAGCTAAAAACTGTAAAAAATATTGCAGAAAAGCTTAAAAAGGTAGCAGATATTTCTATTAGAGTGAATCCGGAGGTTAACCCTAAAACTCATCCATATATTTCTACAGCTTTGAAAAAAAGTAAGTTTGGGGTTTCTTTTAAAGAAGCCTTAGAGATGTATATGTATGCAAGACAAGAAAAATTTTTAAATCCTTTAGGAATTCATTTTCATATAGGCTCTCAAATATTTGAGGTTGAACCTTTTATAGAAGCTTTGGAAAAAACTTTAAACTTTGTAAAAGTTTTAAAAGAAAAAGGGATTACTTTAAGCTTTATAGATATTGGAGGAGGTTGGGGGGTTAAATATTCTCCAAAAGATAAAGTCTTTCCGCTTGAAGTTTTAGCAAATAAAGTAATAGAAAAACTTAAAAAGTTTGATTACTTTTTAAAACTTTTCGTTGAGCCTGGAAGATATTTAATTGCAAATACTTGCATTATGCTTACAAAAATTTTATATATAAAGAAAAATGAGGAGAAAACTTTTTATATATGTGATGCCGGAATGAATGATTTTCCTCGTCCCTCTTTGTATAAAGCTTATCACCATATAGAACCTTTATATCAAAACAAAAATGAAGAAGAAATTGTAGATATAGTAGGTCCAATTTGTGAAAGTGGAGATTTTTTAGCTTTAGATAGAAAAATAAAAAAATGTAGGGAAGAAGAGCTTTTAGTTTGTTTTTCAGCTGGAGCTTATACTATGTCTATGGCAAGTAATTATAATTCCCGTTTAAGAGCAAAGGAAGTTTTAATAGATAAAGATAAAATAAAGGTAATAAGAGAAAGAGAAAATTTAGAAGATTTAATAAGAAAAGAAATTTTTTAAAAAGGGGGGGAACATTTCCCCCCAACTTAATCTTTATTAATCTTTATATTCTTCTCTTAGAATTAAAGCTAGTTTTACTAAATTTCTAAGAGCAGGAATAACTTCTTGCCATTGACGAGTTTTAAGTCCACAGTCTGGATTTATCCAGAACTTCTCTTTTGGAATAACTCTTAAAGCTCTTTCTACGATTTTCTTCATATCTTCTACACTGGGAACTACAGGAGAGTGAATATCCCAAACTCCAAGTCCAATTTCTCTATCAAAGTTTACTTTTTCAAAATCTTTAATTATTTCTCCCTTGGAGCGGGTAGCTTCAATGGAAATAACATCAAAATCCATATCTAAGATGTAGTTAATAATTTCTCCAAAGTCAGAATAACACATATGAGTATGAATTTGAGTTTCAGGCTTTACTTTAGAGTGACAAAGTCTAAAGGATTTTACAGCCCAATCAAAATATTTATCCCAATCTCTTTTTTTGATAGGAGCTTTTTCTCTAATTGCTGGCTCATCTATTTGAACAATCTTTATTCCGGCTTTTTCATAATCTGCAATTTCTTCTTGTAGGGCTAAAGCAAGCTGATAAGCTACTTCTTCATTTGGAATATCTTCTCTCACAAAAGACCAAGCTATTATAGTAACTGGTCCTGTAAGCATTCCTTTTACGGGTTTATTTGTGAGCTTTTGAGCAAAGGCTATTTCTTTAATAGTCATAGGTTCAGGTCTTTTTATATCTCCATAAATAATAGGAGGTCTATATCCTCTTGTTCCATAAGAGATAATCCAACCATTTTTTGTAGTGGCTATTCCCTCTAATTTTTCGGCAAAAAACTCTACCATGTCTGTTCTTTCAAATTCTCCATGAACTAAAACATCAAGACCAAGCTCTTCTTGAATTTGAATACATTTTGCAATTTCTCCGCGAATAAAGGTTTCATAATCCTCTTTAGATAATTTTCCTTGGCGATATAAAGCTCTTATTTTTCTTACTTCTTGAGTTTGTGGGAAAGAACCAATAGTTGTAGTTGGGAAAAGTGGAAGTTTTAAAAGATTTCTTTGAATTTTATTTCTTTCTTCAAAAGAAGGTTTTCTTACAAAGTCTTCTTCTTTTAAATTTTTAATTTTTTCTCTAATTTCTTTAATTTCTCCAAAGGATGTATAAATACCCTTAGTCCACTCTTTTGCTCTTTCCTCTTTATTTTCATTTAAAAGCTCTCTTAAAATATTAAGTTCTTCCAATTTTTCATTTGCAAATGCAAGCTTATTTAAAAGTTTTTCATCTAGAGATTCACCTTCTATAGTTATAGGTAAATGAAATAGTGGGGCTCCGTTTGAAATAGAGATATTTAAATCTTTAAATTCTTCTAAAGCTTCTTTTATTTTAAATACATCTGCTCTCCAAACATTTCTTCCATTTGTAACACCTAAAATAACTTCTTTATCTTTAAGACTATCCTTATATTTTCTTAAAAGATCTAAATTTGCTTTTCCATTTACAATATCTAGAAAAATACCTTTTATATCAGTTTCTAAAAGAGCTTTAAAAGTATCCTCTTCTAAAGCATCGTAGTAGGTTAAAACATAAATTTTTGTTACTTTAGAAAGCTCTTCATAAAGTTTTTTAACTAACTTTACTTCTTTTTCAGAAAGTTCCAAAACTAAAGCTGGATCTTCTAGAATAACTTCGTCATAATCTTTTAAGATCTCTTTATATACATTAATTGCACTATTTAATAACTTTTCAAAATCTTCTTCATTATGAAAAGAAAGTTTTATAAATGTAAATGGAGAAAAGTATACTGGAAGATAATTTTCCTTAGATTTTACCTCAGGATTTTCTGCTTTAAAGTCCCAGATATCTACATTCTTTCCATTTATAAATTTAGCGTAAAATCTTTTTGTTTTATCCCAAGCATAAGAAAATTCTTTTATATTTCTTAGATCTGGAATTAAATAGTGATAATTTGTGTTGAAATACTTTCTCATAGGAAGAGCATCTTTTCCCCTACAAAGTTCAAAATAATCTTTTAAATCTTCTACTTTATATACTCCAAGTAAAAGAGCAGTATCTAAGATATTATCATATAAGGTCATTTCTCCAATAGGAATTTTGTCTACATTTTTTTCATATAAAGAAAGCCTTTCTTTTTCTAAATCTAAAATAGTATCTATCATTTCCTTTTCAGTTTTAGCTCCACTCCAATAACCTTCTATAGCTTTTTTAAACTCTCTATTTTTTCCAAGTCTTGGATAGCCATAGGCATAAACATTCATTTTCTTTCCTCCAAGAATTTTTTGGGGCATATTTTATCAAGTTTTTAAGCTAATTAAAAATTTCATTAAGATTTAAATAAGCCTCTATAGACTTAAATTTAACGATAAATTTCTGTTATAATAAAAAATAAGGTCTATTAAAAGCAGAATACGAATAATACTGAAGTAATAAAAAAACATTAAATAGTAAAAAGTGAAAATTTTACCCTGAAAAACATGCTCTAAGTATTGGAAGAAATTAGAAAATTGTTTT
>Ga0256838_1000154_pt1 | contig 47089 bp, 43 predicted proteins | sample 4571419metaG_FD_185978 | JGI IMG/M metagenome (GOLD analysis project Ga0256838, IMG submission 185978) | Hydrothermal vent microbial communities from Guaymas Basin, Mexico - 4571-419 | ecosystem: Environmental > Aquatic > Marine > Hydrothermal vents | place: Mexico: Guaymas Basin | collected... | reverse complement strand
TTAACAAGATAACCATTAATTTTAATAGTAGCAGCGATAGATGCTTTAACGGTAGAGTTGAAGGTAACTTCTGCTCTCTTTGCTTGTTGAACGACACTAACGCTGTAGCGTCCTGCTTTGGTAACATCACTTGCATCGAGGGGATTAAATGCAGCGTCTGAGGTGGTAAGAACTCTCCCACCGATAGAACCGTCTAATAACTTTTTAGTGTTGTACTCAGTAGTACTGGAAATTCTGTTGATCTCTGATGTGAGCTGTTCCAACTCGTCTTGGAGTGCTTGCCTGTCTTCCATAGTATTAGTATCATTGGTTGCTTGAACTGCAAGCTCTCTCATACGGCGCAAGATTTCGTGGACTTGCCCCATGGCACCTTCTGCGATATTAAACATCTTTATACCGTACTGAGCGTTTCTTTGAGCTTGTTGAAGACCGACAATCTGACTTCTTAGCTTCTCAGACATTGAAAGACCAGCTGCGTCGTCACTTGCTCTATTAATACGAAGACCTGAAGCTAACCTTTCCATAGTTTTTGCAAGTCTTGAATTTACAGTGTTAAGCTGCCTCCTGGCGTTAATGGCAGTAAGATTGTGGTTAACTACTAACATACGAACCACCCTCCCTGGTGTTGATTTTTACGGCAAGCCTCCCTGCTTACCGCAAAGCACGTTATTTTATTCACCTCCTTACACTACTTGAAATTTTATCTTTTCAGCTTGTTTACAATTTCACTCCTGCCTGCTTTTGATTTTGTGCTACTTTTATCTTTGATCGCCCTCAGTCTGTTTTAATATTCTCCTTTACTTTCCACTTATTTCTCGGCAAACGATTGAAAAATTTTAGTATTGGTTCGGTTGTGTTAAATTTATTAATATGGAGGGGGGAAAATGCTGATTTTATCTGATGATTTAACTGGAGCTTCCGATGTTTCAAGTTTAGTAGAGGGTGCGGATAAAATAGTTTATTTAAGAGATTTGAATTCCCTTAATGAATTTCTTGCAAAGAGAGCTGAATTTTTTAAGAGGTACGTTAAAAATTTCTCTCAACATCTTGTAATTGCGTTGCCTTTGAGGTTTGCCTCTAGTAAGTGTATTGAAGGGGTGCTAACTGCTTTTTTGAAGCAAAATATTAATATAAGGTATATTAAGGTGGATTCGCTTGCTAGAGGTAATTGGTTTGAAATAGCAAACTATTATGCTAAAACTGGATTGAAGGTTGGCTGTTTTTTTCAGTTTTTTGAAAAAAGTAGATATGTTTGTGAAGGAAGAATAATTTTAGATGGAAAAGGAATAGAGGGGACGACTTACGAGAAAGAATACACTGGAAGTATTGTCCTAACTGACAATATTATTAGTGGTGTGGATATAGTGGAAGTTTCCAGTTATGATGTAATACATCGATTAGTTGATAAATACGATGTAGTGCTAGCTACGTCTGCAGTATTGTCTTTTTTTCTGGGGAAAAGGGTTTTGAAAAGAGCAGCTTTAAAGTTGAGAGGTAAAATTGTCCTAATAAATACCTCTTACTCACGGACTGCTTCTCTGCAAGTTATGGATTTCTTACAGAGAGTTATGAAGGGAACTTTTAAGATGGAGAATAATTATATTTACTCCTTTGGAAGTTTGTTCAAAACAAACATAGAGCTTTATTCTACTGCGGCTATTAATGAAGACTACTATTTTGAGCCTACTAAAGAATACGCTAAGAGGCTAGCAAAGAGTGCTAGGAATTCATTGGATTCTGCTGATTGGGTGGTTGTGTCTGGAGGGGAAGGAGCAGAGTCTGTAGTAAAAAATGGCTATTTAAGCTACGTTGCCACTGTTGATGAAGGAATTTCGCTGTTGATGGATTCTGATGAAAAGTTTGTGTTATTGAAGCCGGGAAGTTTCGGATGTGTTGATTTTTTGACTTCCTTAGTTTTATGATTTTGTTTATTGCTTTTATTGGCTTATTGGGTTTAGAATATAATTAAGATTGCCCAAGTTTTGACCACATAATTTTCGTATCACTTAATCTTGCATGGAGGTGGGTGGAAGTGAGAATCACTATTGATGGAAAAAACATCGAAGTAACAGATGCTATAAGATCCTACATTGAAAAGAAGTTGGGGCGCCTTATTAAGTATATGGACAGAATAATGGAGATTCATGTTGTTATGCATGTAGATAAGACAAAAGCTAAGGAGACACAGCATGTGGTTGATGTCACGGTTTGGAGTGGCGGTAAAGTTGCCCGTGCTACTGAGACTGCAGTTGATCTGTATGCAGCAATCGATTTGGTGTATGAGAAGTTAGAAAAGCAACTTAAGAAGATGAGAGAAAAAGAGTTCCAGGCATCTCGTAAGGAAGCTCAGAAGAGAAAAGAACGTGGGTATTTCATAGAGGTTGATGAGGAATACGAAGAGGACGAGATAGTTTTCCAGAAGCTCAGTGGTAAGCCAATGTATTTAGATGAAGCTGTTGATATACTAAAAATGAGCCATCATCAGTTCATAGTTTTTAGAAATGCCGAGACTGGAAAAATTAATGTTGTTTACAAGAGACACGATGGAAAAGTGGGGGTAGTTGAGCCTTGAGGTTAGTAGATTTTTTAGTGAGCGAAGCTGTAAAGCTTGATTTTGATGCAGCTGACAAGTGGGAAGTAATAGAGTGGTTTGCTAGGCGTTTTTATCAGGCGCATGTGGCTGATAGTCCAGAGGTTATAAAAGAAGTCATGTTTTCTCGTGAGGAAATAGGAACAACAGGTGTTGGGCATGGTATAGCTATTCCTCATGGTAAGGGGAGCAAGATCCACCGCATAGCGCTTGGTTTTATGAGGTTGAAAAGTGGTGTGGATTTTGGATCAGTGGATGGTCAAAAAGTTGACTTGGTGTTTGCAATAGTTGCACCTTCTGATCAGGCTCATGCGTATTTAAAGTTGCTTGCGCAGCTTTCAAAGTTTTTAAAAACTGAAGGTATTGTTAATAAATTGCGTGAAGTCAAGGAAGTGAAAGATATTGTTGGTTTACTTGAGAGTGTCTGAGCTTCAAGTAGAAAATGCTATTTTAGGGATATTTAAAGGGTGAATTTAAAGTGGGGGCTGTGAAAGGCAGCCCCTTCTTTTAATTTATGTGAGTTTATTTTGTATTGTTGATTTTGAGTTTTTGATAAGAGAGGGTGATAGGCGTGGGGATATGGGATAAGATAAAGGAACTTTTTAAACGTTTCTCATGGAATGAAAGGCAGCTAAGACGCTACTTTTCAATTGTAGAAAAGATTAATGTTTTGGAAGAAGAGGTAAAGAAGTGGCCTGATAGACGCTTTAGGGAGAAAACAGTTGAGTTTAGAGAGAGGTTAAAGAGTGGGGAGTCTCTAGATGATATACTCGTTGAGGCTTTTGCGTGTGTGAGGGAGGCGGCAAGGAGAACTCTAGGGATGCGCCATTTTGATGTTCAACTTGCAGGTGGAATTGCACTCCATGAGGGAAAAATAATAGAAATGAAGACTGGAGAGGGAAAAACGTTAGTTGCGACACTTCCTGCCTATCTCAATGGCTTGATGAATAGATTGAACTCTGCAGATGATTACCGGCCTGTTCATATTGTTACTGTTAACGAGTACCTAGCTAAAAGAGATGCTAAGTGGATGGGAGAGATCTATCGTTTTCTGGCTCCTGAAGGAGAAGAAGAATTTGCGGTTGGTGTGATACTTCACGAAATGGGATTTGAAGAGAAGAAAAGAGCGTATCGTTGTAACATTGTTTACGGAATGAACTCAGAGTTTGGTTTTGATTATCTACGCGACAATATGGCCATGCACCCTGATGAAATTGTTCAAACTGGGCACTGGTATGCCATAGTTGATGAGGTTGACAGTATATTGATTGATGAAGCTCGTACTCCTCTTATTATTTCAGGTGCAAGTGAAGGTAACACTAAGATTTACTACATAATAGCGTCTGTTGCAAGGCACTTTAAAAAAGGTGTTCACTTTGAATTGGATGAGAAACACAAAGCAGTTAACTTAACGGAAGAGGGTTATAAACTTGCAGAAGAGCTTTTGACTCAGCGTAAGGTTTTGAAGGGAAGTTTGTATCATCCAGAGAATTATCATTTGGTTCATTATTTGATTCAGGCTTTGCGTGCACTTCACCTGTTTAAAAGAGATGTTGATTATGTAGTGAAAGATGGAGAGGTAATAATAGTTGATGAGTTTACAGGACGATTGATGCACGGTAGGCGTTGGTCTGATGGTTTACATCAGGCTGTTGAGGCAAAAGAGGGGGTGGAAGTCCATCCGGAAAATCGAGTTCTTGCTACCATAAGTCTTCAAAATTACTTTAGACTCTACAAAAAACTTGCGGGAATGACGGGAACTGCTGCTTCTGAAGCTCGTGAGTTTGGTGAGATATACGGTTGTGATGTTGTGGTTATTCCAACTAATAAACCGGTTATAAGAGAAGATTTACCCGATGTGGTTTATAAAACAAAACGTGAAAAATATCATGCTGTCATAGATGAGATAAAAAAAGCTTATTCCAGGGGACAGCCTGTGCTTGTTGGAACAACCTCTATTGAAGTCAGCGAAGGGTTGGCTGCAATTCTAAAAAGAGAAGGAGTGCCGTGCCAAGTTTTAAATGCAAAATATCACGAGAAAGAGGCACAGATAATAAAGGAAGCAGGAAGACCGTTTGCTGTTACCATAGCTACAAATATGGCTGGTAGAGGAACAGATATAATCTTGAAATATGAGGAGAAAGTACTTTGTGAGTTTGGTGATAAAGCTACTTCACAGGAGATTGAAAAATGCCTTCAGACTTTGAAAGAGGCTTTAAGTTCAAAGAAAGAGGGAGAGTACTTTGCTCTGTTTTTACCTAAGAGTTGGCTGGTTTACGTTTCAGATAATCTTAAAAATGAAGGAGTAGAGTTCTCTGTTGAAAAAGAATTTGATCCTGATACTTTTGCGAGGAGTAATATAGATGTGGCTTTGGTTGAGTCTGATTCTTTGAAACTCGTTTCCTATATTCACTCTGTTAGATTAGGTGGACTTTACGTTATAGGGACGGAACGGCATGAAGCGCGCAGAATAGATGATCAGCTGCGTGGTAGAAGTGGAAGGCAGGGAGACCCAGGGAAAAGCCGCTTTTTCTTATCCTTAGAGGATGATCTTATGCGTTTGTTTGGAGGGGACATGGTGAAGAATTTAATGGATAGGCTGGGAATTCCGGAAGGGGAGCCGATTGAGAGTGGACTAGTTACTCGTGCTATAGAGACGGCGCAGCGGCGGGTTGAAAATCACAATTTTGAGATAAGGAAGCACCTTTTGAAGTATGATGACGTATTAAACAAGCAGAGGCAGGCATTGTATCGCCTAAGGAAAGAAATATTGGAGGCTGAAGATACTACAGAATATGTCAAAAGAGCTATTGAATTTACTGTGGAGAATTTGGTTAATCGTTATGTTGAGGAGGCAGAAGTTGCAGATTTTGAAGCTTTGGCTGCATCTGTTTATACTTTGTTCGGTTTAAGGGTTGATCCTGAGGAGCTTAAAAAGGTAAATGTTGAGTTTGAAGGTGGATTAGTGGAATGGTTAAAAGAGCATCTCTTTGAAATTTACAATACTAAGAAGAATTCAGATATATGGCCTCATCTTGAAAAGTTTGTAATATTGAGTTTGATAGATAGGCATTGGCAGAATCACCTCACAAATATGCATGAACTTCAGGAGGGAATTGGTTTAAGGGGGTTGGCAGCCAAAGATCCCCTGTTGGAGTATAAGCTTGAAGGAGCTCGCATGTTTGATGAGATGATAGAGAGATTACGTGAAGATATAGCTTCTACGCTTTTAAGAATAGAAGTTGCAGAGGTTGAAGAGAAGGAGAGAGAGGTCAAGTTAGTTAAAAATGAGTATAATGCTGTGGGAGCGGCACAAGCAAGAACTGGAACTCAGGGAAGTGGAACCTATAGAAGAAAGCAGCCCAAGGTTGGTCGTAATGATCCGTGTCCCTGCGGAAGTGGTAAGAAATACAAACATTGTTGTGGAAGAAATGTTTAGTGGGGGTTTAGGATGATTTGATGAGGGTTTGTGTTATGAGGTGGTTGGTAAGACGGTTAGCATTTTTATTGGTGTTTATTATGGGAGTTAGTTTTGGTCTCAAGGCTGCGTCAAATTATCAGGATGCTCTATGGTGTCTTGAAATGGCAAAGTACTACCTCTACTTCAAATACGACATAGATAAAGCAAAACATTATGTAGAGCTAGCTCTTAAATACAATCCAAAGTTAGAAGCAGCTTTGAAGGTAAAGAAAGAGATAGAAGATCTTGAAGAACAGATAAGGCAAACTCTTCAGATAAGGGAGGAGTATAACCGATTTAAGGAAGGTAATGAAAGTGCAGCTCAAACTACCTCTCGGTCTAAGAGGAGGAAAGATTCTCCTGTTTCAAAACATACTAGAAGTGTAAATAAAAATTCACGAAGCAAGCTAAGTAATGTTGAGATTTTTCTGAAGGCTTTAAGGAATGGGGAGAGGGCTTCACCGGATGAATTTAGAAAGTATATAAATTCTATAAATTTACCACAAAGATACAAGGATTTTTTGAAAGCTATTGTCTTGAAGAGGGAAGGTGCTTTTTTGAAGGGAGTGAAGCTTTTAATTAAAGCAGTTGAAAATTTTTCTACAGAGGAGCTGCAGCTTGATAAAGTTAGAGAGTATCTCAAAGTTGCTTACACCGAGTTGAGGTTATCTGCAGCCTATAGGCAAGTTTTGATGCACAATGCAGTTTACAACCTTTTAGATGGCTTTGGAGTGCTTAAGTATTACAAAAAATTTAAGAAGATAGACGAGTCCAATTTTGCTGCCTGGAAAGAGGCAGGGTTAATAGATGAACTTCCTTCAAAAGATTATGTTATAGATCGTTCGAGAGATTTAGTTGTTAATAAGAATTACACTGGTGTATCTTCTTATGCAATGGTTACACTTCCTGCTTTTTCTTCTAGTAATCTCAATGCTTACAAAGAGGCTCGGCGTCTTTATGAGGAAGCGAAAGGAGAAGTGTACAGGGGCATGTTTATAACGGCTAAAGATAAATTGAGGCATGCTTTAAGATTGAAGCCTATTTTTCCAGAAGCTTATAACTTATTGGGAATTGCAGAGGAGTTCACTAATGATTATCAGACGGCTATGAAGATGTATTACAAAGCTTATTTGCAAAATCCACAAATGGTAGAAGCACTTTACAATTTAGCGCGATTATACTATAAGTTGGGAAATTTAGACGAAGCTTACCGTTTACTTAAGGCAAATTTGTCTAAGGTGAAGAACAATTACAAGGCTCTGCTACTCGCAGCTCAAATTTTTATGGCAAGGGAAGATTGGGATAATGCCTATGTGACTTTGAAATTTGCTGGGCGTATGTCTAGGGGATGGGATTATTACTTCTGGAAAGGATTTTTCTACTGGAGAAAAGGCAATGCTAAAAAAGCAGTAGACAATTGGAAGAAGGCTTTGAGATTGACAAATGATGAGGAAGTAAAAAGCAAAATTAGAAAGATGATAAGGGCAGCTGTTGGTAATGGATAGTACTTGTAGGAAAAGTAAATTTAAACTATCCTTGTTTGAGAGGGGGCTTAGGTATGAGTATGGGTGTTAATAAGCACTGGAAACTTTATTTAGATCTTGGAGCGGGAACTGATGACGTGCTGATGAGCATAAAAGGTGTAGAGGCAAAGGATTATCCCCATGCTGTTCTGGTGTCCAGCAACAGAAGATTTGCAGATTGGCTTGATAGATGGGATTATGAGGAGTTGCGGCTTGCTGGGAATACCATTTCTGGAGGAAAGTTTAAAAAGGTGCTTGTGAGGAAGATGGAAAAAGGCCTTAAAGTTGTTGCAACTTCTGATGCTGCTAAAAGTTTTTCTGATAAGTTTAGTCGTTTGAAAGAATGGGGGATAGAAGTTGTGAGTGATTTAGAAGAATTTGATCTGTGGTTGGACGAGCTGAAGTTGTATGAAAAGTTTGAGTTGGCTGCTCAAAATGGTTTGGAGGTCGATAATTTAGTTGGAGTAGTTGTGTTGGCGCAAGATCATGGTGCTGCGCCTGAGGATGTATCGGATAGGAGATGGCGATTTGATGAGTTTTTAAGTTTCTGTGTTGGGAAAAAAGTTGCTGATGTTAGAAAAGTTATTGCAGAGGTTGTAGATGGTAACTTTAGGCCAACACGTGCCATGAGTATTTTGAGACAGTTGGATGCAGAGCTGGCGCCGGGTGTTGAAAAGAGTTGGTATGACACATCGTTGATGGCGTGTATAGGAGCAGCTTGGCCATTTGATGGGCGTAGAATTGCTGTGAACTTTGGAAATGGTCATACGATTGCAGTTGCCTTTGAGGATGATGTAATAGTTGGAATTTATGAACATCACACCAAGAAAGTTTTAGCAGAGGATGGAAAGTTGTTTATGGGTCAGTTTTCACGCTTTATAAGTGGAGAACTTGAGTTTAATGAGGTGTTTGATACGCGTGGACATGGGGTGTGTTATGCTGATAAATATGATATGAGTGGTGTTGAAGTTATTTTAACTGGACCGAATTGGAGAAAAGCTTGGGAGTTTTTGAAGAGTAATTGGGAAGATTTTGGTTTTGGTAGTGTCTTACTTAAGGTGGCGGTTGCGTTTGGTTCAGAGTTTTTAACAGGTATTGCTGGTGCTATGATATTGGAGAGGGGTGATTGGGATGGAGATAAGGTTGATGTTAGACAATACCATCTATCCTGAAGAATTGGATAAGGATGATTTTTTTAAAGATAGGTTGTATGAGGAGGATTTTTTAGGATTTTATTTCAGAAGAAAATTTGCGCCGGGGGTAGTAATAGCAAATAGAATGGCAGATATTGCTTTTGAGGAGGCAAGAGGTAAGTTTGAGTTAGAAAAGATTGCGGTGGTTTGTGAGACGGACTTTTGTATTCCAGATGCTTTATCTGCGAAGTTGGGGGTTACTGTGGGAAATAGATACCTTAAAGTTTTGGATTGGCAGATTATGGGCTTTACTGTTTATGATTATTTGCATGGTCGGGGAGTTAGAGTTTGGGTTGATAGTGAGAAGGTTCGGAAAAATGGTGGTGTATTTGAGAGGTGGTATTTTAGAAAAACTACAAAAGCAGAGAGGAAAGATAGGAAGGTTCGTTGGAAGATGGGGGTTGAGGTATTGCGTGAGTTTTTAAAATCTCCGCGTGATTATTTGAGTTGGAGCTTAGTTAAAGTTGCAAATTGGTTAATTGGGAAGGCTCCAATAAAAGAGGTGAAAGAGTGTCCTAAATGTCACATTACTTATACCTGCGAAGGAGATGTGTGTCCAGTTTGTGCAGGGAAAGGTTATTTCGAAGTGTTGAGTTGAGCTTTGTAAGGAGTGAGTGGTGTGGTCATAAGGTTTGGAGTGCTGGTTGTTTCGGATAGGACTGCAAGGGGTGAAAGAGAAGATTTGGCTGGAAAAACATTGATGGAATTGATAAAAAAAAGAGAGTGGTTGGTAGAAAGGTACGCCGTGGTGCCAGATAATGTTGGAGAGATAGTTAGTGCAGTGAAGGAGATGCTAGGGAGCTGTGACTTTGTTATTACCTCAGGTGGCACAGGATTTGGTAAGAAAGATTATACTCCAGAAGCGGTTGAGCTGTTGCTTGAGAGAAAAAGCTATACACTTCCTGCGTACATTGTTTTTAAAACAGCATCTTTGAAGCCAACAGCGGCACTTTCCCGTGCTGTTTGTGGTGTATCCGGCTCCACATTTGTTATAACTTTTCCGGGGAGTAGGCGTGCTGTTGTGGAATGGTGGCAAGAATTTGAGCCGATGGTGGAGCATATTTATGAGCTTTTGAATAAGGATGTTGTTACGTGTGGGGGGTGATTGTAATTTCTATCCCTTCCACACTTCCACTCCGATGTAGCTCCTTGCTTTCCAATATCGCATGAATTTACTCAAAGTCCAGTGTTCGACTCTACCTGAGGCAGAGTTGTTGATCTGCACATATGTTGTTCCATTTTTTTCGTATATTCCAGTTATAACAACGTAGTGGCCGTCCCATCTTGTATCAACAAGAGCTATTATGAAGTGTTCTTTCTTTAAAGCTGCTGCTAAATACTTTTTCATGAAGGAACTTGTAACACGAGTACCGTTTTTTCGGGCGATCGAATACATCTTTATTACTTTTGAGTCTAATCCGTACTTTCTAGCTCCTTTTGCCAAACCTGTATAAGGTGTACCTGCTCTGTTGTAAAAGACGTAGTCAACGTTTTTAGCAATGTTGAACATGCTATCGTGAATCCCATAGTATTGGAGAATCATGGAAAGTGACGATGGGCCACATATTGATAATCCGTGCCAACTTCTGCCAGTTTTGGGGTTGTAGTATTTTTTCTTGACTTTTGAGGAAACCTTTACCTTCCACCAATATTTGCTTCTATCCATCTGATAAACTGTTGGAACTTCATAGCGAATGTCTAGGCGTCCAGAAGTAGAGTAGGATTTGACTTCTTTCCTTCTGATTTTTAAAGCAGTTGCAGAAGTTGTTGGATTTGCTGAGGATAAACCTGCTGACAGAGCAGTTGAGATTAGAGCAGATATGGAGACAGAAGAATTTGTTTGAGAAGTTGTTGTAGAAAGTTGCGAGTCTTCCAAATAAGATACAACGTTGTCATCTAAAATTTGCAGGTTGGCAGAATACACCCAGTAAGTTTTGCCATCTTTTTCAACAGCAAACCAACCATCAGGAGTTACTGCAATAACCTTTAAAATAGCTCCTTCTAAAGCTGTGCCTAGTTCTTTTGCACTTACTGATGGGGCTTCTCTCAAAACACATGTATTTCTAACAAAGGCATAACCTGAAAACTCGAATGGGAGTGAGTTTATTAAATTGTAATCTTCTGTTGCTTTGTCTTTTTTTATCCATCCTTCCTGCCCTTCAAAAAGTACTTTTATCCATTCATTACGAGTTTCCAATATAACTAACTTCATACCAGCGGGAACAAGTCCTATGGGTTGAGAAGTTGCGGAAGGTTTAGAGTAAACTATAGCAAATGGAGATGTTATGAATGCTTCAGCGGGCAGATTTAAATATTCCCTTTTTACTCGCATCATAGCTTCTTGAATGGTGACTAGTGACTCTCTAGGCCAATTTTCACGAAGAGCTTTGATATAAAGTTTGTAAAGCGTTACATATTTGTTATAAAGGGTATGTTTATTAGTAGTAGCATTGAACTTGTGATAATATGATGGAATATCATACGAGAATAGGTCAGAGTCTAGGTAGGCAAAAGAATTTAAAACTATAAATAAAGTTGCAAATAGTACATATCTTAATTTGAACATATGCCTCACCCCACAAATTTTTGCCTAACTCCTCTATAGTAATCTCCTTAAACCCCATTTTGAATTATAAGGGGGGAATTAAAGTGTGTGTCATTGAAGCTGTAATGCGCTAGTTTATGCAGTATGATGTTTATGGGGTTTATGATAAAATTTAAGCTGATGTTTGAGAAAATTGGGGGTGAAGAATTGTGAAAAAGAATAGAGTGGCTTTATTAATTTTCTTTTTCTCTCTTTTATTTGTTGGAGAGGCCGAAAGTAATTCAAGCAGCCAGAAGTTTCAGATTTTAAAGCCGTCTTTAGAGAAGATAAGGTGGGAGAGGTTTGCGGAGTTGAAATGTGAAAGAAGTAAGGATGGGGTAGGACTTTTAAGGGATGAGAATAACAATACTGCTCCTGCTGGATTTGCTCCAACGTTCTTATGGGCAGGAGAAGGATTTGTTGTAGTGACAGATGCTTACAATAATCAGCTAATAGTATTCAACGTTAAGAGTGGAAAAAGAGAGGTTTTTAAGCTCCCTGAGGATGGCTTATTTTGGACAGGTTTTATATACAGTGGGAAGTTGTGGGCTGTTAGCTCCTCAGGTAATTTGTACAGAGCTTTACTTAGTAAAAACACTGATTTTGAAAAGGTGAAAAAGTTACCTGATTTTTCAAAGTGTTGGCGTGTTTATCCAGCTCTTCCTTATGTGGTAGGTGAATCGGTAGATGGAGTGTACGTTTACGATTTATCAGGTAAGCTTATCAAGACCTTTAAAGCCCAGTATAAACCTTTGATTTACAACAAGGGATACCGCGTATATCCCTTACATACTACGGAAAAAGTTGTGCTTGCGTTTTCAAAGAATAGGGTTATATCTTTCGATTTGACTAATTATGTCTGGAGTGCTGGTGGAGATAGAAATGCTTTTGCAGTGTTTCTATTTTGGCCTCCAAAAGATGTGAAAATTGGAGTGTTTAAAGCAGGGGATTTCTTTTTTGTGAAACCACCGTCTCATTTATCATTTGATACGCTCTCCTACGTTTGGTTTGATGGTAAAAGTTTATGGTGGCACTCCTATGATCCACTGAAAGATAGGTACGTTGTGTGGAAAGGGAATTTAAAGTGATGTTAGTTGAGAGAAATAGGAGGTAGCGTTTAATGTTTGAAATGGCTAACTTTGAGGCTTTTTTAATAGGATATGTTTCCGGATCAATTTTATGGGGGTACATATTGCCACTCTTTAAAGGAATAGATATAACCACTGTTGGAAGTGGAAATCCAGGAATGACTAATGTTTATAGAGCGTTGGGAAAAAAATGGGCTGCTGTTGTATTTGTGTTGGATTTTTTAAAGGCTTATGTTCCAACTCTTTTGTTTGGAATACCTGCTGCAGCGGGGGCAGTTTTGGGACACATATTGTCGCCAATTATGATTTTTAAAAGTATTAAGTCTTACATAAAAGGAGAGAAAAGGATAAAGTTTGGAGGAAAGGGAATTGCTTCTTCTGTAGGTATTGCTTTTGCTTTGAGTTGGAAAGTTGGTTTGATCGGTTTAATAGCCTTTTTGACAGTGTTTTCTGCGACTCGTTATGTTTCGGTTTCATCTCTTTTTATGATGCTTACATTTACTATCAGTTCGATTTTCTTTTTGTCAAGGAGTGCTGTATATTTTTTTGCATCTTTGATGGCACTGAGCGTTTTGACGCACATTGGAAATATAAAGAGGCTTCTCAAGGGAGAAGAATTGAGAATTGAATTTGGAAAGTCGGCCCCAAGTACTGAAAAGTGAGTAGTTTGTGTGGGAGGGAGAAATGTGGCTAAAAAGTATATAGCAGTTGTTGGCAGTGGTAACTGGGGAACCACATTGGCTAAGATGTATTCTGAAAATGGTTATAGGGTTTGTCTGTTGGGGAGAGAGGAAGAGGTTGAGATTTTAAAGCGTCATGGTGAGAATCTATTGTATTTACCAGGATATAAGCTCAAGGGAGTGGAGTTTGCTTCCTACGATGAAGCGGAAAAAATAGATGTTCCTGAAGTGGTTTTATATGTTGTTCCAATGAAGTGGTTAGCTTTAACAGTTGAAAAGTTTTTGCATTGGAGGGATACAGAGGCTATTGTTTGCACTAAGGGAATTGATGAGGAGGGAAGATTACCTTACGAAATTTTGGAAGAGCGTGGTTTTCTAAAAATATGTGCTCTTTCGGGGCCAAATATAGCAAGAGAGATAGCAAGAGGATTGCCGGCTTCATCTGTTATTGCTTCAAAAAATTTGGATTTGGCGCGGAGAATAAGAGATTATTTAGCCCTAGACAGATTCAGACTCTACGCCTCTGATGATATACGTGGAGTTCAACTGGCGGGAGCTTTGAAAAATGTAATAGCAATTGCTGCTGGTATAAATGATGCATTGGGGCTTGGATATAATGCTAAAAGTGCTTTGATAACAAGAGCTCTTGTAGAGATGCATCGATTGGGAGTTGTGCTTGGAGCTAAAAGAGAGACCTTCTACGGACTTGCAGGTTTGGGGGATCTTCTTACAACTTCTGATAGTGGGTTGAGTAGAAACTGGAGGGTTGGATATGAATTGGGACGTGGTAAGAGCTTGTCCGAGATAATGGAGTCTATGAGGGAGGTTGCAGAGGGAGTTTATACGGTTAATGCAGTTGTGAAGCTTAGTGAAAAATTTGGTGTTGAGATGCCAATTACAAAGTGTGTAAGTTTGGTGATAAATGGCCAAATAACGCCTTATGATGCAGTTAAGCGTTTGATGAGTCGAAGTTTAAAAGATGAGCATGAATTTATAGAGCATAGGGAAGTGTAGAGTTTCGCTTGAGGTGATGTATTGTAAGATGAAAAGGTTAGTTTTGGAGATATCTGTGCTCTTAATTTTTGCAAGTATCACTTATTATCTTTGGATGGTTTATAAGGCAATTGAATGGCAAGGGGTTTATCCTGGTGTTAGAGTGGCAGGTTTTGAGCTTGCGGGATTTTCAAGGGAGCAGATAAACGTTTTGATAAAGTTGTTGAAAATGCGTATAGCTGACAGAAGAGTATTCTTGTATTCAGATTCGCGTGTTGTAAGCTTCAAAGTTTCTGATTTTTTGTTGGAATTTATGCCTGAAGAGGATCCTTTATCAGAAGGAAGACAAGGTGGATTTAAGGCGCGAATAAAAGGGGCTTTTTCTTACTTTTGGAAAGGGAAGGAGAAGGATATATCGGTTTTAGTGTCTTTAGATCTCGAGAAAATAGAGGAAGCTGCCAAAAAAGTCGTTGAATTTTTTAACGTAAGAGCCATACCGGCTGTAGTTTACAGAAGGGGAAGTAATAGATTTGTTAGCAGAGAGCTTAATGGGCTTGAAACTGATTTATATAGTGTTAGTTTGGCTTTAAAAGAAGTGTTGAAGAGTTGTATTTTAAAAGGAGAGTGTACAAGAAAAGTTGACTCTAAGGTTGTGGTTCCTCATCCAACTAGAAGTGAGATATTGGACAATTATGGTGTTAAGTATATGGTTGCAAGTTATGAGACACCTGTTAACTCCTTCATAGAATCGAATAGGGTTCAAAACTTGAAAGTGGCGGTGGATAAGATTGACGGTTTGATGTTGTTTCCATTTGATGAGTTTTCTTTCAACAGAGTTGTTGGACCTAGGACCTTAGAAGCGGGTTTTAAAGAGGGAAAAAGCATTATAGGTGGAAAGCTTGTAAAGAGTGTTGGCGGTGGAGTTTGTCAAGTGGCAACAACGGTTTATGATGCCGCGTTTTTAGCTGATATGGACATAACGGAGAGGTGGAATCACAGCATATTTTTCCCTTCAATAGCTAAATATTCTAAGCCGGGGTTTGATGCAGCAGTGGTTTATGGTTACAAGGATTTGAAGTTTAGAAATAATAAACCTTATACGGTTGCAATATTGACAGATTTAAATGTAAAAAGATTGCGTGTTGAGTTTTGGGCGGAGAAACTTCTGCCCTATTCTGTCACTGAAGAGGTTGAAATCAAGGCAGTTTTAAATCCACGCGTGAAATACGTTGTTGATGAACTTCTGGCAGCTAATGCTACTCCTGAGGTTGTGGATGAAGGAGTTAAGGGCTACATTGCTCGAACTTTTAGAATTAAAATAAAAGATGGAAGAGTTTTACAAAAGGAAGAGATGGGACTTTCAAGATATCGAGTTGTAGATAGGGTGGTTAAAGTTCCTCCGGGGTATGCAAAAAATAAAACAAAAAATAAAATTCGATAAGGGAGTGAGGAAAATGGCTGGACACTCTAAGTGGGCTAACATAAGGCACAGGAAAGCAGCAGTAGATGCGAAAAGAGGAAAGATTTTTACTAAGCTTGTTCGTGAGATAATAGTGGCAGCAAGAGAAGGAGGGGGAGATCCTGATAGCAATCCTCGATTAAGAACGATTATTGAAAAGGCAAAGCAGGCTAACATGCCTAAAGAAAAGATAGAGCAGGCGATAAAAAGAGGAACGGGTGAGTTAAAGGATGGACAGTCACTTGAGGAGATATACTACGAGGGATACGGACCGGGCGGAGTTGCAATATTAGTTTATACGGTTACCGATAACAAGAATAGAACTGCAGCTGAGATAAGGCATATATTTTCAAAGCACGGTGGAAATTTGGGAGAGTCTGGTTGTGTAGCTTGGATTTTTGAAAGAAGAGGATGGATAGAGGTTGACATGGAAGGTAAAGATGAGGACGAACTGATGGAGGTTGCGATTGAAGCGGGAGCTGATGATGTAGAGTTTGAGGATGGGAAGGCAGAGATAGTTTGTGAGCCGGATAGTTTTGTGGATTTGAAAACAGCCTTGGAAAAAGCTGGCTATAAGATAGTTGCAGCTGAGATTACCATGCTTCCTAAGAATAAGGTTAAGCTTGAAGGGGAAGATGCTAGGAAGTGTTTAAAGCTTATGGAGGCTTTGGAAGATCACGATGATGTGCAACAAGCGTATGCAAACTTTGAAATAGATGAGGCTGTTATGGAGGAGATTGCCCAGTAAAGCTTTAGGGAGAGGTATTGGTGAATGTTGAAAATTTTGAGGAGATAGTGAAGCTTGTTGCAGAGCGTAATAGTGAGAATAAGTTGATCGTTGCAGGAGTGGATCCGGGTAGTAGAAAAGCTGCAGTTGCAGTCTTAGATGACGAGGGAAATATTTTACTTACACGTAAGTTTTCGAGTAGTACGAGGGATTTATGGGTTAGAAAATTAAAATTCTACGATTTTTTGAAAGGAGTATTTGAAGAGATAAAGGTTGATTTTGTATTTGTGGAAAGGCCATTTGTTTATCACAACACGAGAAGTACGATGGTTTTGGCTGAGTTTATAGGAATTGTAGATGCAGTGTGTATGGAGTTAAGATTGAGACCTTTTCAACTATCTGCTTCTCAGGTAAAGAGTTTGAGCGTGGGAAAAAGAGTGTCGAAAGAGCTTGCACAGAGCATAATAAGGGGACTTTATCCGGAGGCTAAAGGATTTAGTTCTGATGAAATTGATGCTGTAGCAGTTGCACTTGCAGGAATGAATGTTGTGAAAGAGGCTTTGCTATTTGGAAGGTGAGATTAGTGGTTTTAAAGGCTTTAAGGGGAGTTGTTTGGAAAGTTGAAAATAATATGGTTTTGCTGGATGTGTCGGGATTGATATTTGAGGTTTTTGTTATATCCGAAGAATTAGAACAGCTTAAGAAAAAGATGGAAAAGGAGGTTTTGTTGTGGTGTAGTGTTGCTTATCAACTCCCACCAAAAGTATTCGGAAGTTATAGGAGAGAATGCGTGGAGTTGTTTGAAAAGCTTTTGTCTGTATCTGGTGTTGGTTTCAAGGCAGCCTACTCAATATTAAATTTGGGTTTTTCAGTGGTATTGGAAGCTTTGGAAAGAGGTGAGTGGAGTGTTATTGCACAGGCAAAGGGAGTTGGTAAAAAGACTGCGCAAGTTTTAGTGGCTCGTCTTAAGGGAAAGCTTGATTTCAAGGTAGATGAGCTTGTTGATGTTTTAGTGGGAATGGGAGTGGCTGCTATTGAAGCTTGGGAGGTAGCAAAGTCAGTTAAGGGAGGGAGTTTAGAAGAAAGAGTTAAGGAAGCTTTGAGACTTCTTGCGGAGAAGAGGGAGTTAGTCAAATAATAATTTGAGAGGTTGATAGAGGATGAGCTTTAGACCTGAGAGTTTTGAAGAGTTTACAGGGCAGGAGTTAGCGAAAAAGCAATTGAAGTTGATGGCGGATTCTGCTATGAAGCGTGGTGAAGCGATGCCTCACGTTTTATTATCAGGGCCTGCAGGACTTGGAAAAACAACACTAGCTTACATAGTTGCACGCTACATGGGTGTGAACTTTCACATTACAAGTGGTCCGGTTTTAGAAAAGGCTGCGGATATTGCAGCTGTTTTGGCACGCCTTGAGGAGAAAGATGTTTTATTTATAGATGAGATACATAGGCTTCCGCGACACGTTGAGGAAGTTTTGTACCCAGCTTTAGAGGATTACAAGTTGGATTTGGTTGTTGGAGGTGCTGCCTCTTCAAGAGTAATACGAATAGACCTTCCGCCGTTTACACTTATAGGAGCAACTACGCGCCCTGGATTACTAACTCCACCTTTACGTGATAGGTTTAGAAGAATAATAACTCTCGAGTATTACTCAGGAGAAGATTTGGCTAATATGGCGAAAATTTTGGCGGAGAAGATGAAAATTAAGTTAAGTGATGAGGCAAGGATAGAGTTGGGCAGGAGAGCTAGAGGAGTTGCAAGGCAGCTTGTCAATCTTATATTGGCTGTAAGAGATTATGCAACTGTTAATGAGATTGAAGAGGTTGATGTTGAAGATGTTCGAAAGGCTTTGGAAGTTTTAGGAATAGATTCGGATGGTCTAACTAATCTTGATATGAAGGTGTTGAGAGTTCTTGCTGAGAAATTTGGGGGAGGTCCTGTTGGAATAGCAACCCTTGCTGCGGCTGTTGGTGAAGAAAAGGAGACACTAGAAGAGGTGTATGAGCCATTTTTATTAAGGTGTGGTTATATAAAGAAGACAAATAGAGGTAGAGAACTTACCTTGGCTGGTTGGGAAAAAGTAAGGAGTTTTGCAGGTTTTAGTACTTTTGAAAAGGATTTGTCAAAAGAGGGGTTATTTAAATGAGCTGTAAAAGTTTGATACTACATAGTTGCTGTGCGTGGTGTTTGACAGGGTATCTTACAGCTCTTCTTGAAGAGAATCTATATGATGATTTTAGTAGAATATACGTGTTTTGGTACAATCCAAATATTCATCCCTATGGGGAATATAGAAAAAGATTGAAGAGCTTTATGGAGTTTACTTCTGGCTGTTTGGAAAAGATAGTAGATCCTTATAGAGCTAAAAGAATTTCAATAGTGGTGCATGATTTGTGGGAGGTTGAAAAGTTTTCTCCGCTGGATTGCGCGAGGTGTTGGAATTTGAGATTGCTAAAAATGAAAGAGGTGTTCAGTTATATTGATAGTTTAGAAGATGCTTTGTATTCTACAACTTTGCTTTTTTCACCGTATCAAAGACATGGCGAATTGATGAAGGTGGCGCTGGATATCTTTGGAGATAAGTTTTATTATCTTAATGCAAGAAAGTACTGGAAAGAAGGTACTAAGCGCTATTCTGAGCTCGGTTTGTACATGCAAAGGTGGTGTGGGTGTGTTGGGAGTGCTAAGAGAAAAATTTAGGTTGTTGATGGGGTTAACAATTGTTCTATTGTTCATTTGGGAAGCAAATGCTGCTCCAGAAATACGTATAGGGTTGAGCTTGGATGGGAAGAGACAAGAGTTTTCAGGGAACCTTATTCTATTTGTTGGAAAAAAGTTAAATTTTAAAGGTTTTTACAGTAGTTTCACCGTTAGTGCTGTTGGTGAAAATTTGAAGGTTACGATTGGTAAAAAGAGTTTTTTCACTCCGCGCATAACGGTTGTTGCAAAAAGTGGTTTCGTTGGTATATCAGGTAAGAAATACAGAGGTAAAATTGAGTGTTGGGCTAAAGGTGGAAGGCTTGTTTTGGTGAACGTTGTGGATCTTGAGGATTACTTAAAAGGCGTTGTTCCGAAAGAGATGGGACCGAATTTTCCTGAAGAAGCTTTGAAAGCTCAGGCAGTAATTGCAAGAACTTATGCTTTAAAACACTTGAAGCGTCATTCCAGAGAGGGATATGATCTTTGCGACACTCAGCATTGTCAAGTGTATGGCGGAGTAAATGTTGAAAATCCCAAAACAACTAGGGCTGTTACGGAAACTTATGGGATAGTTTTGATGTATAAAGGAGAGCTTGTTAATGCTTTTTACACGGCTTCATGTGGAGGAAGAACTGCTAGTTCTAAAGAAGCATGGGGAAGAAGAATACCTTATTTAGTTTCACATGCGGATCCATTTTGCAAATCTATTGGTGATTTTTCATGGAAGGCTTCGGTGTCTTTGAGAACGTTGACGTATTTATTAAGAGAAGTAGGAGTGAGTTGTGGGAACATAAAAAAGGTCTACGTTTACAAAAAAACTGGGTCTGGACGCGTATCGAGGGTTGCAATAGTGGGTAACTGTGGAAGGAAAATTTTAAAAGTTTCAACTTTTAAGTATGCTTTAAATCGAGATAAATTGAGGTTAAAGAGCACTTTGTTCAGAATAAAAGTCAATGGAAGTAAAGTTTACTTCTATGGAAAGGGATTTGGTCATGGAGTTGGGCTTTGTCAGTGGGGAGCTTATGGAATGGCAAAACAGGGTTACACTTGGCGACAAATTCTAAAGTTTTACTATCCTGGAGTTTTACTCAGAAAGATTTACTGATCTTTTGTTAGGAACTTTAATTCTGAATTTGTAGCTTATAATCAACTTTGAGAGAATTCTCCAAATGTTCTATTTGGTAATCTGGAATATCAACGAGTAATGTTAATAAATAACTGGGAGTGCCGAATAAAGTGTTTAGGAGGGGATATTATGGCTTTTAAATTGGATTTTTCAAGTATTTTATCCGATCTTGCTAATATGTTTGTGTCTGGAGTAGCAACCGGCATAGATATTGGAACCAGTGGTGTAAAGGTTGTTCAGTTAAAAAAAGCTAAGGGAGCTGTTGTGTTTGATAAGTTTGCAGTAGTTCCTTATCCAGTGGATGATGTGTTTGGTGGGAAAGGTGAGATAGCGAATGTTGATGCTGTGGCTAGTACTATTAAAGAGGCGCTTGCTGCTGCTGGTATAAAAGCACCTGGGAAAGTTGTGGCTGATATACCCTCTACAAATGCAGTGATAAGACTCATAGATTTGCCAATGATGACAGATGAAGATCTGGAACAGAGCATAGTTTTTGAAGCAGAGCGTTACCTTCCATATTCATTAGCTGAGATGAGTGTCTCGTATCACAAGGTGGGGCAGTTTGAAGCAGAGGGAGCTCCAAGATTGAAAGTTATGATAGTTGCAGCCAAGCAGGAGATACTATTTGGTTACCTTGAATCGCTAAGATTAGCTGGAATAAAAGATCCAATAATAGATGTAGATGCAATTGCTGTTGTCAATGCTTTACGTCCAATTTTACCTGCTGACGAAGGTGTGGCAATAATGGACTTTGGGGCAGGGAAAACTGGAATTTCAATTGTTCAGGATAGACAAATACAGATAGTTCGTTCTGTTCTCATGGGTGGAAAGAGTATTACAAGTGCTATTCAAAATGTTTTGGGAGAAGATTGGATGCAGGCGGAGCAGGCTAAAATGGAGAGGGGGAAGATTGTTGTTGATGATGGTGAAGAAGAGGATGAAGTAGCTGAAACTGTGAGAAACGTTGTCGAAGACATTGTTGGAGATATAAGAAGATCCCTTGAGTTCTATCAGACAAGCACAAGGCAGCATATCGATAGTGTGATTATAACGGGTGGTTCTTCTAAAATTTACAATCTTGATAGGTTTTTACAGATGGAGCTTGGTGTCGATGTAATGATAGGTAATGCTCTTCAAGGTTTGAAAATTGCAGAAACTATTCCACAAGAGGCTTTGGAAGATAAATTGCCTGAGTTGACATGTGCCATAGGGCTTGCTTTGAGAGAGGTGATAAGCTGATGCCGGGTCATGACGGATTTGTAAGGATTAACCTAGCCCCTGAGAAAAAACCTTTGATAGATCCTAAGTTACTCAATAAAATTCCCATTGTTCCTATAATTCTTGCAATAGCTCTGTTTTTTGAGTACAACTATCTTTTTAATACTTTAAGTGCAAAGTATCAGGATGAAATAGCCCAAAAGGAAGAGGAGAAGAGAAGGTTGGAGAAGAAGAGGGAGGAAGTTTTGAAAGAGAAAGAGGAGAAGCTAGCTCATTACAAGGAGCAGTTATCAGCATTGGAGGATGAGATTGAACTGAGAAAGCGACTTGTTGGACAGAATATGTATCACTGGTCTCAAGTTTTGGCAGATCTTACAAAGCTTTTACCTAAAAAGACGGTTTGGATTAATTCCTTTTCACCGGAGGATGAACAGCGTATAACTATTGCTGGGTTTGCAATTGCAGATCCAGCGGCGGCTAAAGAAGATAAAAAGAGGGTATTTATAGAAGTTGCTAAATTGATAAGGACGATTGAAAATGCTTATCCGAGGTATAGAGATGTTAGTGTTTCTGCTTTGAGTAAGAGTAATGTTGAAGGTGAGGAGGCTGTTTCATTTCAGTTGAGTTATAGTGTGGATAGAACTCCCAAGGAAGAGAATTTGGCTGGTGAAGGGAATGAAGAAGAGAAAACAGGAATGGAAGATGAGGATACTTTGCCTGAAGAGTAAAGGTAAGGAGATTTATAGGAGGATGATAGTATGAGCAATGGTATGGCTTTTCTTCTGGCATTGATACTTGGAGGAGGAATATTTGGTTGGTGGTATACAAGTGAATATCAAGCTTATCAAGAGCAGATTGCTTCACTCGAGGAGAGCATACAGGAATTAAAGAGAAAGATTGCTAGTGCTAAAGATGTGGAAAGAGAGGTTGAAGAGTACGAAGCTGAAATTAAGAAAAAGCAGCAAGAGCTTGAAAAATTAAAAAAAGAATTGCCCTCTAAGTTGGAGCTTGATGTGTTGATAAATAAGTTGGAGTACTTGTGTTTAAAACATGGTATGAATTTGCACGATATAAGATTTGGGAACTTGACACGGTTTGAGGGATATTCAGAGATGCAGATTGATATAAGTGTTGACGGGCCATTTATGGGGAAAGATGTGGAAGATGATCGAGGACTTCTTAAGTTGCTTAAAGATTTGGAAAAGGATAAGTATTTTAATACAGATGTTGGAATGGTAAATGTCACGGGGAAAAGTGAAGTTGGGGCTAAGAAGGTGGAAGTTAGCGCCAGTATAAGTATGAAAACATATGTTGTTGAGGAGTGATACATGTGAGGGGCGTATTTGGCATTTGGAGAGTGCTGAAAGTATTTCTGACGTTAATGATTGTAGGAGGAGTTTTACTACTGCCGGCGTATGTGGTTAGAAATAGTGGAGTACTTAGTAAAGGTTTGGTAAAAGGTGTTTTTTCAAAGAAAGTGTTTTTGAAAGCTTTAAATGGGTTTGGTACATGTGTTGCTTTAGCTCAAGAGGAGGATGATCTTGGAGATTTGGAAGATGAAGATTTTGGTGATGAGGATACGTTTGGTGATGAAGGCATGGAAGAGGAAGATGCTACAGATGAAGGCATGGAGATGGAAAATACTGAATTGGGAGATGAATTAGAAGACAGTGGGGGTGCCACTGAGGCTACGGAAGGATCTGCAAAATGGAGAGTAGAAGTTGAACCTGTCAAGGATTTGGGAGGAGAGCCAGATTATGGAAAGAATCCTTTTAAGCCAACTATAAGAAAGAAAGTCAAAGAAGAACCAGTTGTGCAACAGCTACCAGAAGAGCCCAAAGTTGAAGAAGTTCCACCATTGCCGCTTAAGTTATTGGGAGTTAGTATCTCCGACGATATGAAAATAGCAATTTTGGAATTGAATGGCAAAGTTTATGAACTAGAAGAGGGGCAAGGTGTTCCGGGATTATTTCAAGTTACGAGTATTTCTGACGATAAAGTAGTAGTGTATGACGAGAGGAGAAATGCCAATCAAATATTGAGCTTTGAGGAGTAGAAAAAATTTTTATGAAGGTTGTGCGGGCTGGATATAGCAGGGGATGAGGTACTCATTAGGAGGTGGCATTTTATGAGGAAAATTTTAAGGGTGTTGCTTGGAGCGGTATTGATAGGAGGATTAGTTTCAGGAGTTTTAGCAGGAGATCATGTTACTTTAAACTATCCCAACCCAATACCATTGGATACTGTATTTAAGATGATTGCTCGTAGTGCTCAGGTGAATATTTTGATGACCAAGGCTGTGAAAGGAATAACAGCTCCTTCTATTATTTTGAAGAATGTTTACTACGAGAAAGCGTTTGAGATTATTTCTAAAACCTATGGATTGTCTTACAGAAAAATTGGTGCAAATACTTACATTATTGGAAAACCTGAGGAGTTGGCTAAAACGTTTGATGTGGGTTTGACTAAAATTTTCAAGTTGAGATATGCAGATCCAAATAAGGTTAAAGGAATATTGACGGAAGTTTTCAAGGGACAAGGAGCAAACTTAATAAAAGTTGCAGTTGATACTTTAAATAACGCCTTGATTGTATCGGCTACTCAGAGCTTACTTGAGAGTGTAGAGGATCTTATACGTAAGATTGATAAGCCAGTTAAGCAGGTATTGATAGAGGTTAAGATGATTCAGGTGCTCTCAAAGTATGCAGAAGGATTAGGATTTACCTGGAGGCAAGCTGATAAAGATTCTCCTTGGTACTTTACTTTGAATATAAAGGAAAACTTTATAGATACAGTCAGCGGTGGAGCTCCTTCAACACCTGTTGCAAATCCATATCCTATCTTTCAGTTTGGAGAATATGTTAGAGCGAATACTCTTGATTGGAACATAGATGTGAACTTTTTTGACAAGGTTACAAATGGTAAGTCACTTATAAATACCAGAATGATCTTGTTGAATGGTCAAGAAGGACAACTTCAGATGGGAAGAAAAATCATCTATGAGATAGGACAGGGAGATAGTAGAACTGGTGCTGAAAAGGATGCAGATATAATTTTGAAGGTAAAACCAATTATTAACGATGAAGGTTTTGTCACCCTTCACATAGAGCCGGACTTCAACATTTACCTTGGTAAGGATCCTGAGTGGAACTATCCAATAATTGAAAAGAAGAAACTTACCTTGGATTTGCGTGTGAAAGATGGAGAGGAAGTAATGATTGGTGGAATGATAGATAGCAGTAGCTCAAAGGATAAGATAGGATTTAAATTTTTAAAAGATTTACCAATAATTGGAAGATTGTTTAGAGATGATTCAACTGCTAAAGAGACACGGCAAATAATATTTCTTCTGAAAGTTCACATTCTGGATAATGAAGCTTAGTAAGTTTAAAGTTGTGTGAAATTATTCAATCGGGGCACCTTTAAAAGGGAAGGTGCCCCCTATCTTATTTGGAGAACTTTTTGGGTAGCTATTTGCCCTTTTTAAATTTCCAAAGTGTAGTCCAGAGAGAAAAAGTACTTTTCAGTTAGAGCTTTTATTTCATTCTTATTGAGTTTTGGAACTTCAAGCTTCTTTGAAAAAGAAACTACTGTTTCTTCCCCCGGAACTGTAAATATTACGAAATTATCTGCAACTTCTGTCACAATTTTTAATCCTCTTCCACCGGCTTTCATCAAGGAATTTTGATCTTCGGACATTACAAGAAAGTACATTGGATTAAATACTTTACCTGCGAAGTCACGTACTTGAATGTTTATGGTGTTAGGAGTAACCGTTACTAGGTACTCAAAATATCCTGAAAACTCCATTGCGTGATCGACTGCATTCATGCATATTTCATCGGTAGCAAGTTTTATCTGAAATCCCGATATCATGTCTACTCCCAGCAGATCAATAAATTCTTCTGAAAATAACCTTATCTTTTCCAGATTTTCTCTGCTTGCTTGAAGTTTAACTTTTAGTCTCAAAAACTATCACCCTCTTGCTTGGACAATTCTTATACGGTTGTCATCTTAACTGAAAAACTTATAGTGGCTCCTTTACCAATTTCAGAACTTACTTTAAATGTTCCAGCATGAGCTTTGGCAACTTCTTGTACGAACAATAAACCGAAAGCACCTTCCCAAAGTCTTTTTATGAATTCTACTCTATTAACTGGGAGCTTCAATTTTTCGTAGTCGGAATCAGAGAAGCCAATACCTGTATCTTTTACGGTAAAATAAACCCTATCCTCAGAAATTTTTGAAATTGTTAGGGTAACCTCTCCTTTTTCTGTATATTTGTAAGAATTTGAGAGTAGTTCTGCTATTGCTTCATATACTGCTTCAAAATCTAACAGTAAATTGTCTTCAGTGGATAAGTTTTCAAGGAAGATATTAAAGTTTAGGTTCCTTTTTGAAAATAAAGCTTCAAACTCACTAGAAATTGTATCGATGAGCTTGGTAACTGAATGGAAATTTCTCTCAATCCTTAAAGGACCTGCAGCTAAGCGCGAAGCCCATTTGGTACGTTTTAAAAAGTGAGCGACCTCTGAGTTGTTATTTTGAGATAAAAGTTCGAGAGTTTTAGTGGGAATCTTTTGAAGTGCTTGGTATAAAATTAACTGTTGCAGAAGTAGTTCTGATGTGTCAGTAAGATATACTATGTGTTCGTTTTCAGATAGAGGAGTTATACGCGTAGAAAATGACGCAAATGATGGTTTTAGAATTGTAAGTATGGAATTTGAAATTTCTGTTTTGTCTGAGGACTTTATGTTGTCAACTTTGCTTCTTATAAAAGATGAAGGAAGAAGATGTTCTATCTCTTGGAAAAAATCATTTGCAAGTTTTACTGATGATGTATTTGAGTCAAAGATGCAAATTGCCACAGGAGAGGCTTTTACCATTGCCTCAACCTTTTTCTTCTCTGCATGTAATTTCTCCAAAAGCATTGTATTGACTATTACGCTCGCAGCAATATTTGCAAAAGCGCTAAGAAGTTCTGCATCCCATTGAGTGTATTCGCCTTTGATTTTATTAACGACTTCAATTACTCCGATAACTTGCTCATTTAAAAATAACATTGGAACTCCCATTAAGTTGCGGGTAGTAAATCCGGTTTTTTTATCAACACCTTTGTAATGATTTTTATCTTTTTCTGCATTTGAAACAATAACAACGGTTTTTTCGGCAGCAATCTTCCCTGCAATACCTTTACCTACGGGAACACGCATACCTATTAGCTCTTGAGATTTTTCTCCCGTGGCTGCTTTGAAGACAAGATCTCCAGTGTTTTCATCAATTAGCAAACAACTTGCTCCTTCGCTTTCAGTAAGTTCGGTGGCAATAGTTAAAACATGTTGCACTACTTCTTCTACGGTTTGGGCTTCAGCTAAAGTAAAGTAAGCTTTTATCAGCGATTCACGGGCTTTCTTTTCCCTTTCAAGCAGAGAAAGTAGATCTTCACGAGAAAGATTAAGGATTTCCACGCTGCTATCAATTCCTCCTATCTATTATGGTGGAGGCGGCGGGATTCGAACCCGCGTCCGTTCCCAAAGGTTCCAGAGCTTCTACAGGCTTAGCAGGTTTTTTGAGTTTCGGTTACAGGAGGAGAACCTGCAAACCTCCTGCAACCTAGCCCACCTTATACTACCCTACAGACCGTGGGCTGTCTGTAGGGAGCCTCCCCACCTAACAGGCCACTCCCACTCCCGGGGAGGAAGGAATGGGGTGACCGGCAGCTTGTGCTTTAAGCTGCCAATGCAAGGTTTTCGTCGGCAGTCTTTGTTTTGCCGCGATTTTTACGGTTTCGCGACCACCCCGGCCTGCCGCTCTGGTCCCTTCTTGGGAACGTCGAATCCTATAACGCCCCCATTTTTTTTACAAAATCGGGGCGACAGGAGTCGAACCTGCGACCTCTGGCTCCCGAAGCCAGCGCTCTAACCGGACTGAGCTACGCCCCGACCTATACATTTTGACCTGCAACTACAATTATAGCTAAAATGTGGTTGAGTTGGTCAACTATTTTATAATTAAGTAGGCAATGCTTGTGAATTTGTGACATAAAATAATGTTTAAATGTTTAATTAGAATATCAGCTAGTAAAACGAGGAGTGGGAAAGAGTGAAGGAGCGCTTTTTTAAGATAACTGATAATATTTGGGTAGTTAAAAAGGCTGGATTTTGTTTTGGTGTTGAAAGATCTTTAAAGATAGCGAATGAGGCTTTAGATCGAGCTTTAAGGGAGGGAATAAATGCTTATAGTATTGGTAAGTTGATCCACAACTCTTATGTAGTAAATTCCTTGGAAAGAAGGGGATTGAAAGTCAGAGGTATAGAAGATGTGGAGGATGGATCAATAGTTGTATTTAGATCTCATGGAGTACCACGACAGTATTATGATATTGCTAAGAGAAAGGGATTGATTGTTTTTGATGCTACATGTCCATTAGTACAAAATGCACAGCGCATTGTAAAAAAATTAACTGAAGAGGGAAAGAATGTTATAATAATTGGGGATGTCCACCATCCAGAGGTTAAGGCTATGGTAAGTTATGCAGTTGGGAATTCAAAAGTAAAGGTAATGGAGCCTACTCATGTGCTTAAAGGAGAATATGAGAGAGGAGCAGAATACGTGTTTCAAACTACTGCTAATAGGGACGTGCTTGAATTTTTGAAGAGAGCAGGAGAAAACGTTCACGATACTATTTGTAATGCAACTAAAGAAAGACAGCGAGATTCTGTTGAACTGGCGAAGGTTGTGAATGTAATGGTGGTTGTTGGAGGAAAGGATAGTTCTAATACAACGAAAGTTTACCAGAAATGCAAAGTTATAAATAATAACACGTATTTTGTTCAGGATTGGGAGGAGTTCCAAAAGTTGGGTTTACCTCATAGAAAAGATTTGATTTATGGTTTTACTGCTGGGGCTTCTACACCGCGCGAACAGATAATAGATATTGCTAGAAAGTGGGCGGAAGTTCTGGGAATGAAAGTTGTGGCTTGAGTTTTAAAATACCAGGGGGGTATGTGTATGGTAGCCAAAACTTCGGAGAAGAAGGAGTTTGTTCTTTCTGTAGAAAAGTTAGTGGATGATTTGAAAAGGAGCTTTTATGAGCTACTTGGTAATTTTGAAAAGGAGGTTAATGAAAGTATAGAGCTTGCTAGGAAGAAAAGGGAGGAGCTTGAAAAGGATATTGAGAATATGCTTAATACTCCGATTGATTCCCGTAAGGTTGAAAGTGGAGGAGATAAAACTGAAGAGAGTTTTGAAGAGATGGTGGAAGTTCCAACTGATATTTCTCAAATTAAAAGGGGAAAAGTTTACAATGTAGAGGTTGTTAGTATTGTTGGAGATGATGTTTTTGTTGAAATTATTCCTGGTGTTGAAGGGAAGATAAAACTTGATGAGTTTGATGAGAAGCCGGAAGTTGGACAGAAGGTTAGAGCAAAAGTTGTGAAGCAGGATGATGAAGATGTTTATATATTATCGATACATGCTGCTAATCGTGAGGAAGCATGGGGAGAAGTAAAAAGAATTGCAGAAGAAGAAAAACCACTTATTGTAAAGATTAAAACAGTGCGTGATAGAGGTGCAGAAGGTTTTTACAGAGGAATTAAGGTGTTTATTCCAAAGTCACAGCTTACGGATGAAGTGAAAGTTGGGGATAAGGTTGAAGGTTTGATAACTCGCCTTGATGAAAGGAAAAAGAGCATTGTGTTATCTCCACGGGCACTTTTAGATAAAAAACGTGGGGAGAAAATTGGTGAGATGGAAGAGAAGGTTGGAGAGATTTTTAAGGTTACAGTTGTGGGAGTAAATAAGGGAGGAATAAAGGTTAAGTTTGATGAGTTCATGGAAGGATTTATACCTAAGAGCGAGTATTCCCATAGTCGCTTGGCAGATCATGCTGCGGTTAAGGAAGGCGATGAGTTTGAGGCTAAACTGATAAAAGTTGATGGTAAAAAATTGATATTGAGCAAAAAACAGGCAGAACCTGATCCGTGGGAGAATGCGTCATTCTCTGTTGGGGGTGTATTTAAAGGAAAGGTTGTTGGACATAATCAAAATGGTTTGTTTGTGGAAGTAAAGCCTGGGATAGTTGGATTTGTGCATAAGAGTGAGATTTTCTGGGATAGAATTCCCAAAAATGTGGGAGCAGAATTTAATGTTGGACAGGAAGTTGATGTGAAGGTTATAGGGGTGGATGTGCCAAATAAAAAACTTTCTCTTTCTATAAAAGAGGCGGAATTGTCTCCATGGGTTAGATTTTCTCAGCAGTATTCTCAAGGCGATGTAGTGACAGGAAAGGTTGTGAAGCTTCTTGATAGGGGGGCGTTAATAGATGTTGATGGTGTGACTGGTTTACTTGCTGAGATAAACGTTAGTTGGGATAAAAGGGAAAATTGGCGTGATAAAGTTAGAGAGGGAGATGAGGTTAAGGTTTTAATACTTAAGATGGATGAGGAAAACAAAAAGGTTGAATTTTCTATGAAACATTTGGAAGAGGATCCATTTGTTAAGTTTGTAGAAAGTGTAAAAGAAGGAGATAAAGTTGAGGGAGAGATTGTTGAGATTAGAGATTTTGGGGCTCTAGTCAAATTGGCAAAGGGAGTAGAAGGCTTGCTTTTAAATTCTGAACTTTCTTGGGAAGCAAGTAAAAAAAGGGTGGATGATTACTACAAAATTGGGGATAAAGTTGAGTTGGTTATAAAGAGCTTAGATAAGGAGAACCGCAAGATAATTTTGAGCAGGAGAATGCTTGAGAATAATCCGTGGGAAAAGTTGGAAAATATGGTGGGAGAGAAAGTAAAGTGTGAATACTTGCGGGATAATCGGGCTGGCGTTGAGGTAAAGGTTGAAGGGGTTGGAATAGTTGGTTTTATTCCAAATGTTGAGCTTTCCTGGACTAAGAGTGCAGGTGATGCTAAAAAGGAATTAAAGGACAAGAGGGAATTTGAGGCTGTGATTAAAGAGGTTGATCCTTCTAAAAATAAGTTTGTTCTTTCCTTGAAGCAGTTAATGCCCAATCCATGGGAGAGGTTGAAAGAGTTTAAAGATGAACCTGTTGATGTGATAGTAAAAAGCAAGAAGGCTCGTGAGTTAGAAGTAACTTTAGATGTGGATGGAGAAGAATTTGTGGGATATATTCCGACTTCGGAGCTGGAAGGAGAAATTGATGATTATTATGCTGGTGAGACTGTTCATGTTGTTATAGTTGGGATAGATGAGAGAAGAAGGAAATTCAAAGCTTCGGAAAAAAAGGCAACTGAGCTTTTGAAGAAGTTGACGGTTGAAGAGAAAGAGGAGACAGAAGATAATCCAATTGCGCATGCTTTGGCAGATGCTCAAGTTTTGGAGTTAGTTGAGATGAAAAAACAGTCTAAGGGAAAAGGTAGAAAAAAGGGGAAAAAATAAGATGTTGCCATAAATAATTTATAGGAGGCGATGCGTTATGAAAGAAGTAAGGAGTTATTCAGAGTTTGAAAGTACTGTTTCAAAAGGAGCTGTATTGGTTGATTTTTGGGCACCGTGGTGTGGACCTTGTCTTATGATGACACCTGTTCTAGAGGAGTTTGCGTCGAAGTATAATGGAAGTATTGATGTGGTTAAAGTAAATGTTGATGAAGTGCCTGATGTAGCAGTGAGATACGGAATTATGAGTATTCCAACTCTTATTCTTTTCAAAAATGGTTTAGAGGTAAAGAGACTCATAGGTTACATGCCTCTGGAAGAGCTGGAAGCTCAATTAGGTGAGTATTTGCAAAGCAGTCAAGAAGCTGCTGAATAATTTCTGAAGATCTTTGGGGGGAATTGAGATGTGGAGGACGGCTGGAACTTTTCTGAAATCTAAAAGAGGAGTTCTGGCTGTCCTCTTTATTGCTATTTTAATGTTGACAGTTGTGTTTTGGATGATATTCAGCTTTTCTTCTAAAACGCGCCACTTAGAGCTTACAGTTTTTAAGGACTATTGGACAGAAAGAGCACAAATGGTTGCGGATAATATTGCAGAAGCTTTGATAGATGAGATAAAGAAAAAGGTTAATATTCCAAGTTCAGATGCCACAAGCTGGTTTGGAATGTTTCGTGATACCAACCTCAGTAGGAGTTATGATATTACCGATTTTGCTGAGGAGTACTTTGATAAGGTGAAGTTTACAGGACTTGACTTGGAAAGTGCAACTATTACTTTTTATGGGAATGTTACCAAAAGAAATAAAGGAGCAGGTTCTTTGTACGAACGTGAGCAGGTAGGTAAATTTGATGTTGAAGTAGTGCTATCATATAGAGGGAAAGTGACGGTACGCTCTGTTAGAAGGGCTAGTTATAGAACTATAAGAGTTAGACATCCAGTTTTATCAGACTACTTGTTAGTAGTGAGGAATGCCAAAGCTGAGTATTATGCTAGTAATCCTCCTAAGGGAGTTAGTGCAGAGAGTCAAAAGATTTGGAAAGATTTGAGTAGTTTTCCGCAAACACCGTATAGTTTTTCGTTTGGAAATATAAATTTTGTCTCTTACGGTGCACTAGCAAGAGTTGCATTTTACACTAAGGGAGGAGCTGGCCTTCCTGATAGAATCTACTTTCCGTTGGGAGCAGAACATGTTGTTTTAATGGAGAATGCTGATGGATTAGTGAATGAGGTTGTGAAGGGTGCAATAGGTGGAAAAATTAGCTCAAAAGCTTTTCCAAATTACTCTCAGCTTCCAGGTATAGGAAGAAGATTTTATTCTAAGAGTGTGGAATTCAGGGGAGGAGAGGATTGGCTTGAACCGTTGGAATATCTTATGTCAGTTGTGTGGGATGGCGCTCAAAAAGGATATTTGAATGTTGATACAGGCGGTTTGAAGAAGCTTTTTGATCCTGCAAATGGAAGAGTTAAAAAATATCGTGATAAGATTAAACTCGCAATAACTTTGAGTTATCTTTTGGAAGGGAAAAAGGTAGTTGTTCCAACTTATGACTTTAACAATCCTGCTCCTAACATTGCAACTTTGTATTATCCGTTTCCGAATGGGCAAAAAAATGAATTAGGTGAGCTAGCTCACTCTGGGATTCCATGGACAGCTATATTAAATAAGTCCAACAGACCAACAAATAACAGTAAAGCGAGATTAGTAGAGCTTGTTTATTCACGTGATAGAGATTTTAAAATGAATAACTCAACTGGTTGTTTTGAAGGGAAATTTGTAATGGTGAACGGCGGGGGTGGAAGTGGCCAGCCGTTTAGTTATGCTCCGGGTGGTATAAACTTTTTCCCTTGGCAGAATGATAAGATGATGGCTACGTATATAGAGGGAGATGTGTGGTTTACATATCAACTTGTGAGTAAAGTCAAAGCTAATATTACCGAGCCAACTTCATCTTCATTGCCACCTAATGCTTATCCTACTATGTGGTTTGCCGAGAGGGATAAAAGTGGTAGTTGGAACTTTGATTATAACGATGATGTAAATAAATATTTGCGTGAGTTAGTGATAAAGGGATCGCAATTATTAGGTGGTGCAACTAAGGCTTCTTTGAGGAGAATTATGAGCCAAAATAACGTTGCGATGGGGAGTGGCCTTATAGCGGAGCCTGCTGGTGTTATACTGCAAAGGTATAATCAAGTATTTGGAACAAATTATAAAACCTCTGTAATAAATGATCCACCTTTTTCAGATGGAAGTCCTTTCAATTTTACGCCATTTCCTTATTGGGATGAGGTTAGTAGAGTGTGGTTGAATTTCAATGATTTCAAGAAGAAAAATTTGGATTCCAGTGGTAGATTGTGGATTTTCGGGGTTAATTTTATAAAAAGTGGTGATATTGATTTAAGAGATGTGAAGGAATATGCAGGAATTGGGGCAATAATTACTACTAATGATATTCTGCTGAAAAAACTCAATAAAGCCAAAAATGGTAGTGATTTATTGTATCCAAACACGTATTTAGTTTTGTTAACTTATGGTGGGCAAATTAAGTTTTACGGAGATGAACCGGGATTTGAAGGTATGTTAGTTGCTTTAAATATGGGAATGAATAATGCAAATACATCTACAGATATGAGCAGGTATAGCTGTATGGTGGGGCCATATGATGCTGATAATAAGATGACAAACACCACTATTAAGGGAACAGCTGTAGTTGATATTTTGAATGCCCCTTCTTTTAGAGGGACTCTTACTTTTGTGTTGTCTCCTGAGGATGTAGCTACTTTGGATGCAAATAAACTTTTAGAAAATGGTCAAGATTATGCTGTTACTGTTGGTGATGTCAAAGTAGAACGCTATACGGTAAAGTAGTGGGAGGTGCTAGTAGATGAGAGGAGTAGTTGCATTGTTGTTGCTTGTGTTTGCTGTTGTTTCGTTTGCAGAGGGATTTTATCTTCGTTATGGGTACAAAGGAGTAAAAAGTGTGATTTATCAGGTAAGAAGTTCTGTTATTGAGGAAGCGGAGGTATTGAACCTTTACAATAAAGCTGTTAGAAAAGATACACTACGTATAAGGCAACGTATTACTCCTAGCAAGGATAAAAAAGGATTTTTAATTGTAACTGATATACTGGGTGGAATAAAAGAGTATAATGGAGTTACTTCTGAGATAAGGATAAAGTTAAACGCTCATAGAATGCTTATGGATTATTTGGGAAGGGTTGTGTTTACCTCTAATACGCTTAATATTGAGTCATGGGAGAAGATGAATTTTCACTTTCCAAATAGAAAAGTTAAAGTAGGTGACAGTTGGAAGATAGAGAAAATTTTAGAGGCACAGAATTTTCAAAAATTCAATGGGGCAAAGTTCGTGGCAGAATATAAGATAAGTGGAATAAAAGAATTTATGGGGAGTAAATGTGCGGTAATAGATGGAAGTTTCAAGATACTCCAGACAAAGAGGAGAAAGGATCTCAAATTTAGAGTTATAGGAAGAACTAGAATGTTTTTTGATTTGAAGAGAAAGTTTGTTGTTAATCAGAATACTACAGCGATTTTGACTTTGAAGGGATATTCAAATAAAACGAAGAATAAAAAATGGATAAAAGTGTTGGATTACACGGCTAAGTACTCATATACTACCAGAGTGATTGCTGTAAATAAGTAGTATTTTAGGTTTTGCCGTTTGAGAGGTGGATCGTTACTGTGAATTTTTTTGGACTCAAGGGTAGAGGAATGGGGTTAGTCGATATTATGATTGCCCTGGCAGTTGTAGTAATAGCTTTGATTCCGGTTATTATGATGTTGCAGCACTCAACTTCCGTTATGAGTAAGACAAGAGCTTACATTATAGGGTATAACCTCATGATGGAAGCTTATGAATGGATAATGGCCATGCCTTATGATGAGGTTACTGAGGATTTGAACGATTCACTTTTGAAGCTGGAGGATTATACGACTGACAGTGGATATACTATAACTTATCCTAAAAGTTTATTCAGAAATATGGGGAATGTAAAGCGTTACATCCAGATTGATGAGGATACAGCCACTCACTGTAAATACATAGAATTAACAGTGGAGTGGAAAAATTTGACAGGGGATAGGAAGAGTAAGATGGTTTATATGAAATTTGTAAAACCTGATGAAAGAGTTATTGCAGGTAATTGAGTGCTCTATTGGATAAGAGGTGGATGGAAAGAGTGCGAGGGTTTAAATGTTATTTAGGAAGAGTGAAAAAAGCATTTACGTTGATTGAGTTGATGGTTTTAATAGCGGTTTTAGCAATAGTTGGAGTTATGATGTGGAGAATATCCTCTACTATTTTCAAAACTTCCCGTTATGGAGAAGTTTCTGAGGAGTTAATTAAGGGAGTTCAGAGCGCAATATACGCTTTGAAAAGGGATATAAGACGGGGTGTACGTGTGGATTTAAAAGAAGAAGTTGTAAAAAGGATAGATGATGCTGATTATAAAATAACTTTCATGGATAAGGGAGATTTAAAAGAGGTTGAATGGTATGTGGATGAAAAAGAAAAAGCTTTAGTTAGAAAAGAAAAAGTTGGAAGAGCTACAGTTTATTTAAAGGGATATGTTAAAAATAAAGATTGGTTTATGATAGATCCGTATTTTTTAAAGGATAAGAAATTTTACAGAATCTACCTTAAAGTTTTAGCTACAAGATCAGAGAGTGCTAAGAAGGAGACAGATTTTGAAATAGTCACAAGTGTTTTTTCTAGAAATGAAAAGGAAAGGCTGGAAGATAAAGAGTGGGTAAAGTTTTAAATCAACTCTAAATGGCAACTGGTATTTTTGATAATTTATGCCTCCCCAACGTCATTGTTTATGAAAGGCGAAAGTGAAATGGGAGGTGGTCAAAATGAATGTTACAAGAAAGTTGCTCAGTGTATTATTGATTGTGAGTTTCTTGGGATTTAACTTGTGGATAGTTCCAAACCATACTTATGCAGGTTTGTTTGGTGGTATAGGTAAGGCTTTAAAAGGTGCTTTTAAAGCTTTCAAAAAAGCTATAGGTTCTGTTGTTAATGCTATAAGTAGTGCTATAAATTCCGTAGTTAGTACTATAAGTGGAGCATTAGGTGGATTGAAAAGCATAATGGGTGATATAGGTCCAATTCTAGCTCTTGTAAGTACGGTGGCAGCTCCATATTTAGGACCGGCTCTTGCAAGTATGGGAAGTGTGGGATCTTTCTTAAGTGGAGCAGTGAACGTGGTTTCTCAGGTTTCAACGTTCTTAAATAATCCAATTGGTACAGCCATGAATTTTCTAGGGCAGACGTCTTTTGGACAGAGTGTCATGGGATTCTTGTCAAATGTTGGGAGTGTTGGAGAGTTAGTTAACAATGCTATTGGTCAACTTTCCTCAACTTTTGCTAATTCTTCATTTGCCTCTTTCGTGGGGAATGTGGGGAATACTTTGAATAGTTTGGCTGGGAATTTTCAAAATATGGTAGGTCAGTTTTCGCAGATTGGTAACAGTTTGTTGAACAGTATGAATAACTTTAACTTGGGGAATGTGCTTGATGTTGCTAAACAGTTTGGTTTGGATCCCAAAATTGCTTCGATTGCTCAGAGTGTTTTGAATGGTGATTTAGCAGGAGCAATGCAAAATTTGGGAGGCAGTTGGAGTAAGGCATACAGTGTTGTGGAAGGATTAATGACTGGAGATGTGACGCCTTTGGTTGAAGTTCTGCCTTCAAATGCTCAAAATGTAATTAAAGATATAGCTAAAAAGTTGGAGGATGGTGTTATAACTGGGAATGAAGCATTGGATGCGATTATGGCGGTGTTGCCTGATGATTTGAAAGGTAAAGTGAAGGATATATTAGATGTCAAGATGGGTAAGAAGAGTATTGATGATTTGATAAAGGAAGTGCCGGGAATAGATGTTAATCAGTATTTGGAATTAACTACTGGAAATATAGCTGATATGGTATTAGGGACGAGCGTTGGTCAGACTGTGAATAGTGTTCTTACCGCTATGAGTTCAGTTAATCCAGTTATATACGGTGCAGGACCTGGAGGAAAGGTGGCTGTTAGTTTGATGGATGCCATATTACCGGGTATCAGTGAAGCCATAGATCAGATTAAGCAAAACTTCGGCAATATGACTATAAAGGAAGTTATTGAGCAGGTGGCAAATGATGTTAAGGGAGTTGCGGAAGAGGACAAAGATACTTTACAGAAAGTTGAGGAGGCAAAAGATGAAGCAAAGCAATATTTCAAGGAGTAAAGTTGTATTGCAGAATAACAAAATTTGGGAGGGGCCCTGTTAAGGGGCCCTTTTTTTATTGAAAAAAAATTTTTAATAGTGAGTTTTGGTTTTATGCATAAAATGAGTGCGATTGTCTTTTATTTTTGTTAAACTTTGTGATGGAGTTAAATACTTTGATGTGGAGTGATATGAATGCTGCATAATGTTGCTAATAATGTGGGAATTTTAACGCCTCTTTGGGGAATGTTGATTGTATTTTTAATATTGGGACTTTTGTCAGTGGTCATATTTTTATTGGGGAAGGTTTTTGAGTCTAGGAAGAAGAGGGCTGTTGCTTCACCCGATGGTGTTTCAAATAATGACGGTAAGGGTTTAAAAAACGCATCTGGTTTTTGTGGTGAAGGCTCTTTAGAGGAGATTGCAGCAGTTGTGGCGGCTATAAACATGTATATGATGAGAGATGGCGTGCGGTCCTTTAAAGTCAAAAGCTGCAGAGTAATAGAAGAGAATGTTTTAATTGAGATTGAGTAATTGAGTTTAAAGTTGAGTAAAAATAGTGGTAAACAGGGGGGAATAGGTGTGGGACGTGCAAGAAAATTTAAGGTGTCTGTTAATGGAAAAACTTATGAAGTTGTAGTGGAAGAGCTGGAAGATTTTGGATCGGGAGTAAATAAGGAAAGTGCTGGTAATTTTAGCTCTGTTTCTTCAACCCAGACTGTTGTTGATACTCCTGCAGTTTCAAAACCTGTAACTTCTACTCCTTCAGCTTCATTAGATGGCAAAGTTTTAAAAGCTCCAATAGCAGGAAGAGTTGTTCACGTGAAGGTTTCTGAGGGGGATAGTGTTAAAAAGGGAGAAATAGTAATTGTGCTTGAGGCTATGAAGATGAATAATGATATTCCATCACCAATTGATGGAGTGGTTAAAAAGATATTGGTGAAAGAGGGCGAAACAGTTGAAAATGGTCAGGCTTTGATTGAATTTGAGTAGTTTTTAAAGTGTGATAAAGCCGCGAGGTGATAGGGTTGGATATTACTAAATTGTTGTTTGAAGGAATTTTGATGCTTAGTTGGAAGAACCTGGTTATGATAGGTGTGGGACTTTTATTGCTTTGGTTTGGTATAAAAAAGCAATACGAGCCTGCTTTGCTGGTTCCTATAGGCTTTTCAACTATACTGGTGAATATTCCACCACACGTATTGGTCAAAGTTCCACATGGTCAGGAAGCGGGGGGATTGTTTTATTATCTATTGCAAACTGTTAGATTAGAAATAGTTCCGCCGTTAATATTTCTTGGTGTTGGGGCACTCACAGATTTTACCCCACTTCTTGCCAATCCTTTAACTTTTCTCCTTGGGGCAGCTGCTCAATTTGGCATATTTGCTGCTTTGTACGGGGCTATCTGGCTTGGATTTTCATTTAAGGAAGCAGCTAGTATAGGAATAATAGGAGGGGCTGATGGTCCAACTACGATATTTTTGACAGCTAAGCTTGCACCACATATATTGGGACCTGTTGCAGTTGCAGCTTATTCGTATATGTCTCTTGTACCATTGATACAGCCACCTGTTATTAAATTGTTGACCAGTAGAGATGAGAGAAGAATTAAGATGCCTATACTTCGCAATGTTAGTAGGGAAGAAAAAATTCTATTTCCCATAGTGGTTACAATTGTAACTTGTCTTCTCATACCAGATGCCACACCTTTGGTTGGAATGCTCATGTTTGGAAATTTGTTGAGAGAGTGTGGAGTTGTTGAGAGACTGAGTACAACTGTTCAAAATGCATTTATAGACATTTTGACAATAATTCTTGGATTAGCAGTTGGAGCAACTATGAGAGCGGATACTTTCTTGACTTTAAAGACTATAAAGATAGTTATTCTTGGAGCAGTTGCCTTTGCTTTTGCAACGGCGGCCGGCGTTTTGTTTGCTAAATTTATGAATCTGTTTTTGAAGGACAAGATAAATCCGATGATAGGTGCTGCTGGAGTTTCTGCTGTTCCAATGTCTGCACGTGTGGTGCAAAGAATAGCTTCTCAAGAAGATCCTTCAAATTTCATTTTGATGCATGCGATGGGGCCTAACGTTGCTGGAGTTATAGGATCTGCTGTGGTTGCTGGATACCTTCTAAAACTGTTTGGTTAGTTAAAAAGTATCCCCTCCCTGTCGATTTAGTTTACAGGAAGTTTCTAAGGAGTTGGCAGGGAGGGATAGTGTATGAGAAAGATTTTGTGGTTGATCCCTGTAGTGGCTGCCTTTGTTTTCATAGCAGGATGTAGCTTGGGAGCCACTACTTCTGATGCAGGATTTGATGTTAGTGTGGTTGACATCTCTACAGGTGCTCCTTTGCAGGGAATTCAGTTGTTATTGGTTCGCTCTGATGAGCCGACACTTCAGAAAGTTTATCAAACTGATGCAAATGGAAAAGTTAGTATAAGAGGGCTTGATCCGTACAAAACTTATTACTTTAATGTTATAAGTGATGGTTGGAAAGTAAAGGATAAGATTCCGGATAGCATAATTCCCAGTGATGCAGCTGCAGAGGGAGTGGGTTTTAAAGTATCCGCAGGTGAAATTTATCCTGTGCTTATAAAGTTGGAAAGAATAACCACTACTGGAACGGGAGTAATAAGAGGAAAAGTTTACGATGGAGTCACTGGAGAGCCAATTGCAAATGCTCTTGTTGTTGCGAAGAGTACTTCAACAGCTACTGAGGGAGAGACTGATACAGAGACTACTACAAGCAGCAATACATATTCTGCGACAACTAATAGTAATGGAGAATATGAACTTGTGGTTGCAGAAGGTGAATATAACCTTCAAGTTATAGCGGAAGGATATCCTACTGAGAGTAGTTCAAGTGAAGGAGAAAGAGTAATCAGCAGAGTAGAGGGAAATACTGCAAGTGGAGTTACTGTTTATGCGAATCGCGAAACCACTGTAGATTTTCATCTCAGAGCAGGTACGGGAAATGTGACTTGCCATCTTTACTGTCCAGATGGATTGACAAAGGGAATTCACATAACAATTTGGCTTGATGCTATTGGTGGGAAGCCCATATACGATGCTGATATAGACAACTTACAGAATAATGGGGATGTGTCTGCAAAGGTAGAATTAACAGATGTGCCACTTCTTCCAACTAATACGACTCATAAGTATGTGTTAGAAGTTACGAGCCCTTATTTTAGTGTGGCTTCTGATTCTTACCCTCAGGAATTTGTTCTTACCCCTGCTTTGCCTCAGGTTTCGATAGATACAATTACTTTGCAAGCTCTGTCGGCAACGCTGAAAATAAAGGTGATTGCGAAAAATGATGATATAGGTGCCGATGAGTTTACTTTCCTTGTCAATAACGCCACTGCTTTAAATGTTGCGGGAATTCCGAGCAGATCCATTACTCCTACGCAGGTTCAAACTTCTACAGTTACGGGAGTGAACTACCATATAGCTTACTATGAAGTTCCAAATGTGCCGGCCGGTGTTAGAACAGTTACTGTTAGTATAGCTGGGACTCCCATTAGCACGGGAAATAATGGTGGTGGAGAACTTGTAATCAAACCGGATTCTATTGCTGGCCCTGATGATAACTATGTTGTTGGAGTATATACTGGCAGTGGAAGTTAAGAATGAATTTCTTTAAGTTCAGGTGTCGAGGGGTGAAGTATTATGAAGTATAGATTATGGGGCTTGGTTGATTTGGAGAGTAGAATGGGTTTGGATAGCTCAGCACCGCACTTTGAAGTAGATAAAGTAAAGGGTGGTAAAACTTTTGGAAAAAGGGCAGGATATGGAGGAGCGTTGTTAAAAACGGCTATAGTGCTAGTATTAATTGTTTTTGCTACAGTTGCATCATTTGCAGACACAACTTCTGATTCTGCAGGAGGAGCTGCTGCTTTTTTGAAAATAGGAGTGTCGGCCCGTGGTGTTGGAATGGGTGGAATAGGGGTTGCTGATTTTTCAGGTGCTGACTCGGTTTACTGGAATCCTGCAAACATCGCTTATCAAGAGCCAAAGCAGGATATGATATCCACAAGCTGCAACATGCCCCTCGATAGAAGCTACAAGTTCTTTGGATTTTCAACTCGTGTTGGTAAGTTAGCTTACGCGATTGGTTGGGGAAGATTTGAGGTTGATGACATATTGCGCACAGATAATAATGGAAATATCCTAGGTACGTTTGATGATAAAGAAGATGCTATATGGTTGAGCGCAGGTTATAGGTTTAGAAGTGATGTGGCTTTCGGAGTATCCTTAAAATTTTTGAATCAGGATGTCTATACTTATTCTGCAGATGGAGTTGGAGTGGATTTGGGAATTGCTTACAAACCTACCGATAGACTGTCCCTTGGTCTTTCAGTTTCAAATATTGGTGCAGAGCTTGATTGGGATGATAAGTCAGAAAATGATGATGTACCAGTGTATGTAAGATTTGGTCTTGTTTATGATAAAGCAGAGTATGGATTGAAGTTTGGATTGGAGGTTTTAAAGATTGAAGATGAGGATGCAGAGGTTTTAGCGGGAGTTGAAAAGTCATTCAAAGATAGGTTTTCAATAAGGTTGGGAAAGAATCAAAATGGTGTAACAGCAGGTGCAAGAATTAAGATTAACGATCAACTAAAGTTGGATTACGCTTATGCTGAAGATGGATTAGGGAATCTTCATAGGGTCTCTGTTGGTTGGAGTTGGTGATGATAATCAGCAGCTCTAAAATTAATAAATGGTATTGTTACTAACAACTTTGCCCCTCCAGTTTGGAGGGGATTTTTATTAGTGTCTACTTTTCTATGTTTCTACTTTCTGATAAAATACACACATAATGGGGGGATGGAGAGGTGCCGAGGAAAAAAGAGAGAATAGATGAGGATCTGGAGTTGTGGAGAGCGTATAAAGAAGAGGGGGATCGCTCTGCACTTGAGAGAATAGTTGAAAAATACACTCCTCTTGTTGTTCAAATAGCTTATAGCGTTTACAAAAATGTTCCCAAAAGTGTTAGTGTGGATGATTTAATAAGCAGTGGGAATTTAGGGTTGATGGATGCCATTGAAAAGTACGATCCTTCTAAAGGAGTAAAATTTAAAAGTTATGCTCAGAACAGGATAAGAGGGGCAATACTTGACGAATTGCGAGAAGTTGATTGGATGTCCAGAACTGCAAGAAAAAGGGTAAAAGAGGTGCAGAGAGCGTATACTGAACTTGAGAGAAAGTTGGGGAGACCTGCTACAGATGAAGAGGTAGCTCAGTATTTAGGAATAAGTTTGCGGGAACTGAGAAAACGTTTAGAAGAGTTAAATATGGTGTATCTTCTCTCAACAAGTGATGTTATCTACTCGACTTCTGAAGGTGAGATTCTCCGGGAAGAGACAATTGCTTCTTCAGAATACGATCCTCAAAGAAGTGCGATAAAAGATTCTCTGCACGAAGAGTTGAAAAAAGCTTTAGCGAAGTTACCTGAGAATGAAAGACTTGTGATATATCTTCATCACGTTGAGGGATTGCCGCATAAACACATTGCCAAAGTTTTAGGTGTTTCTGATTCGCGTGTGAGTCAGCTTTATTCGAAGGGTTTGTCGCGTCTTAGAGGGTATTTGGAAGAGTTTTACTCCGTGTGGGCTCAAGGTGAGATATAAGAGCAGGTGGAGGGATGGAATTGAGGATAATAGTGTTCCTAATAATGGGAATGGTTATGATTGTTGCAGCTTTGTTCAGCGATATGGATTATACTTACGAGGCGATAGATAATCAAATGTCAAACTTTAAGGCAGATTATGCACTTTATGTGAATTTGAAGTATTTAAAGTTTTATTTAGAAAGTATTGATTATGGAAGTGCTAAATTTGAGGCTACTACCTCTAGTTCGCTTGGAAGCTTAGGTGAAAGGTGGAGAAAGTTTTTTGATTTATGGAAGGAAAAAGGAGTAGATTTTGATAAGTATGCAGCATTTTTTATGGTGGGCAAATTTTTCAAAGCTACTGAAGAATTCAGAAATCCCGTAGATGGGAGTACATATAGAAGACAGGTTTTTAAGTTGGATCAACGAATTTTTTTACCCGGAGTTTCTTTTGCTGATGTACAAAAAGACTTTGATAGAATGAGTGCCATTTTTAATACAAGATTTGATTATTTTCTAAAAGTGCATGAAATAGAGCATTCTACTTTTGAATCGGGATTAGAGTTGAAATTTGAGGATATGGCTATGCCTGGATTGGAAGAGGCAATAAGGCAGACTAGTACTTACGAGTTAAATGTTCTTGATTACTTAGGAGAAGCAGATTATCGCTACGCAATTGCCTGCTGGGTATTTGATGCTCCAAGTTTGGGAATAGCTTTTCCGGACAAGTTTAAAGTAGCTTCCTATATAAGATGGGGGAAAATAGATGTTTTGCCTTATGTTACTTTTGAAGGAAAGAGAGGAATAGAACTTATAATGTTGTTTTGCTTGAGGGATGGAACTGAGGACTTTAGAAATTCTTTTGAAAGGGATTTAAAACTTGCAGTAGCGAAAGAAGGTAATGTTGTTTTTAAAAGCTTTGAGTTTTTTGCAGATGGCACTTATCCGTATGAGCTTGTTGTTGTAAAGGTTCCTTTCGATAGAAAATAAGGTAGTGTTTTTCATAAATTTTTATCTGTTTTTATTAGCATTGGGTGGTGCATTTAGTGAGAGTTTTTAAGTGGAAGGTTCTGAGAATGTTAATCGAAGCATTTGGAATTGAAAAGATTTTTTGGGTGGTAGGGTTGCTGCACCAATTTTGGAGAAGAATCAGGTTGGTTTTTAAACTTACCGAGATAGATTTTGAGATAAAGATAAAGGTGGTACGTAGTGGAAGGTGCTTAATGTGTGGTAAATGTTGTAGTGTTACATTTGAGTGTCCGTATCTTTACTATGAGAATGGAGTACCACTTTGCAGAGTTCACAAACATAAGCCCATAATGTGCCGTTTATATCCTCTTTCTGAAGAGGATAAGTATAAGCACATTAAAAATTGCGGCTATAAATTTTAGGAAGTATTATGCAGTTGGTTTGGATGCATTAATAATTTTATCATTCATGGCATCAGTTGTTGTGATTACTTTTTGATTTATCTCGAACATTCTGAATGATTGGATCATTCGGGTCATCTCTTCTACAGCATTGACATTTGAGAGTTCTACTGCCCCCTGAATCAGTCTTGCTTCTTTATCAAATGAAAATTGAGATTTGGGGCCAGCCCAAGTGTACAAATTTTTGCCAATTTTTTTGAGATATTTTGGGTTTACTTTTACAATCATTATTACCATTCCGTTTGGAAATGAGCCATTTATTGTGCCATCTTCTGCTACACTAAAGTTTTTTAAATTGCTTAGAGAGATGGGTTTGGCATTGCGCGCGAGCTTTCCTGATGAGTCAGCTACGACGTTTCCCTGCGTAGTAAAGGCAGGTGGAGTTAGGCCCATTACCATCAGTCCATCTCGTGTTAAGAGAACACCTGACGGACCTAGCTTGAATCTTCCGTCGCGAGTAAAGTAAATTTTGCCGTTTCTGTCGCGTACCAGAAAAAATGAATCTCCGTCTATGTAAAAGTCTAGTTTATTATCTGTAACCTTCATTGGGCCACGCGTGAAATCGGTAGCAACTTCATCTACTGCTGCTCCGGTGGAGAGTTTTCCAATATATTGAGGAAAAAGACCAACAGGTGGAGCAAAAAAAGGTTTATCTTTTATTCTATACACGTCTTTTTGAGGGTATGCCTTGATTGCTACTCTGTCTTTTTTGAAGGCTGTGGTATTTACATTGGCAAGATTGTTTGCAACAGTTTGAACTACTGCATCTGATACTAGCATTCCACAGGTTGCTGTATAAAGAGATCTTTGCATACCTCATCCCCCTCTCTTTCCTAAAAGAATTTTTCGGCATTGGTTGCGATGAGTTTTAGTAAATTTGAGTGTTAGGTGTAAAGTTGAACTTTTTTCTTCCGAAGTGTTAATTGAAGAGTATCTTTGAGGGGGGAAGTGTATATGAGTTTGAGGAGAATTTTGAAGATTGCGGTTATCCTCGGCGTTGTGCTTGCATTCTCTATAGGTTATACAGCAATAACGGTGACAGTTAATATAAATAGTCCTTCAGATGGTTCTACTTATAATTATGATGATCCAGTGCCTGTTGAATTGAGTGTTACTGTTAATAATAATCCATATGCTACATTAGAGGTTGTGTATGCTCAAGTTTCGATAGACGGAAATAACTATAGCGTGCCTCTTTCTAGTTCGGGAGGAGGGAGTTATACGGGAAGAATCTATGTTGTTGGATTGGATGCTGGAGATCACACTTTGAACGCAAGTGCTTATGCTAAGAATAGCAATAATGAAGAAGGGAATGCAACTGCAGGGCCTGTACATTTTACTGTCTCACCCCCACCGCCACCCCCAAATCTACCACCTTCTGCAACTTCAGCGTGGATTGAAGTTGTTGATTCTGTTGATGTGAATGGAACGCTTTTCACTTCTTCTGCAAATCCGCGTATAAGGTGGGGCGGCTTTTACGATCCGGATGGTAACTTAGACCACCTTGTTTTGGGGATTAAGTATCCTGATAATACAACTGTTGAGACTACGGTGAATTTGGATCAGAATCAGCCATTTGCGCTTCCTCTTACTCTTTCCCCAACCGGATCTGGCCAGAATAGAATATACATGTATGCGGTTGATGCTTCAGGTGAAACCTCTTCCCAAGTCAGCGTTACGGTTACGTACGATCCGTTTGTGCCAACGATAACATATGTATCTCCAACTGGAACTACGGATGAAGTGCAGCCCAAATTAGTGTTCTCCGTAAATGATAATCCTCCTTCAGGATTTTCGGCTCAATCGGGAGTTGATCCGCGCACAATCGTCGTTGAAATAAATGGAACATCTTACACTCCTTCGTCAAATCCTGATACTGATGTCAGTGCTGTTAGAGTTAGTGGTTTCAGCTCTTCTGGTGGAAATATTACATTTGATCTAAAAGTAGCTGGTATTACGTTGGAGCCAGGAAATGTTGTTGTAAATGCTACTGTTAAGGATAAAGTTGGTAATGAGTCTGCCAGAGCTTCCGGGAATTTTACTATTGAAAGGGGTGCTTATACTGGAAGTGGAATGATAACGGAGCCTACTGCTGGTGTTTATCTAATGAATAATCAGCCTGTGATAAGAGGATACCTTACTGATAGTGATGAAGTTCAGCAAGAGAGTGTAGAGATGATAGTAAATGGAATAACTTTTACTTATGACAATCCTTCTATGACAGTTTCGCCTACTGGAGTACGCGTAGATGTTGAACTGAATGTTCCGCTTCCACTTGCTGATGGAACTGTTGATGTAGTGCTGCGAGGAAAAGATAAGTATGACAATGACGTTGGACCTGTTACTACACAGTTCTACATAGACACCACTCCTCCAGAAGTAAGATATACCGGAGTTTACCCTTCGGGTAGCACTGTTTCTCTTGCTGAGTTTAGCGGTACTTCCTTTGAAGTTACAGATGCGGGTAGTGGTGTGGATGACATAGGAATTTACGTAGAAAATGCAGAGGCATCTTTTGAAGGGACACTAGAAAACATGATAACTGGTGGTGGAGCAACTGCTCTAACAACACCGTTTGGAACATTCATATACAGCCCATCTACTCATATTTTGACTTATAATCCATCTGGTTTGAATCCAGGAACCTTGAAGATTAAGGTTATTGCTAGAGATGCTGCAACAGATGGTACAAATCCTGTTGGTAACTTGATGGATGAGCCGGTTGAGTGGGAAATAACTCTTACAGGTGGCGAAGGACCAACAGTTGTGGATATTAAGCCTGCTCGTGACACTTATGTTAGTGATAAAAGGACGACTATTGAAGTAGTATTGTATGACGAAAATGGAGTGGCTACTGATAGTGTAAAATTCCGAGTGAATGGATTAGTATTTGACAGTCACAGCGGCTTGATAAGCTACAATCAAATCACTGAGCAGACCCTCGAGGTTATTTTTTCTGGATATGGATTTGATTTAAGAGAGAGTATAAATGATGTTGCAGTTTATGCAGAAGATAAAGGTGGAGCTGCAATGTCTCCAGAGTGGTATGCGTGGTCCTTTGGTGTTGATGTTCAGGCA
>Ga0256838_1000153_pt1 | contig 47913 bp, 44 predicted proteins | sample 4571419metaG_FD_185978 | JGI IMG/M metagenome (GOLD analysis project Ga0256838, IMG submission 185978) | Hydrothermal vent microbial communities from Guaymas Basin, Mexico - 4571-419 | ecosystem: Environmental > Aquatic > Marine > Hydrothermal vents | place: Mexico: Guaymas Basin | collected... | reverse complement strand
GCATATTTACATGATATAGGAAAATTATTTATTCCTTCTTCCATATTAAACAAACCGGATGTGTTAACCCAAAGGGAGTTTGAAACTATAAAACAACATTCAATTCTGGGATATCATTTAAGCAAATTAATTCCTGGTATTTCGCAGGTCGCCCTTAATATTATTCTTTACCATCATGAAAGATGGGATGGTTCAGGATATCCTAAAGGATTGAAAGAGGAAGAAATTCCGTTTGAAGCAAGAATGTTTGCTGTTATTGATACTTTTGACGCTCTTGTATCAGATAGACCTTATAAAGAGAAGTTTTCCTTTGATATAGCTATGGATTATTTAATTAGACATAAGGGCACCCTTTTTGATCCTAAGGTGGTTGACGCATTTGTGAGTTTTAAGGATTATTTTGAGACTTTATTACAGACAAGATAAGATCAATTTTTAAATTGTCCATCCACCTTTTGTATTATTGCAAATTATTTTTATATGTAGTGTTATACTTTTACTAGAAAAATAAAAAAGGGGGTATATTTATGGGTTTTTTTGATGAATTAAAAAGGGGAATTGAAAAAGGAATAAAAACTACAGAGGTTGTAGCGAAAAAAGGTACAATTTCCGCCAAAATAAAATCTATTGAATTAGAAATAAATGGTATTAAACAAGAAATAAAAGAATTAATTTCCCAATTTGGGGAAGAAGTTTTTTATTCTATGAGAGAAAATCCTGATGATTTAATATCCGTACAATCAACTTTTGAAGATTTTAACAAAAGAATACAAGAAAAAGAAATAGAAATTGCTGAAAAGAGACGACAGATTGCAGAACTGAAAAAGCAAAAAGATTCTATTAAAGTTGAAATGAAGAGTGAAAAAGAAGGAGGTCCAATTGTTATCGGACATGTTAGAAAAGAAGATATAGATGATATTTAATTTAATGTTAAATAAATTAAAGAAGGAATAAATTTTTTCTATTCAAGAATAGAAAAAAACAAAATAGGTTGGAAAAAGGAAAGAAAAGTTTTTTTAATATGAGAGATAATAAATAAATTTATCTAAAACAATAAACAAAAAAACAAGGGGGCAGATATCTGCCCCCTTTATCTTTATAATATTATTATATTTTATATTTTTCAACAGCTTTAACAAACTCTTCAGCGTCGTTTTCCATTTCTTGGGCTAGTTCTCTTAACTGTCTAGAACCTTCTACCATTTCAGAAACTGATGCGGAAACCTCTTCAGCAGATGCAGAAAGTTCTTCAGCAAGGGCTGCAAGTCCCTCAATAGAAGAGGTAAGTTTCTTAAGGTTAAGTGACATGTTGTTCATGCTATCAAAGATCTTAGAAACTCTTTCAGATATAACATCTATATTTGAGGAGTGTTTAACAATTTCTTTAAGATCATCTATTACCGTTTCATCTATACCGAGTTCTGCAAGTTTATCTCTGTGTTCTTCAAGTTTTTCAATAAGAGCAGCGATTTTGTTTTCATCTATATCATTTTTATGCAGGTCTTCAACAATAGCACTAACTTCTGTAACAATCTCTTCAATATTCTGGTTAATATCGTTTACAACCTCTGCCTGTTTGGAAACCTCTCTTGCCTGGTGAGTTGCAGATTTAACAAGGTTATCAACAACACTTTCAAGCTGCTGTAGGTTATCCTCTGTATTTTCTACATTCTGGAAGAGTTGTTTTGATTTAACATTCATTGAGTAAACAACGTGTACAATCATGCTGATAAACTCTCTCATAGCCTGTACGAGATTCTTAATAGCGTTAACAAGAATGTTAATCTCATAATACTTATTCTTGTTAGGAATTTTAACTGTAAGATCTCCTTTTACAATCTTATCAACGCTTTCTTCTATTTCCTTTAGACCAATGAATGGGAAGATTGCGAAGAATATTGCTACACCAAGTGTGATAATAACTATAATTACAATCATTGTAATAACCTTGGATTTAACAGACTTAAAATCTGCGAAATATTCATCGTATAGTTTATAACCTATGATATAGTTTCCTTTTTTCATAGCAACAAGTGTGTAAGGTCTCTGATTGGTTTGATCTATACCTCTTGCAGATACGAGGGTATCATTGGCTATATTTGTAATTTTATCTTTAATAAGATTCCATACATTCTCATTTTCTTTTTTAATGGCCTCAGCATTTGCAACTGTTTGTCCTGCAACTCGGCTCCTGTTAAGTCTTACTCCATTTTTGGACCACACAATAGGAGTACCTATAATAAGTCCTGTGTCTTTTTTCTTCAAGATAAAAGAATCCATTGCATTTTCCATAGGAGTAAAATTATATTCAATTTCTATAGTACCATAAGCAACATTGCCAATCTTGTATCCCTGAATAATACCTGCAACAGGAGATAAATTAACCCCCATATCTTTTGCATCAAGAGTAATAAATGATGTTGTATTACCCAATCCTTTTCTAAATACTCCTCCATTGTATAGAACTGGGTTGCCAATTTTGATAATTCCTCCATTAATATCCTGAATAACTATTGCTGTAATATTAGTACCAGATGCTTTCTTAACGTCCAAAAAGTATCTAAGAATATTTAAAGTACCAGATGCATTTTTAAAAGAGGTTTCTCCCATTTGATTCTTCATTCTTGAGAGGGCTTCCATAGTTTGAAGAACTTCTTCAATAGAGGTTGGGTAATTCGGGTTTCTCCATTTAATATTATTTTTTTGAGCAACAGTTTTCAAGGTTGTCAATCCTTCTTTGATATTTACATTGCCACTAGATTTCATAAAATTAATAGATCCTTTTATAAGGGCATGTGGAGAAGATGAAAGATATGCGTCTAAAAGAGAATAGGTAGCTTCAATAGATGATGTTTCGTATTCGTTAGCTTTGTTATTCATAAAATTGGAGAACGTATTAAGAACAATAAAACTGGGAATTGTAGGTAGCAACAATGCAAACAATAACAAAACTACAATAGCATGTAAACGAAGAGACATTAAAACATTCAATCCAGTCCCTTGTTTCTTTTTCTTTTCTGCCATATTAAACTCCCTCCTTTAACTTTTATCGTTTTAAATATACTATCTTAGTCGTTTTAAAGGTTTTTTTCTTGGATAAAAATATACCCATATTATAAAAAAGAGGGTAAAAACATACAATATGAATAATAAGTAATAAATAAAATGGTTATCATTGTTTTTCTTTATATTGTTAAAATCTGGCAAGGTTTCTGCATATCCATATACTACAATAGTGTCATTATTGTTTTTTACTAATATGGGAGTTTTTAAGATAATTTTGTCTTTGGTTATTTTTAATATTTTATTGGATGACAAAGTAAATGGTAATAATAATTTTTCTGTATAAGCAATATAGTGTATCATTTTACCGTCTTCTGTGAAAGCAACAGGATGAAATTTTTCTCTTTTTACATACAGTGGATATGACAACACCCATCCGTTATTAATGTATCCTGCAATAATTCCATGTTTATCTATATAGGCATTAAATTTATAATAAGTGATCTCTCCTCTTTTTATTGTGGTAATAGAACTTGTAGGTATCAAACTTATAACAGCAACAGTTTTTGCGGAGATGGGAATAATTTTATCATTGTTTTTTTCTACCAAAATTTTTTCTTTATTTTCTTCTGCCAAATTGATTATTTCTGATATAGAAAATTGTAAAAATACTGGTTTAATATTGGGAATAGCATAAGGTAAATAAAAATCTCTTGATTTGTTTAATAACACCCCCTTTAGATAAGGAGATTGCCATGCAACAATATTATCAGGATTACATAATCTGTGCAAAGGAATAGTGGTTTTTATTTTTTTATAATAATAAGGACATTTATTTTGTAAAAATTTTAAAAGTTGTAAATCCATAAACTTTTGTGCAGTTAACAAGTAATGGCTTTTATCTTTATAATTACTAAAAGGAATAAATAAATAATCGTTTTCTATAAAGAACCCTCTTATAGGATAATCTCCAACGAGAATAGTGCTTCTTTCTAGATTATCTCCATTTCTTATCAACATACCATGTGTTTTCCTGTATTGATAAAATTTTTCTATATTTCCCCAAAAGAATAAATCAGGAGTATATAATCCAATTACATTCTTTAAATGAGTAGTTGTTCCATTAACATAAAATCCTTTGATATATATTGAGTGATTATCATAGGAAAAATTTAAAATAGAAATATATCTGCTTTGATAAACATTGATACTAGAATCTGGAACTTGAGCAAAAACAACTTGTATGAACATTATAGAAACCATCATTATTCCAATTAACGTTAGTAAAGTTATCTCTTTCTTTTTCATTTCCCTAATATATTATATGACAAAAAGGTTAAAGGAGGAACAATATGCTAGATAGCAAAAAATTATCTAGTGAATTATCAGAAAAAATAACAATAAACACTTTAATAGAACTAATGGGGGAAAATGAAAAAAACGGTTTTTATTACAAAGGAGATTTTATAAAAATAGATAAAGTGGAAAGAGATGATTTATTTAAAATTTATGAAAACTATGTAAAATATCTCAGAAATGAAAGGGAAACAATAGGAATCCCATCTTATTTAATCGCAGAAAAAGATTTTTTTATCAATCCACAAAAGGGAGAAATTTATGTGGACAATGATATTTATATTTCTTCCTTAAGAATTCCTGTATATGCGAGATATTTGTTTATGAAAGTTCGTAAACCTTTTTATCCGTTAGCATTATTGAAGAAAAAAGCAGTAGATCCATATATGATATTTTATCACTTTTCTAAGTATAATCGGTGGGCTAAACTTTCTACTATCATTTTAGAAAATTTGAATGAGTCAATAAAATACAGTGATTTAAAAATGTTTATAAAAGGAGAAATAACAACGTGGGAGATGTTTATTAATAATGATGTTGACCTTGAAAATGTTATTACTATACCGGATACGGATTTTGACTTTCAACAATTTGTATATGATAGAATAATACATCTATATTTATCTGAACCTACAAGTTCTTTGCCTGATATTTCTTCCTTTTTAAGAAAATTAGAACAAGAAAATTTCGTTGATAAAAAAGTAATTGTGTCTAATATTACAAGAGCTTTTCTAAATCCTTCCTCTCCTACTTTTATATATTCTATGATTATTAGAATTATTATCAATACTCTCGCAGAAACAGAAGGAAAACAAAGAGAAAAATTTTTATCAATAGTAGGAAGTTATTCTATTTCATTAATTGCAAGAAATATTATAGAGTTAAGCAAATATATAAAGTACTTGTCAGAGAAAAACGAAGATATAAGTTTATTACAGGAAGAGGATGTTGTAAAAAGTTCTGTTATTGATATGGTAAGTTTTATTAAAGCAATTGTTCCTTTAGCGGAACAAGAAATATTTTTTACTGTCTTACTTGATACTATTAAACATTTTGATTATATTGATAGTCAAATAAGAGATCTTATTATCAGTTTGATTATTGATTACTATGGAAATATAGGAGATCAAGAAATACAGGAAGAGATAGAGTTATAATCTATTGCAACAAATATAGCATATAACAAAAAAAGGAGACATGTCATTCATTTTTAAAATTGTAATTTTTGTTATCTGTATTAATAGATTATTTTTTCAATTCTGTTATTTTTGCTATTTAATAATAAAACTTATTGAAAACATTTAAAAACATTTCTCATATTCTTCATTTATTACTCCTCATTTTCTAAATACAGTTTTTTCAAGAAATTTATTAACATATTATAATCTGATATTACAAGATAATCTCCAGGATTTTTCCCTTTTATAGAATATTTAACCATTTGAATACTACCTGCTTTTATTGACATTAATTTCCATATAGAATGATCCGACAATTGCATAATATATTTCAAATCATTTTCATTCGGAATTATTTTATAAGCAAAACTAAATAGTTTATTCAATCTATCTTTTTTTATCTTTCCTTTAAGTTGTTTTTTATTTACCAATGTTCTCAAATATATTGTGACTGTATCTGCATGAGGTTGTATAAGGGTAGTTAAGAGGACATTCCCTCCTTCTATTGTTTCTCTTGCAAAAGGAGAAGTTCCCCTGTTAATTCTATCTAACTCTTTGTATTTTGTTTTTGATATAATCATTTTTCTAGGTTTTAAGTTTCTTCCTTTTTCTTTTAATTCAGAGATAAGATTTTTATCTGATTTTAATGTCTCAACTTTGTCGATGATTTCTTTCAATTCTTTATTTAAATAAGGAATAGGTAAAGTATTGATATCTCTGTAAAGAGGTAGTTGACAATTTTGACATATATTATCCCCATATTTATCATATTCTTTTACTACATTATGGCATGATGGACATGATAGAATTATCCCTCTTTTTTGCTCTTCTTCTCTAAAAGGATGAAAAACGGGTAAGATCATTATTTCATCTGTTTCATCTATATGAATAGCAATAATTTTAGGGAATATTTCGTCATACATTTCAAAAATTTTAACAACTTTACCAATAATTTTGCCATTTTTCTTTACAGGAGTTCCCTCCACAACTTTAAATCTTATACGGGGTTTAGAATGATGTTTTTCTCTTACATTGTCTAGGAAAAATCTGTACTCTCTTTGTAGTGCATAAATAAAAACAGGATACCATACTCCTTGTTCTTCTACTACTATCATATTTCTTAAATATATTTTGCCAACGGGGAGAGAAGAATAATATAAAGTTCTTATATTCCACTTTTTCGCAATAATAAAAAATAATGCATCGGGTCTGTAATAATTGTGTTCTGTGCTTTCTCTAACGAGGAAAGATATAATTTGTAACATCTCTGAATTATTATTTATTTCAAAAATTTCTCCATATTTGCTTGACATGGGGGGGATATATTCTAAATTTGCTACCATTTCTTTATGTACTTCTACCACAGGTATTTCTGTTTCTCTATTTACTTCTACAGTAACAACAGGTTGTTGTAATCTTTCTAATATAATTCTTGCATAATCTCTATTCTTTTCTATCAAAATAGAGGAAAAGTTATTAAACATTCCATTATTATATTTTTCTGATACTACTCCCACGGTTCCTGTTCCTGCAAATGGATCCATGATAGTATATTCTTTTTCTTCTTCTAAATTGCACTGTTCTATCAATTTTTCTACTAACTTATCTGGAAAAGGGGCAGTATGCTTCCACTTAGACGGTTTTAAACTAATTTTTAAAACTTTCTCTTTGGGATTATATATATTTTTCTGTTTATTTTTCACAAAAACAATAACAGGTTCATATGTATTAGTTAATCTATCTTTTATGGGGGAAGGCATGTGATTAGTTTTATACCATATTAAGATATCTGCTACCTTCCAATCTGTATGTTTTTCTATCATATAAGCAAGGTAATAAGGAATTTGCATAAGGGATTTATTTTTATATTTGTCTCCAACGTTAAAAAATATAACTCCCTCGTTAGATACTTTTTTAAAAAGTTTTTTAAATATCGAAATAAATTTACCTATATATTCTTCGGGAGTTTTTTCTATTCCTATTTGTCCTGGTATTCCATAATCTCTTTGCCCCCAGTAAGGAGGTGATGTAATAACTATATCAACAGATTCATCGGGTATTTCATCTAAAGCATCATAAACATTGCCTATAAACAGGGTATGCATTTTCTTCCCTCCTTTGTAAGTATTTTATCACATATTGAAATAACTTTGTGATATTAAAATATGGATAGATAAAATCCCTTCTCGTATAATTAATACAGAAAATAAAAATAAGGAGGTTGTTGTAGATGAAGTGTAATGCTTATGAAATTGAGATTACTAAAGGACATATTTCTATTGAATTTGATAGTGGGGATGTAAAAATTGAATCTCCAAGAAAAAAAGCTATTAGGGATATTGTTGAAATGATTACTATACATTTACTTACAGATGCTATTCCCAGTGAACTTGTGGAAATTTATGAACCAGATGGATGGAAAGTAAAATTTAGATGTAGAGGAGATGAGGATTGTCAAGAATATGAAAATGTGAGATTTGCAGGAGCTACCCTTGATATCGATAATGCAAAGGGGATTATAGATGTTACGATAGAAATGGCAGTAATTATCTAAAAGGGGGATATACTGTGAGATTATTAGGATATTCAGATATTCTTACACAATACAGAAGAGCCTTTTTAGGGCATTCTTATGATTTGTCATCTTATTTTATGACTTTATCAAAAGAAATACCTCTATTTTATGCATCGGCTTTACATCTTGTAACAGGGGAGAAAGTTGAAAAACTAAGAGGAGATATACATAGTGTTATTGCTAACGTAAAATTTCTAAAAGAAGCATTTATAATAGCAGGTAATGAGGTAAAACTTCTTGAAATATTTATTAAAGGGTTTTATCCATTAGATTATGCTAATAATCAATATAATCCAGAACTAAGTAAAAAGAAGAGAAAAATCCTACTAGAACTTCAAAATATTTCTAATTATGATGATCACATAGTTTATCAGGAATATGAGATTATTAAAGGATATCTATATGATGAGGAATATGATGTTTTTTCTGCAATATTATTATTTTATGGATTGACAGAGAATTTATGGAATTTGTTATCAAAAACAAAAGATTTTGTGCTTGTATCAGAAACAGAACAAGAATTCAAGGATATTAAAGGATTACCTCTTTACAAGATTGTTGATATGATAAAAAATTATTTATTTATAACATAGCAAATAATTACAAATATAAAAATAAAGAGGGGGATTAATACCCCCTCTTTTTTGTTTTATTTTATTGTCTATTAATTATCTTATAACTATCCATTTACTTCCTCCTGAAAGACGAATAATTTTAGAGATTTTATAAGTTGGGGAAGTTGAATTACCTATTTTGAGATAGAAAGATTTGAGGTAATATTCAAAAATAGGAATGTTAATTGTTATATTGTTTACCCCGACAGTATGATAGGAAAATGGTATTCTACTTACCACTTGTTCTCCCGTATTATCAGTTCCATAAAGAGTAATTGTTGTATCAAGATTTACCCTGCATAGTTCTGTGCTTCTTATATTAAGATTAATATGTACCACTCCTCCTGTTGCCGTTAGTCCTTCGAAAGGAGGATTAAAGTTGATTATTACCTCTTTTTCAGGATTATCCATCATGTCAAATCCCATTGTTGTTTTCCATGCAACAATTTCTTTGTCGTTATCAATATAAATAAGTTTTACGGGTACAATTGTATCCTCATATTGTTTATTTGGTTTTATTTGGAAAATAATCTTATCTCCGTTGGAATTAATAGGATAAATATCAATATCTGCAACATTTAATTTCCATGAGTATTGTTTAATAATATCAGAAGGTATTGTAAAAGTCAGGTACACGGTAGATGTAAAAATGTTATTTTTACATTGTTCCCCTTGAGTTTCTACCTTTATATCAAATGATGGAGAATTTAGTAGTTTTTCTTGAATTTCTCCTAATTTTGTATTTTGATAGTAAATACTCTCTTTATAGTAATTTGTATGTGATTTAATAAGAAGTTTTACATGAGGTTTATATTTATAAATTGGGTATAAAGGGATATGGGTAATAGAGGGAGGAACATTACTTTCTTTGAGATATTTGTTGAGAATTTTATATGACATTGGAACCACATCGATAATATTAATTTCTCCTCCATAATTGTGATAATTTAGAGCAATGAAGTTATCGATAGCTTTTTGTAGTTCATCTATTTTTACTCCTTGTCTTAGAGAAAATGAGTTTGCAAAATGTAAGAATTTATCATTTTGATTAATGTTATCATTAAAGAATATTACGGGGTAAACAAATGGAACATCTGCATAATAATCATCAATTAAGAAAGAAAGATTTTGCAAATTGGTAAGTGATGTAATATATGGATAAATGTCAATGTTTCCTGCTAACTGGAATATGTTAGAAACAAATCCAGTATACATATGAGATATATTTTTAAACATACCCAAATCTGCTAAGTCATCTGAGTTGATTCCCCAAACAATAACATTTGTAATTTTTGTTCCCCATGCTTCAGAATATCCCTTGAAAAATTCATAAGATGATACATTAATGTTGCTTGGTCCTAACAGAAGAGCATTGGGTTCTCCACCTATGTTGATAAAATCATTATTAATAACTACATGCACGGGATAAAAAGAATAATCAAAGGGGAGATTTTGCTGAATATATTGATACACATAACTTCCTATGACATCAAGAGGTACTTGCTCTATATCAATATTGTGTTTTCTTGCATAATCTTCTATAAATTCATGAACCTGGATGGTATGTTCTCCGTTGTCATCATAATATCTTATTGGATCACCATACCTAATTTGCTCTAGGGACTTAATAGAAAACGGAATGTATCCTTCTTGAATAAATCGTTGATAAAAGTCCGATTCTTCTTCCCAGAAATTAACAAAGAAAATAATGCCTTTATGATCTGTCTCATAGAGATTGACATCTCCGTTATTGAATATCACTTTAAATTGAACATTACCTTCGTCGTATCCTGAACCCATTGAAGATAAGAGAATATAATCAGGAGTGATATTTGCTACATAAGGATAATCTTCTGTGCTTTGCATTATTTTTTTGGATTGTAACTTTATTACAGGAAACACTTCTTGATACTCGGGATCATTATTGTAAAAGTCAATTACATTATGAATATCATTATTGTAAAGAATTTCTGATAATAAAATTTTTGATGGATGGTTCCCGTCTACAGGAATACGGAATTTTTCTCCGCTAGAAGTATCCGTAACATGTAAATAGATTATGTAATATTTGTAAGGAGAAGAAGGAGATTTATTTACATCCATTGTGGTAAATTTACCTGTATCAACAATAAAGAAATTCTCATAACCATAAGGGTAGAGAGGAGCAATTTCTTTAATTTCCCAATAAAACTGAAGATTTTTACTTATTGTATGAACAGAAAAATTACTCATATCCACTGCAACATCTTTACCATTTTGTAGTTTATAAGAAACGGTTGTTTCTCCCACAGTATCCTCCTTATATCCTTTGGATTGACCTATCGCATAGATCAGAGGAGAGATATTTTGGTAATATGTTTTTACTGCTTTGTAAACAGAAGAAGAGGGTCCAAACCCTGAAGCATTCAAGTCAAACACAGGTGCAGGAATATATGTTGTGGTATTATCTCTATATGCAAAAATCATAGGTTCTGCATAAGGAGAATTGATTGTAATTGTTGCAAGTACTTCATATGAAAGTAAATCGGGGATAAGGTAATTTAAACTAGGAGAAATAAATGGAATAGTAGCAGTTATATCATATATAGACTCTATTGTTCCCTGAACATAATTATCTCCTCCCCAGAAATTTGTGGCATCATTGTATTGATAATAGGAAGAAGGATAATAGAAAACTATCGTATTTGGATATATTAGAGTTGTGTTATCAAGTTTACGGGGCCCATTCTCAATAACTATTAATATAGCATCATTATCATAAGCGTAAGAAATAGCATCATTGTAAGGTATGATAGTAGAATTGATAAATTCTATCCCCTTTAAGTTAGGTTTTATCATTTGATCGAAATAAGTTTGAAAAGCAACTATATTTGTATCAGTAGTGTTAATAGCAGAAATTACTGCTTTAATAGATTTTGTAGATGTAGACGCATTAACAGTGGGAAATATTGTAGGTGTTACAAAAGAAGAAAAAATTAAGGTAAAGATAGTTAATGTAATCAAAATCTTTTTATACATACGAATCATCACCTCCAACGGTTTGAATTGTACCACGACTATTATAACAAAAAATCATTACAAAAATACAAGAAGTAAAAAACTTAAGAATAGGAGAAATATTAAATAATAAATATTAAATATGATATTTTTCTACGGTATTAACAAAATCAGCAACAATTTTATTCAATCCTTTTATAACTTCATTTAATTTTATAGATTGATCCTTTAGGAACTTTGCATTAGAAGAAATTGTTTCTGTAGTAGCATTATATTCTTCAGAAAGGGTGGCAATATGTTCAATACTATCGGCTACCTTATTTAATTTCTGATCAAGTTCCATCAAACTTGTTACAATTCTATTAAATTGGTTTTTCACTTCCTCTGAATAGTTTGTTGTTAATCTATTGTAAAGATGTTGTATGTCGTCATTAGTTAATCCTATATCTCTTAGTTCCTTTTCTTTTTCTCTTACTTTTCTATAAAGATATTCGGAGGCTATATCCTCTTCTTTTATTTGGTTAGTTAGTATTAATAATTCAGAAGCAAGATTATATAATTCATCTTTAATTGCAACAATATTATTATGTTCCTTATACACCTCTTCTGCTTGGGAATAAGTCATTTTTGATAATCCTTCAGAAATATCATTTAATTCTTCAATAACATTATTAACGATATTTGAAAAATCTTCTGCTTCTTTTGATTTTTTATGTATTTCATGGGTTTGTCTTGCAAGAGTAATAATAAGATCTTGAAGAGAAGATGATATTTCTTTAATTGCATTTACAAGAATTTGTATTTCATCATCAAAATCTTCATTTTCAAGAGTTTGATTGTTTAGATCTCCTTCAGATACTGCCGTTGCAAATACTTTAATTTTATTAATTTTTCTGAATGGCATTATTACTGAGAAGTAAATAAGAAAAATATCAATAATAAGAAGAAATATTAAGAAGATTATAAACAATTTTGTAGGAAAATGAATATTTGAGGAGGAAGTAAATGGTAGTTCTATAGTAAAATATAGGATATTTTTATCATTATTTAGTTTAAGACCTTGTATTGCTTGATATTTTCCGTTTGATTTGATTATTAAAATATCATCTTTTTGTAAAATCTTTTCTCCTTGAGGTATTTTATTGGAAAAGGAAATTTTATTTCTAAATTCTTTAGGTATTAAATTATTTATGTCCCTCTGAAACTGGAGACGAATTTTTTTATCTTTAAAACTTTTAATAATTGTTGCAATAAGTTTGTTGTTTTGTATAGAAAAATGAGTACCATCTTGATCACTTATTTGTTTACCTATAAAAGCAGTATTCTTTACTTGAATATCATATTTTGTCAATCCCAATGTAGATAGATAAGTCTTATAATTTGTTAATTGATTATATGTTATCATTACATAAACAAATGAAACAAAATCATCTGAAAATTGTTCAGGAGGATATATTATTAAAGCATTTGTATTTGTTGTCGAGGTTGCAGTAGTAGAAGTGGAAGATTCTATTACTTCTTTATTAATTAATTGTTTATAATATTCAACAAACTGAGTATAAGAATACGGAGGTTTCCCCCATTTGTCTATTCCATCTTTTAAACTATTGCTATCAATATTGTCAACATAAGAAATAATAGGGGTAGAAACATTATTCCACAACTGTATTTGATTTTCTATATTAAAGGAAATATTATTATATACTGCTTTTGCATAATTGTACATTTCTTTGGTGTTTCCAGATTGAGACGATATATTATGCCATGCAAATAATATAAAAATGGGAGTAAGCAATGATATAATTATAATTGAAATAATCACTCTTTGTTTTATGCTATGCACAATTATTTCCTCCCTTTACCTCTATAAAAGGAGTTTTTCCGTGAACTATCCTTTCTATATTTTCGATTAGCATGTATAAATCTCCGATATTTTTAGCAGATAGTAAAGTATTTATTTTGTATTCCTCATCAATTGTTAAAGCTTTTTTTACAACTCCTAATGCTTTTTGTGTTTCTTGTAATGATAGCATCTTTTTTAGATAAGCTCTGTGTATTCCCATTAGGGTCTTATAAATTAGGGAAGAAGAGTAATATCCCAAACTACTACGATATACTCCCGGTATCAAGATTTCTCTTTCTTCAATGGAAGCATATATTGCCATTCCTACTATAAAATAATTTGTAATTGCGATTTTTTTAATTTCTTTTCTAATTCTTCGAATATTAACAAAATAACCATTGAGTAAAGATAGGGGAATATTAACATCTTTGTAATATAAAGATTTGATTGTTTGGGATATTATATTTTCCATTTCCTTGTAAAGAAATTTCATAGTTCTATCTCTTATAATATTTAATATATTTTCATTATTTTCTACCAAATTTCCGTTTTTAACAAATTCTATTTCCTCACAATAGAATTTTAAGTCATATCCTGAACAGTAAACACGATAATCTACTTTGATAGGTTCTTTTTCATCAAAATGTAAAACAAAGGAATAGGTATTTCTGCTATCAGGAGCAACAAAAAAAGAAAATTCCTCTATAGGAACTCTGTGTTCTTTTATATACATTTTCATTTTTTCTTTTGTTCTATCCGCTATTGTCATAAAATGCATTTTCATCACCGTATTAAGTATACTTATAATGAAATATTTAGTTATAAAGTTATTTCTATATCCAAATAAGTATAATTCGAAGAGGATCATAAAAAGGAGGGAAATATATATGATTGGAGTTACTATAGGTAGGGCAGGTGTTCAAGTAATAGAAAGCAAAGGTAGAGATATTTCTGTAGCTGTTTCTCCGTCTGTTCCATCAATGTTATTTAATTCTGATAATACAATTAATACAGAAACATTACAGGAAATAGCTCCTATATTGCATGAATATTTAGAGAGAACAGCCAAGGTAAAATTAAACTCCTTTACTATAGTTGATATTCCTTATAGATTTGTGAGATATCAATTTTATTATGTTCCAGGGACTGTAAAAAATCCTTTAAAATATCTTCTTGATGAATATAATAGAGAACCTATCGTTCCTATTAACCCTGAAACTATTAAGCAATATTATTTCGCTGCTTATCCAATAGGCATATTAAAAGGGAAACAATCTAAAACAATCGTTCTTGTTACAGCAATAGATAAAAAGGGTATATCACCTTATATTTCTGCGGCTAATCTAATGGGATTTAAAAAAATCATATTTGAACCTACAATTATTTCAAACATGAGAAACATTGCAATATATCTTGATAATTATGTAGAACAGTACAAGGAAAAAGTAGGACTTGTTTATGTACATATTGACGAACATGGAACAAATCTTCTATCTGTCACTCCGCAAGGTATTGAAGGAAGTTTTATTGATCATATTTCTCTTACTGATATTTTTAAGATTGTTTATGATGAATTTCCTGATTTTACTTTTGAGGATATAAATAAGTTATTAAATTGGATAAATAATCCATCATATCCTCTTTTACTTGCAGATAGAGAGTTAAGTGAAATAGAAAAACAGCAGATTAAAGCGAGTATCGGAGGTAAAATAAAGCAATTTATTGAAGATCTTGCATCTCGTGTTGCAGGTGCAGTAAGAAGTGCCTCGAGAAAAATGAATATGGAAAATATTCATGTTCTTATCTCAGGCCTTGGTGCGGGACTTGATATTTTAAAAGAAGAAATTTCAAACAGATTAATAGATGAAACTATTCAAATTAAAGCAGATGAAGCTTTACATATTTATACAGGTAAACAATATCCATCACTTTTTAATGTTTCTTTTGGTCACTCATTATATAAATCTGGAGTGGTATTTAATAAGTACTTTGTAAAGGCTACAAAAGATTATGTTTTTACTGATTATAAAGTTATTGAAAAGAAAATAAGACAGCCTTTTAATATTGCTGGAATGATCTCCATTACGACTGCAACAATATTGCTTGCTGCTGTACCATGGGGAATGATGTTTTATTTGCAACCTAAATGGGAAGAACAATTAGAAATTAAGAGGTCTCAATATGATCAACTTAAGGGAATAATATCCGAGGTTGATCTAGTAAATAATATGGGAAAAAATCTAGAAGATATCGTATTATCATTTAATGATTACCGTCAAACAATGATTGGAAAATTGTTAATGGATATTCTTAAATCAACAACAAAAGCAAAACTAGATAGTGAAATATCTGTTTCTTTAGACACTTATAGAATAGATAAAAAAACAACAAAGAATGTAGTAAATGTTTCTTTTTCTTTGGTATCCTCTCAATATTTGGATGTAAAAACTATTATTGCTCAATACCAATCTCTTCCTGGAGTAATTGATATTCAAATACCTTCTGTTTCTTATGATGATAATGTTTATAGTTATCCTGTAAATATTATGTTTTCATTGGATAAGTTATACGATTATTATATTAATAATGAACATGGAGGAAATAATAATGGAAAGGGAAAATAATTTGGAAATATTTGTTCTTGCTATTCTAAGAAAAGATGTAAAAACAGCATATGACAAATTTCTTGAAATACGAAATTATCCATTCTCTTTTTATACAGGGTTAATGACGGGAGATGGGACTATGGAGTCTATTTATAAACACATAGATACGATAGGAGAAATGGCGAAAGAAATATTAAAAATGAAGTATCTTAATGATATTGAAAAGGAAGAAATTCCTGATAAACCTTCGTTGGTTGATATGTTAGTAATGTCACTTTTTATTACAATAGCTTTTGCTTCATATATGAAAGTTGATAGAAAAGAAATAGAAGAAATGATTTATAGAATTATTTCAATTTTTCATCGTCGACTCGATCATGAATGGGAATAGTCACTTTTTATATTGAACCTTTTTTAAAAAACAAAAGGGGATGATTATTCATCCCCTTCTCTTTTTGTAATGATTTTTTCTTTTTTGTTTATTTACATATAGATTTAATAACAGATGAGGCATATTTTTTAGTTTCATCTGTTATTTTCCTATTATATAAAGAAATAAAGTTTTTATGTAGTTCTTTACCCATATAAAAAGCAAAGGAAAATACTCCAAGTAATATAGCAAATTTGATAATGTTAATCAAAAGATTATTTCCATTCATAATATTTATTACAGATGATAGCATTCCTCCTGTTGCAAAAGATAAAACAATAAGTACTGCGAATATATCCATCCACCTTTCTTTTAAGTAAAGATAAGCATAAACATGTTTTTTCCCAGCAACTATGTAATGAATGGTTTTAGCAAGTATCTCTTCTACTTGTCTTTGTGATTTAATTTTTTCTATATCTCCTAATATGAATACAAATTCATCTTTTTTATGTTGCAGAGGAACTATATCTAATCCTACCTTTTTTGCTTGTTTACTCAGAACATAAGAATCTTCAGGAAGGTATTCCATTATGTAATGAGCTGGGCATAATTTTTCCATCTCTCTTCCTCCTTTCAAAATCTTTCTGTGAATATTATAGCAAAAATGGAGGAAGGTATCAAGAGAAAGTTTTAAAAGGAAAATCTTTGAAAGAGATGAATAAAATCTTGAAACCAATGATATTGTTGCAAAGTGGGAAATTGTAGTTTCACTGCTAATATGGTTAAAAAAGAAGCAATAAGAAGAGAAAAAGTTCTGAAATTGGTTTCCTGTTGACTGCCATTATATATAAGACGAAGGGAATATTTTTTCTTCTTGAATGGATAAAAGAATGGTACTCCTGTTGGGGTGAGATAATCAAGTAATAAATGTAGAAAATAACCTATTATGCTTCCTATGGAAAATAAGAAAACATATTGGTTATGAGATAATATATAAATTATTAGCATGTTGATAGCAAAGATGATGAGTCCCGTTAAAGAATGAGTTATTTTCCTGTGTTGTCTCCCTTTTGTTTTTAAATAATCTTTGTAGGAAATAATAGCGAGAGGTAAAAGAGGGAGTGCATAAAGGTAAAAAGGAATGAGTTTGGGTCTTTTTCTAAAAACAGCAAGACCAGCTAATATCCATCCAAGAAAAAGAATAATATTTGAATTATGAGGTAGATTTACGAATAAAGATAATAATATAAGAATTGTCGACATTGTCAATCCCGATAAAAAACTTTTAGCATACATTGTGGTTTTTCTATCTTCAAATGATTTGTTGTGGTTATAAATATGACTCATATCGAAAAATACATAGTCTAGATCAGGTAAACTAGAAGATAATACAATTCCCAATCCAATGGGTATTGAAATATTGGGTTCGAAGAGAGTTGCTATTCCTATTGCTGATGCTATATTAAAAGCATAATGTGTTTTTCCCGTCATTTTTATATTTTGAAAGTTTTTCCTATTTCTGTCTCTGATAAATAATTTATCACATATTGTTGAGACATATATTTATGGTTACGGATTTTTGTTTTTTTCTTTCCATCAAGTAATCCAATAACCAACATATGCTTAATATACTCTATTTTTTTGATTTTTTCGTTTTCTGTTTTTATTTTATTCAAGATGTATTCGTAATATTCGTCAATAGTTTCAATTTTTTTATCTATCAACGACCAATCTATTGAAGTTTTTGACAATATACCGAATAATGAATGATCGGAATTTAACTTTTTCATAACAACCTCTGGAGGTAGTATCATTGCTTCCCCTCCTTTAATTTTTATCTTCATTTTTATATTATAGCAGATATTAAAGAATTAATAGAGTTTTTATTAATTTTATTGTACCATCTTGCATGAAAGTTAATATATACTAAGATCAAAGCAGATGATTAACCTAACACATAGTAGAACCATAAACTTCTAAATAATATTTCATTAACAACTGCTATAATCCACAATAATGTTACATATTACAACAAAAAGGATACATATATTAATAATTTATTTTTGATTATCAAACCTATTTCTATTAAAGTGAACCTTAGAAAATATCCTATGGAAACAATTTTAAGAATAAGATCGGAAGATAAATTTCTATTTGCATGATGAACAAGTTCAGAAAACCCTAAAACCCTTACAATGTATGAAAATGTGACAACATTGTATGCAATTTCTTTTATCAAAAATATGTTAAGCCTGATTAAATACAAACAAGAAAACTAACATACTTAGTATAGTTTTCCATAAAAAAAGAGATTTATATATCTCAGGGTATTTTTCTTTCATATAAGAATAATACTTGCAAATATATAAAAGGGGAGACATTATAAAAAATCCCCTTTTCTGTCATCTGCTTCCGTAATATAAAAATCCCAGTGATATACCCTCATCAGAGAGACACCTGCCTGTGTATAAAAAGGGGGGTATTCCCCTATCTCTTAGGACTTTTACAACCTAAGCAAGAGTATGTTTTACCATCCACCGGTTGAGAGGGCAAAACACCATATGCATTTTATCCGATTCTATTGCATTTCTCCTGTCAGTTACTACCCTAAACGGTTCCTTGTCATCGTTGTAAAGAGCCTCTACAGGGCACACCTCTACAACACCAATCTTCAGAGGCAATCAATGAATTATATTTTTAGTTTTTTGTTTACAAGCTCTACCAATTGCTGGCTCATCTTTCTAAACTCACTTGCAGTTTCTCCTATATTTTGGATATCTGATTCAAGATTAGAAATCTCTATCTCAACTTCTTCAAGGGATTGAACAAATTTTTCTGTTGAATTAATCACTTGATTAATATTTCCTGTAATTTCACTGGTGGTTGCAGATTGTTCTTCAGATATAGAGGCAAGATTTTCAGCGTTTGCAGACAAATTAATAATCTGGTTCTTGATACCATTAAATTGTTCCCCGGCTCTTACAGATTCGTCTCTCACAATTGATGTTCCTTCTACAATTATATTTGTACTATTCGCTACTTGATCAGCATTATTTTTGATATCTTGCAATATTTGAGCTATTTCCCCAACAGCTCCTTTAGTGTTTTCTGCCAGTTTTCTAATCTCTTCGGCAACAACGGCAAATCCCCTTCCTGCTTCTCCAGCACGAGCCGCCTCTATCGCCGCATTAAGGGCAAGAAGGTTAGTTTGTTCTGCTATCTCTGAAATAGTTTTCACTATTTCTCCTATATTTTGGGATTTTTCTAATAGTTGTTCTACTTGTTCCTGGGCAACATGTGATTTATCTGTTAGATCTTCTACTTGTTCTATTACTCTTATAATACTTTGTTCTCCTTGTTCCGCCGATTCTGTTGTTTTGATACTCTGAGCTGCTATTTCTGTAGCAACATTTGCCACTTCATCAGCACTCTTTTTTAAAGCATTAATATTGTCAGCAATAATACCTAAACTTCTTAAAGATTCTTCTGCTTCATGTTTTAAATTGTTGAATGTTATTAATATCTGCCTCATTGTATTGCTTCCCTTCATTGAAACTTCTATCATATTTTCACTATTGTTTTCTATTTCGTGTATTTGTACGATAATTTCACTAATAATTTCTTTTAGAGAGTTGATAGACTTATATAAATTATCGAGTATTACTCCTATTTCTGTATTATCTTGTTCTTTTTTCCTTATTTGAAGATTTCCGTTTGCAAGTTGTTTTGAGATTTCCTCTATCATCGATAGTCTACCAAAGATGGAATATTTTAACATGTAGAAAATTAATCCTATAAGGATAAACATTAAGAATAAATTAATACTTACAAGAGGAAATATTACATTTTTGGTAATCGAAGAAATAATCGATATTGGAAATGCGTAAGCAGCAATATAATCTGTTTCCTTTATAGGATAGAAATATCCATCATATATAATTCCATTCTTTTTAAATACGTAGGTGTACACTCCATTTTTCTTTTCACCATATTTTAAAGCATATTCTACAATATTATTACCTTCGTCATCTGTAAATGTCTGCATTTTCTCTGTTGATGTAACGATACCTTCGGGATACCCTTCCCATATATACAGTTTACCTTCTTTTGTAAGAAGAAATGGTTTGCTATCAAGGAATTCAAAAGAAATTAAAGATTGTGCGGTTGTTTTATCTACTTCTTTTGAAAACCTCATAGCATTTTTCTCTATATTGTCAATATATACTCCTGTTCCAATAATCCATTCCCATGGTTCAAAATATTCTGCATAAGACAACTTGGGAAAATATTTATTTTCGTCTTTTCCTGGTTTCTTCCACATATATGAAAGATATACCTTTTTATTCTTCATAGCTCCATCAACTAGATCTTTTATAATATAAACTCCATTTGGGTCCTTCAAGTTTTCAAGATTTATTCCTATTAACTTTTCAGAGGGATGCACAATCATTATATAATCAGTAGTAACTACAAAAATATATCCATCAGATCCCCATTTCATTTTAGAAAGAACTTTCTTTGCTTTTTCTTGTGCCTCCTCTTCTGTTAAATATCCATCAATATATTGTTGATAATAATAGTTAACGATATTATTAGCAATTGACACTTTGTTTTTTAATTCTTCTTTTGCCATTTCCAAACCATCTTTTTGGTATAGATTATTTACATTTTTTGATAAAGAGATTTGATATCCTGCTAAAGTAGTTACACTTGTTGCTACTTCTGATAACATTGAAGATACAGTTGCAGTTATAAAATGTTTAAAAAATAGAGATAATCCCAATGTAAAAATCATAAATATAATGAGAAATGTAACCATATATCTCGTAAATAAGGATTTTTTAGACACTAATATCACACTCCTTCTCACTATTCATCTAAATTATAACACAAATACTATTAAAAACTTTTTCTTAATAAAATCCCCTATAAAAAATAAAAAATATCATAAGGAGGAGATTACCTTGATTAATATAACAAGAATAAATGACGATACGGTAAAGGTGGAATTATCTATAAAAAAAGTTTTAACGGTTGAAGAATTAATGTTCCTCGTTGATACTATAAAACAAGAAGTAAAAAAGACGGAAAAGATTATATTAGATGGTTCAAATCCACTAAATGAGGCTTTTATCGCTGCTCAATTAGATATGGAGGGATATCATCAACTTTATAAAGAATATGGAGGTCGTCTAATATCTTATTCGGATTATATTATGACTTCTATTCCGTCACAGATTAAGAATAAAGTTCCATCTAATAAAATCTCCCAACCCTCTCAACTCACATCACCTAATTATAATCCTGAGTTGGAAAGATCCCTTAATGAAGCTATTCAAATTTCTAGAAAAGAAAATATACCCTTATTTTCTATTGTCCCAATTGAATTATTTACCTTTCCAGAAATTGTCCCTTATAATGTCTCTTCTTTAACAGAAAAGGAAAAAAACATGATAGAACACATAAGAAGAAAACTTCTTCTTTTTAAAAGAAATCCTTTTGGAACATTTAAGATAAATGGAAGTGAGTTTGAAAAATATAACATGTATTTTACTGATGCTTTTGCCTTATTATTAGAACAGAATGGATATTCTTTTAGTATAAAAAACAATAAATTAGTAGCTTTTAGTGGTAAGGCAGGAAAATCTGTTGCTATTGTGAATTCTGCTACCTTTACAAATTATGATATTGGTACAGTTTTTACAGAAGAATCCCCTTCTATTCTTGCTATTTTTTTTGATAAAACAGAAGAATTTATTTCTGTAAATATGCAACCTCAGTTAGATTTGTACTCAATATATGCAACCGCCTTTAGAATGGTTTACAACAAAAAAATTTCCTCTGATAATTTATTGCCAGCGTTTTATTCTATATTTTCAGAAATAATTAATCCTCAAAAATCGAAAAGAATTGAAGATCCCCTGTTTGTAGAAATTGAATATTATATGGGCAATTTTAAAAGCTTTTCTGTAAACTCTTCTGTCGATTTAGAAATTAAAAAAACTTTAAAAGAAATGGAATTATTAGATGATGGACTTACCCCATGGCCCATGGGTGATCTTCTTGAAACAGTGGGAGCAAGAACAGAAATAGCTTATATACTTGCTTGCACAACAGGACAGAATATCAATTCTATTGATTTCTTAATAGACATGTTTGTTAACAGATCTTTTGCAATGAAACAACAGATTTCTCAACAAGTAATAGATTATCCGTCATTTTTGTCATCTGATGAGAAAACCCTTTATGAAGAGGGTAATATTATCCTTAATACATTGGAACAATCGTTAAATTATGATACTTCGTTTAATCCATACCCCCTTTCTTCTATTTCTAAGGATGAACAAGCAATAGTAAAATCTATTAAGATAGCAATTGATGATTTTCTTTCATCAACTAGAATAATTTAAATTATCCAATTTGATTTTTAAGTTTTATTTGTTTTTCTCGTTTTTTTTAAAGAATAAAATTTTTCTGGATAATATAAAACAAGGATATCATGAATAAATTTTTCTGCTCCGTTTGTATAATTGCGTTTCTCTAATTTATTAGATAATTGATCAATTTGTTTATATCTATTATAGAGAATAATTAGTTTTTCCAATAATTTATCATTATGTTTATTAAGAGTAATAATTCTATTTTCAGTAATATACGTATCCAACCCTTTCATTACAGAAGAGGGTAAAGTAATCCAGTAAACTAATGATTTGTCAATAACAGCAAATAGAGTAAGAAGAAATAACATTAAAAATAGAATGGATATCCCTACTTGTAATTTACGAGTAAAGATTACTGTTATATCAGCAATAGCAATTGTGAAAATTAAAAATATGATTATTGAAATTCTATACATTAATTGTTTTTTATATATTTTCATGACAATTGTTTACCTCCTTATATATATTTTTTTTATTATAACAAAAAAAAGAGGGGATAGTATTATCCCCTCTATAAATCTTTTTATGGTTATTTCATCAACATTTATGGTTGATTAAAAATTTGATTAGAAGATTTAACAACTGACATGTTAATATCGGGTTTGATAATCCAGTATTTGATTGGATTATTCCATTCATTTCTTGGGTAGTAATAATATCTTTCCCTGCAGAAACCAGTGCAACTACTTTCTCCTTCAATTAACATTCCTCCTGCATGTCTAAAAATAAAATGTCCTAATTTTTTAAATACCTCTGAAAATAACGTATATTCCTCATTAGTAACATAAGAAAATTTTCCATTATATGAATAAACAGATGCATAAAAGAGAGAATCCCAACCATAACTATATGAACTATATGTACTAACGTTGTGGTTAATATACTTTGTTAATGATTTGTTTGCTTGGTTACCTGGAAAATATGATAATAAATCTGTAGCAAATCTTAATCCATATCTTGCAAAACGATTCATCAATTCTATGTTATCTTTCCAACCATAATATCTCCTATGGCCATAAGAGGCATATTTTCCATCTTTTCCTAAAGTTTTTTGCCATTTACCATTTTTATAAAGTATAGATACTTTCCCTTTTTCCGGGACTTCATATACAACATGCCAATCTAGCGAACCATAATATGGATCGTAAACTTCTCCATCAATTTCATAATTGTTTAATTTATTATCATCAAAGAAATAAAAAGGCCTAAAAATGAGATTATTATATAAGATAAATCCCAGTCTTTCCCCTTCGGGAATTATTTTTGCGTTAGGCATATCTATTCCAATTTGTGGTTGTTTTTTAAAATCTACCTCATAAAGCAATCCTCTTTTTGGGGCAGGTATAACATAAGTATTTATCTCCGCTTCATTGGCCAGTATTGTTATATTGGTACTATACTGTACAGTGTTTTGCCAATTAGCATGATAGGGTTGAGGTTCAACTCCATGGTGATTAACATGCGCTTTAAATTGATTAAATGCATAAATAGAACTAAATACGTATCTTGTCCACTCATATTTCCAGTTAGGATTAAAAACTGTTTCTCTTGCAAGAGGGTTGATACTATCATCAACTTTATAATAAGAAGCCCAAAAATTACCTTCACTATCATAATTTCCCACTAGATGGCATAACCCTTCATTTTTCCAGAAATTTGAGGGAATTATTTTTACATAAAGATAGGTTCCCCATAAATCATAATCAGTTGTATCTATTGTTGTTTCAACCCCCTGAGTGCACGGAGATACAACATAAATATTTGCTAAATCACCGTCATTATTAGTAAATTTTACTAATACTCCATCCCCCTTATCAGAAAGATCAATTAAATGAATATCATTAGAAGAAGGAAGATCCATAATTGGAACAGTTATTTGTTTTATATATCCAAACATAAATGGTGCTTCATATGAAAAATCCTTGGTTTTGTAACATCCTATCGTAGGATCGCATTCAGCATTTGGAACATAATATAGAATTGTGTGTAATTTTCCATTGACATTTTTTGTTATCATTGTGACTACATATGTATCTGATCCTTTTATCTCAATATATTGGTTATTTCTTACAGCAGAATCAACAATAGGTTGTACTATATCATTGAAGGATCTTGAAAAAAGATGATTCATTAATGTGTCATCATTTAATTCATACCCTTTTTTAAATATAATATTTAAAACATCAGGTCCTAATTTTGGGTTTTTAATATTTGGAGCCATTGTGGGAACAATCTTTCTGAATTCCCATAAGTAGCATGTATCATAATCACTATTACCACTCCAACACCAATCATAGAATGGTATTTTCATGTTTTTATATTGTCTTTCTTTTGAGTCATGCAATCCATTAGGAACAATTTCTGTTTCATATGATACTACTGCAACAGGTTCCCCTTTTTTAACTTTTTTATTAATATTTGTTGATGAATTAATAACCCATTTTTCTGATGAAGAGGTAGAGTCGGTTTTGTATACGTAAAACTTATCATTTGGAGTATGATACATACCATTAACAAAACTATCAAATATGTAAGTTGAAATTCTCTTATTTCCTTTTCCGTCAAATAATCTTACCATATTAGATGAGACAGAAGCAATAGGTAATAATGACATATATCCCCCATCTCCAAAATCCCATAAATCTCCATCTATTCGCACAAACTTACCCCATGTAATTGTATCGTAGTTCATCACAGAAATATTGTATGCCAATCCTACTGTAAAATTTTGCTGAATAGATACTAAATTTCCTGTAAATGCATCATAGTTTCCCGATTTCAAATTAGTATAAATTTTACTTTCGTTTCCATCTATAACTCTAGCAAAATACACAGTCATTTTTAAATTGTTCCAGTCGTTACCTGTTACTGAAACCTTCACATATCCTTTTGGAACCCTAGATCGAACTTTTAAGTTAGAAGGATATGGAAAATAATCTAAGAAATCCTTATACCCTCCCCCTGAAGTGTTATATCCCCATATTGGATGGTGGGATATTCCATTTGCAATTGTATAAATGTTGTCATTATCTCCCCACTCGATTAAGTCTTCCGCTGCCAATATATTCATTACATCTGTTGCATAAAATAAACCATCGTAATAAGAAGTTAAATAATTGTCAATTTGTCTTGTTTCTATTAATGTATACCCTAATATCGATACCATGGAGGTAACTATTACTATAGCAAAAAGGGCCCATATTAAAGCAGAACCTTTTTCCCTTTTTAATTTATATCTGTTATGACAAAGGAAGGAACATTTATTGTCATTGTTGTAATTTGCCATCCTTCTACCCTCCCGTCTTTGTTTCTGTCAAAAGATATTGATAGATTGACAACCTGAGCATTTACATATTTGTTATTTTCTATACTGTCAATAAAGTTAAATATTTCTGAATGTTTGTGAAATCCTTTAATATTACTGATGGAAATAGTATAAGTATTTCCATTGTTTGTAAAAGAAATACTGTCAAATTCATGTCCTTTCATAATATCGTTAGTAAACTTAATAATATTTTGCATAACTTGAAATTTTGTACCAGCTGTAGGTATTGTATTTTCCATTGTATCAGTTACTACTTTATACGCTGCAATATTATGATTAAGTTTTTTCATTATTAGAGGACTACTTACTTCCCTTACTTGAGCGTCGATACTTGCATATTGATAGGCATAGTCTTTTGCTGAATTATATAAATGAAAGGAACCATATCCAAACAATCCAATTGCTACAATAATAATCATAATAAATGTATTTCTGTTCATAAACAATCCCTCCTCCTATGGATTGAAATATCTAATAGTACGAGCATATTGATATTTTTCAGATGAATTATGTAAATTTTCTACTTCTACTACCATGTTCAATATGTAAATGGGCTTGTCAAGAGGAAGAGTATATGTTTTGTTAAGTGATCCATCATTATCCAGTTTTGTTATGGTGTTTTGGGTAGTTACCCATACGTAAGTAGTATATCTATATCCATTTATGTCAGCATATATACCTGTGTATTTATTTCCTCCATTTGTAGATATTATAAGCGGATACCAATGTTTATTTGGAATGTTAGAAGCTTTTATAACGTCTCCAGTATGAGGATCCATTACATATAACGTAGGAATACTTGTTATAACTGAATAAATACCCATCATTAATGATTCAGCGATAAATTTTTTCTTTATATATGATTGATATTTAACAGTTGTTACTATCAATGAAACTAATGAAGAAAACATAACAAGAACAATTGCTAAGCTTATCATTACTTCAGCTAGCCCAAATCCTCTTTCTCTTTTTAATTTCCAAAACAATATTTCCCCCTCCTTTTAGTATTTTACTTTATAAATATACTTACAAAACACACGATAATCTGTCCTTATTTTAAAATACACTTATTTCTTTACTTTTTATGGGAATATTTAAACAAAAGAGCAATTTTGATGATTAAAAAAAGAGTATATTTGTAAATGACATAAGGAGGGATGAAGAAGTGCTATATAAGGATTATTCAGCAAAATTGTCATCTACCCTTGATAAATATAGAAATATTATAGGTGAATTTACGACTCGGCAAATAGAACATTTTAAAATTAAGATGCATAAATTTACTATACCAGAAGTGCAACAAAAAAGAATCTCTATCAAATTTTATGAAACAATTGATAAAGGTATAAGTCATAAAGTAAAAAAGGTTTTATCAACAGAAATCCCCTTACATTTAGGTATTTTATCAGCTACTTTTCAAATAGCTGCATATGATACAGAAAGTGTAATTGAAGAAATTGAGGTAGAATACCCCGATGCAATATGGTGGGCTTCTATAAGATACTATTCGTGGGTACAAATACAACAAAAAATGAAGAAGAAAAGTATTTCAGCCATTATGGTGGAACAGTTATTTTGGAAATATTATCCTAAATATGCAATTATATGGGGAATCGTTAGTTTTGTCTTTGCTTTTGGAATATATAAAATAAACCACTGGCCACTATTTATTGATTTAATGGGAGGTAAACCTATTTTTCCTGATGCCATTGTCCTTGCTATAGGATTAGCATTCACATTTTTTACAATGATGATAACAGCTAGAGAACAAACATATAATAGAATTATCAAATCAGCAAGAACAACAAGAGATCAATTTACAGATTTTGTATTAAAAAGAAAATACAAAGGAGAAGAATTAAAATTTATTATTCCTCACGAAGAACCTATTAATTTTGAAAAGATAGATAAATATGATCCCGAAAAGCAGGTATTAGGAACAACTGTTTCCCACACAATGGTTATAGGTGCAACAGGTACAGGTAAAACGACGACCATTTTTGAACCTGTTGTTCTTGATAGAGCAATGAGAAGGTTACCCGTATGGCTTTTTGATCCTAAGAGAGGTATGTTTCCTTTATATGCCCTTTTTGACAAAGTCTACTTTATAGACTTATCTACAAACATTGGTTCTCCCATTGATCCGTTCGATGTTGTTCGTATGGCAGAAAGTCAGGGCATTACTATTAAAGAGCAGTTTATTAAAGAACTTGCTGAAACACTTACAATGCCCATTCAATCTTCAGAAGATAAAATGTGGGAAAATTCAGTAAAAGAACAACTTCTTATTCCTATGCTAAACACTCTTTATGATAAAAACTTTCCCTTTGGTTATCTTTCTGTTTTATATGAACTGATAAAAGAGAATCCAAATGTTGCGGAAGCAGTATTCTCTTATGATCCCAATAAAGCAAATAATGATTTTTATCTTGTTTTTACAAACCCTGGTACAGAAATTGCTCAACATAAAACAAGACAATCAAAAGTTTCGGTTGCAGAAGTTATTATGTCTATGGTTTCTGATAAAAGATTTATGTCATTATTTGCTTCTAATAAGATTCCCTATGAAGAATTTATCAAACCTGGTAATCTTATTGTTGTAACATGGGTACCATCATCATCTTCCAACACGGGAGAAAAAGGGGCAGATCTTTCTCAACTACTGATGAATATTGTATATAGACATCTCAATCTTATTGCAAATGTTAGATATCAACTTGCAGAAACTCTTGCAAAGCAACATGGTAAAAGAAGAGATGATTTTTTACCTACAATTACCATGATCATGGATGAGTTGTTACAATTCGGACGTATCGCTTCTCTTGAAGGGGATTCTCGTATTTTGAGATCTTCGAAAATACAAATGGTGTTTGGTATTCAGGATATGTCAGGTTTCAAAAACTTGTATAAAGAAAACGCTGCATCAATTGTTGGTAATACAGCAAGAAAAGTGATTCTTCCTGATATTGCTGACAAGGAGACAATAGAGTTACTATCTGGATTGGACATTAAAATGCCAGAACTATCTTTGTCTCTCAGTGAGGGAAGAGTTACAACTTCTACAAAAGAAACCCAAATTGATATGAAAGGAATATTAAGAGATAAGGTGGCAAATGATCCTTATAATAACTATTTTGAAGCTTTTGTTATTGAAAGAATTCCAGCTAAAGAAGGAGTTATTGCTTATACTATTGCAGAAACTCAGCGTATTGATCAGATTAGAAAAGCCCTTGCTCCTATTGCTGAAAAATCTGTGTTTATTCCTCGTAGACCTACTATTACATTAAAAAAGAGACAACAGATAAAGCAGGATATTTTAACGGCAATAGGATAGTGTAAATATGATTATCTTACGTTCATTGGATATTATAATAAATACAAAGAGGAAAAGGGGGAGATTGTATGACAGAGATGCTAAAACTAATGTCACAGTCTATTGCCGATGATATTATGTATAAATTAGATAAGTTTTCTGAGTTACATTTAGTAAATGCAATAAGAACTGATAAAAGTTTTTTTAATAAATATGAAAAATTTTATCACAAAGGGATAAAAAAGTTTAGAATGAAACAATTATTTAAATTTTATATTCAATATCTTTCTTCAAATTCTCCGTTTTATTTTGTTGGTTTTTTGATTCTCGTGGTTGTAATATTTATTTTATTAATAGTATTCTTTCCTACTGTCGTTTCATGGAGTATAAATACGTTTATCGTGTTTGCTTTTTCATTTACCATATCATTTTTGTTATTATCTCCCCTTATAGTAAAAAGTTTTTTTATGGATACCTACCCTGATTTTGATGTAGTAATAGTTCTTGCCTTGTTTTATGCAATGGTAGACGTTTTTTATCATTATTTTGATGAAGATAGAGATCTTGCATTGGAATACGGATTATCAATGACTTCTGCTATTTTTAAAGAAAAAAAAGAGAAAATAATAAAGAAGGTAAAAGACATGAAAAATAATCTTCCAATTTCTGATTTATTATCTCCTTTACTTTTCCTTTCAAAGGAAGATTTATCTCTAATTGAAGATATTTTGAATTATAAAGAAGATAATATAGGACTTATAATGCAAATGGAATTTGAACAGGAAATGATAGAATTTTAATGTTTTTTACGAATATCAATAGTATTTGTTAAATATTTAATTGCTTTATGATAAATTATTTTACAAATTCAGCAAATTTTTTATAAAGTTTTTGATGAGATTCATCAAAGGATACTCCTATTGTATATTTATCTGTTCCAATTTCTCTCCATACTACTTTTCCATGATATAGAATCCCCTTTTCAGATGTTAGAGGGACTTTTACTATTACTTCATTAATAATTTCTTCAGGGACATTTTGCAAAGTAATTTTTGCTCCTCCCCATGATATATCTATCATTACTCCCGCATATTCACTACCTGTTTTTTTATCTTCTACTATGACAGGATATAAGACATGATATCTTTCTGCTTTTCTTTCATCTACTTTCATGGCTTGACCAGCGGGTTTTACCGCAAGATAATTATTTTCACATTTTGATATACCCTTGATAATTACAACTGGTATATAGAATAAACCTGATGTTGTTGCAAGAGATAATAGAGCAACATCTTCGTACTTAGGAAAGGGAGTAAGTAATTCAATGCCAATAATTGAATTACCCTTTTCTTTAATCACTCCTACTGCTATGTTGGTTTCATCAATTCCCTTTATTATCACAAGGGTATTGGGTAAAGCAACTTCATACCACCATTTAATATCAGGCATTATTCTTTCCCTCCATCTTTTTTTTAATAATACTTTACAAATAATAGAGCAGATAAATATTCAAAGAATTTTTATGGCGAACTAAATAGTTTACATCTCTATTTCTGTTCCATCTCTTTTGTATAGTAATCCTTCTCCTCCCATGATTAAGTCGTATAAAGGTAAAAAAATAGATTGCACAGGAGTAGATTGGATGTTAAAATCTTCTTGCAACAATTTTTCAAGTATAAATAAATAGTAAAAAGTTTTTTGGATAATTAATGAGTAAATGTCTATATTTATTTCTGTGTATGTAAAAGAGGAATATAATAGGTTTTTTACATATGATAGGATCGTAATAATGTTTTTATATTTCTTATCAGATGGGTAGTATAACAAATATAAAGAAGATAAAACTAAAAACGGTAAAGCATAAATATCATGTTTTGCAATGATTTTGTTGATAGTTTTTTCTATGTTTTCAGTTCTTGCAAGAAGATAATATATGTAGAAAATCTCGTGATATATAAGTTGTTTCGACTTTATATTTAATATTTTGTTTGCAGTTTCTTCTTGATTAGACAATAGAATCATACTACCTTGAAGTTTGTCAGGATACATTTTATATATAAAAAATATATCATAATATGTATTTCTCGGGATACCCATCTTCAATAACAACCTCATTTTTTTGCTCGCAATTTCTACACTATGTTGTCTTGTATTTCTGTTTTTTATCAGTTCAATAATTTCTCGATAATTGCGTATAGAATAAATACAATTAAATAAATAGTAGTCAAACTGATGTATATAAAAATGAGAATAATATAGTTCCATGTATTCCTCCAAATACTGCTGTATTTGTTTCATTTTTTGAGAATGTGTTATTAGATAATTATAAATTAATCCTGATTCATAAAAGATTGCATTTAAATAATAGGAAAAAGGAGATTCAGCAAAAGTTATGTTTGCAATATCTGTAGAAATTAAAAATAAATGGGGATTCGCCCCAATAGGATAAAATGATTGGGAAAAAGGATTTTTAATTTTGTTAGAAAATATTTGGTTGTAAATGGGTAGGATTTTTAAAAAAAACAAGGATTTTCCCGATGTGACATATTCTCCTTTTATTACACTACTAATAATTTGAAACAACAATTCATCTGTTAGCATGGAATTCTTTGTTGTTGATATATCTGGGTGATCTTATAAAACTTATATCCGTGGACCAAACGATTTCCTGTTCCATCGACTACAACTATTCCTTCCGGAGGTTCGTTTAGCATTTCGGAAAGAGCGTCACCTACAAAATTTGCGATTTTTAGCATAGGGTGGTCAACCATTATATTATATCTGTGATATCCAGAGAAATTAAAAATATAGGCAAGAAATTTTTGTTTTGTCTTTTTTTCTTCAACGACAAAAATCATTTTCGGCAATTGACCAATATACATATTATTACCTATAACATCAAAGTAGTTTATATAATAAAGAATGTATTCATTATTGGAATAAAGAGGAGTGATAGAATAAAAAGAAACTGAAGATCCTATTACTGGTAGAACATCTACTACCCCTGCCCATTGTCTGTTTCTTAATAGTTCTCTTGAAAGAATGTATATCTGAACAATTAATCCTATAACAGTCAACAATGTAAAAACATTGGATATATTCATCTATTTCCCTCCTTTTAATTTAACTTTATACATCTATATTATATCGTAAAAAAAACTCTTTTATATCTTTCATGATAGAAAACAGGAGAGAACTTAACATTTTTTCTTTTTCATCTATTATTTTCCACTTCATTTGGAAGATATCTAATGACTTTGATGAAAAAACATCTTCGGGAAATACCATTGTATTATATAATAGTTTCCAATGAGCTTTAATCATAGGATTATCTTCTGATAGTTCTATTAAAATATCTATTGTTTTATCAAGGGAATTTCTTCCTTTGTAAAATAAAGCTTTTTCTGTGTAACGATAAGTTAAATTATAAGAGACAATAGATAACAATAAAATATAATAATCAGTAATATAGAAAAAATAACCATAATCTCTTAAGTAAAATTGAAATCTTTCTTCAGAAAAAAAAGAACTTCTGTTTATATGTCTACGAAACCATTCTTCTCTTCTTAAAAATCCTACCCCCCAAAACGCAATAGGACTTAAACTAGTTTCTTGAGAAGATAAAATATTTGAAAACATAGCCCCTGAAGAAATAATTTTACATTTGTTTTCCTTTGTGAACCATAGAGAAAATGCAACATTAATATATGCTCTAAACATATATTTTAACATATCCCAATCTTCGGGGATTTTTTCTTTTAAATCTCTATAGTAGGTATCATATTTTCTAAATGCAGAGATTGGAAGTAAATATTTTTTATAAGAGGGAGAAAATATCACAACTATTTCACCTCATCTATTTGATATAAAAACTCTTTTAAGGATTGAAGGTAACTCCAATAGATCATGATAACCTCTTTAGGTAAAAGATGAAGTTCATAATTCTTTATAAGATCTTCTACTGAATGCAACATAAACAAAGTGTATACATCAGATAGCATTAAGTAAATGAGTTTCCAATGTTCTAATAAGGGGTGTTCTTTGAGTTTCATTGCTCTCAGTATTTGTTCTCCTTGCAAATATAATTTAAAACTGTGTTTTATTAATACTCCATCTTCCAATAACCCAATTACATAAGCGTGAAACATTGCTGAACTAACAAAAGCATAATCAAATAAATAAAATAAATATCCTGTCATTTTAATAGTTTCCTTGTATATTTCTTCTTTTAAGTCCAATTCTCCATCTTTTATTACAATACTTCTTGCCCATTTTTCTCTTAAAGGGGTAAACACTGTGAAGAACATTGTATCTATGTGATTTTCCGCAAAAATTTGTAAATGCCTTGCAAAAAGAGAAAACATTGCTTCTAATTCTTCGTCACTATAGGGCCTTCTCATGGTGTGTATCAATTTTGCATAAGATGACCACATAAGATTAAGACCCTGTTCTACCTGCGGATCATCATAGTAAATTTTATTGATAATTTCATCAGGTACGTTTAACTCTCCAACCGGTTTTAAAAATTTTTCTTTTTTCTTAAATAATGAAAACATATGTCATTCCCCCTGTTGTTTTCTTCTTTTATTAAATTATATGGGTTAGATATATTACAAAAAAAAGATAATAACAAAATTAAAAAAAGTTCTTATCAATAAGATTCTTATCGGTTTTTAATGGCAAAAAATTTTTTTTGAAAAAATAAAATACCCTTTTGCTAATTTTGTTTTATAAATTATTTTTCAAGAGGTTTTTCCACTGTTTGTTTGATGTTTTTAAAAACATTAAATCTTTTGTTGCCATAACGGCTATAAATTGCAAGTTTTTTTATCAAAAAATCATAAGGGTAATCTGAATATTGCATTATAAGATTAGTGAGATTACCATCGTAAAAGTAGTTAGTAATTTTATCTTTGTGGATTAATCTAGAAATAAAAGAAAACGTTTCAGAATTATCTGATTTCATACCTTCTTTTGCTAATTGTTCTATTATTTCAAACTTTATCATATTATCCTCTCCTTTTTTCTCATTTTTATAAAGTAGGAAAATATTCTCGTTTTATGATAAAGGTTCTTGGGTATAATGTTAATAGAATGTAGAGGAGGGATAAAAAATGAAAAAGACAATAGTGATGAAAACGGAACCATATAGGTATTGCCTCTTTAATAAAATTATTAAAATTCCCTTAAAAAAACAATTTCCTATTATTAAAGCAATATATAAAGATGGTCATAAGGAAAAAATTATAAAAATTGAAGATGAAGAGTATGTATTTGGTAAGTGGATGACAGAAGAAACTAAAAAGGGGGCAGTTCCTTTTAAATTTAATGACGAAATTAATCATTTCGGTTTTTACACAACAAATGATATGCAAATTTTTCCTATATATGAAAAAATCATTAGAGATAGGAGTGTTAGGGGTATCCCAGTATGGACAACAATACCTAATTATGAATATACCGACAATATAAATCTTTTTGAGAATATTATTCATATCGGACCAGGATATAAAAGTGTGGATCCATTGTACTTGTTAAAATTGATTAAAAGAAAAATAGGAGATAGGTATTTTGTTATTTTAACTGAATTCTCATATTCTCTTTTATATTCTTCAAGTTTACCATCGTATTCAAATAAAGTTATTAATAGTTTTGTTTTTAAATTACTATCTCCCATGCTTGATTATATGGTAGTATCGGGTATGTCACTTGCGGAATTTCCTACTCTTGTTGATAAAATAGAAAATGATTTTGAATTCGCCTCTCTTATACTAGGAAAGTATAGTGATATTTATGCAAAGACTACAACAAACAATATATTATTTAGATATATGATAGAAGAAATTTCATTCACCATACAAACTCTCAACGCAGGAAATGTACTTGATAACAATACAATAAATATCGAAGAAGTTTTTAAACCTAATACAATTGTAATTATAGATTATAACTTAAGACATATACTATTTACTTATTTGCTTATGTTGAATGTTGCAATGACTATAGAAAACCAAGGAAATCTTATTCCTTTAACTGCGATATGGCATGACTTACATATTTTTCATTTTCCCTTTGTTGTTCAATCATTTAAACAATCAAATTCACAAATCATTGCGTTTATGAAATTTACTTCTCCAATTTACCATTTTGATTTTACTTTTTTCTATAAGGGAAGAGAAAACAATGAAGAAATTTTTGTTGATGAAAATAATAAAATTGCCGTTTTTAATAGAAGTGAAATTATTAAAGGAGAGTGAACTATATGAATACGAGGAGATTAATGATAATATCTCGTTTAAAAGGAAAAAAATTGAAACAACCTATAGAAAAGAAAATACATAGAATTATTAAAGAGATGCTACCCAATGTTTCTTATCGTAATAAAATAAAATATTATCCGTGGAATATTGACTACGAAATTGACGGAGATTATACTTGTTCAAAACATTCTTGTTTGATTAATGATGCAAAAATTTATCTTACTTTTTCTACTCCTTTAACTTTTGTTTATAAAAAAATTATGAAATATTTTTCTTATTCTGAAAACAAAGTACAATGGGGAATAGAAAAAATTATTTCTTATGAACTAGAGTTTAATGACGGACTTTATTATTTAGGAAATTATTCACTATTAACTTCACATTTATATGAAGGATTTTATTATGATGTTCTTCCCCTTGACCCTCAATTTGAAGTTTTCATTAATCACATGATAAAAAGAAAAGCAGATGCTTTTGGATTTACAATAAGTCCATTTAGAATAGAGGTTATACCCGAAACAATAGAAGTAAAGTCTGGTATAACAGTTAAAGGAAATATTTACAGAGGATGGAAATCGGGGATAAGAATATTAGATACCGATCCCGAGACAAGATCTTTCATAATTATGGCAGGATTGTCTGATTTTTCAGAATTAGGATATGGATTTATATTAGAAAATAAAGTTAATATTTAATTTTTGTAGAAAAATAAGAATGTTAAAATAACTAGAAACTTTTAGGAGGGAGGAAGTTGGTAAAAAGATGAATAGAATGAAAAATGAGGATTTTTTCAGGCAATTAATCAGACTAATGTATCATCTGTATAAAGAAAATGAAAATGCTATTACTATGTTTAGAAGTATGATAGAAGAAGGAATACAAAAGGATAAAAAGAAAGATACAGAAAATAATTTTTGGTATCAATTTTGCTTATGGATAGATCAAAACATTCATTCCCAACCTAAAAAATTGCAAAAAGTGTTGAAAGAAATAAAAACAGATACAATAGTTGATTATTTGATTTCTACTTTTGAATTTTTAAAAACCAAAGATATGCAAGAAAAGGTTAGAAATAGAATGAGAAAAGTAAAAAAAGAGGAGCAAACGAAGATATAAAATATTAGTAAACTTATTATCATTAAATAAATTTAAAATATTGTATGTGTTTGGATAATAATTTTAATCCGCAAAATAAGGATTCTTTAATAGTTTTACTCTTTGTCTCTGTTTGCAAAGTATCAATATATACTATTTTTCAACAATGTTTATTTGTTCTGTTGATTAGTAAGCATCCATTAGATATCAGTCTATTTCAAGTGATTTTTCTACGGTTTTATACTTAGTGGAGGGTTTCTTTTTTACATACAATCACTGTATTTTTGTTAAAAAAATACTTTTTTCTGATATGGGTCATCATCATATCAACTTTTAATATTCCCAAGGCTTAATTAATAATTTCATCTATCATCTTATATATATCTCTTTTTCTTGAAAGAATTCTGTGGTAAGTTCCTCCTATTGATTTAAAAACCTTATTTGGAGTATATACGTAAGTTTTGTTTTTTGAGATAACTCCTTGTATAATGACATCTGCATTATCTAAATCATCGGTAATATCTTCTATTTTGATATTCCCGTAAGTTCTCAATTGTCCTATTTTATATCCCTTGTATATTCTTATATCGTAATAAGGATGATGATCGTAAATATCTATCAGGTCTCTTTTAGTTACTTTTGCTTTAATCAAAGCATTTTCAAATTCTTCTTCCCATAATTTTGTAATAGAAGGGATTTCAGGAGCAATTGTTAAAAATGCCGTGTCATCAGCGATAGTTAGAGCATAACAAAGGGGGCATATATCTACAGGATATCCTAGTTGTTTAAGAATATAGGATGTGGTAGGGGCATCAGGTAAAATTATTAGATTATCTGCAGATATACTATCTTTTCCATATTTATGATGATCTATTATTAAATCTACATGAGAGGGAATTACAGGTAGATTCCCCCTTCTATTTTCATCTACTACAATAATGCTATCTGCAAAATCTACGATTTCCGTGTTAATATTAGTCATATCATTTATCAACATAGCAAGAGGGGTAGGGTTATGAGTGATAATCGGTATCCTATGATAATAGGAAACAACAAGAGCAGAAAACATAGTGTCTGCATCAGCGTTTTTGTGAGTGCTTACTGCCGATATATGTTTTTCTCTAAGATATTTAGGTATGCTCATTTATATCTCCTCCTTTCTAATAGGAGATTGATGCAGGGGTCTGATGATTTTTCCTCCCTGCATCTTATACTCTTTAATATGGGCTAACCATCCTGTTATTCTTGCCATTGCAAAAAAGTATGTAAACATAGAGTGTGGTATGTTTACTATATTCATTAACCATCCCGATAGAAGGTCTACATTGGGATAAACTTGTTTTTCTGAAAGTTCTTCTAGTACTGTTTCTACAAGCATTTTTACAATATTTTGTATTTTCGTTTTATAGTAGTATCTGTTGAAGTAGACTTCCATGGCTTTATATCTCGGATCATAATTTTTATAAATTCTGTGGCCAAATCCGTAAATCTTCTTTTTTTCTTTTATCCATTGTTTTATAATCTGTTTTGGATTTTCTTGCCGGGATAGGTAGAGAATTTGTTCCATGCTTTTTTTGTTTGCCCCTCCATGCAAATCTCCCATCAAAGTAGTAAATCCTGAAATAAGGGCATAAGGCAAAGGATTTGTATATGCTGATGCAGAAGTTAGAGCAGAGAAAGTCGATGCGTTCATTCCGTGTTCTGCATGTATTACAAGTAACATGTTGGTTAGCAAATTAGCATGCACTTTACTAATTGGTTTTGTGAAGGTATGTTTTCTTATTGGGGGGAATAAGTCATTTATGAGGGAAGCTATATAGTATGTATCATCATTTTCTATGTTGATGTTAGTTCCGTATCTCCTAGAAAGTATTCCCATCATCATACCTGTTATTAAGGCATGAATATATTCAACATCATCGTTGGAAACCCCTCTTTCCGATTCTTTTGATGTCGTGAGGGTATATATGATATCGAGTATTGGAGTTTTTGATATAACATTTCTAAATCTTTTATTTTTTCCTATTCTGTATCCATTAAATAAAAAAGTTCTATATCTTTCCCTGTTAATTTTGATATTCGTTAGAAGTTCTACTATTTGTAAGTAAGGGGTATCAATAAGTTCTTCAATAGGAATACTTCTGTATAAAAGTTTGCCATCTGAAGTTTGCGTGGAAATGTTTGTTTGATATACTATACAGTTTCTGATAACATTCGGTTTGTTCATATTATTTCACCTCCTAATAAAAAAACGACCCCTTTTAACGGGGCCGTCGTTTTTACCCTTAAGGTTATTTTTTTATCTTTTTTCATCACTTTAATTATATCATACTTTTTCCAAAGCAAGGTATTTAATTTTTTCTTCTTTTATAAATCTTTTTATCAGAGAATTTCTATCTTCTGGAAGAAGAGGTAATTTTTCTATCACATCACTAACATAAGATAATTTATAGATAGATTTGATTGGTAGTTCTTTTGGTTTTTTAAATAAACTAAATTTTTTATCTTTTATTTTTCTTTTAATATAATTAATTTTCTCTTCTGATGGGATATATCCATTTGCTACAGCAACATCTGAAATTTTATTAATTAAATGATATACAAACAAAGGAGAAAGAATAAGTCTTCTTAAATAGTGATCTTGTAAGATGATATTTACCATTTGTTCTGGGTGTATATATTGATCATTTTCCGAAAATGCTTTGTGATTATATATTACTGAAGAAGACACTTCTTCATAAATATATTCAACCTTTTCTTTAGGCAATTTTATATTGTTATCCTCGAAAGGAATGCCCGTTCTATAGATAAATTCAATAAATGGTTCTGTAGAAAAGGACTCAGAAAGATAGTTTGCCATTAGTGTCAAAACATGAGAAATATCTTTAGATAAGTAATATCCTTTTACATTATTCATTGGAGTGTTATAAGGAGTATGACTTTTTAATATTGCAAGGGCTTTGCTAACGAAGGTTTCTTTATATTTATTTGCAAGGTGTAACATTACTTCTTCTATAAATTTTTGTTCTGTAATATTTAATTGTTTTGTTGCGTGTTTTATTGTGCTATAGAACGGATATCTTATAAATAATTGTATCCAGAAATTTTGGTCTTTTATATCCAGTTTTCTTATCAATCCATCGAGGGGATGATCCCCTGTAGCCAGTGCTTCTGTGATGTGATTAATATTTCTTTTTCTACCCCTCTTAAATTTTTTATCATCTTGGTTAATTACTATAGAAATAAACCATTCTGTTAGTTCTTTATCGTTAAGTTGAACAACTGATTCGATAATACTACTACCATTAAATACCTTATTCCACTTAAGGATAGCGTCTTTTACAAACGATTCTCTATTATTTACGAATAAAATAGTGTAATTTAAATCCAATTTATAGTTGGAATTTGGAATATTACTCATGAGATATTCAACTTTACGAAACTCTCTTTGATTGTAAAAATGGGCAATAATTTCCTCTAAAACAGGTAGTTTATTATTTTCTTCTGTTTTTTTCATATAAAAGAACAAAAATTTCCTCAAATCAGATGTGACTTTTCTTTTATCTTCTGCAGAAGTATTGGAATGAAGAATAATTTCAAAATCTTTTAGAACATCCCCAAAAATTTTGAAAATTATATCCCTTTTTCCGTAGGATAAATCTTGATGGGATATATAATCTAAGTAAATAGCAAGAGGAGATATTTGTATATCTCCTTTACCTGAATTTTCATAAAGACTATATTTTCTATATTTTTTATAAATGTTACTTTGGTATTTATTTATTTCTTCAAAAAACTGGGAAGGAATATATTGGCTTCTTTTAACTAAATAACGTAAAGAAACAGTCAAAGGATTTACATATTTTACGTCAAAATACACATCTTCCACAGGAAAATCATCTATTCTAAATAATTCTCCCACAGTAATACCTATATTTATAACATGTTCAGGAGGCAGTTTTCTTAATAACTCTTTAATATTACTAATGGTATGACTGTCAGGTAAAGGTAAAGGATATAATACCTCTTCAACATTATATGTTGCTCCTTGTAATAAGGTAGCGAAAATATCAACAGGAGAATATGAAGATAACTGTTTAATAATTGCGCTAATTCTGGAATTTGTATACATTGATGGATTGAAAACATCGTTTATTCCCCATGAAATGTTCATTGTGAATTCTATTTGCCTTCTAAAGTTATTATGTTGAGACATCAATATTTGAATAGGAAAAGTTAAAAAGTAAGGATATATATCTTCTATATTACTATTTGATATTACAGCAATGCTATTACCATTTTTAAAAGATTGGTAAATCATTTGCCTCATTCTTTGACTATATTGAAACATATATTACTCCTCCTTTTTATTTGTTTCCCTTATAAGGAAATAGGGATTATAGTATAATTATAAAAATGTAAAATTAAAGGGAGGATTTAGTAATGAATTTATTAATAGACTGGGGAACAAGAAAACTTGTAGGTAAGATAAATGATAAAATATATAAAGAAATTTTTTATGATTATGAAGAACATCCCCCTTGTGGAGATGTTCAAAGTATATATACTGCTTCTGAAAAATTGATAAAATGTAAAATTAGGCATATGATCAAAAAAGTAGGTAGAGTAAATAGAGATATCATTAATGTATATTTTGCTGGGCAGTACGATGAATATGAACAAGCTTTGAAAATCGCAAAGATTAGAACAGGAATAAAAGAAGTAGGATATTATTTTATTGTTGACCCAACTCTTCTTTATTATATTAGATTTTCAGGATTGGGATATAACCCTTTTATTGTTATTGATATAGGATATTTCTTTTCAAGAATATATCTATATTTTAACACATATGAATTAGGAGATACGATTATTAACAATATTGGAATAGGAGATGGAATATCGTCTATTTTTTCAAAATGGGCAGATTATATATATTCTACTTATTCTATTGATAGTATTACCCTTGAAGAACTTGAAAGATCTTATGTTGCTATTATAAAAAATGAAGATAGAGAGAACATTGAAATAGTAAAAAAATATCAAATATCCTTATCTGATTTGGAAATTTTAATGTATAACCATTTTCAAGAAATAGTAAGTCAAATATACAGAACTATTTACAACCAACCTAAAGAAATAACTTCTTCTGTTTTCAAAAATGGAATAATCATTTTAACAGGGGGAGGAAGCTATAACAGAATCTTATTTAAAATGATAAAAGAAGATTTTGCAAGCATAAAACTAAACGTTGTGCAATCAGGAACAAGTGAAATTGATTTGATAAAGGGATTGGAAATTTTTACCAAAAATGAGGAAAAATATGTAAAATCTTTTTCTCAATATGTTGCTTATTTAAAATCTATGAGATAAAAAAATTATTTAAATTCTTTAATGGAATTCACTGACGACCCAGTTATTCCCTATTTCAATGAAAAAGGGGGATTTGCGATGAACATTGAACATATTTATGTATATCCAAGAAAAGAAAGGGTAGAGTTTAATAACATTAAAATTTCCGATGATCCTTTGATTATTATAAATTCGTTAGATTTAAGAGAAGTTACTAAAAAAGAATGGAAAGGAAAGGTTCTTGTATATGTTGAACCGAAAATTTATCATAAATCCCTCAAAAATATTATTCGTTTTTATGTACATAAAGTTACGGGTATTAAAGGATATATAGAATATCTAGATGTTTCCTATTCTAAACATCCTCCTGTTGATGAAACATTAAATGATAGTATTAACAAGCAAGTGGTGAAAAATATTATACAAACTACTGATATATATAATAAACAAGAAAAAATTGTTTTCAATCAATTTTTAAAGGAAAATCCTCAATTTTTTGCATATGTATTACCCGTTAAAATTTTTAAAGAACCTCATATCGCAAGAGATTATTTTCAGTTAATGAAAGAAGTTGACAAAAATTATTACGGCAAAATGTTTAAAGCTCTTGTAATTAAAATACATAATTTAGGCAAATATGATCCTTTGACAGTTATTAGAGGATTTACATATCCTAGTTTTGTGTTTCCACATTTTGAAGAAATAGAACAATATGAAGATATTATTGATGATTTAAAGAGATATGTTTCTAGCAGAGGGATCTATTATAGTTCTATTTTTCAGCATGTTGGATATATTGAGAGATATTGGAGACGTTTTCCTCCTGATATTCGAAAAAACCTTAAATCAACTATAAATTATTTATTAAAAAACGGAGTGGGATTTTGGGACAATTTAGCAGTTCCTTTTTCCAATTTTGTAAGAAATAGAAGTATGCAACTAGAATTTAATTACCATATAAAAATAGAACACGATCATTTAAGAGAGATAAACAAATTTTGGAATTTATATCTCCTTTTTAAAAAAATGGGGTATAAACATTCATTTGAAAAAGCATTTAAAGCTTTAATTCTTAATAATCCAGATAAAGAATTGCATATGATGATTTTAAAAGGATTCTTTTATCCTCTCAAAAATGAAGAAAAAATAATTAGGACATATGATCAAATTATTGAAGATTTAAAGTTTATGGATATAGATCCACATAATTATGAAGAAATTGTTTATTATCTGAAGAATAGAGATAATTATGAATATAGATAATTTTTACATGCTATAATAATATTTACAGGAGGTGTTTTTCATGCTTAATATTGACATAGATGATAAGCATGTATCCATTAACATTGAGAAATATCAGAATATTCTACTTATTTCCCCTAATGATAAAGTTGCAAAAATGATACAAGAACAGATAAATAATTTTCCTGATAAACATATTCAAATAGCAAAGGATTTTTCGGATATTAATAATGTAAATGAATATGATGATGTTATTTATATTGATGTAAAATAAAAAATTTTATATTAAAAGAAAAATGGTTTTTTATTTAAGTCATATTTTTCTTTTTGTAATATAAATGAAGAAAGGGGAATAATTTTTGTGGAAGATATTGTTCGTTTCTTAGAAGGAGAAATGAGTGATTGGGGAGAATTAAAGTTAATTAATCTTCTATATAATTCTGTAAAATACCTAGGAAGTTTTCATCTCACCGAAATTATTAAAGGAAATAATAGTTTATATGAGTGGTTAATATATAAAGATAATCATTTTTACAGCGATTTAAGTTTGTATAGTAGCAGTACATATAAAGGAATTACTCCATTAGTGTTGTTTATGGTAGATACAGAGGTGGGATTGGAAAATTATATACAATTATTTAATCCTTATATGGAAGATCATTTTATAAAACAGTTAATATTCATTAGAAACTATGCGAATCTTATAAAAGAAGGAAAAGTAATACCATCTAAGAAATTTTATGAAGTGCTTAAAAAGATTATTGAATTGGGTTCAAAAATTGATTTTAGACATAGAGAATTCGCAACCTATTTTGTAAAATCCTTATTATATGTTTATGATATAAATGATACTTATAAAACTCCACTAATTTCTCTTTTTCCTGAAAAACAAAAAAGTTTTTATATTATTTATCATCTAATGAAAAAAGAAAATGTACCTGAACATGTTTTAAAATACTGGGCAAATATTCTTATCCAAATATATAAAAACTCTATTAAATCTGTTCCTCATTTATATTATCTTCCTTTAATGAATGAGATTAAAGAAATAAAAGACTCTCCATTTGTTAAGATTTTTTGGCAAGAATACGAAAGGATTCTTACAAGATATAGTAGTTATGACGAAAAACAATACATTAATTTTTTTAAAAAAATATTAAAAGTTATATGGAGAAGAAGATATTCGGTAAAAAATATGGAAATATTAAAAATTATTAAAAGAATGATAGAAGAAGGTCAAGATAATTACCGTTACTACGTTTATACATACGATGGTCAACCTAAGGAAGAGTATGTTCATAAAATAACAACAAATAATTTACATTTTTCAAAAATTAATTTTCAAAGTATTACAAAAGAAGAACTTGTACTCTATACCCATTTACTAGGACATGGATATAAAGTTTATGATAATATATGGATATCTCCCATTGTAAAAGATATAGTCAAGCAAACTTATGACATAAAAGATAATGAAATATTGACAGGTATAAAAATTTTTGGTGCATTTGACGATTTTATTGATGTAAAATTAATAGAAGGGTATTCTATTATGTTATTTTCGAATTTGGATGTTTTTCTTGAGATATAGGGGGATAAAAATGAATCAATGTTTTCTAAATGCTTTAGCTAGTAATTTTCGAAAACATGAGAATAGAAATATAATAGTAAAAACCTATTTAGATTTTTTATATTCATTTTATTTTCAGAAAACTCATTTGCAATATTGTTATTTTCATGATCCAATTATTTATAATGATTCGAGAGAAATAATTTTAAATGTACTCTATTTAATAAAACAAAAGATTATTAAATTTTATTCATTTCCTATACAAGATGAATATCTTCAATTTATGTCAATTTTGCAACATGTATTACCTTTAAACGTTAGAAATAACGAGTATAATCCCTCTCGATCTTTTAAAAAGAAAAAATTTGATATATTATCAGAGATTCGTAATGAAATTATCTTACCCAAGGTGGATAGATATGACAAATACTATCTACAAATTGAAAATGAAGAACACATTTTATTTATGTTTTATTCCTTACTTTTTTTAAATTACCCTAATATATCTGTGGAATTAGGAGAATTAGTTCCTGTTATAATAAATAGTGATAAACAGGGAAACGATTGTCTAGAAGTAAAAGGAAAGACTATAAAACAGATTATTGAGGAGGGGAAAGAAAATGAAAATGAACGAATTAATAGATATATTCAAAACAAAGAAGATAACCGTAAAGGAGTTCTTAGAAAATGCATGGGAAGAAGGGAATTTTGAAAACATTCCCCAAGATATAAGAGATATTCTCCCAATTATTGCTGAAATTAATCATCAAGATAGAAAAGAAATAGAAAACATGATTAAATATTTTGAACGTAAAGTTAAGACAATAAGAAAAGAAGAGGAGGTATGTAAATGAGTAAAGAAATAACTCCAGAATCAGCATGGGGGTGTGCATATTCTTCTTATTCCTCAATGAATATAGATGAACTTATTGATATAATTCGTATTAAAAAATTTCCTATAGGCTTTCAAGAAAAAGATACAAAAATAAATTTAAAGAATTTTGAGTTTTCTAAAGTTGCAGAAAATCCTGATAAATATTTTATAACAGTTGACGGATATCTATGGGAAGAACAATACAACCTTCATGATATCCTTGCAAAAATAGCAGCTACCCTTGAAGTTATAGAAAATTACGATAAAATTGTATATCCTGTAAATCCATTCGACAATCCTCTTGCATTACATGGTATGTTATTTTCATTGTTGGGAATTGCATCTATAGGTAGTTCATTCTTCTTTCTCGTCGGAGAACATCCATTTTTAAGTGCAGCTACATTGGTAACTGCTATATTTTCTGCTTTACAAAAAGAAAAAGTTGATTCCTTTAAAACAGAAATGAAAATAGCAATGAGAACGGCATTTGAACATTATAAAACAAGGTTACAATCCCAAAAAGGGCAATCTATTACTAAATAATTTTACACTTTTTTGTCAATCAAGAAAAAATCAATTTTTTCAAGCAATTCCCTATAAAGTTTTAGTAATTTTTCAGGAGGAATTTCTTTTATGACCTTTTTTGTTCTTTTATCCTCAAACACTATTTGCATTCCTAGTATTAAATCAGGAATATCTTTGTAGTGTTTTATTTTTACATCAATATTGGCATCAAGTGCTTCTAAAATTTTTTTTACTTTATCTACCATTTTTTTTATATCTTCTTCTGATTTAAACACTTGCTTTGCATCAAGAGATTGTTTAAAATGTTTATCCTTTATTAATTTATCACTATTTTGAGCAAGGTTTTCTATAATTCCTGTTTCTCTAAAAGGAGAAGGAACATCTTCTTTTTCTACCGAAGTAATACCTTCAATTTCATCAATGGATTCTGTCATCTTCTTTTCCTCCTTTCTGTTTCATTTTATTATAAGATTCCCTAAAAGCATCATATAAAACTTTGATAATATCATAAGCTTCTTCTAATTCTCCTTTGTAAACACAATTTAGTGTATATTCGTATAGAGATATAAGATTGGTAGCAAGGTTCCCCCCTTTTTCCAAATCAATAGCATCAATAAGTTCCCTAATCCCCCTTCTTGCTTTATTGGTATCCTTTTTCTTTAAAGAAGTTAAGGTATATTCAAAAGTCATGAACATTAACTCCTCAGGAGATGCATTTTTAATTTTTTCTTCAAGATATTTTCTTTGTGCCATTTTATATGTCATTTTGTTCCCTCCCTTGTATTTGTCATAATTTATATCGGAATCTTTTGTTTATTGTTAAAAGAAAAGGGAGGGGGGTATAAAAACCCCCTCCCTTGTTTTTATTGTGTGTTTTTATCTTATATAATCTTCATAATATTTGTTTACAATAACTTTTTGTTTTTCAGGAAAAATTTCTATTATGTTTATTTCATTGCTTTTCAATCCATCCATTATTATTTTCATCATTTTTTCATTAATTGGAGATTTTACCTGAAATTTTTCTATCAAAAATTGTTCAAACTCTAGTGATAAATTATTGTTGTCGTATATAATATCTGCAACTATTTCATCTATTTGATTATATAAATCGTCTAAATCATCATAATAATCATTTTTTTCTTTTTTTTTGAGAATGTCGTAGTATATGTAATCAGATAACTCTGCAAGAGTTATTTTAAATTCGTTTACACTATCTTTTCCATGTACTCTGATTATGTGTGGTTGATTATGATAAAAAAACCACATAATTATTTCTCAAGGTCTTCTTCAAGCTTTCCGAAAAACTCAGTTATATCATCTTCATCATCTGGTATAATATCATCTACATCGATATCTACATCATCAGCATCTG
>Ga0256838_1000150_pt1 | contig 48322 bp, 44 predicted proteins | sample 4571419metaG_FD_185978 | JGI IMG/M metagenome (GOLD analysis project Ga0256838, IMG submission 185978) | Hydrothermal vent microbial communities from Guaymas Basin, Mexico - 4571-419 | ecosystem: Environmental > Aquatic > Marine > Hydrothermal vents | place: Mexico: Guaymas Basin | collected... | reverse complement strand
GGCGGTCTGTTAGACTTTCCAAGAAATTGGTCCCCACCCCTTTTTGAAATTTTTGCGTTTCGGAAACCCTTGTCTGATGCTGGTTTCCGTGTCTCGCTATTTCCCCCCACCTCCCGCTATGTCCCGATATGATGGCCAGTTTCTTGGAAATTACAATATACCAATTGGTATATCTCTTTCCGCCTTTTCCCATCCGGAGATTGAAGCTTGCGTAGTGTCTAAAAGCTGTGCGAATTCTTCCTGTGAATAACCCAGCTGAAGCCTAATAGCCTTAAATCTTTCTGCAACTGTAGGGGAGATATTAAAAGAAAACCTTGAGAGGGTTATTTAATAAACAAAACTCTCCCGCAGTTGGGACAGTAAACCAAACCTTCACCCCTTAAAAGTTTGGTATATTGGGCGGAAGGCACCTGCATAGAGCAGCCGCTGCAGGTTCGGTTGACGACCGGAACAAAAACATTTCCACCGAACTCGTATTTTTTTTCTTCATAAAACTCTAAAACTTCGGGGCTGATAGATGCGGCCAGTTGTTCCCTCAAACCTCCCAATTCCCGTAGTTTCTTTTCCAACTGCTGTTTTGTTTTTTCTATTTCTTCCCTTTTGCGGTTTATTTTTTTCTCAAATTCCCTTACCGATTCTTCCAATCTTTCCTTTTCACGGAAAAGTTGATTTAACTCCTTTAGGATTTCTTCTATCTCTTTTGTTGCTTTTATTATTGTTTTTTCCGCTTCCGACTTTAATTTTATGGCCGCTTTATAGTCCTCTAAATTCTTTGCTTGGGCTTTCCTTTTCTTGGATTCTTCTATTTGTTTATAACTTTCGTTGATAATTTTTTCCAATTCCTTCCTTTTTTGGGACAATTCTTCTATCCTTTCGTCGATTAACTCTATTTTTCTTTTCCTTTTGGTGGAAACCTCTTCCAACTGTTTAATTTCCTGCGGAAGTTCTTTTAGTTTTACTTCCAGTTTGATGATTTTTGAATCGATTTCTTGAAGTTTGATAAGCTTTTCCAGGTCTTCCTTGGACAATTCCAACATCAACATTAGTATAACTCCAACGGGGGATTTTACAAGATTAATCTTCAGGAGGGAAGATGTTGATGATGGGCCCGGGAGGACTCGAACCCCCGACCGGGCGGTTATGAGCCGCCCGCTCTGCCACCTGAGCTACGGGCCCTGCCGAAGTCAAGATTTATAATTTAACAAAAAATAAAATCTTCGTCAAGCCTTTTTCAAACCTAAAGGAACCACCTTTTCTTTGGGGTTGGGAAATATAGCTTAAATATGTTATTATAAACTATTTTGCGGGAGGAAAACAACCATGATTCAAAGATATACCTACCTAAATGTTGCGGACAACTCCGGGGCTAAAAAGGTTCAATGTATAGGTATCCCCGGAGGGGCAAGAAAAAAATATGCTACATTGGGCGACGTTATAACCGTTACCGTAAAGCAAGCTTCTCCCGACGGAAACGCTAAAAAAGGAAAAATCTACCGTGCGGTTGTAGTTAGAACCGCAAAAGAAGTTAGAAGACCCGACGGAAGCTATGTAAAATTTGACGACAACGCCGTAGTGTTGTTAAATCAATACGGTGAACCTTTGGGAACCCGTATACTTGGGCCTATAGCAAGGGAAGTAAGAAACAAAGGCTATACCAAAATAGCATCTTTGGCACCCGAAGTAATCTAAATCCCTTTTAAAACCTTTCTTCGGAGGAAGAAAATGGCGGCAAAAATTAAAACCGGCGACCTCGTAGTGGTTATGAGAGGTAAAGACAAGGGAAAACAGGGCAAAGTTCTTAAAGTTATTAAGAAATACAAAAGGAACAAAAAAGGCGAAGTTATAGAAACAAAAGTAAGGGTTGTAGTTGAAGGGGTAAACCTAAGAAAGAAACATGTAAAAGCAACCCAATTCTCCGAAGGCGGAATAGTAGAATTTGAAGCCCCCATAGATGTATCCAACGTTATGTTGGTTGACCCCAAAACAGGCAAACCAACCCGCGTAGGTTTCGAAACCGTAAAAGAAAACGGCTACTTGGTAAAATACAGGGTCGCTAAAAAAAGCGGAACCCGCCTGGATGTTGTCAGCAAAAAACCTTTGAAGAAAGAAGCATAAGCTCTAACAACCCTTTAAAGAGAAATAAAAAGAGAGGTAGGAAAAATGGCAGAAAACAAAACCGAAAAGTATGTTCCCAGACTTTACAAAAAGTACAAAGAAGAAGTGGTTCCTCTCCTAATAAAAAAATTCGGATACAAGAACCCTATGGAAGTTCCCCGGATAGTGAAAGTAACCGTAAACATGGGTGTGGGTGAAGCAGTCCAAGACGTTAGACAGATAGAAAGGGCTATGGAAGACTTGGCCGCCATAACCGGCCAAAAACCCCAATTGAGGAGGGCCAAAAAATCGGAAGCAGGATTCAAACTCCGTAAAGGAATGCCCATCGGAGCAAGGGTAACCCTAAGAAAAGAGAGAATGTGGGATTTCTTGGACAAAACCATTTCCGTGGCTCTACCCAGGGTTAAAGACTTTAAAGGACTAAATCCCCGTTCCTTCGACGGAAGAGGAAACTATTCCTTCGGGATAGCCGAACAAATTGTTTATCCCGAAATAGACTACGACAAAGTAGACCGCATCAGAGGTATGGACATTAACATCCATACCACAGCAAAAACCGACGAAGAGGCCCTTTGGTTGTTGGCTTTATTGGGATTGCCTATAAGGGCAACCTAAATTAATAAAACCTTGGGAGGAGTAAAATGCCTTGCCTAAGTAAGAAAATTAAAGAATTGGAAAAACCACCAAAATTTACCACCCGCCTTCACAAGAGATGCCCCGTCTGTGGCAGACCGAGGGCTTATAGAAGATATTTCGGAATGTGCCGAATCTGCTTTAGGGAATACGCCCTAAAAGGAGAGTTGCCCGGCGTTAAAAAGGCCAGTTGGTAAAACCCTGTGGGGTTGGTAAGGGTCGACCCCGTAGTCGGCCAACTGCCAACCCTGAAAAAAATAAAAACGGAGGATAAAAATGAGCGTAACCGACCCCATTGCAGACATGTTCAGTGCAATTAAAAACGCCCTCCAAAGGAGGGACGATTTCGTATATATCCAGTCCTCGAAATTGAAAGAGAGAATACTCGACCTGCTAACCCGCGAAGGCTATATAGAGGGCTGGGAAAGACTAACCGGTGAAAGGTTGGAAGAGGAACTCAAATACTATAAAGAACTGGAAAAGAAGGGAGCCCTAAAGGGCAAAGAATACCAACTCTACAAAAGACTTCACGAGTATAACAAGGGAACCCAATACCCCATAAAGGTAAAACTCAAATACATCGGCCCCAAAAAGAATAAGCCCGCTATTCAAAACCTAGTAAAAATTTCTAAACCCGGAAGAAGAATCTATGTGCCCGCAAGATTGGTTCCCTACGTTAAGAGAGGCCTGGGAACAGCGATAATGTCCACCGACAAAGGGATTATTACCGACAAAGAAGCCAGAAAGTTGGGCGTGGGCGGCGAAGTTATAGGCTTCGTTTGGTAATAACCACACCCACTGTAAGGAGGAGGTAAAAATGTCGAGAATAGGAAAATTACCCGTTCCCATACCTCAAGGGGTTCAAGTAAATATAAAACCATCCCACGACGGAACCGTAGTTGAAGTGAAAGGCCCCAAAGGCTCTATTACTCAAAAGTTTCACCCCGCAATGGAAATTTACATAGATAAATGGCTTAACCCCAAAGACGGAAAAGAATACGATGCAATATTTGTAAAACCTAAAGAAGGAATAAATCCTAAAACATTCAAATTGACAAAAAGAAAAATAGGAGCACTATGGGGAACAACCAGAGCACTACTCAACAATATGGTTAAGGGCGTTACCGAAGGTTGGAAGGTTGTATTGGAAATCCACGGATTGGGTTATAGGGCGGCCGTAAAAGGAAAAACTTTGGAATTGAACCTGGGATATTCGCACCCTATAAAATACGAAATTCCCGAAGGAATAAAAATTTCTGTCGTTTCCAATAAACAAAAGAAAATTGATGAAATCCACGTTGAAGGCATCGATAAATATCTGGTCGGTCAAGTTGCCGCAATAATTAGAGACTTCCGCAGACCCGACCCCTACAAAGGTAAAGGTATCAGATACGCCGACGAAGTGCTTAACTTGAAACCCGGTAAAGCCGCCAAGAAGAAGTAATTAGGGGGTAGGAAAAATGCCTAAGCTAATAAGCATAAAAAGAGAGCTAGGAAAAGTTAAAACCAGAGCCCAAAAAAGAAAAAGAAGACATTTAAGAATAAGAAAAAAAGTATTTGGAACACCCGATAGACCCCGCCTATGCGTATACAGAAGCGACCACCACTTCTATGCCCAAATCATAGACGATACCGTAGGCCACACTTTGGTTTCGGCCTCTTCCATAGATAAAGGATTCGTTGAAAAATACGGTTTCCGCGGCGGAAAATCTATTCCCGTTGTTGAAAAAGTCGCCGAATTGTTGGTTGAAAGGGCAAAAGAAAAAGGAATTAAAAAAGTAGTTTTCGACAGAGGCGGTTTTAAATATCACGGAAAAATAAAGGCCTTTGCCGAAAAGTGCAGAGAGTTAGGCCTTGATATGTAAGAGAAAGGGAGGCTTTATTATGGGCGGAAAATCCATTGACCATATGCTAGAAATGAAACAGAGGGAGCAAGAAATAAACCCCGAAGAGCTCCCTCTGGAGGAAAGATTAATACAAGCAAAAAGAACTACAAGGGTTACCGAAGGTGGTAGAAGATTTAGCTTCTCCGCTTTGGTTGTAGTTGGAGATAAAAAGGGCCACGTGGGTTTCGGATTAGGTAAAGCTAAAGAGGTTCCCCTAGCTATAGCAAAGGCTATTCAAGACGCTAAGAAGAAAGTTATCAGAGTTCCCATAATAAACGGAACCGTTCCCCACGAAGTTATCGGACATTACGGCCCCACAAAAATCATAATCCTTCCGGCAAGGAAGGGAACAGGTATTGTTGCCGGTGGTGCGGCTAAACCCGTGTTTGAATTGGCCGGATACACCGATGTTTTGACAAAAATAATTGGTTCCACCAACCCCCACAACGTTCTAAGGGCCGTTTTTGATGCCTTCCTTCAAATGGAAACACCCGAAGAGGTTGCCGCCAAAAGAGGCAAACCGGTAGAAGAAATCCTCAAAGAGCACAAACTCTACGCCACCAAAAGATACAAACATATAAAGCTCTACTAAGGCAACGGAGGTAGCACCATGTCCGACAAAATCAAAGTGAAACTCTTAAGAGGATTGGCCGGAAAAAGAGAGGAACACGAAGTTGCCGTTAAATCTTTAGGATTGAGGAAACGCGGAGACGAGAAAATACTGGCCGATGACCCCAGAACTTGGGGAAATATTAAAAAGGCGTGGTATTTGGTAGGGGTTGCTTACAAAATAGATTTCGGTGGCGAAATTCCCGTTGTGGAAAGAGACCTATCGGAAGAAAACGACAGAAAAATTTTGGTAAAAAACGGTGTTTATACCAACGGCAAAGGTGTTTATTACTTCTCCCGCATTCCCGATTTAGAGGATTTTCTCCGTAAAAAAGGCTATAAACAATACAAAAACTGGAAAGGTGAAATTGTAGAACTTTAACCTTTTCCCATTTTATTTTCTGAGGAGGTTTAGCTATGGCTGTTGAATTACATAATCTTCAACCCCACGAAGGAGCAACCAGAGAAAGGAAGCGTGTAGGTAGGGGTATAGCCGCCGGTCAAGGTAAAACCGCCGGAAAAGGACACAAAGGACAAAAATCCCGTTCGGGTGACAGAACCGTTCCTTGGTTCTTCGAAGGTGGTCAGACTCCCCTCCATATGAGAATTCCCAAAAGGGGCTTTAGACCCGTTAATAAGGTTGTGTATAGCGTAATAAACGTAGGAAAATTGAACGAACTGTTCGAAGAAAATACCGAAATAACTCCCGAGTTGTTGGTTCAAAAAGGTCTGGCCAGAAAAAATAGACCTGTTAAAATTTTGGGCGACGGTGAAATAACCAAACCTTTAATTGTTAAAGCCCATAAATTTTCTAAATCTGCAAAAGAAAAAATTGAAGCCGCCGGCGGAAAGGCTATAGAAATTCAATAATTTTCCTTCCCTTTAAATTCTTTCAGTTTGTATAAATCCGCCTCAAGGATAGCTTCATCAACCTTAACCCTTAGATAGTTTTCGAAAAGATTTACTATAAAGCTGTTCTGATAATAATTCCGAGCTCTATTTAGTAGCTCTTTATAAGAAACTTGCGGAGTTTCTACAAAAATATTAAATCCCTCCCTAAGCTGTTGAAGTTTTTTATCCCAATATTGGATAGAGCTGTTAAAAATTTCCTTTTGGAGTTCCAATACCAAATCCCTAAAAGGGGTGAAGTCTATTTTTACACCCCTCGATTGGAGTAAAGTTTTGAGTTTTGTATACTCCGAAAGGCTATCGTTATAATCTTGCTCGATTCTTTGGACATGATTTTTTATTAAAACCGCTACAACGGATTTAATATTCTCTTCCTTCTGTTGTTGTTTTTTAAACTTTTGGTAATCGCTAAGAATTTTTTCGATTTTTGTCCTTTCGGTGGTTTCCAAATAAACTTTTCCATTCAAGAAGGATATTGAAAAACCTTCCTTTAATAGGGTTAGTGCAAAATCTACCGTTGCAGGGAGAGAAACTTTAAAAGTTTCTTGGCCAGGTTTGGGTTTAACCATTTCTGCAACTGTTGTGGAAGGAACTTTTTTTTCTACCGACTGGAAATAAAGTCGATAGGTGTTTAATCCCGTTAGGAGACTTATAAATAGGAGAAAGGCAATAATGATGTAGTTCATAGAAATTATTTATGACTGCCGGGGGTGGAATTTGAAAGAGTTCCAACGTTAGAATTGACAGTTTGAACTTTAGTCGGTGTTTCTAACTGTTTTAAAAGCTCTTGCTGTTGGTGTTTTTTTACTATAGCTACAGCCAAAGAAAGGACTAAAAATAATCCTCCTAAAAAATAGGTTATTTTTGTTAATATTGTGTCCGCCTCTGTAGCACCAAAAATATTTTGCATAGGGTTAGCTCCGTAAGCCAAAGCAAATTCCGAAGAGCCTTTTTGTAGAAGCACCAGAATTATTAACAAAATAGCCGTTACTACCAACAAGCTTATCAGAATTGTATAAAGCATAGGGTAGTTAGATTATAAATTTTTTCTCGGAAAGAGCTAAACACTTTAGGGGTTAACTTAAAGCATATCATTAGGACTTTATGAAAGAGGGCGGTATTGTCGTTATAAATTTTGGTTCCCAATACGTTCAGTTGATAGCCCGACGGGTAAGGGAATTAAACGTTTATAGTGAAATACTACCTTGGGATACACCTTTGGAGGAAATAAAAAAAAGAAACCCTAAAGGGATTATTTTTTCCGGTGGCCCTGCATCGGTTTATGCACCAAATGCACCTTTACCCGACAAAGGTATTTATGAATTAGGTATTCCGATATTGGGAATATGTTATGGTCTGCAAGTTTTAGCCCACCAGCTGGGAGGCAAAGTGGCTCCCGCCGACAAGCATGAATATGGAAGGGCTACTTTAAAGGTTTTAAAAGAAGACAAACTTTTTAAAGGGCTTCCTTCGGAATTTCAAGTCTGGATGTCCCACGCCGATAAGGTAGTAGAGCTACCCGAAGGTTTCGAAGTCTTGGCTATTTCCGACAATGCACCCTATGCGGCCGTGGCAGATTTAAACAGAGATTTTTACGGAGTTCAATTTCACCCCGAAGTAACCCACACCCAATATGGGACCGACATAATAGCCAACTTTGTTTTTGAAATTGCCAAAGCCGGCAAAAACTGGTTTATGGAAAATTTTATCCAAGAGCAAATTGAAAAAATCCGCAAAACGGTAGGTAACAAAAAAGTTATAGCCGCCCTTTCCGGGGGTGTAGATAGTACAGTTGCCGCGGTATTAACCTACAAAGCTATAGGGGACAATCTAATACCGATATTTATCGACCACGGACTTTTAAGGGAGGGTGAAAGGGAAGAAGTTGAAAAAGCCCTAAAAGGTTTAGGTTTACCTTTGAGGGTTATAGACGCTTCGGAAATTTTCCTTCAAAGGTTGGAAGGTGTAGAAGACCCCGAAGAGAAAAGAAAAATTATCGGTCATACCTTTATAGAGGTTTTTGAAAAAGAAGCTAAAAAATACCCCGATGTGGAATTTCTCTTACAGGGAACCCTCTACCCGGACGTTATAGAAAGTGCGGGAGTAAAAGGAGCTGCAAAAATAAAAAGCCACCACAACGTGGGCGGTTTACCCGAAAGAATGAACCTAAAGTTGTTGGAACCTTTAAGAGACCTTTTTAAGGACGAAGTTAGAAGGTTGGGCAAACTTTTGGGTATCCCTGAAGAAATACTCCAAAGGCACCCCTTCCCCGGGCCCGGTTTGGCTATAAGGATTTTAGGCCCTGTAACCCGTGAGGATTTGGCTTTGCTAAGAAAGGCGGACAAAATTTTTATAGAAGAGCTAAAAAAATGGGGACTTTACAACAAGGTATGGCAGGCTTTCGCGGTTCTCTTACCGGTAAAAACTGTCGGAGTAATGGGGGACGTTAGAACCTACGAAAGGGTGGTAGCCCTTCGTGCTGTCGATAGCTCCGACGGAATGACCGCAGACTGGAGCCGCCTACCCTACGATTTCTTAGACCATGTTATGAGAAGAATTATTAACGAGGTTAGGGGTATAAACCGAGTTGTTTACGATATTACTTCTAAACCGCCCGGAACTATTGAATGGGAATAAAAGAAAAAACTATTCGGAAATTTCTTCGATGGTAAATTTATCGTTTGTATAAATACAAATTTCGGAGGCTATTTTTAAAGCTTCTTCCACTATTTCTTTTGCATCCATATCCGTTTTATTCCTGTATAAAGCCCGTGCGGCTGCCAAAGCGTAGTTTCCTCCCGAACCGATAGCCAAAATAGGTTCCTCGGGCTCTATCACATCGCCCATTCCCGAAATTAAATAGATATGGTTTTTATCGGCGACCAATAGAATAGCTTCCAAGCGTCTGAGGGCTTTATCCATTCTCCATTCTTTAGCCAACTCTACCGCCGCACGGGTTAAATTTCCTCTGTATTCTTCCAATTTCCTTTCCAAACGCTCCATTAATGCCAGACCGTCGGCTGCTCCACCGGCAAAACCTACCAAGACTTTGTCGTTGTATATTTTTCTTACCTTTTTTGCAGTATGTTTAATAACAGCATTCCCAAAGGTTATTTGTCCATCGGCTCCCATGCAGGTTTTGCCGTCTTTTCTAACCACAATAACCGTTGTCGCTTTTCTTTCCATGTTAAAAACAATAGTAGGCGGGAAGATAATTTTTCTCCAAAAGGAGTTTCCTAATATCTTCAAAACTTACCCATATTCGGATACCTTCTTTACCAACCGCTGAAAGGGTTATAATTGGTGGTTTACACTTAGGTTGCAACTTAGAAAACTTCAATAGAAGAATTTCGTTTTTTTTGTCCCAAATTTGGTAAAAAGGATTAAAAGGGATTACCTCGTTGTTAAGAACCACCTTAATGGAAACCTTTTTAGGTTTTTTCTTTAATAGAAACTCCTCAAGTTTGTAGTAAAAAGTAAGGAAACTATCATCGGTAATTTCTATTCTAAGAAACCCTTGGGGGGTTGATTTACTAACGGTTGCTGTAAAAGTATCACCTTCCAAAGAAACTTCTACGGAGGCTGTAGAGTTTTTGAACAGTTCCTTTAAAAGTTCTTGATAGATTTTTGGAATTCCTTCAAAGGTTTGGGAAAAAACCAACGCCGCGGGTATAAATAAAGAAAAAAAAGTTTTAATCATGGCTTTCAAATTTAGAGAGTTCCCTTTTTAGTGCTACCTTTCCTGTTCTAATCATCTCTTTTATTCCGAAGGGTTTAACCAACTCTATAAAATTGTCGATTTCTTCGCCGGTTCCGGTTAGTTCAATGGTATAGGTATTATGGGAAACATCTACTATTTTTGCGTTAAATATTTGGGCCAGACGATAAACCTCTTCTTTTGCTTTGGTGCCCGGAAGATTTACCTTAATTAAAAGAAGTTCCCGCTCTATATGGGGCAGGTCGGTTAAATCTCTTACTTTTATTGTGTTTATAAGCCTTCTCAATTGTTTAACAACCTGTTCTATGACATGCTCATCTCCTTCAACCACTATGGTCATTCGTGAAAGTCCTTTTTCATGGGTTTCACCCACCGATAGGCTTTCGATGTTATAACCTTTGCCCGAGATTAAGGTTACTATCCTTGCCAAAACCCCATGTTCGTTTTGAACTAAAAGGTCTATGACGTGCTTTCTAACCTTTCCCTTAGGCAGCTTTCTGAACTTTGGAGCTGCAACAACCTTTAGAGGTCCTTCTTTTCCTATGGTATCCGCCATAAGGGAAATTTTAAGGAAATTAAAAAATCAATCCTCTTAATGTTCTTCTTCATGTTCCTCTTCCCAAATTGGGTTTTCTTGCGTTATCCCTTGGTAGGTATGTTTTTCTTCAACCGTTTGGTGGGCATAAAATTTAGTAAAAAGCTAAACCGAGGAAGCCGCTAACTTCATGTAATTTTTCCCACATTTATTTTATTTTAAACCGTAGTTGTGTTGTCAACTTCTTGAGCCTTGTAATGTATCCAATCGTTATAAACACTTTCAATGGGTTTTTCAAATTCAAAGAACTTTTTAGGGAAACTGTCCAATCTTTGTTCCTTAAGTTGGGAAAGTTTTATCTCTTCTACCTCGGAACCGTTGTCTTCAAAGTTGAGAACCACAACAAGGTCTTTATCGGTAGGGATTACCTTTACAAGTTTGTCCCTATTAATTCCCGCATCGAGGCCTTTTGTTCCTTTGTTTTTTACCTTTATTTGGTCGCTTTTAACTTTTTTTACTTTCCCCGTGCGGGTGATAAAAATTACATAGGGTTCCTCGTTTAGGGCCGCTATACCGCTAACGCTATCCCCTTTGTCGAGTTTTATACCAACCGAGCCTTTGGAAGAGGGGCCTGTGGTTGTTACCTTGTTGGTGGGAAATCTTAGGATTTTTCCTTTTTCGGTATAGATTAAAATGTCGCCCCAATCTTGGGCTTCCCATATTCCTACGACTTCGTCCCCTTCGGTCAGTTTTATTATTGGAGAACCCGCACGGGTATATTTAAAGTCTTCCAAGGAAAGTTTTTTTACATATCCCTTTTTGGTGGCTATTAACAATCTTCCGAACTCTTTGCGGAATACCCCTATTATTTTTTCTCCCTCTTTTAGTTTTACCTTTGTGGTTTTAAAGAGTTTGTCCCCTGTAACCCAATAGGTTCTTCCCAAGTTGGTGGCTATATATAAGCCTTCTTTGGCGGAAACTTTTAAAAGCCCCACAACAGGTTTATCGAAATCTCTTTGTTCCTCATCTTCGAGGGGTTGGACTGTTCCATCTTTGTAAACTACTACGGGGATTAAACCTTTAGAGAACTCTCCTTGGATATATTCGACGAAACTCCTACGGTCGTCGCCGTATTTTTTAACCAGCTCTTGTAGTTCTTGTTTGAATATGTCTATTTTTCTTGCCTGTTTAAGGAGGATATTTTTGTAATCCTCTATTTGGTTTTTTAGTTTTTGAGCTTCCTCTTGGAGGGCTTTGGTTTCTAAGGAGGTCAACCTTTGGAGTTTCAAATCTAAAACAGCCTGGGCTTGGGTGGGGGTTAAATTAAATTCCTCCACAAGGCGGGTTTTTGCTTCATCCGCAGTTTGGCTGTTGCGGACTATTTCTATTACCCTGTCTATGTCGGAAACGGCTTTTAATAGTCCTTCCACTATATGGAGTCTTTTTTCAGCCTTCCTAAGGAAGTATTTTGTTCTTCGGGTTATTACCTCCAGACGGTGTTTAACAAACTGCCATAGGAGCTCTTTTAATCCTACCTGTTTGGGTTCTCCATCAATAAGAACCACCATATTGACGGGAAAGTTTTTCTTCAACTGGGTATGTTTCAACAACTGTTGGATTATTTTTTCCGGTTCCCCATAACGGGAAACTTCTATGACAATCCTAATACCTTCTTTGTCGCTTTCATCCCTTAGGTCGGTGATGTTTTTAATTTTTTTATCCCTCGCCAACTGGGCAATTCGTTTTATTAGGTCAGCTTTGTTTACTTGGTAGGGAAGCTCGGTAATAACTATTAGTTCTTTTCCACCTTTTTGTTTTTCCACGTGGATTTTTGCTTTCAGATGTATAGAGCCCTTACCTTTTTTGTAAATTTTTATTAAATCTTCTTTAGTATTTTCAATAATTGCCCCGGTGGGGAAATCGGGAGCTTTTATATATTTTTCCACTATTTCCTCTGTGGTTATTTGGGGGTTTTCGGCCACGGCTATAAGGGCCTTTGCCACCTCTTTAAGGTTGTGGGGCGGTATAGAGGTGGCCAAACCTACAGCTATTCCTGTGGAACCATTACAAAGCAGGTTAGGAAATTTTGAGGGCAATACTTTAGGTTCATTTACGGAGCCGTCAAAGTTCGGTTGCCAATCTACGGTATCCTTATCTATGTCTTCCAACATTTCCACCGCAAGGGGGGTTAGTCTTGCTTCTGTGTAGCGCATAGCGGCCGCCGGGTCGCCGTCTATTGACCCGAAGTTTCCTTGGCCGTCTATTAAGGGATAACGCATAGTAAAGGGTTGGGCCATCCTAACCAAGGTGTCGTAAACCGCTTGGTCGCCGTGGGGGTGGTAGAAGGAGAGGATATGACCCACAACCCTGGCACTTTTTTTATAAGGTTTATTGGGCAATAGCCCTATTTCATACATACCGTATAAAATCCGACGCTGAACGGGTTTCAACCCGTCCCTTGCGTCGGGAATTGCCCGCCCTATAATAACGGACATGGCATAGTCCAAATAGGATTGTTTTGCTTCTTCTTCTATTGGAACCTTTATTATTTCTTCCGACATAGGGGTTATATTTTATCATTCCCTTTTATGCAAATTTTACTTGTACAACCCTTGGAAGGGAAAACTTTCCTTAACAATTTCTTAACAATTTGAATAAAATCACTCCCTAAAAGGCTATGCCTAAACATTTCCAATTAAAGGCACCAACAATAAAAATCCGTTTAAGGGAACTATTTACTTTTCAAACTTTGCTTTTTACCAAATACAGTTCTCTTAGCTTTCTTAAAATCCTTAGACTTTGCGGAGGGGTGTTATGACCGTAGATAAATCCAAAGCCTACGTTCTTTGGTTTAAAGATGTTGGTATTGAAGACATTAACTTGGTAGGTGGTAAAGCCGCCTCCTTGGGGGAAATGATAAGGGCCCTTACCCCCTTAGGAATACAAATTCCCGATGGTTTTGCAATAACTTCCAACGCCTATTGGTATTACATCGAATACAACAACCTAAAGGAAAAAATAAAAAAAGAACTCGAAGGTTTGGATATAAACAACATAGAGGACCTTGAAAGGAGAGCTTTCAGAATTCGGGAACTCATAAAGAGCGGAGAATTTCCCAAAGACCTTGAAGAGGAAATAAGGAAATATTACTACGAGTTAGGTCAAAAATATGGATTGGAAAATGTAGACGTAGCGGTGCGTTCTTCCTCAACCGCCGAAGACCTGCCCGACGCTTCCTTTGCAGGACAGCAAGAAACCTACCTAAACGTGGTTGGTGCGGCTTCTTTGCTGGTTCACGTAAAAAAAGCTTTTGCGTCGCTATTTACCGCAAGGGCTATAGCTTACAGGGAAAAGTTCGGTTTTGACCACTTTAAGGTTGCTTTGGCGATAGCCGTTCAAAAAATGGTTCGTTCCGACCTTGGTGCATCGGGAGTTATGTTTACTCTCGACACCGAAAGCGGATTTAAAGATGTTGTTCTAATAAACGCCATATACGGCTTGGGAGAAATGATAGTCGGCGGGCAGGTAATTCCCGACGAATACATGGTATTCAAACCGACCTTTAAACAGGGTTATGCCGCAATTATAGAAAAGAAACTCGGAAAAAAAGACTTAAAAATGGTTTACGGTGCGGGCGAGGAACGCACCAAAGTTGTGCCCGTGCCTTTGGAAGAACAGAAGAAATTTGCCCTAACCGACGAAGAAATCCTAACTTTGGCCGACTGGGCAATAAAAATTGAAGAATATTACAGCAAAAAACTCGGCCGCTACTCTCCTATGGACATAGAATGGGCCAAAGACGGCCAGCTTAATCAACTATTTGTTGTTCAAGCCCGTCCCGAAACTATCCACGCAAATAAAAACCCCAACATCGTTAAGGTTTATAAATTGCTAACCCCTGAAGAAGAAAGAAGAAAAAGGGTGCTTGTTACCGGTATTGCGGTTGGCGACAAAATAGGAAGCGGAAAAGTCAGAATTCTCCACTCTTTGGAAGAGGCTAAAGACTTTAAAGAAGGGGAAGTTTTGGTTACCGATATCACCGACCCCGACTGGGAACCCATAATGAAAAAAGCCTCCGCTATAGTTACCAACCGCGGAGGTAGAACCGCCCACGCCGCTATAGTTGCGAGGGAATTGGGCATTCCCGCTGTAGTTGGAACAGGTAAAGCTACCGAAATACTGAAAGATGGTCAGGAAGTAACCGTATCCTGTGCCGAAGGTGAAGTAGGCTTTGTCTACGAAGGAAAAATAGACTACGAAGTTGAAGAGGTAGACCTAACCAAAATAGAAAGACCTAAGAGAACCAAAATATTGGTAAACGTAGCAAATCCCAACACGGTGTTTAGATATGCTTACCTCCCTGTTGACGGCGTAGGATTGGCACGGGAAGAATTCATAATAAATAACTACATAAAAATTCACCCGCTGGCACTACTGCATTTCGAAGACATTAAAGAGCTTTACAAAAAATTAAAGGAAGCCGGCTTGGTAGACCCCAAAGGGTGGGTTCAATTTAGGGCTATATATGCCTTTGCCAACGGTAGGTTAAAAGACAAATTGGCCCTCGGAAAGGACAACCGTAGGATAAACCTCAAAAGGGTAATTCAAGATATAGAAGACCTAACCTTCGGATACGAAGATAAAGTTACCTACTACATTAAAAAGCTCTCTTACGGTGTGGCAAAAATAGCGGCCGCCTTCTATCCCAATCCCGTAATAGTTAGATTTTCCGACTTTAAATCCAACGAATACGCCAACCTTATAGGTGGTCAGCTATTCGAACCCGAAGAAGAAAACCCTATGCTGGGATTCCGCGGAGCATCTAGGTATTACTCGCCGATTTTTAAAGAGGCTTTCGGTATGGAAGTGCAGGCTATGCTCCGTGTTCGCAACAAGATGGGCTTGAAAAACGCCATAGTAATGATACCCTTCTGCCGAACTCCCGAGGAGGGTAAAAAAGTCCTCGAAGTTATGAAAGAATACGGATTGGAAAAAGGTCAGGACGACCTCCAAGTTTTTGTTATGGCCGAACTGCCTTCGAACGTTTTCTTGGCGGACAAATATGCCCAAGTATTCGATGGTTTCTCCATAGGTTCCAACGACCTAACCCAGCTAACCCTCGGTTTGGATAGGGATAGCGGATTGGTGGCCTACCTCTACGACGAAAGAAACGAGGCAGTAAAACGTGCCATTGAACACATTATTAAAACAGCCAAAGAATACGGCAAAAAAGTGGGTATCTGCGGACAGGCTCCCTCCGACTTCCCCGAGTTTGCCGGCTGGTTAGTAGAACAAGGTATAGATACTATTTCGGTAAACCCCGACGCGGTTCTTAAAACTTTAAAAACAGTAGTTGCTAAAGAAAAAGATTTGGGAATCTTTTAAAGGTTCTTTTCTTTTTTCTTAAATCCTTTAAAGGAAAAATAAAAAGCTAAACCTAGAAAGGATTGTTAGGTTTTAGGAATTTTGAAGTTTCTCCTTAGCAAACTTCATTAATCCGCCGGCATTTAAAATTTGGGCTATTTCGGGCGGAATAGGTTTAAAGTTGGCTTCAAAACCTTGGGTTAGGTTTTTAATAACACCCTTTTCAAGGTCAACTTCTATTTCGTCCCCGTGTTGGGTTTTATCGATAAAATCTTCGGGAGCTTCTACTATGGGAAGACCTATATTTATTGCATTTCTGTAGAAAATCCTTGCGAAGGATTTTGCTACAACCACCGGAACGCCGGCGTATTTAATAGCTATAGGGGCATGTTCCCTTGATGAACCGCAACCGAAGTTTTTACCCGCTAAAATAATATCGCCCTCTTTATGTTCTTGGGCAAAGTTGGGATGTTCGGAGTCTTCCATAGCATGTTTGGCCAACTCGTGGGGGTCGGAGGTATTAAGATACCTTGCGGGAATTATTTGGTCTGTATCAACATTGTCGCCAAATTTCCAAACTCTTCCTTTTATAGCCATGGCTTCAAAGTATAACATTGAGGCAATTTAATTGAATTGCCCCTAATGCCTAATTTTTGAACCACAAACGTATTTAACACCTGTCTTTCCCACCTTAGCCCAATGTCGGGTATTTGCGGGGACTATCATTACATCTCCCGGTTTTAATAAAAATTCCCCCTCTTCGGTTCCAATCAATATTTCTCCCTCTAGTATCCAGCGAACTTCGTCGTAGGTATGAGTGTGCCAATCGTAAAAAGCCCCCGGTGGGTCACTCCAAGTGTAGAGGTTTGTATATCCTTCCTTTTTTAGGATTTCGTAAACTTCCCTTTCGTCGGTTAGGTTGGTTTTTTTGACCAAACCCATAATTGGGGAAATTTTAGAAAAACCCTTAAAAGGGAGTATTTAATTCTGCGACCCTGGTAGGGATTAAGGATAGAAAGAAATAAACCTATTGAAGGAAAGAATAATAAGGGAAAAATCAGCTTAGAACTGAACTTGGAATGCTAAAGTCCAGTCGGAGTTGCTGTCGTCGTCATCGTTTCTGGGGTCAAAACCGTTTTTGTCGTAGTCATATTTGTTGTATTGGAGAACGATTTTTGCGTTTTGACCTGCCAAGTAGTAGGGAACGGCTACAGTCCATACGGTAGGTTCTATATCATCCAGAGTTGTATTGGTTAAATCAACTTTTGTTTTCTGATATTTTAGATATACCCCCAATTTTCCGAGCCAAATTTGTTGGTCAAATAGAGTTCCTAAGGTTACATAGTAACTTTTAACACTATCAAGCTCTGCTATTTTTGCACCTCCGGACGTTTGTGCTATAGGCAGGTTATCGCCGTCAGTGTAAACATAACCCAATTCTACTTTGGGAACGAGAGGCAATCCGAATTGGGTTAGCTTTTGTTCCCAGTTGGCATCCACAGTCCACGATTTGAATTTATAATCGCTTCCCGATGCTACTTCCAATTCACTGTAAGCGTAAGCAAATCCGAAAGATAGGGTATTTTTCTGCCCAAGGTAAGTTTCGCTTAGTAGATATCCTTTTTCAGGTTGGAAGCCCAGCATTGTGGGTGTGAATTGGATTCTGAAAGCGTATCCTAGGTTGTCTTTGCCTTGGCCTGCTACAACCTCGCCAGCGTTGTGGTCTCCGAAACCGTCAAATACTCCCACATAGTATTTAACCATTCCGCCGAGGACATCTCCCCAAACGGTAACGCCGGCATCTCTAGCAAAATCGGCTTCGTCGGTAGTTCCAGTTATTGATAGTGCATTTCCAAGGGAAGGCCCACCCAATACATTAGAAGCGGTTAAATGTATTTGCCCGTCTGTTCCTGCAACATAAAGAGTAGGTAATATCTGGTCTTTATATATAGAATTAGTATCGCTATACCTTACCCACCCATCTTGAGGCATAAATATTCTGTCGTATCTTCCGGTTAGGGTTTCTCTGGAGAAGGGTACTCTGTAGTAACCTGCCATAACGTTGAGTTCGGGCATGAATCTGAAGTTAATGAAGGCATCCCTTACTTTAGTTGTAGAAGTTCCTTCGTGGGATGTGCTTTTTCCAGTTACAGCAAAGTCCAAGTTAGCACCGAATTGGACTATGGGATTTAGCTGGCCGCTGAAGTAAACACGGGCGTTTTGGATAGTGAAGTCTATAGCGTTTTTAGAATCATCATTATAAGTAGCAGCATCTTCCAAAGCTTGGCCATATATTTGCAATTTCAAACCGAAGTTTGCAAAAGTTTGGTCGCTAACTTTGAGCATAGCGGCGTTTGCGCTTAGTGCCGCACCGGAGAATATCGCCAAAGCTGCTAGTGCTTTTTTCATTTTTCTAACCCCCCAATTTTGTTAACGCTTCGTTAAATGAATTATAGGTTGGGGTTTCTTGACGGCAAGGGTTTGCAAATTTACAATCTTTAACACTCCTCAACTGAAAAAACACAACGGGGTAAAATAAAAAAGAAAGTCCTTAATTGGGTTTCTTTTGAAGATTTTCCTCTTGAAGTTGTTCTAAATACTTTAATGCCCTTTCGAGGTTTTTAGGTTTACCCAACAGAATTAGGACATCTCCTTCCTCTATCTTTGTATTACCGTGAACGTTAAAGTCTAATGTTCCGTCGGCTTTTCTTATGGCGACAACGGTAACGCCGAACTTTTTCCGTAGGTCTAATTCCATAAGGGTTTTTCCAACCAATGGAGAACCTTCTTTTACTTCAAACTCGGCAAGGTCGATTTCTGTTTCCTCTCCGAAGGCTATTTTTTCCAAAATATCGGCTATAACATAGGTGTGCGGGTGGAACAACAGGGCTGCTATACGTCCGGCTACTATATGGTCGGGGACTATTACGTGGTTTGCCCCCAGTTCGCGAAGTTTCATAGCGGTTTCGTAGTTTTTGGCTATCGCAATAATTTCAAACTTATCCTTATCCGGTCTAAGCAGTCGGGCGGTAACTATAACCGAAATATTTTCTGCCTCGCTATCGTAGGTGGATATCAAACCTCGGCCGTTTTTAATATTTGCCAAATATAGGGTCGGTTTTTTATAAGGTTTCCCTATTACGTAATATTTTACATTTTCCAAATCCAGTTGTTTTTTTATATCTTCGTTTTCCTCATCAAGGATTACAACAACTTTATAGCCCCGCTCCTTAAGGAACCTTATCAATTCTTTTGCTACGGTGTTGAAACCCACAATTATGTAATGGTTTTTCAGTTTTTGGATTTCCTTTAACATTCTCCACTCCCTATAGATTTCGAGGATATCCTTATTAAAAAAGAGGTCGGCAAAAATACCGGTAGAGTATAAAAAGGCGGTTATTCCTGCAAAGTCGAGGAATATTGTAAAAAGCCGTCCCGCCGAATCCATAGGCAATATTTCGCCGTAGCCTATGGTGGACACTCCTATGAAGGTTTGATAAAAAGCTATCAGCGGGGGGAAATGTTCTATAGCCATATAGCCGATGGTTCCTATGTAGTGAACCAAAATGATTAAAATCAAGGGCTTCCTTAAACGGGCTAAGAGTTGAAAAAATTTCCTTTCGAGGAATTCCAATCGATTTATTTCCCTATATTTGTAGGCATATTTTTTCTTCTTAAGCTTTTGTTTTAACTCTGAAAACCACCTTCGGAGAGATTTTTTTATTTTCCCCTTGGTGTGGTCTTCAAAAGAAATTTTTCCCGAGTAGTTATTACTTTCTAATAGACCCATAAAGGATAATAGAATCTTCCCTTCTTTTAAAGGTTCAAAACTTAAAACCTTGTCCCTACTTTAAGTAGAAATTCCTACTTTTGGCACTAAGGGGTTTCCTTAGAATTTAGACTGCTATGGGAAACCGTTTTGAATACTCTCAGAGGTTGAAACAATTACCTCCTTATCTATTTGCGGAGCTTGATAGACTCAAAGAAGAAAAAATTAAGCAAGGTGTAGACGTTATCGACCTCGGAGTGGGAGACCCCGACCTGCCCACCCCTAAAGAGATAATTGAAGCGGGAAAAAGAGCCTGTGAAGACCCCGCCAACCACCGTTATCCTTCCTACAAAGGCCTACCCGCCTTTAGGCAGGCTGTGGCCGACTGGTATAAAGAACGCTTTGACGTAGATTTAGACCCCGAAAGCGAAGTTATAACTCTAATAGGTTCCAAGGAAGGTATAGCCCACTTTCCGCTGGCTTTTGTTGACAGCTGCGATATCGTAATATGTCCCGACCCTGCCTACCCTGTGTATAAAATCGGAACCCTATTTGCGGGAGGAATACCCTACACAGTTCCCCTAAAGGAAGAAAACAACTTCTTAATAGACCTCGACAGCATTCCCGAACAAATAGCCCGCCGAGCCAAAATAATATGGGTAAACTACCCCAACAATCCCACTTCTGCCACCGCAACCCGCGAATTTTACGAAAAGCTAATTGACTGGGCTAAAACCTACAATGTTATAGTGGCCTCCGACCTTGCCTATTCGGAAATCTACTTCGACGAGAACGAAAAACCTCTATCTATACTGCAAATTCCCGGTGCTAAAGATGTGGCTATAGAATTCCATTCGCTTTCCAAAACCTACAACATGACCGGCTGGCGTATAGGTATGGCGGTGGGCAATAAAGAGTTAGTCCAGGGTTTGGGTAAAGTAAAAACCAATGTAGATAGCGGACAATTCAACGCAGTTCAAATAGCGGGCATAGAGGCCCTAAGAAACAGCGAAAAATATCGCAGTCAAATAATCCCCATTTACGAAGAAAGAAGAAAGGTGATGACCGAAGCCCTCGAAAAAATAGGATTAAAACCCTACAAATCCAACGCAACCTTCTACCTATGGGTAAAAGTTCCCGAAGGCTTTACATCGGCCGAGTTTACCAAACTAATGTTGGATAAAGCGGGTATTGTTGTAACTCCCGGAAACGGTTTTGGAGAGGCCGGAGAAGGATACTTTAGAATATCCCTTACCGTTCCCACCGAAAGATTACTTGAAGCCGCCGAAAGGATTAAAAACTTGGTTCTATAAACCTTCCTTTGGTCTCCTTTCTTCCAAACCTTTTAAGGGTTATAAATAGATAACCAACACACGGTTTGAAATTACCCTTTAAAAATAATAATGGACAACCCCGAACCTCTGAAAGAACAAAACCCCTGAAATTGTTAAGCCCACTAAATAGATTGCCTAAAACCATTTTGGGGATAAACTAATAACCCTTGGTTTCCTGAAGGTAGCCTAAAAATTTTTCTCCCTTTTGGGGGGCTAAAAACACTAAACGGAGGTTAATAAGGCGATGAGAAGGATACCCTTAAAGGCAATTCCCAGAAAAATAGGCAGAAAAAGCGAACTCAAAAGGATGCGTAAGCAGGGGTGGCTACCCGCCGAAGTTTACGGTAAAGGCGTAGAAAACTTGCACGTCTATATATCTAAAAAGGACTTTGAAAAGCTCCCTCACGGTGAGGCCTACCTAATAAACCTTGAAGTTGAGGGCGAAAAAGAACCCCGCGTTTGCATAGTTAAAGAGGTTCAAACCGACTGGACAGGAACAAACCCCATCCACGTGGATTTACAAGACCTAACCTACACCGCCGAAATTGAAGCCGAAATTCCCGTTCACGTGGTTGGAACACCTAAAGGAATCGAAAAAGGCGGAACCCTCGAAATTGTTATGCCCACCATTACCGTTAAAGCTCCCCCCGCAAAATTGCCCGAACAGATTGTTATCGATGTTTCCAACCTCGACCTTGGTGATGTTATTTATGTAAAAGACATTCCCGTTCCCGAAGGAACAAAAATTGTTGACAACCCCGACGAGGTTGTTGTTGTTCTCCTCGAACCCGAAGAGGAAAAAACCGAAGGAGAAGAAACTCAAGAAGGAGAAGAAGCTACTTCCTAAGGTTGTTTTTCTTTTTTTTTATTTCCCTTCAAGGGTTTTAAAAACCTATTTCCTTCGGTCGCTCCCGATAATATTTTCCTATGAAAAAGGATTTTCTCTGTTTATCCGACATAACTACCCAAGAAGGTTGGGAAATAATAAACCGAGCTTTGGATTTTAAAAAAGGAAAACGACATTCGGAGATTTTGAAAAATAAAAACCTCGGATTGTTGTTTTCCAAACCCTCCACCCGCACAAGGGTTTCCTTTGAAGTAGGAATAAACCATTTGGGAGGTAGGGCGGTATATCTAACCTCCTCCCAGATGCAAATTTCCCGCGGTGAAGATGTTAAAGATACAGCCCGAACTTTAAGCCGTTATTTGGACGCTTTAATAGTAAGGACATATGCCCATGCTTGGTTGGTTGAATTGGCTCAATACGCTTCCATACCGGTTATAAACGCCTTAACCGACTTTTCCCACCCCTGCCAAATATTGGCCGACGTTATGACCGCTTACGAATATTTTGGTGAGGATACAAAAAAAATAAAAATTGCCTATGTGGGAGACGGTAATAATGTAGCCAATTCCCTTTTAGTTGGGGCCGGATTGTTCGGTTTGCACCTTGTGGTAGCCACACCCCCCGGATACGAACCCAACGCTATGGCCTACCAAAAAGCTTTGGAGTTAGCCAAACATACGGGGGGAAGTGTTCAAATTGTTAACGACCCCCTTGAAGCGGTAAAAGAGGCCTCCATAGTTTACACCGATGTATGGGTTTCTATGGGCGACACCGATGGGGATACAAAAATTAAATTTCTCCAACCCTATCAGGTAAATGAAAGGTTGCTCTCCTATGCCGCACCCGATGTTAAGGTTTTCCACTGTTTGCCCGCTAAAAAAGGTCAAGAGATAGCCGAAGATACTTTCGAAAAACATGCCGAAGAAATTTTCAACCAAGCCGAAAACCGAATGTGGGCCCAAATGGCTTTAATGGAAATGCTTTTTGAGCAAATCGGTTGAATTTTTGCTTTTTTTAACCTATCTTTTTTATTTTTGTTAAATCTAGGCCGGAGGGGTGGCCGAGCGGACGAAGGCGGGGGACTCGAAATCCCTTGAGCGGGTGCACGCCCGCTCCGCGGGTTCGAATCCCGCCCCCTCCGCCACTATAACTATTTCAATGCCTCAAGAAAAACTTTTGTTGGAACTTCTCTCCAAAGCGGTAGATATAACCGACAACTCCAAAGAGGTTAAAAAAGGCTCTATCTTTTTCGCCATAAGGGGAACTAAATTAGACGGACATACCTTTTTAGGAGAAGTTTTAAAAAAATCTCCCCTCGCGGTGGTCGTGGAAAAAAGTTATAAACCTCCAAAAGGTTTAGATTTTTCCTCGACCCACCTTATAAAGGTTGAAAACACTCGAAAAAGTTTTGCCAAGGCTTGTAAAGAATTTTTCGGCAAACCCGACGAGCGGCTTAAGGTCTTTGGAATAACGGGCACCAACGGAAAAACTTCCACCTCCCATATATTGGCCCAACTTTTGGAAAATAGCGGTTGCCCTACGGGAATTATAGGAACGGTGGAATACCGTTTAGGCTCCAAAATCTACGGAAAGGGACAAACCACCCCCCACCCCAAGGTTTGGTTTAAGACCTTGACCCAAATGCTCTTAGATGGCGCCAAAGCCGTAAGTGCGGAAATATCGTCCCACGCCCTCGACCAATACCGAATTTATTCCACCCATTTTGAGGGAGTAATATTTACCAACCTTTCCCAGGACCATCTGGATTATCACCAATCAATGGAAAAATATTATCTGTCCAAAAAAAGGTTATTTACCGATTACCAATACAAGGTAGGAATAACCAATATCGATAATCCCTACGGGAGAAGGTTATTTCAAGAAATACCCAATTTGGTAAGCTTTGGAAAAAGCCCCGATGCCCATTACAGGATTTTGGAAGATTCTCTAACCTTGGAAGGTTCTAAGGTTTCTTTACAGCTACCCGATAAAAGGAAGGTTGTTTTGGAAATTCCCCTCTTGGGAGAATTTCAGATTTACAACACCGTGGGAGCTTTTGCTTTGCTCCATACCTTGGGTTGGAATTTAAACGACCTTCTGGAGGGAATTAAAAACCTAAAACCTATCCCCGGAAGGTTTGAGGTTATCCAAATAGGCGGCCGAACGGTGATAATCGATTATGCCCACACACCCGATGCTTTGGAAAACCTCCTAAGGTCGGTCAAAAAACTCCAAAGAGGGGGTAGGTTAATAACCCTATTTGGTGCAGGAGGAAATAGAGATAAAACGAAACGCCCTTTAATGGGAAAAGTAGCGTCCAAATATTCCGATATTTTGGTTATAACCTCCGACAACCCCCGTTGGGAGGAGCCCCAAGAGATTATTAACCACATTTTGGAAGGGGTAAATTCCAATATTCCAACTGTGGTAGAAGTAGACCGAAGAAAAGCCATAAAAAGGGCTATATTGGAAATCTCCCAAGAGGGGGACATTATTGTTATAGCCGGCAAAGGTCACGAAGACTATCAGGAAATAAAGGGGGTTAAATATCCCTTTAGCGACCGCCAAGAGGTTTTAAAACTAAAAGAGGAAACTCAGGATTGGTTATAAATCTCGTAAACCTTCCGACGGTCAACTTTATAACCTTCCTCTTTTAGTTTTTTGTAAATAACTTTAGCCGAAAGTCCTTCTTCCTTTAGTTTGGAAACAATATCCTCCAAAGGAAGTTCCTCTTTAATTTCCTCCCCGGGGCGGAACATTATCACAAACTCCCCCCTTAGGCGGTCGGGATTTTGTTTAAAGAATTCAATAACCTCTTGGGTTGTTTCACCTCTAATAAATTCCTCGTGGAGTTTGGTTAGTTCTTTGGCTACCACGGTGGGAGGATTTTTAAAAACTTCTTTAATTACCTCAAGGGTTTTTAAAACTCGGGTTGGAGCCTCGTAAAGGACAAAGGTAGCATCGACCCCCGAAAAGTTTTCCAAAAAGTTTTTTAAACCCTTCTTTGGAGGAAAACCTAAAAATAAAAACTTGTCGGTGGGCAAGCCGCTTCCAACCAAAGCGGTAATTACTGCCGATGGGCCGGGAATAACCTCCACATCTATACCTTCTTCTATGCACTTTTTTATTAGACGGTAGCCGGGGTCGGAAATTGCAGGAGTTCCCGCGTCGGTAACCAAGGCAACGTTTAACCCTTCTTTTAGTATTTCCAAAATTTTGGGAATTTGAATATCTTCCTTCGGTTGGTAGTAGGAAATTAATTTTTTACCCTTTATTTGGTAATGGTTTAAAAGCTTCATAGTTTGGCGGGTATCTTCGCAGGCTATAACCGGAACCGACTTTAAAACCTCCAACGCCCGAAGGGTAATATCTTTAAGGTTTCCTATTGGAGTGGCAACCACATAAAGCTTTCCCATAGTGGGAATAAAGTTTCATTGAAACCTACAAAAGGGTTAACTATCTTCCCAAAAACTGTAATGGCCTCTAAAGAATTTGTCCACCTCCATTTGCATACACAGTTTTCTTTACTTGACGGGGCAATAAAAATAAAAGAGCTACCCGAATACGCACAACAGCTAGGCTACCAAGCCGTTGCTATAACCGACCACGGAAACCTTTTTGGGTCATATAAGTTCTATACAACCCTAAAGGGAGCGGGGTTGAAACCCATTATAGGTATGGAGGCCTACATAACCAAAGGCTCCCTAAAAACAAAAATAGGAAAGGGCTCCGAAGATAATTACACCGACAACCAAAACCACCATATAGTTTTAATAGCCAAAAACGACGTCGGTTTAAAAAACTTAATGAAATTATCCTCCATAGGGTTTTTGGAAGGTTTCCATTACAAACCTAGGATAGATTTGGAAGTTTTAAACCAACATAGGGAAGGTTTAATTTGTTTAACCGCCTGTTTGAAAGGTCTACCTACCTATTACGCCGCCCGCGGGCAAGAGCAGGAGGCCGAGCGTTGGCTTTTGAAACTATTGGATATTTTCGGAAAGGAAGACCTTTACGTAGAAATTCAACACCATTGGCATTTAGAGGAACAAGATACCGCAAATAGGATTCTTATAAAACTGGCTCGAAAACACGGTTTAAAACTGGTGGCGACCGCCGACGTGCACTATTTAAGGCCCGAAGACAAAACCGCCCACATGATACTGACGGCCCTCCAAATGAAGAAAACCTATCAGGAACTACTCCAGTCGCCTATAGGTCAAAAACTCCGCTCCATGGAGCTTCATTTCGCCTCGCCCGAAGAGATGTGGCGACGCTTTGAAAACAAATTCGAAGGCTGGGAAGAAGCTCTCTTAAACACCTTGGAGGTGGCCGAAAAGGTAGCGGACAAACTGGAGTATTTCGAAAACAAAGAATACAAAATGCCCGTATACGAAGTTCCCGAAGGAGAAACCCTGGAAACCTATTTCCGCAAGTTGGCAATAGAAGGCCTCAAAAAAAGGATAAAGGAAAGAGGGGTTGCAAAGGACGAAAAGGTTTATTGGGAAAGACTGGAATACGAAATGGATGTAATCTCAAAAATGGGTTTTCCCGGCTACTTCCTTATAGTTCAGGATTTCATAAGCTGGGCTAAAAGCAAAGGTATACCTGTCGGCCCGGGTAGGGGATGTGTTTTACCCCAAACCAATGTTATGCTCGGTAGCGGAGAGCTAAAACCTATAGAAAAAGTAGAAGTTGGCGACTTTGTGCTTACCCACCGCGGGGCCGTTCTACCCGTATTAAATAAGTTTGTTTACGATGTTGAGGAAACCCTCGTAAAAATCGAGGCGGGCAATGAAGAATTAACCCTAACCCACGACCATAAAGTTTTAGCCCTAAAAACGGAAAAATGTAAGGTTAAATCTGTAAAAGATACAGTTTGCAAACCGACCTGTGGAAGGTATTGCAAAGAAAAACCTTATAAGGAGTATAAACTTACCTGGTTGCCCGCCGAAGAACTTAAAAAAGGAGACTTTTTAGTTTTTCCAAGGCAACCCTCGGCGAATAAAGAAATTATTTTCGACCTTTTGGAGTTTGTTGAAAAAAGCCCCGCCCTAAGGTGGAATGAAAAATTTATTTACTACCAAAGAGGGACAAATAAACTCCAAACTACAAAAGTTCCCAGATTTATAAAATTTGACCACAAACTGGCAAAAATTCTCGGTTATTTCATTTCCGAAGGTTATACTAAAGCCAACGCCGACGGTGGAGTTGTAGGATTTGGTTTCCATATTGAGGAAGAAGAGTATGCCCAAGAAATCCTAAGCTTATTTGAAGAAGTTTTTAAGGTAAAAGGGAAAATTTACAAGGCCAAAAACCGTAAAGCTTTAACTGTTGAATTTAAAACCAAGATAGTGGCCCAATTCTTAAGAAAGCTGTGCGGTAGCAGGGCGGCAAATAAGAAAATACCGCTCCAAATTGTTTTAAACGGAAAAGATGAATATGTAAAAACCTTAATAGCTTACCTCTTTAGAGGGGATGGCTACGCTGGAAAAGGCTCCAAAACCCTTTCAATAAAATACTCTACAGTTTCCAAAACTTTAGCCTATCAATTACGCTTGTTGTTGGCCCGCTTCGGCTTTTGGGCTTCTATAACAGTTAGAAAAAGAAAAAACAAAAATTGGAATCCCGAATATTCGGTTAAGCTTTCGGGGGCACAACTGTTAAAATGGAACGAAACCTTTGAAGGATTTCCTATAAAAATCCCCCAACAAAGGTTTTTTAGAAACGATTCCTTCTTTGTGGATGAAAAATTTATCTATGTCAAGGTTAGGAAAGTTGAAAAAGTTCCGTATAAGGGAAAAGTTTACGACATAACCGTTCCCATAGACCATTCTTATACAACCTCTGCGGTGGCCATTCACAACTCGGCCGGCGGTTCTTTGGTGGCTTACGCTTTGGGAATTACCGACATAGACCCGATAAAGCACGATTTGCTTTTCGAGCGATTCCTAAACCCCGACCGTGTATCCATGCCCGATATAGATGTGGACTTCAGTAAAGACCGAAGGGAGGAAGTTATAGAATACGTTCGACAAAAATATGGACGCGATAACGTTTCCCAAATTATTACCTACAACGTTTTGAAATCCAAATCGGTAATAAGGGACGTATGCCGTGCGTTGGGTGTTCCTTTGGATAAAGCCGACAAACTGGCCAAACTTATCCCCCAAGGGGATACCCAAGGTAGTCAACTCTCTTTGGAAGAGATGACCGATTGGACACTCCAAGAGTTAAAAGCCAAATATGGAGAAAGACCCGATATAGAAGATGCCGTTTTAAAGTTCCGAAAAATGATTAATGAAGACCCCACCCTCCAAGAGGTAGTAGAAATAGGTAAAAAACTCGACGGGTTAACCCGACATACAGGATTCCACGCCGCGGGGGTAGTTATAGCACCCCAACCCTTAAAGGAATTGGTTCCCCTCTACGCGAGAAAGGAAAAAGATAAGGAAACCAAAAAGGAGAAATTCACTGTAGCAACCCAATACGACATGGGGGTTCTGGAAGAAATCGGGCTCCTCAAAATGGACTTTCTCGGATTAAAAACCCTAACAGAGTTAGACCGAATGAAAAAAATGGTAAAACAGCTATACGGTAAAGATATAGACTTTGCGAAATTGGACTACGAAGACCCCAAAGTTTACGAGCTTTTAAAAAGCGGAAGAACCACGGGAGTGTTTCAGTTAGAAAGCCGCGGAATGCAAAACCTTCTAAAAAAACTAAAACCCGACCGCTTTGACGACATTATAGCGGTTTTGGCCCTCTACCGCCCGGGCCCCTTAAAGTCGGGATTAGTCGAAAGTTTTGTCCGTAGAAAGCACGGAAAAGAACCTATTACTTACGATTTCCCTGAGTTGGAACCTATATTGAAGGAAACTTATGGACTTTGTCTTACCGGTGATACTGAAATCACATTAGCTGACGGTAGAACTCTAACTTTGGAAGAAATTGTGAAAAATAACCTCGTTGGGTTAGAAGTTCTATCCCTAGACGAGGAAACTTATAAGCTTAAGCCATCTAAAGTAACAAGAGTATTCGATAACGGTATAAAAGAGGTTTACGAGATAGTTTTAACTAACGGCTTACGCATAAAGGCTACCTCCGACCATAAATTTTTAACACCCGACGGTTGGAAAGAATTAAAAGATTTAAAACCCAAGGAAGATTTATTGGCCGTTCCTATTTCGGGAAGAAAAAAGATTAATGAACTTTTAAAGGATAAGGAATTAGAAAAACACATTAATGGGGAAATAAACTTCATCCCAATAAAGGAAATAACCTATAAGGGAAAAGAAAGAGTTTATGACCTGGAGGTAGAAGAAACGCACAACTTTATCGGTAATGGAATTGTTTGTCATAACTGTATATATCAGGAACAGATTATGAAAATGTCCCAAGTTCTTGCAGGTTTTACCCCCGGAGAGGCGGATACCTTAAGAAAGGGTATTGGAAAAAAACGCTGTCTGACCGCCTCTACACTGGTTCTTTTGGAAGATGGTAGCACAGTAGAACTTTTAAAGTTAATAGAAAATATTGAATTTCAGCGTGAGGGCAAAGTTAGGTGTAGATTTTGTAATTCCGATAAAACCTATAAAAACGGAGATAAAGGTTCAAAAAAATCCTTTTATTGTTTGAATTGTAGAAAGACCTTTACAGTGGAAATTTTAGATAAACCATTAAAGGTTCTTGCTTTAAATGAAAACCTTAAATTTGAACCCTCAAAAATTATAGAAGTCCATCGAAATGGAGAAGATACAGTTTATAGACTTAAACTAAGATACTCGGGAACTGTTGAAGCTACCGATAAGCATTTATTTTTAACTCCGGAAGGTTGGAAACCTTTAAAACTCCTTAAGAAGGGAGAAAAAATAGCTACACCTTTGACATTTTCGGTGAAAAGCTCGGGTGGTCTTACTCAAAAAGAAGCTAAATTGCTAGGTTATCTTTTGGGTGATGGCAACCTTAAGGATGTTGTTTTCTATAATTCCGATGAAGAAATTTTGAAGGACTATATGAGTTTGGTAAAAACGCTTTTCCCAGAAAGTGAATTCAAGATATACAACAATTCTAACAGTGGAAAAGTCATTTACATACACGAGCGAAATAGAAAAAGTTCTATAAGGTCTATAAAAAAGTTTTTACGTTCCCTAGGTTTTAAAACCCAAAAGGCAGGGGATAAATTTGTCCCTGAAAGGATAATGACTTCCGAAATTGCTACTGTTTCAGCCTTTTTAGGTGCCCTTTGGAGCACCGACGGGTCTATAGTTATTGCTAAAAACTATGAGTATACCGAACTTTTAACGAAGTCCAAAACTTTAGCTTTACAGGTTTTACTTCTATTGAGACGACTGGGAATAACGGCAATATTAAAGAAAAAAATAGTTAATTACAAAGGCGAGCGAAGAACCTACTATAGGGTAGAAGTTAGAGGAAAGGAAAACCTTGAAAGGTTTATTGAAACAGTAGGAGTTCATATAGTAGGAAAAAAACAAGATAAATTAAATTCCTTAAAAAGGAGACTGAAAGATAAAACACAAAACTATAAAAAGGAAACTATTCCCTCTTATTTTTGTTCAAAACTATTTGAAGTTGAAGAAGCAAAAGGATTAAAAAAGTCGGAACTGGCAAGGGAAGTAGGAGAAGAGGGAGGAATCAATTTAAACTTAAATGTTTCTCCCGAAAGGTTTCGCAAATACGCTTTATTGGTAAAAGAAAAAGAACTTCTGAAACTCTGTGATGCTCAAATTTTTTGGGATACCGTTGAAGATATAGAATTTGTTGGGGTTAAGCAGACCTATGATTTAACCATAGAAAACTCTAATTTTGTAGCCAACGCTTGCATAGTCCACAACTCTGACATTATTGCCAAAATGAAAACCAAATTCATAGAAGGTGCCGTTGCCCGCGGAAAAGACCGTAAAAAAATCGAGGAACTTTGGAACAGTATAGAAAAATTTGCTTCCTATTCCTTCAATAAATCCCACTCCACCGCTTACGCCTACCTTTCTTTCCAAACTGCATTTTTCAAAACCTACTACCCCGGCGTCTTTTTCGCCGTAAAACTATCCACCGAAGAAAACCAAAACAAATTCATTTCCCTAATTAAGGATGCTAAACTTTTCGGTTTCGAACTCTTGCCGCCCGATATTAATAAATCGGACATACATTTCACAATCGAAGAGAAAGACGGTAAGCAATATATCCGCTACGGTTTGGCAAAAATAAAAGGCGTCGGTGAAGAGGCCGCTAAAGCCATCCAAGAGGCTAAACGAAAATACGGTAAATTTAAATCCCTGGCCGATTTTATAAAAAAAGTAGATACAAGAAAAGTTAATAAAAAAGTTATCGAAGCCCTTATAGCGGCGGGAGCCTTCGACTTCACCGGAGAAAGTAGAGAGGAACTCCTTAGAAAGGTAGAATCTCAGGACAAACTCTCCCTTGCCGTGGGACAAAATACCCTATTTGCCCCAAAAAGGAAAAAGAAAAAAATCCAAAATGTGGAAGAATTTCTGGAAATCCTAAAAAAGGAAAGACAACTTTTAGGTTTTTACATCAGCGGGCACCCTTTGGATAAATACCAATATATCTTGGAGAAAATACCCTACCGCATAGAGGATTTGCATGAGGAAGACATTTCCGACATAAAATTGGCCGGTGTTGTTGTCGATTTTAAAGAAAAAAGAACCCGCAGCGGGAAATATATGGCAGTTTTTAACCTTATAGATAAAACAGGACTGGTTGAATGTGTAATCTTTCCTGAAACATACGAGGAATACAAAACAAAACTGGGAGAAGACCAAATAGTTATTATCGAAGGCTATGTATCGGTAGACCCCGAAACGGAGAATAAAAAAGTTATCGTTAAAAGGGTTTTTAAACCTGAGGAATTCCAACAGGAGGTTAGCGTAAAAATAGTCCTTAAAGAGAAGGAAATAAACGATAAAAATATCCAGAAACTGAAAAAGTTATTCTCCCAAATGGCCGACCCCAAAAATGGAGCTCCTACCAAAATAGTCCTTCGGATGGATAACGGCGAGATTTATGAAATACTCCTTTCGCCTGACTATTGGATTTTACCCAACGCTAACAACTTAAATACCCTTTCGCAGATTTTACCTAAAAGGATTATTTTAGAATAAAAATCACAAATTCCCGCTTCTGTTTTTTGTATTATTTTATTTATTAGAGAGGAGAAGGGGGCGTAGCTCAGTGGGAGAGCGCCTGCATGGCATGCAGGAGGTCGTGGGTTCGAATCCCACCGCCTCCACTCCTCCTATTATCCAATCAACCTAAGAATCTAAGAAATCAGAGATTCCGAATAAAGTAATCAAATTTATGACCCTCGAAAAGGAGCTAAAGGAATATCTCCTGAACAAGGTATTAAAAGCCCGTTCCACTTTAAGAGATTTAATGTCTCTAACAACGGAGGTAAAAAATAAAACCCTCCTAAGGGCGGCCGAACTAATAGACCAACGAAGGGAAGAAATAAAAGAAGCAAACCAAAAGGACATAGAAAGGGCCAAACAGATGGGGCTTTCCAAAGCTATGATAGACCGCCTCCTGCTTAACGATAAGCGTATAGATGGCATGATTAAGGTTCTTAAAGATGTGGCCGCTTTGGAAGACCCCGTCGGAAAAATCGAAAAGATGTGGACCCGCCCGAACGGTTTGAAAATAGGGAAAATGAGGGTTCCTTTGGGCTTGATTCTCATAATTTACGAAAGCCGCCCCAATGTTACCGTAGAAGCGGCTTCCCTCTGTATGAAATCCTCCAACGCAATAATTCTAAGGGGTGGAAAGGAGGCTCTCAATTCCAACAAAATATTGGTTGATATACTGAAGCAGGCGGCAAAAGAAACAGGCTTCCCCGAAGAGGCTATCCAATACATAGACAACCCCGACCGCCGATTGGTTTGGGAACTTCTAAAAATGGAAGGTTTAATAGATGTCGCCATACCTCGGGGTGGGGAAAGCCTTATTAGGGCTGTTGCCGAAAACGCCCGCGTGCCCGTTATAAAACACTACAAAGGTGTTTGTTCCCTCTATATTGATAAATACGCCGACCTGGATAAAGCTTACGATATAGTTTTCAATGCCAAAGTTCAAAGGCCGTCGGTTTGTAATGCTATAGAGAACCTTGTTGTCCATAAAGATATAGCAAAAGAGTTTCTCCCCAAAATGGCCTATTTCCTAACCAAGGCGGGGGTTGAATTAAGGGTAGACAAACCTTCAATGGAAATTTTAAAAAATGCAAAACTCCCCCCCGAGGCCGTTATAAAAGAGGCCACCGAAGAGGATTACTATGAAGAATTTTTAGACCTTATATTGGCTATAAAAATTGTTGATAGCTTGGACGAGGCTATAGCTTTCATAGAAAAATACGGCTCCAAACACTCCGACGGTATTATTTCGGAAAACTACACAAATGTAAAAAAATTTCTTGAAACCGTGGATAGTGCGGCGGTTTATGCCAACGCTTCGACCAGATTTACCGACGGAAATGAATTCGGTTTAGGTGCAGAAATGGGTATATCCACCGACAAGATACACGTTAGGGGCCCTATGGGGTTGGAGGATTTAACCATAACCAAGTATGTGGTTTTAGGTGAAGGCCATATTAGGGACAACTTTGGAGTGCCCCAAGAGTGGAAAAAAGAAATAGAAAGTTAAAAGTCCTTATACAGGTTGTTTTTCTTTTTCTTCCTCCTCGGCAAGGACAAAATCTACCTCCATCCTTTCTTCGTCGGCTCTTACAAGCTTAACCTTTACGGGGTCGCCCAAACGGTAAACTTTGCCTGTTTTTGCACCTACCAAACGCTGATTGGGTTCGTCGAATATATATTCGTCATCCTTAAGGGTTTCTATAGGCACCAATCCATCCACTATAAAGTCTTTTAATTCAACAAAGAACCCGTAAGGGTGAACTCCGGTGATAATCCCATCGAAGGTATCGCCTATATAGGATTTCAACATACGGATTTTTAACCTTTCGACAGCCTCTTCTTCAACCTCGTCGGCCAACCGCTCTTGGGAGGAACAGTATTCGCCCGCATAAGTTAGGTATTCCTCCCAATATTTGTAGTCGGGAATTTCCCCTTTTAGGGCCATCTTTGTTAGGCGGTGAACTATTAGGTCGGGATACCTTCGGATGGGCGAAGTGAAGTGCAGGTAATGGTCGGAAGCCAGCCCGAAGTGCCCTATATTAACGGGACTGTAAAAGGCCCTTTTCATGCTTCTTAGGGTTAGATAGCGAACCAGCATCTCTTCGGGTTTACCCTCGAAGTATTCGAGTATTTGCTGGAAGAACTTCGGATGGTAGGGAGGTTTAACCTTTTTAATTTGATAACCCAAGCCTTGGAGCAATTCTAAAAGTTGTTCCACCTTTTTGGGGTCGGGTTCTTCGTGCACCCTATAGAGGCAGGGATAACCGAGGTTTTGCATATGCATGGCAACAGTTTCGTTTGCGGCTATCATAAATTCTTCGATTAGTTTGTGGGCAAAGTGTCTTTCGTAGGGAACAACGGCGGTAGGTTCTCCGAATTCATCAACAATAACCTCCACCTCGGGGAGGTCAAAATCTATAGAACCCCTATCCCAACGTTTTTTATTCAGAATCCGTGCCAGTTCGGCCATTATTCTTAGGGGTTCCACAACGTGGGGATATTTTTTCTCCAGTCCGGGGTCGCCTATTATTAACCTTAGGGCTTGGTCGTAGGTAAGTCTTGCTTTGCTCCTTATTACACTTTCATAAATGTCGTAATCCAACAAATTACCGTTTTTGTCAAAATGCATTTCTACGGTGAAAGCCAGCTTATCCTCATTGGGACGCAGAGAACAAACCCTTGCCGAAAGTTTTTCGGGTAGCATGTGAAGGGCCCTGTCGGGAAGGTAGAAGGTAAAGCTTCGGCGGAAGGCTTCTTCATCGAGCTTGGTGCCCGGTTTTACATAGTGGGAGACATCGGCGATGTGAACCCATAAACGGTATCCTTGGTCGGTGCGTTCTATAGCCACCGCATCGTCAAAGTCTCTGGCCCTCTCGGGGTCGATGGTGAAGCATATTTGCTCCCTTAAATCTTTCCGCCTTTCTATTTCCTCTTTTGGAATTTCATCGGGGATTGCTTCAACTTCCTTTTTGACCTCTTCGGGGTAGTCGGTGGGCAGTTTGTATTTTCGAATGACAATATCGACTATTAGGGAACGCTCGTCAGGGTGGCCTAATACTTCTTTAACCTTTGCCCTGCCGGGGGACGATTTGGTCGGGTATTTGGTTATTTCACAGTCTACTACCGTCCCTTGACGCAGTTCATTGCAGGTTTTTTTAGGAAGAATGAATCGTAAATGTTGGTTGCTGTCTATAGGGATTAGTAGGCAATCCTTTTTCCCTTTTGTTACCCTTCCAAGAACATATTTTGTTGCCCTCTTTAGAACTCTAACTATTTTTGCCTCGGGGCGTCCTTTATAAATTTTGGGTTCGGCTAAAACTTTGTCCCCGTGGAGGAGATACTGCATTTCTATGGGTGGGACATAGAGGTCTTTATCCAACTCCTCCGATTGTAAAAATCCAAACCCTGCCGGGTAGGCTATTACCGTTCCAACTATTCTTTTTTTCTCTTTTTCCGTAGCCTTTTTTCCTTTAGAGGTTTCCTTTTGTTTTTCTTCCTTTTGAGGACATATATATCTGCCTTTTCTAACCGCCAAAAGGTTTTCTTTCAATAGTTTTTTGAGTTCCTTTTTTAGGAGTTTTCTTTCATTCTTGGTAATACCAAAGTGTTTGGCTATCTCGGTAAAAGATGGCGGTTTTTTCGCATTGCATATAAACTCCAGAAGTTTTTCTTTTGGAACAACTTCTTTTGTGGTTTTCTCTTCCATCAAAAAACAATTTAAGGTTGGAAGATTAAAAAAGAGAACTACGCCAAAAGGATTTTTAAATAACCCTCTTCCCAACGGGCGGAAACAGGTTCTTTATTTTTCAACTTTTTGGGAAGCATAATGTGGGTTTTCACATTCCCAAGACGGATAACTATTTCTTCACCGACCTTGTAGAGGTCTAAATATTTTTTTTCCGCATAGGGAAGCTTTACTTTTAGTAGATAACCTTCTTCGGTCTGTTCAAACTGATAGGGTTGCTCTTTGTGGAAAACTTTTGTTGGGTCGGTGTTGGGATATACTTTTTCCGCGACCCACTTAAGTCCCTCTATACCTACCAACTCCCTTTGGGCGTGGGGAACTTTAAATATAGGTTTGGGTTTGAAATAGGCTTCTATCTCCTCAAGGTATTTATATTGACTTTCCAACCACCCTTTAAGGGAAGGACAACTTTGGATAACCTCTTTGGGGAAAATTTTGTTAACTATTACCGCATCGACGTTAATCCCAAATAGGTTAAAGTAGGTGTAGGCTCTTATGCTCTCGCGAAGAACCATTTTCTCGGGGTTTGTTACCAGCCTTATGGAGGTTATATCGGGGTCGATAAGGATTTCGTCTACCCCTTTAAGGTTTTCATAAAAGGTTTCTATAGATTTGTAATAACTTTCGTCGGGAAGGGGAACATCGGTCATTCGTCCCGCTATAGGGCGGGCTATTTTCATAATGGTGCGTTCTACACGGAAGATTTTTTTCATATACCACTTAAGGATTGTCGGCATGCTTATGAAGCGGAGGGTTTCGCCCGTAGGCGGAAGGTCGAGGATTATAACTTCAAAATCGCTTTTTCTATAGTAGTGGTTGATGTATAAAAGTCCCGTAACCTCTTCCATTCCGGGAAGAATTGCCAACTCTTGGGAAACTAAATCGCTCAAACCTGTGGTGTTAAATAATAGCTCCAAAAAACGGGCTACTTCACCCCACCATCTTTCCAGTTCTTCCTGAATATCTAACTCTTGTATATAAAGGTTATCGTTTATCTTGATAGGAAGCCCTTTAGCAGAAAGTCGGGTTTCTTCATCGATATCGAAGCTGTCGGCCAAAGAGTGGGCCGGGTCCAGAGAAAGCACTATAGTTTTTTTACCTAACTCGGAACTTTTTAATCCTGTTGCGGCCGCTACGGTAGTTTTTCCTACACCTCCCTTCCCGGAAAACAAAATTATCCGCTTTTGTTTGGTTTCCATAGGTTTCCTCCCGATGGTTTTAAGGGGAAAAAGATTAAACTTCCTCTATAAGGTCGTGTCTTTTTAAAAGGTCTGCCACTTCAATAAGAGAATGAGCACTAACCTTCAAAATATTGGCTATATCTATTAGGTCGTTGGTGCCGTCGGCATATGCCAAAAAGTCCATTAGGAGTTTGACAAAACCTTTTCTTCCCCTATGGGAAATTTTATGATAAAGTCCTCGGCGACCCATTTGGGGTTCACAAAGGACGGTAGTTTTATAAACCTTGTTGTGTTCCAAAACTTCTATAACCTTCCTGTATAGGTCGAAACTTTCCTGCAAACCTTTGGGGGTTACAAAATCTAAGTTATCCAAAGAAGTGTGGTATTCCTTATATTCCCCGAATTTGGATTTCATAATTAAACAAACGGGCAGGTCAACGCCGGGGGCACAATATTGTCTTTCATCGCTGCCCCTGTCGAGGTAGGAATATTTTTTGTAATTTCCACCCACCAAGGGGTCGTAGTTCAATAGGTTTAAGGCTACCTTGTCGGCCAGAGTATTACCGTAGCGGCTGGGCAGGTAGGAAAAACGGCCTTCGTCGCCAACGCAGGTTAAAACAAACCCGGCTACCACATTTTCCTTTAAATGCTTTAAATTGCGACTGAGATAACAGATAGCCCCTATGGTTTCGGGAATAAAAACAAAACGGTAGGTGTAATTCCTATCTTTTAAGTTCTCTTTAATCCACTTTGCCAAGTAGGTGGCCAAAACGGGCCCCGAAAGGTTGTCGTTGGCCAGCGAAGGGTGACAAATGTAGGTTGAAAAAAATATCTCTTTAGAGCTTTTACCTTTTATAACCAATTCCCCATAGTTAAGTTCGCCGTCAAAATGCCGGGCTTTAATAACCGCGCGGTAGGTTTTATTTCTATCCAGCTCCTTGTATTGGTTGTAAGTTAAACAAAAGCCCCAATAGGGGTTGTAGTAAGAAGTTACGTAGGGAATGGCGTCGGGTAAATCTTCCCTGTAGTGGAGATGATTTTTTAACTCTTCAAAGGTTAGGGTTTTGTCCACCCCCACCGAGTAGTTGACAACATGGAGGTTGCTCCTTTTAAAGTCGATAACCTTCCTACCCGTTTCAACCTCCAAAAGGTAGGCATCGTCTATTTTCCACTCTTTGGGAACAATCCAATCGAAACACCTTTCGCCGGATTTAACCGATTTTATTTCCAGTTCGGGGTGGATTTCTTTTAGGATTCTTAAAGTTTGTCTTACCCCTTCGCCTGTAATACTGCGGGTAATAGGAAAGAGCTCTTTCATTAGGTCGTGCATTTGTTGGCCTTCGGAAATTTTTTCCATTAAGAGTTATATTGCTATCCAAGTTTAGGATTATTAGATGCTAAACTAACTTTTGATGGCAAAGTTTACTTTAGACCAACTGAAGGAACTTATGAAAGAAATAGATATGCTTAGGGATAAAGTTGATTCTTTAGACCCCAATAAGGATTTGGCTACTCAGGGGATAGACTCCTTGGATATGCTTAGCGTCTTTCTGCTCCTCCAGGAGAAATTTAATATTGAAATCCCCGACGAGGATATTCCAAAGTTGAACACTTTAAATGCAATTGTGGAGTATGTAAACAAAAAAATGGAAAACAATTAAACCCTTTCCAAAATAGCGGAAGCCCAAGATAAACCTACACCGTAGCCCGAAATCAGAATTTTTTTAATATCCTTTTTCGGTAAAAATTTTTCCAACATTATTGGGATAGAAGAGGATACAGTATTTCCATAACCAAACATATCAAAAGGAACTTTGTCCTTAGGAAGTTTCAAACGGCCGGCTAACATATCGACCATATATTTACTTCCTGGGTGGAGCAGAAATAAATCTATATCTTCCAAAGATAGTTTGCTTTCCTCCAACAATCGTTTAATTTGGTTGGGAACCTTTGTAAGAACAAAGTTAAAAACGGCCCTACCGTTCATATAAAGCTTTCCATTTTTTATTGTTAGAGCCTCAAAATTTTTTCCTTCGGTTGCAAAGAGAGCCTTTTTTAAGGCTAAAGTTCCCTCTTCCGATAGTAGGGTTACGGTGGCTGCATCACCAAATAGTAAGACCGTATTTTTATCTTCGGGGTCTATAATTTCGGAGTAGGGGTCGGCCGTAAACAGCAAACCTTTTTTTAATCCCATCTTCTCCATAAAAGAGAGAGCCACCGCCAACCCGTAGACATAACCGCTACACCCCAAGGATATATCGAAACAGGCGCAGTTTTCTTTTAATCCTAACTTAGCGTGCACAATGGCCGATGTGTGGGGTAGAGGGGTATCGGGGTTTTGGGTAACAACGATACAGCAATCAATTTCATCCTTATTTAGGTCTACTTTTTGTTTTAAATGCTCGAATGCTTTCACGCACAAGTCGGAAGCTTTTTCAGTAGGCTCTTTAACCGCCCTTTGTTTAACTCCGATTTTTTTTTCTATAAAGGTATCGTCTATATTGAATTTTTCTTTAAGCTCTAAGTTGGAAACCTTTTTTTCGGGAATATATACTCCTATTTCTTGGATTCCTAAGCTCATTTTTCCCCCACGAGGGAAAAATATATCGACCCCAAAAGTTTATCGTCAACGAAAACCGACGAACGGGTTAGTTTTAAACCCAGCTTTTGTTTTAAACAAACTTTAAGAGGTAAGAAATTTTCGGGAACTTCCAAAAGTTGGAGCCGTGCAAAAAACCATTTCCCTTTATTGGGTGGGAGAAAATTTAAATGCATAACCTTGGTAAGGGCTACTAAGTGTTCTATAAAACTATACTTGGTTGAACTATTTAAAATTGCACATTTTTGGGTGTGGTCTAAAAGGGCGTTTGCCACTATAGCGTCCTCATCGTAGGGATAACGGCAGTCGATAGGTGTTTTAGTTTCCAAACCGTAATAGGTGAATTTTTCTTTATTCCTCTGAAAGGAAAAGGTAAAAACCAAACTTTCGTTGGAAGAAGGTTTAATGTCCGTAAGGAGGATATTTTTATCGGTAATCCTGTAAAAGGAAAAGTCTATATTGCCTATATCTTTCCCAAAAAGGGAAAGCATGGTGTTGAAAACATCGGTGCTGTGCAGATAGTTTCTAGAACCTTTAAAGCAGAACTTTAAGAGTTTTTCCATAAAAAGAAAGGATAAAAAATTATCTTCTGTAGGGTCTTATAGGAGGTGGTTCTTCCAACCAACTGTAGATATCCTTTTTCATAAGCTCTATTGCGGAATTAAAAAAGTCCCTCGTTTTGTAGCTATAAACTTTACCTATTCCTAAAGATGTTTCATATAAAGGATGTTTCTGGCGGAAGTGGCGGAAAAATTTTCTGTTCCTGTCTCTTTTTATGAGGTTATAAATTTCGTGGTAAATAACGTGCATATAGAAATTTTCCCTTTCTATCCTCCCGTCCTCTTTTACTATGGGATGATAGAACTCTTTTATATATCGGTAAGGAACATGCATAACAAATTCGACGTGGTGAATAATACTGCAGGTTAAATTTGGAGGCATCCCTACGCTTATTGTCAGAGGGTTTTCCATCGAGAGCATTCGGTCGTAGGGGCTATCTATTCCGTAGGAAAATCGGCTGTTATTGGTGCACAAATATTCGGCGTTGGGCCCTATTGCGGCAAAGGAGGTAAAGGGGTGCATACTTCGAACCCTATCGGGCCGCTGAAGAAAATAGTTTGCTATAGCCCCGTGCATGGAGGGGGTCTTATTTATATCGAAAGGTATATCGGTGTTGGCCAAATTTAAGGTAAAAGTGGAGGTCATTATTGTGGTATCCGGGCCGCTTATCTCCCATATTGCCTCCATAAAGGTGTCGAGCAATTCGGTTTTGCTTTTAAAACCGTGGGGCCCCAAAGCCCCTAAGTTTCCCGAAATAAAAATCACATCGTGGGGTTCTTTTATAACTTCCCTTAGGGCGTTAAAAATATCATCTTTCGAATAGGGTTTTAAAACCATTAAAAATTAAAACATAAAGGAAACTACTTTAAAAACCTCTCGGGGTGAAGCATTTCATCTATTTCCACCCTGTAGTGGTGTTTCTCTATGGTTTTTAGTTCCTCGGGCAGGTTGGAAAAATCTTCCAAAAACCTTTCTCGGGCTATTTTCCAATCTTCCGGTTCCTTTAAGAGGTTTCCTTTTTCCATAACCAACCTAACCAAGGGTTGGCCTTCTAATTTTTTTTCATATTGGGTTATTTTGTCTTTTTCCATTTTTCCTTGGGAGTTGTAGAAACGGTAAACCTGTTTCTTGAAGGGATAGGTTTTCTTACCCGCACTTAGTTTAAATTTGGGTTTTCCTTCATATTCCACCAATTTGTAGGCAATGTCCAAGTAGGGTTTATCCGCCGAGGTTACATATTTTGTTCCCACACCGTAACCGTCGATGGGTAAATTTTCTTTTTCCCACTCGTGGATTTGGTATTCATCTACCCCGCCGCTGACGATGATTTTGATATCGGTAAGCCCTTCTTGGTCTAACATTTTTCTAACTTCCCTAACAAGGGTTGGTATATCTCCGCTGTCTATCCTTACCCCGAGGGGTTTGAAACCTTCTTTTGCCAACTTAATGGTTTTCTTTATTGCTTCCAAAACATCGTAGGTGTCTACTAAATAGATAGCCTGTTGGGGGTAGTGTTTATAAAACTCTTTGAAGGCTTCTTCCTCTCCTAACACCATAATAAAGGAGTGGGCCATCGTTCCGCTTACGGGTAGGTTGTAGAGTTTTCCCGCCTCGAGGTTGGAGGTGGAATGCCAACCGCACATTAGGGCCGAAAGCGACGCGGCCATTGCAGAGTCAAAGCCGTGGGCCCTTCTCATGCCGAAGTCTACAAGAATTTTTCCTTTTGCCACAGAGTAAATCCTTGCCGCCTTCGATGCTAAGAGAGTGTGCCGATGAATTAAGTTCATCACAAAGGTTTCCAAAATTTGGGCCACAGGCAAGGGGGCTTCCACCTGAACTATGGGTTCTTCTTGAAAGATTATCCGCCCGTCGTCTATGGCATAAATATTTCCCTCAAATTGGAAGTTCTCCAACCAGTCTAAAAACCAATCCTTAAAAAGGTTTAAGTTTTTTAAATACTTCAGTTGGTCTTTGGAAAATTTAAACTCGGGAAGTTGTTTTAATAGTTCGTTAACTCCCGCGGTAACTAAAAAATTTCTTTCCGCGGGTAGTTTTCTAACATACAAAGAAAAAACCGCCGTCGATGTATATCCCTTTTCTAAATAGATTTGGGCCATTGTAAGTTCGTAAAGGTCGGTTCTGAGACCACTAAATTCGTTACCTTTCATTGTTTAAAATGTTAAAAGTCCTTTAAAGGTAAAGGAAAGTTAAAGAATTCCCTGCTGGAACAATAGCACCCTTAGCCCAGCACAATAGCAGCCATAGCTGGCTTAATGCTCTAAGGGGTTAACGCTTTTAGTTTAATAGCTATAAACTCTAACCAAGAATGGATTTGTTAAAAAAGCTTCTCCAAAAAAGGGAAACGGCAGGTTTGCTTATAGGTTTAACCACCTTAGGGGTTATCTTTTTACCCTCGCCTTTTTTTGAGCTATCTTTATTTTTCCTTAGCTCCCTTTTTGGTTATGAATTGGCCCTTATTACTCGGAAAAGTTTTTTGAAATATATAGTCCCTTTGGGGTTTTTGTTTTCTTTAATAAACCTTTACGCGGGTATTTTATTTGCCTTTTTGGCGGCCTTGGGTTATGCCTATTTTATCCTTCTTAAGGAAGGCTACTATAGTTTCAATACCCTTTCGACGGTGGTAACGGCCACCCTTTACGGGGGAATATCCCTTACCGCTTTGGTGGAACTTCACAATATAAACCCCTATTTGGTTTTAGTTTTGGTTTTCGCCACTTGGGCCAACGATACTTTTGCCTACTATGTTGGAAAAAATTTTGGAAAAAGAAGCTTTTTTAGGTTGATTTCTCCTAAAAAGACCTTAGAAGGGTTTATAGGTGGATTGTTGGCGGCAACATTTGTAGGAACCTTTTTTTCTATCTTTTTCGGTTTACCGCTAAATATTTTCCATTGGTTGTTTGTTAACTTTATAGCCGTCTTCGGGGATTTGTTTGAAAGTTTTATTAAACGCTCCTTTGGGGTAAAGGATAGCTCCAACCTTTTGGGTAGCCACGGGGGATTTTTAGATAGGTTCGATGCTTTAATTTTTGCGGCTTTGGCATTGTTAAGCCTCATGTTTTCTTAATAGACCCGCAAGGGGTTGATTTTTTAATAATAGAAAAACTATGCACGGCGTTGCTTTGGTTTTTATGGTAACCTTCTGGGGCTTGGTTTTAGGTCTGGTCGTCTTTGTTTTTTGTAGGTTATACTGCCCCGGCACCGACCTAAACAAAACCGCCCTTGTGGACGACGCTAAAAATCTTGCCGAGGAGCCCGATGAAATTACTTAAAATGTTCACCTACCGCCGAAGGGTTCACTTCTACGAAACCGACGCCCAGGGATTTATGCACCATTCCAACTATTTCCGCCTATTTGAGGAAACCCGCGGAGAGTTTTTAAGAAGTTTGGGGCTACCTTATTCCGAATTAAGAAAAAAGGGCTTTGAAGTTGTCTTAATAGATGCCTTCGCTAAATATTTAAGGCCTGTCCATTACGACGACCTTTTGGAGGTTCATCTAAATTTAGAAGACCTTACCAGGGTTAAATTTGTTTTTTCCTACACCGTAGTTGTAGAAGGTGAACTTAAAGCAAAGGGAAAAACCACCCACTGCGTGATAAAAAATTCCAAACCTATAAAGTTGCCCAACGAACTTTACAACCTTTTAAAGGAGGTAAAGGAATTTTAAAACCTAGGGTGGGGTTCTAATTTCCCTTTCTTGACGACAATAAAAAAACCCTATGAAAGCCTATCCCGAATGTATTCCCTGTCTAATAAAGCAAGGTCTAAACGCCGCTAAAAAACTCTCCCTGCCGCAGGAAAAACTTTATGAAGTTGCCCAAGCGGGGGTTAAATATTTAGCCTCCTTTGAAAGGTTCGATAAATCTCCCGCCTACTATGCCTATTACATCCAAAAATTTGTTAAGGAACTAACCAATACACCCGACCCCTTTAAGGAGATAAAAAAAATTTCCAACCAAAAGGCGTTGGAGCTTTATCCAATCCTTAAAAAGGAATATTTAGAAAAAGCCCCCGACCGTTTGAAGGCAGCTTTAAAACTATCCGCCATAGGGAACATTTTGGATTTTGCTATACTTTCGGAGGAGGAAGCCTATAAAAAAATAGAGGAAAACCTAAAAAAGGAATTTACCGTAGATGATTATCCCACCTTTAGGAAAGATTTAGAAAAAGCCCGAAAGGTTTTAATATTGGGCGACAACGCGGGGGAAATAGTATTCGATAAATTCCTTGTGGAGGAACTTTTAAAGGAAGGTAAAGATGTCGTCTATGTTGTTAAAGGTGGCCCTATTTTGAACGACGCAACCTACGAAGATGCCGAAGAAGTTTCTATGACCTCCCTATGCAAAGTAATCACCAACGGAAATGACCGCGTCGGAACCGATTTAGAACACGCTTCACCCGAATTCTTGGAAGCATTTAACTCCGCCGACTTGGTAATAAGCAAAGGTCAAGCAAATTTTGAAAGCCTAAGCGGTTATAAAGGAAAAACAATTTACTTCCTCCTTACGGCAAAATGCCCCCCGGTGGTAAAAGAAACAGGTGCCCAAAAGGTGGGAGATTTAATTTTTAAGAAAAACCTTTAAAGGGTGTTTTTTCCTTTTAATAAAACTTCCTGATGGGTTTATCCGAAAACAAACCTTGGGGTGGAAGATTTTCCGAATCCACCGACCAATTTGTGGAAGAGTTTACCGAAAGCGTATCCTTCGATAGGGAGCTGGCTCAGGTCGATATCCAACAAAGTATAGCCCACACCAAAACCCTCCTAAAGGCGGGTGTTTTGACTACCGAAGAAGCCCAAAAACTAATAGAAGGTTTAAACCAAATTTTGGAAGAAATAAAGCAAGGAAACTTCCAATGGAAAAGGGAATTGGAAGATGTCCATATGAATATAGAAAAAGAACTTACCAACCGCATAGGGAGGGTAGGGGGAAAACTCCACACCGCCCGCAGTAGAAACGACCAAGTTGCCACCGACGAAAGGCTCTATTTAAAAGAACAAATAGAGGAGATATTAAACCTACTCAAAGACCTCCGAAGGGAGCTAACCAAAAAAGCCCAACAGACGGTGGACATAATAGTAAGCGGATACACCCACCTACAAAAGGCCCAACCTATAAGATTGGCCCACTGGTTTTTATCCTATCGGGAAATGTTCGTTCGGGATACCCAACGCTTTTTGGACGTTTACCGCCGTTTAGACAGTTGTCCCTTGGGAAGCGGAGCCTTGGCGGGGGTAGATTTTCCCCTCGATAGGTTTTATACGGCCGAAAATCTGAATTTCGCGCGCGTTAGCCGCAACTCTATGGACGCCACCGCCGACCGAGATTTTCTATTAGAGTTTCTTAACGCCTGCAACATCACAATGCTCCATCTATCCCGCCTTGCGGAAGATTTAATAATTTGGGCATCGGAAGAGTTTGGATATGTGGATTTACCCGACAAACTTTGCACCGGCTCCTCAATTATGCCCAATAAGAAAAACCCCGATGTTTTGGAACTTATAAGAGGAAAAACAGGTAGGGTGTTGGGGGATTATGTAGCCCTATCCACGGTAATGAAAGGTTTACCGATGTCCTACAATCGGGATTTACAGGAAGATAAAGAACCTATATTTGATGCAATAAGAACCCTAAAAGGTTCTTTGGTGGGAATGAAAAAAATCATCGAAGGGTTAAAACCCAAAAAAGACCGCATGGAGGAGAATGCGGGAAACCTAACCCTTGCAACGGATTTAGCAAATTACTTAGTCCAAAAAGGGCTTCCCTTTAGAGAAGCCCACCACATAGTGGGTTCTTTGGTCGCTTACGTAGTCCAAAAGGGTAAAAGAATGGAAGAACTTACATTGGAAGAATTAAAGCAATTTTCCGACCTTTTTGAGAAAGATGCTCTGGAGTTATTAAAACCCCACGTGGTGGCCGACCGAAGAATTACTTACGGCGGCACAGCAAAAGAACGGATAAAGGAGCAAATAGAAAACGCCCTCAAAGAGGATTTTTAAAATTTAACGAACCACGTTTAGACCGTAGGATTGCAAAACTTCTCTCAATTTTTCTTCCTTTTCGGGCGACATTTCGCAAAGAGGTAGGCGGAAGGATTTTTCCTCAATAAGGCCCAACATCCAGGCGGCAGTTTTAACGGGTATTGGGTTGGTATCCATAAACATAGCCTTAAATAGGGGGAACAGTTCGTAGTGGAGTTTTCTCGCTGTGGTAAAGTCGCCCTCCAAAGCGGAATGAACCATATCCCTAACCTTTTTAGGCAAGATATGGTTGGCCACCGAAATAACTCCGTTTGCTCCCAAAGACATCATAGGAAGGGTTAGACTGTCGTCCCCCGAAAGGATGGTGAAATTATCCCCCAAACGGCGGCGAATTTCGGAAATCCTATCCATATCGCCGACGCTCTCTTTAGAACCAATAATGTTAGGACATTCGTTTACCAACCTTTCCAAGGTGTCCACCGATATTTCCCTGCAAGTTCGGCCGGGAATGTTATAGACGATTATGGGAATATCTATTTCCGTGGCCAGGGTTTTAAAGTGTCTATAAATACCTTCTTGGGAAGGTTTATTGTAGTAAGGAACAACCACCAAAGCGGCATCGGCTCCCACATCTTTGGCAAAGCCGGTAAGCTCTATCGCTTCATGGAGGGAGTTGGCCCCTGTCCCCGCAATAACGGGAACCCTTCCGTTAACATATTCAACCGCAAATTTTATGACATCTTCATGCTCCTGGTAGGTAAGGGTGGGGCTTTCTCCGGTAGTTCCGCATACCAATATAGCGTCGGTTCCGTTTTCTATTTGGTAGTCTATAAGCCTTTTAAAGCTGTCGTAATCCACCTCCCGCCCCTTGTTTTTAAAGGGGGTAATCATTGCTATTACCGAACCCTGAATAGTTTTAGTCCCCATCGGTATACCCTCCTTTACTTTGCAGTTTAGGTTTTTTTAGAGTGTAAATTCCCCACCGTTAAAGCCTTTACCCCGGCTTTACAGCCGGGTTAATGGTAGGTGGGTTAATGGTAGCGTTAACCCCATGCTACGCATGGGTGCTATTGTATGAGATTATCGCCTAAAACCTAACACTCCGTAGAAGCTTGGTCGTGTGTGTCAACATCGGCAATGGCCAAAGGCATAGGCTGGTATCTTGGGAAACTATTACAAGTTCTTTAAAGGAGCCTAACGCACCGCTTAAGTTGACACGCTCAGCTGGTCATCCAGAAAAGAAAATTCTTTTTAGGTTTTAAAGGAAATGGCTAAAAAAGAAAGGATAGACAAACTTATGGTTCAAAGGGGGTTGGCCCCAACACGGGAAAAAGCTCAAGCCTTAATAATGGCGGGTCAGGTTTATGTTGACGGTAAAAAAGTATCCAAAGCGGGGGAAAAATTTTCTCAAGATGTCCAAATAGAGGTAAAAAATCCCCTTAAATATGTTTCCCGCGGCGGGTATAAGTTGGAAAAAGCCCTAAAAAGTTTCGGTTTGAAAGTGGAAAACCTTACCTGTCTCGATGTAGGGGCATCTACGGGAGGGTTTACAGACTGTTTGCTCCAACACGGGGCTAAAAAGGTTTACTCTGTAGATGTGGGAACCGCCCAGTTGGATTTTAAATTACGCCAAGACCCCCGCGTTATCTCCTACGAAAAAACCGACGCACGGAACCTTACCGAGGAGCATATACCCGAAAAGGTAGACCTTATTACGGTCGATGTTTCCTTTATATCCCTCGAAAAGGTTTTGCCCAACATAGTTAAATTCCTCAAAGAGGAAGGTTTAATTGTTGCCCTTGTCAAGCCCCAATTTGAATTGTCGCCCAAAGATGTTAAAAAGGGTGTGGTAAAAGACCCCCAAAAGAGAAAACAGGCAATAGAAAAGGTTGCCCAATTTGCTACCAAAGAGTTGAACCTTTCCTTGTTGGATGTGACAAAATCTTCCCCCAAAGGGCCCAAGGGAAACGAAGAGTTTTTTATTCTCCTAAAAAAGGACAATAAAGGTTCAATCCCGCCCGATTGGGAAGAAAAATTGGAAAAAGCCCTTGAGGAGGAGGTAGATAAAGATATTCCCGTTTAAGGATTTCTTTTTTTTAAAGGTAGAGCTTTTTAAGGTATTCCACCATTTGGATGTAAATTTCTTTAACCCTTTCAAAGTTTCCCTTTTCTATTTCCCTAAGGCAGGGTTTTAGATACTTCTCCCAAAGAAGGTTATAAATTTCCTCCTTGCGAACAGTTTCAAGTTTTAGTATCATTCAATGTTAAAAGCAGGCAAACGATATAAAAGCACGGTACGATGGCAATAGGAGAGAAACACATCCTAACATTAGAAATTAGCCTTACCAAAA
>Ga0256838_1000149_pt1 | contig 48648 bp, 57 predicted proteins | sample 4571419metaG_FD_185978 | JGI IMG/M metagenome (GOLD analysis project Ga0256838, IMG submission 185978) | Hydrothermal vent microbial communities from Guaymas Basin, Mexico - 4571-419 | ecosystem: Environmental > Aquatic > Marine > Hydrothermal vents | place: Mexico: Guaymas Basin | collected... | reverse complement strand
TAAAATTCTATGGGCAAAAAGTGGATGATATTTTAATTAGCAAGGCTATTAATCATATCGCCCAGTTCTCTATGATTTATAGGGATAGTGCTTGATGATTTTTGGGTTTTTTTGGCTATGGTGTTGTATCATACTAAATTGTTTCATCTTGTACTTTCCTTTATTTCAATTAAGCACCTTAAGACTAAAAGGGTTGGGGTAGTATAGCATAATTCATAATTCACACAAAATTCATTTTACTATGCTATTATTTCTTATACTTATAAAAGGTGCGTATGGTGATGACAACAACAATTTTACTACTTGAAGATGATATTCAATTGAGTGATACTGTGAAGCAGTTTTTGACACTCAAAGGCTATGAGGTACTCACAGCGTATGATGGGATACAAGCAGAAGAGATAGCGTATGAAAAGCATATAGACTTGATGTTGCTTGATGTAAAAGTACCTCACATTAGTGGCTTTGATTTTCTCAAAGGTATAAGAGAAGAAGGCAAAGAGATACCTGCGATATTTATTACTTCTTTGAACAGTGTAGAAGATGTGGAGAGAGGCTTTGCTTTGGGCTGTGATGACTATATACGTAAGCCTTTTGCGTTAAAAGAATTACTTGTACGTGTGGAGTCATTGGTCAAACGCTCTTTTGGTACGTATGAAGATAAGATTATTTTAGAGGAGGGGCTTATTTTTGATCTCAAAGAGCTTATATTAACCAAAGAAAACAAAAAAGTACCTCTTAAGACCAAAGAAGTTAAACTTTTGGCACTTTTTTTGCAACATAGTAATACCCTTTTAGGATACAGTAAAATCAATGAAGCATTATGGGAATATGATGAAGAACCTAGTGCAGGTTCTTTGCGTACCTATATCAAAACCCTACGTGCCAATATAGGCAAAGAAAAGATAGAGACGGTCAAAAATGTAGGCTATCGTTTTGTTAAATAGTGAAAAAAGAAGTTTATTACGCTTTTTGGTTATCTATCTAACCTCTACACTCTTGCTTTTTACTTTGGCTTCAGGGATATTTTTTTTATTTACCAAGCATCATCTATTGGACACGCAAAGAGACACACTTCGCTATGAATCTGAGATTATAAAATCAAAACTACGTGTCTTACATCAGTCCAATACAATACCTCTTTTGTACCCAAAACATGATATGATAGACTCTATGATATTTGATAAAGATAAACATTATATCTTTGGTACATTAGCGAAAACATCATGGGAAGAGAGTCAATCCCATCCTAATAGACTCTATTATATGGCTAAAGTTGAGCCTTATTATCTTGGGGCTGGGTATGTATTGACCTCACAGATGATAGATTATGATGTGATTACAGACCTTAAAAAGAATATATTTTTATTTATGTTAGGGGCTGGGATATTTTTTTCTATCCTTGCGTACTATTTGGGTCACTTATTTATCGCACCTATGCGAGACTCGATTAAGCAGATGAATCATTTTATACAAGATACCACGCATGAACTGAATACACCTATTAGTACTATCTTGACCAATATAGAATTGATAGAAACCTTTGGCAAACATGAAGCAAATCATTTGGAACTTAAACGCATAGAGATTGCCTCTAAGACATTGAGCCGTATCTATGATGATTTGACCTATCTAAACTTAAACCATCAATACCATAGAAATATCATCACTTTGAATATGAGTACTTTTGTAGAAGAACGCATACTGTACTTTACAGGTATGATAGAAGCCAAAAACCTAACTATCAGGACAGATATAGAAGAAAATATTATACGCCAGATAGACAAAAATGATGCGATGCGTTTGGTCGATAATCTTATCTCAAATGCGATTAAATACAACAAACACCATGGAGTGTTGGAAATTACTCTCACAAAGATGTCGCTTATTGTCAAAGATACAGGGATTGGGATAGATGAAAAAGATTTAGCTGTCATACTCCATCGCTTTAAACGTGCCAACAAAAGTGAGGGTGGTTTTGGGATAGGGCTTGATATTGTCAATCAAGTGATACAGAGCTATGGCTATATACTCAAAATAAAATCCAAAATAGACAAAGGTACGGAGGTAGAAATAAAATGGAAAAAATAATAATATGGATTTTGTTGGGCTTCTCTTTAGGCTTTGCTGAGACACACCTTTTACTAAACCCTAGTTTAGAAAATGATTGTCTACAGTGCCATCAAAACCAGCAGATACCTAGTAATCTCATTTATAAACGCTATTTGATGCAATACAGTACGGAAAAAGCGATAGAAAAAGCGATGTTTAACTATCTGACCCACCCCCTTATTTCTAACTCTATTATGCCTCCACAGTTTTTTCTAAAATTTCCAATGAAAGAAAAATCTATGGTAGCTGATGAGGTACTCAAAGTAAATATCAAAGCGTATATCAAACATTTTGATGTGAAACAGTATCTTAGGATTCAAAAATAATTCACTTTCAATTCATAGATAGGTGCTATAATTATTAATAAATATAAGGAATAAAAAATGAATAATAATATAATAAAAAGTGTCACGGCGTTAAGTTCAGTCCTATTTTTAGTAGCATGTGGTAGTAGTGGAGGTTCTGAAAGCTCTGAACTTCCTGCAAATGTCCAATCAGCCATCTCGGCACCTATGTCAGCACTTTCACAAGATGTGAAAGATTCTTTGACTTATATGTATAGCGAAGAGGGTTTGGCTCATGATGTCTATCTCAATATCTATAAAATACAAGCTGTTGAACAGTTACAAAACATTGCAAGTAAATCAGAAGTTAAGCATATAGAAGCCGTCAATCAACTTGCACAAAAATATGACCTCAATATCACTAAATACCCAGATACAGATAGCCCTTATAGTACAGATGACCTTGTCCGTTATGGCAGTGGTCAATATCCAGTAGAACCTATAAATGTACTCTATAATGAACTTTATGACAAAGGCATACAGTCTGAACAAGATGCCTTAGAAGTAGGATGTATCGTAGAAGTTGTAGATGTAGAAGACTTGGACAAGTACATTTATCAAGCCCAACGCTCTAATGCAACAGATGTTATAGAAGTTTTTAATTTCTTACGAGATGGAAGCTACAATCACTATTGGTCTTTTGATAAAGGTTTGAAAAATAAAGGTATTTCAGAAGGGTGTTGTTCTTTAGGTTCTACCTATTGTCATCCAGAATATCCACAAAATGAAAAAGGTAATTCAAATAAATAACAGTTGACTGGTTATAATTTTTATTAGATTCTTTGGATATAATAGTTAAAAAAGGAACTTATATGAAACGAGAGGGTGCATCAAAGTATAGAATTATGTGGGGAATATTATTTGTTTTACTTAGTGGCTGTGTACGTGTTCCAAATCACACTATGTTGGATACAAGTACACTTCCTAAAACGTGTGGAAGTTACGATGTCTACTATGGTATACCAGAGGGATATCAAAGAGAGGATGGAACGATAGGTGAACCCGTACTACTAGATGGCAAAAATATCGTACATATAAATCCAAAATATATAGGCAAAGAAGTAGCCTTATTTGTTTGGATACAGGTGGTCGGAGGATTGCCTAATCCTGATGGAAGTGGAGGTTATTCTATTACCTATTATAATGTAGAAAAAGAAGTACTCTTACGTGGAGAATATAATTTGTTAAATCGTGATGAGATTGAAAATACATGTCATGCGTTTAAGCATCGTAAAGAGTAGGTAACTCATTATGAAATTATTTAAAATAATCTTGATGATAGTGTTGACAGTGTGGATTCATGCCAAAGCTAGTACATGGCAAACTTTAGAGCCGATTGGTGCTAGTGTTTCTAGTGAAAGTTTTAATTTTGAAACTGATGTAAAGGTTATGAAAATAACTTGGCAAGAAAAAGGATACCGTGAGCAAATGGATATAGCCACAGTATCGCTTGGTACATTTGATGAGAGTATCATAAAACAGTTTAATCATATCAAATCAAAATATAGCCCAAAAGCAAATATGAAATATATGGGAAACGCATTTTTAATAGATAACAAGGGTAAGATATGGCAGATGGATATGGTGGAAGATGTAATAAGCTTGATGGGCAATATAGACACCCCTTTTGAGGCTCAACTTTTGCTATGGTTACATCAAGGTAAAAATGCAAAAGACTATAAGAAGACTTCTGAAGGCTATATTCTCCGTGTGGAAAGCTACAAAAACAAAAAGTGTTATCTCGCTAAGGTTTTGATAAGTAAAAAAGCGATACTTACTACGGTAAGTCTAAAGCAAGATTGTCAAAAAATAGCCCAAAAGAAGCATATTACACACAATATTATCAAATACCAAAGATTTGATGATATAGTCATGGATGCAAAAGAAAATATCTATCTATTGGGCAGTGCCATAGATACTAAATCTAATAATAGTGAAGTTTTTACTATCGATAAATATGATAAACATGGTAAAAAAATATGGCAAAAAATCATACGTAATGCTTATATGGCATCTGCAAAAATGTTGGCATTTGATAGTAAGTACCTTTACCTTATTGATACTTCAAACCGTTACGAGTTTATTTTACAATATTCATTAGAGGGTACACTTATATCAAATAAAGCATTTGACGCAGAGGATAAGAAACAATTTGAAGCTATCTATAAAAAGTCTAGTTTAAACAAAATAAAAAAAGCTCCTTATTATAGAGACACAAGTGGTCATGAGATATATTTTGTAGTACAAGTGGGTAGTAAAGATGGCAATATCTATGCTGTAGGTTCTGAGATAGAAAATATTATAAAAGAAGATGTGATACAAGAAGAATGTGGCAATACGGATAGGTATATGGGTGCATTGTTAGTCAAGTTTGACAAAAGTGGCAATCAAGTTTGGTCAAAAGTAATAGATTTAAAATAGCAGTAGAATGATATGACAAAATATTTACTTGAAAAAATAGGAAGTGGTTTTAGAAGAGCTAAGATTATTAATGGTGGTTAGCTTACCGTGTGTATGTCATTAAAAAAGAATGGACACTTTGTCTTTTGCTTATAAAAAATTACTAATAGCAAGATTTGTTATACATTAATTTTCTTGATATATTTTTATGTTAAACTAAATAAAGGGTAACTATTTAAACCAAAAGGAGAAAAAATGAAAAAAATAGTATTGGGTTTTGTGTTGGTATGGCTAACACTGTTTACAAATATACTCGCACAAGACAATCCTCGTGCCGTTATTATCTTTGATGCAAGTGGGAGTATGTGGGGGCAGATAAATGGTGTGAGCAAGATAGAAATTGCTAAAAATGCACTAAAAAGTGTGGTCAAAGAGTGGAATCCTTCTGTCGAGTTGGGATTGACTGTGTATGGACATCGAAGTAAGGGTGACTGTAATGATATAGAAACGGTTATTCCTGTGGCTAAAATAAACAAAAATAATGTCATAAAAACGGTCATGGCTATCAAGCCCAAAGGCAAAACACCTATTGCTCGTTCTTTACGTAAAGTAGCCGAAGAGATTAAATACACAGAAGAGAAAGCAACGATTATCCTCATCTCTGATGGTAAAGAGACTTGTGACCCTGACCCTTGTGGTACTGCCAAAGCATTAGAGAAACAAGGTATAGATTTTGTGACACATGTCATCGGATTTAATGTAGATGCAAATACAGACAAACAGTTGGAATGTATCGCTTCTGCTACGGGTGGAGAGTACTTTTCTGCTAAGAATGCAACAGCACTTAACAAAGCGATGAAGAGCATTGTTAAAAAAGTTGAGGTAGTAAAGCCTAAACCAAAGCCTGTGATAAAAGAACTTAAAGTTAATTTAGAAATCACTGCATCAGAAAAAGAAGGTGGAAAGTGGGTCAGAGCAGGAAACTATATCTCAATAGATGAAAATGGTGAAGAAGGAGACTCTGTAACTTCTGCACATAGCAGTAAAAAATCAGCAGGAACAGCCAAATTACTTGTAGGTAAATATCTTACAAGAACAAGTTATAATAAATTTAAAAAGCTTGTGCCATTTGAGATAAAAGCAGGAGAAGTTACTAAACTACATATCATTTTTGGTGAGACGGGTACGGTAGAAATCACTGCATCAGAAAAAGAAGGTGGAAAGTGGGTCAGAGCAGGAAACTATATCTCAATAGATGAAAATGGTGAAGAAGGAGACTCTGTAACTTCTGCACATACAAGTAAAAAATCAGCAGGAACAGCTAAAATACCTGTAGGTAAATATCTCACAAGAACAAGTTATAAAAGCTTTAAAAAGCTTGTGCCATTTGAGATAAAAGCAGGAGAAGTTACTAAACTACATATTGTCTTTTCTCAATTTATTGTAGAAAGTAAATGTACAAATACAAGTGATACTATAAATTATGAAATCTATGCTAGTAATGGACGACTGGTTTATGAAAAAGAAATGAAATGTTCTGATACTTTTAAAGTTACACTTGATAACGGTAATTATAGTATAGAAGCTAAAGTAGGTAGTAAGATAAAAAGTGTTAATTTTAGTATCGGTGGCAATCAATCTAAAGTAATGATAGATATGACAGATATTAACAAAGAGCCTATTCTAAAAGAATCTACTAAAGAAGAGCTTATTCAAGCCGATACTCAAGATACGCTTACGGTACAAAAAAGTGAAAAAATCACTATAGGCGATAAGCAGATAGAAATACATGGTCTAAATTCAAAGGATACAGCCAATATCAAAGAGCTAGGAGCTTTCCTTGGGGCATTTGGTGGTCTGGTAAAAGGCTTGAATCCTGAAGTACAAAAAGATAAAAATATAAAACAAAGTGCAGAGAATGCTAAGTCAGATAAAGAGTTCGATGAGATGAGTCAAGAGCTTGAAATGTTTAGCAACTAAAAATAAAAAATGAAAAAGGAAAAAAATGATAAAGATACTTAAAATTTCAATGATAGCATTAATGGGTAGCAGTGTACTAGCAATGGGTGCAAATGAGATGAAAAGATATGATGTGAAATCTGGAAAGATAGAGTATACCCTTAAAGGTTCTGGAAATATTATGGGAATGGTACAGATAAAATCTGTAGGTAAAAAAAGAGTGATATTTGATGACTATGGTGTAACAAACTTAGAAGAAGAGAATAAGGTAAAAAAAGAGACAACGATGGGAGAGACAAAAGTAAATAAAAATCATACTTTAGTCTATATGAACAATGCCATAGTCTATAGTGTAGATTTCAAAAAGAAGCATATCACTAGAATGAGAAATAGTGGTGCTCAAATAGCTGCGATGTTTGGTGGGGGTAAAAACCTTAAAGAGTCAGGCGAATCTATAATGAAAAGTATGGGTGGAAAGAAGATTGGTACAGATAAAGTACTGGGCTATACCTGTGATGTGTGGGATTTAATGGGTTCAAAACAGTGTATCTACAAAGGTATACCTCTTAAAATAGAGATAAATGTGATGGGTATAAAATCTACAGAGATAGCAACCAAAGCTACGTTTGACCTTACGCTCTCAAAAGACGATTTTAAATTGCCCGATTTTCCTATCTATGATATGCAGGGAAATGTCTTGGATAAAAACAATCTTGATGCTATGGATGCCAAGGTAAACGTTGATAATACAAAAGATATGGACGAATTATCGGTCAAAAGAGAAGCCTACATGAAAGCCCAAAAAGATGCAGGTATCCAAGAAGGACAAAGCCCTAGTAAAGCCCAAGAAGAAGCCATGTTAGCCTCAATGATGCAAGCTATGGGTGGAGAACAAAGTATGTTAGAACAATCAAAAAATGAGATACTTAAAGATGCACATTCTGGTATCATAGAGTTTAGCAAAGAGTGTTATGGTGCTGCTAATACACTTAAAGAAGCCAACAAATGTGTTGATATAGAAAATCAAAAATTTAACAGTGACGAAGAGTATCTACAAAGTTGGACAGCAGAAGATAAAGAAGAGATGAGAGAAGATATCAAAAGCTTTGAAAAAGCGATACCCTGTATAGAAAAAGCACAAACGATGGATATGATGAGAGGGTGTATGTCCTCGTGACTCTAGTAAGTCCATGCCACTTTTCTATTCTTCTTAAGTGAACAAACAAATTTTTTTTTGCGTAACATGAGATAACAAATACATTAACAAATACATTAACCAATTGATGTTATACTTAAAAAGTATTAAATAAAAAATCATTGAAGGATTCAATATGGCAGTAAGTTTAAGTAAAGGTGGACGCGTTTCACTAAGCAAAGAAGCACCAGGACTCAAAAATATCAAAGTAGGTTTAGGTTGGGATGCAAATGCAACTGATACTGGAGGACAATTTGACTTAGATGCGTCTCTTTTTATGTTGGGTGCTGATGGTAAAGTAGTCAGTGATGCACACTTTATTTTTTATAACAACGCAACTTCTCCAGATGGTGCAGTCGTACATCAAGGTGACAACCAAACAGGTGAGGGTGAAGGCGATGATGAAGAAGTGATGATTGATTTATCAAAAATTGCTCCAGAAGTAGATAAAATTATCTTTACAGTAACGATTGACGAAGCAGAGAGCAGAGGTCAAAACTTTGGACAAGTAAACAATTCATTTATTAGAATTCTTAATCAAGATGGTGAAGCTGAAATTGCAAAGTATGAGCTTGACGAAGATTATTCAAGTGAAACAGCGATTAACTTTGGTGAGCTTTACCGTAAAAATGGTTCGTGGAACTTCAAAGCAGTTGGAGCAGGATTTAACGAAGGACTTATGGGCTTTTGTAAAACGTATGGAGTAAGCGTATAATGGCTATTAATTTATCTAAAGGTCAAAAGATAAACCTTAAAAAAGAAAATGGAAGTGATTTAACTTCTTTTTGTATTGGTGCAAACTGGGGAGCAATTGAGACTAAAGGTCTTTTTGGTGGTAAAAAGAAAAAAGCTGTAGATTTAGATTTATCAGCAGGTACTTTTGATAGCAATAAAAACTTGGTAGATATGCTTTATTTTGGTAATTTAAAAACAGCTGGTATTTCTCATTCAGGGGATGATACAACAGGTGATGTTGATGGTGATGATGGACTTGATAATGAAGTAATTCAAATCAATCTTTCTCAGATTCCTGCCAATATTGACAATGTTGTTTTTGTACTTAACTCATTTCAAGGTCAAGATTTTGCAACGATTCCTTTTGCATCCATTAGACTTTATGAAGGTACACCTGAGCGTGTAAATAACATCGTAGCAACTTATAATGTAGCAAGTGATGCACAGTTTTCTGGATTTGTTTCTATGATTTTAGGTAAACTTTATAGAAGAAATGGAGAATGGAAATTTTCTGCAATTGGTGAACCAACAAGAGATAAAAAGTTAGAACAAACGCTACAAACAGTACAAGCAAAATATCTATAAAATATTTTAAGAATATCTTAAGAGGTGGCTTTTGCTACCTTTTATGTTTATTATAAAGGAAAAAAAATGGGAATTAATTTAAGTAAGGGTGGACGTATAGATTTATCCAAAGAAGCACCAAGTTTACAAAATGTAGGTGTTGGCTTAGGTTGGGATACGAATGATAGTGATACAGGCGTTGATTTTGATTTGGACGCTTCACTTTTTATGATAAACTCTAGTAGCAAAATTCCCAATGAAAAGTTTTTTGTCTTTTATAATAATCTCACTTCTCCTGATGGGGCTGTGACGCATAACGGAGACAATCGTACGGGTGAGGGAGAAGGTGATGATGAGAGTTTAGCTATCAAACTTTCTTCTCTTGATGCTCAAATAGAAGAATTGGTCTTTGTGGTGACGATAGATGAAGCACAACAACGTAATCAAAACTTCGGACAAGTAAGCAATGCCTTTATTCGTATTTATGATATAGATAGCAACAAAGAACTTGCCAAATATGATTTGGACGAGGACTTTTCTACAGAAACGGCGATAGAGTTTGGACGACTGTATAAAAAATCTGGAAACTGGAGATTTAAGGCAGTAGGTACAGGATTTAATTCAGGACTTCAAGGCTTTGTAGACAAGTTTTTTGAGAATTAAATTCAAAAAGGATAAAATATGCAAACGATACAGTTTAAAATTGATGATAATTATTTGAATATTATTTTAACTTTACTTGATAACCTAAAACTAGGTATAGTAAAAGAGTTAAAAGTGATAAAAGATAATAAAGAAGAAAATACAATATCAAAAAGTGATGAACAGATAAAACTTGACCGAGTAAAAGGTATTTTAAAAAATAGAATTAATGACCCTATGGAGTATCAAAGAAGTTTGAGAGACGAGTGGGAAAGAGAATAAATATGCAATATCTTTTAGATACAAATATAATCATTTATTACCTTAATGGAGATAAAAAAGCTATAGATTTTATAGATAAGAACCTAAATAAATCAGCAATATCAAGTATAACTTATTTGGAAATATTGGTTTTTTCTTATGATGATGAGGAAGATAAGAAAGTCAGAGAATTTTTAGAGATTTTTAAAATTTATGATGTTGAAAGAAAAATTTTAGATATAGCAATTAAGATTTATCGAAAAAAGAAAGTTAAAATGGCTGATAATCTCATTGGTTCTACTGCAAAACTTTATGACTTGACATTGGTTACTAGGAATGTTGATGATTTTAAGAATATGGAATTGGATATTTTGAATATTTATGAGTAATAAATTTTTGATAATTAAAAAAATAAAAATAAAAATAAAAAAAGGACAAATATGTTAGATTGGAATAAGATAAAAAGTAAAACGAGTGAGCTTTATGGTGAAGCAGGTAAGAAGTTTAGACAATATACACCTGAGAGTTTTTCCAAAGAAAAAAAGTTTGTAAATTCATTGGTTGTAAGTATGGCTTTGATGACAATGGCAGACAAAAAAGCAGATACACAAGAGATTATTGCAGCGCTTGAATTGATTAATGATATTGATGAAATTAATGATTTAAACCTTACAACAGAAGCGATTGAACTTTATGAGTTTCATATAGAAGAGATGTCAAAGGCTGTGGAGAGTCCTACAAAATGGATACTTATGGAAGCCAAACTACTTTCTGAGTTAGGAAAGATGAAAGCTTATCCTGAATATCCACCCATGATAGAAGCACTGATTGCCCACATCGCACAAAGTGATGGTAATTTAGACCCATTAGAAGTAGAGATGCAAGATAAAATTTTAAGAGCTATTAAATAATGAAGCATTTTCATGCTTCTATCGTTATTACCATTATTGGTTTAGCGATTGCCTTTTATTTGGGAAGTTGGTATGCACTTTATATCACGGCTCTTTTGGCAATTTTGGAAGTTTCTCTCTCCTTTGATAATGCTGTGGTCAATGCGAAAGTATTGGAGACGATGGAGCCAAAATGGCAGAAAAGATTTATCACTTTTGGTATTCCTATTGCCGTATTTGGTATGCGTTTTGTGTTTCCTGTGCTTATTGTTGCCATTGCAGGTAATTTGGGTGTGATGGAAACCTTCAATCTTGCACTGAATAAGCCTGATGAATATCAAAGCACTTTAGAGTCTGTTGAGACTCTAATTTATGCCTTTGGTGGGGCATTTTTATTGATGGTCTTTTTTGATTTTATCTTTGATACAGACAGAGAAGAGAAGTGGATTAAAATGATTGAGGGAAGTAAAGTTCTCAATAAAGCAGGAAGCATTAATAATATTGAGATGATATTTGCCATAGCTATTGGGCTTTCTTTGGTTTATTTGACATCTGATGCAGGAGTTGCTTTGGCATATTTTGGTGGGGTATTCTTGCATTCCTTGATTGCCTCTTTAGATGAACTTCTTAGCACAGATGGTGTGCGTTCTGGGATTATGGGCTTCTTATATCTTGAAGTCTTAGATGCGTCATTTTCTTTTGATGGAGTCATCGGTGCGTTTGCTTTGAGTTCTAATATCTTTATTATTATGATAGGTTTAGGAATTGGTGCAATGTTTGTAAGAAGTCTTACACTTTATTTTGTAGAGGAAAAAACCCTAACAGAATATCGTTATCTTGAACATGGTGCTCATTATGCAATTTTAGCACTTTCTTTGGTGATGTTTGCCAAGATGTTTGTACATATCAACGAAATTATTGTGGGGACAATCGGTATCACATTTATTGCGATTGCCACTTATCACTCTCTACAAGCGAACAAAAAAGAAAATATGAATAAGGAGTAAGCATGGCAACTTTTGATATTAACGGAGAAAAAGAACCTTTTTTAATTGTGCAATTAAAACAAGGGGAAAAGATTTTTGCTGAATCTGATAGTATGATGGCGATGCAAGATGGTATTGAGATAAAAGGAGAGGCAAGAGGTGGCTTTTTGGCTTCTCTTGGTCGAGCCATAACGAGTGGTGAAGATTTATTTCAACAAAGTATTACGGCGAAAAAAGATGCTGTAGTTATGCTCTCTCCTTCTATCCCCGGTGATATTAAAATTTTGACACTTACGAGTAACAAAGGCTACTTTCTAAATGATTATGCTTTTTTTACGGCAGAAGATGGAATTAAATTGGAGACTAGACGTAATCAAAATATTGGAAGTTCACTTTTTGGTGGTGATGGTTTTTTTGTACTTCATGCAGGTGGTGATGGTACATTGGTGATTAATGGGTTAGGCTCTATTGAAGAGATTGAAATGAGCCATGACGGAGGAGAGCTTATTGTTGATAATGGTCATCTTTTGGCTTGGGAAGAGGGCATTAGCTATCAAGCAGAGATGATAAACAATGGTTCAAGTGGATTTTTTAGTCGAGCCATAAACTCCATTACTTCTGGTGAAGGTATGGTCATGCGTCTAAGTGGTACGGGTAAAATTTATGTAGCAAGTAGAAATTTAGGTACATTTAAATCTTTTATTTCTAGCTTAACAAGCAATAATAGTAGTATTAGTACAGATAACAATAGTGATACATCGTTTCTTTAGGGAGTAGAATGAATAGAATAGAATTAAAAACAGGTATCTTGAGCGTTGAAAAAAGCCAAGCCTTAGAGCGTTTAGTAGACTATAGTTCTCGTATCAACAAAAAAAGAGGCTTTTTCTTTGTAAGTAAAGTATTGGGAAAACATATTCCTACGACACCATCTCTCATGAAAAGCACTTATCAAGAATTGGCAAATCTTATTCCAAAAAGCGATGAAAAAACACTTTTTGTGGGGTTTGCAGAAGCAGCAACGGCTTTGGGTCAAGGTGTCTTTGAAGTCTTTAACTCTAGCAATGCTTTCTATATGCACTCTTCAAGATTTAAAACCTCTCATAAAGTCTTACTCTCTTTCAAAGAAGAACATTCTCATGCACCCAGCCATATTTTCTATGCTCCCCAAAACAAATCACTTCAAGAATTATTAGAAAATATCACAAGAATAGTCCTTATTGATGATGAAGTGACCACAGGAAATACAGCCAATAATTTGATAGAAGAATTCAAAGAAATTCTGCCTAAGGTGAAGACTTATACGCTGATTACTATCTTAGATTGGTCAAGCAAAAAATATGATAATTTTGATATTTATTCTCTCTACAAAGGCAAGTTTAGCTTTGAAAAAAATGATAAAGAATTCTCTTCAAATATCAAATCAGAAGCCCAAAATATTCTTTCTATAGAAAAGATTATTCCTTATAATTTTGCTAGATATGGTACAAAAAAACTTAATATAGATGTCAAAAAATATATTAAGCTAGAAGATTTTAGAAATAAAAAAGTCTTAGTATTAGGCACAGCAGAATTTATGTATGCACCTTATCTTTTAGCAAAATATTTAGAAGACAATGGCATTGAAACCTACTTTCAAGCCACAACTAGAAGTCCTATTAATATAGATGGTACTATCACTTCTCAAATTACTTTTAAAGACAATTATTTTGAAAATATTGATAATTTTCTCTATAATGTTATGGATAGAGAGTATGATAAAGTCATCGTTTGTTATGAAAGTATTTCACTTCCCAAAGATTTTGATTTAAAAGCACAACTTGAAACAAAGTTTGAAACACAGGAGATTTTTTTTGATATTTAGTGGTAGTTATTTAGAAGACGATGTAGAATTTTTGCTCAAAGTGATTGACATAGATTTTACCTCTATTGAAGAAAAAGAGAAGCTCATACAATCAGGAAAATCACATTATTCGGAGATGATTAACCAAGAATATGAACCAACCCCATCATATTTGAAGACATTTCATGAGGTATATAATTTAAATAAAATGCGTTTTGCAAAGGATATTTTATCTCTTGCCTATCATCTCAATCAAAAAGAAGATATAGTCTTAGTCTCTTTGGTTCGTGCAGGAACACCTATTGGTGTATTGCTCAAAAGAGTATTAAAAGAAGTCTTTAATCGCGAGGTCAAGCACTATTCTATCTCTATTATCAGAGACAGAGAAATAGATAATATCGCCTTGGCACATATAAACAAAAATTATCCTCAATCAGAGATGATTTTTCTTGATGGTTGGACAGGTAAAGGCGTGATTAACCGTGAACTCAAACTCTTTGTAGGAGAATTTAACAAGAAGCATAATCAGAGTATTAGTGATAAGCTCTATGTGATTTCAGACATCGCAGGAGTCTCAGACTTTAGCGTCACGCATGAAGACTATCTTATTCCTTCATCTGCTTTAAATTCTACTATATCAGGCTTAGTTAGTCGTAGTATTTTAAATAAAGAATATATTCAAAAAGGCGATTTTCACGGTTGTAAATATTATAAAGAATATGCAAAAAGCGATATGAGCCTTTGGTTTGTAGAAGATATTCTAACGCTAATCCAAGACCTAAAACCCGATACAAAACCCCTAGCCACAAAAGATATAACTTTAAATCAAAACATAGAAGCATATATCGCTAAAATCATGCAAAAATATGAAGTCACAGACATTAACCATATCAAACCAGGGATTGGTGAGAGTACACGTGTGCTTTTGAGACGCATTCCTTATATTATATTGGTCAAAGATTTAGCTTGTGAAGATATAGAACATCTTTTGCATCTTGCCAAAGAAAAGCAAGTTAAAATCGTAGAAGATAACACATTGCCTTATACGGCACTTGCTATTATCAAAAATGTGCAAAAGGACTAAAATGCCAAAGAGAATATTTTTTTTTAGTGATATAGACGACACACTAATTCAAACCAAAAGAAAAACAGATTTTAGCAAAAATACTATCGTTGCATCTTATACCAAAGAGGGAGAAGAAAACTCGTTTTTCTATGAAGGAATTAAACTTTTTGTAGATACGATTATAGACTCAGGTATGACCTTTATCCCCACAACTGCTAGAAACTTAGCCTCTTATCAACGCACAGTTTTTTATGATAATCCCAAGATTAAATATGTGATTTTAAACTTTGGAGGACTATTGCTTATAGATAACAAAGAAGACGAAGCATGGACAAAAACCATGCAAGATAATTATGCTAAAGTCACTTCTTTAGATACTTTAAATTCTAATTTATTAGAACATTTTGAAAAAGATAATTTAAAACTTCAAGTCAAAATTATAGACTCTTATTATATTAGTATTTATAATAAATTTGACCTAGATAATCAAGAGATGATAACAAAAATAAGAGAAAGTTTAGAGAGATTTTTGTGCGAAGAGAAAGATTTTTATCTCTACGAAAACGGCAATTCCTTTGCTCTTTTGCCAAACTTTTTAAATAAGAAATTTGCCGTAGAACATTTGATTAAAATACATAAACCTTTACTAACAATTGGAGCAGGAGATAATATTTCTGATTTGGATTTTATGCAAGTGGCAGATTTTAAATTTTTGCCCGATAAGTGTTTTATCTAAGACTGTAAATACCTAGCGACTCCATCTTCATCGTTACTATGAGGGAGTATCACAGTGGCTACAGCTTTGACTTCTTCTAGTGCATTGGATACGGCTACAGAAGTACCTGCTAGTTTGAACATCCCTATATCATTGACTGAGTCTCCAAATACAGTGATGTCTTGGCTGTCACGTTTTAGGTACTCCATCACTTTAGCTAGGGCATGGGCTTTGTCTCCTTGGGGGTGGAGTAGGGTAAGGAAGTAGCCTCCTCCATAGTTTTCTGGAGAGAGTTTGGCTTCTATGGTGTTACCAAAGGTTTGCACTAGCTCTTCATAGAGAGGACGTAGTTGATTTTCATAGCCAAAATAGACGATTTTTAGATTTTGTGCCATGGTTTTATTGCTTGGATTGAACTGCATTCGTGGGTCATCTTTGTAGCCTGTGAGTACCTTTTTTTGGTAGCTATTGAGCCTACGTGGGTATAAAAAAGATTCATTGATATTTGCATCTTTGATACCGATGATAAAAGGGTCTATCCCATGCTTTGAGCCTATATCTACGATGGCATCCCCTATCTCTTTTTTTAAGATTTTTATATCTATGATTTCTTTATTGGGAGAAATGATGATAGCCCCATCAAGTAGTATCATAGGGGCATTGATAGTAAGTTTAGATAAAAATTCTTGGGCTTTGGTAAAGCTTCTTGCTGTAGCGATACTCATGATGGAGGTTTTGGCTTTTTCATTCCATACTTTGGTACTATAGGCACTAATACTCAAATCTGAACGTAAAAATGTATGGTCTAAATCAGTGATATAAATAGGTTTTGTCAACTTGAAAATCCTGATGAAAAGCTGTTTGTTTTTTGTACAATGGCTTTTTGTTTTTCTTTTCTTTTGGTGTCTTTCTCGACAAATATTTTTTTGCGTGTTTTGGGATCCATCTCTGTGTAGTACATCACAGCAGAATAGGTACTAGGCGTAGGGGTAAAAACTTGGGCTTGTTCGGGATTCATTTTGAGTTCATTGGTGGTAAAATCTTTGAGTGAGTGCATATCTTTTTCTGTACATCCAGGATGGGCTGCGATGAGATAGTAGGTCAAAAATTGTTTTTTACCCATGTCTTTGTTGAGCTTGTCATAAAGCTTTTTGAAGTCTATAAGGGTCTGTTTACCAGGCTTTCCCATGAGTTCTAAAACGTGTTGTTCTGTGTGTTCTGGAGCAACTTTCATCTGTCCTGAGATATGGTGTTTTACCATCTCTTTGAGGTAAGAGTATCCATACTTTTTGTCTTCTGTAATAAGGTCATAGCGTACACCAGAGGCGACAAATGCTTTGCGTACACCCTCTACTTGGCGTACTTGACGCAGTAGATTGATATTTCGGCTATGGTCTGGTTTCATAGAGCTACATAGATGGGTAGCATCGACACAACGCTGATGGTCACAAGTCCCTAATTTGAGTTTTTTGTTACACTCATAGCCATACATATTGGCAGTAGGGCCTCCTACATCGGAGATGATACCTTTGTAATCCTTGTACTGATTGAAATCTTTGGCTTCTGCTAAGATATTACTCTCTGAACGTGTACGAATGGTACGCCCTTGATGCACACCAATAGCACAAAAGTTACACTCACCCCAACAGCCATGGTGTGTCATGATAGAAAACTTAATCGTCTCCAAGCACTTGACTTTACCATCTTTTGCATAGTATGGATGTAGCTCTCTGGTAAAGGGTAGATTGGAGTTGGCATCCATTTCTACTTCATTGAGATAGTCACAAGGAGGATTTTGGATAAGAAAACGTGTATCAACTGGCTGACAAAGCCCACGTGCTGAGATAGGGTCATTGTGGTCATAAAAGTCATCAAAAAGGTCTATATACTTCTCTTTGTCTTCTAGGCATTGGGCATGAGAGGGGAGTTGTAGATAGGCATGGTTTGGCTCTTTTGCTATATAGCAAACCCCACGTATATCTCTATAGTCATATCCCCCTGCTATGGCTTTGGTCAGTTGCTCGATGGCTATCTCACCCATACCATAGATGAGTATATCAGCTTTAGAGTCAAAGAGTATAGGTTTTTTGAGCTTATTTGACCAGTAGTCGTAGTGACTTACACGGCGTAAAGAGGCTTCTATCCCCCCTAGTACCAAGGGTACAGTATTTTTAAAATATCGCCGTATGAGATTACAATAAACAGACAATGCACGGTCTGGACGTTTGGTATTTTTGCCCCCTGGGGTGTAGTCATCGGAGTTTCTAAACTTTTTGGTAGCTGTATAGTTTGAGACCATCGAATCAACCGAACCCCCACTGATACCCCAATAGAGTCTAGGTTCTCCTAAGCGTTTGATGTCTATGTCTGATTTAATGTCAGGTTGTCCTATCATACCTACTTTGTACCCCATACGTTCAAGCATCCGTCCTACCATTGCCACACCGATAAAAGGAGAGTCGATATAGGCATCCCCAAAGACCAAGATAACATCACATTGTTTCCAACCTCGTGCATCCATCTCTGCTCTAGTAGTAGGCAAAAAATCTTTTACTTCAAAGTTTACATTGGGGTTACTTTTTGTTTTTTTATTCATCTTATATCACTTGTTATGGGTTAATGTTTGGAAACATCATAGCGACTAGCCATCGAGAGAAAAAATTCTTTTAAGGCATAAAAAGTAGCTTCATGTTGGATTTTCATTTCACGTTGTATCTCTGTTGATTTTATAATACGAAGCACCGTTTCTAAATCTTCTAGTGTAAACTCTCTGAGATTATAAAATGTCTGTTCTCTTTGCCCTTTAGTCATGGATTTGACATAAGAATCTCGACGTTTTTTTATATTTTTCTCATTCATATTCCCAGAATTTTTACCTGTTTGAAGTAAAGGTTTTATCAATTCGTCAAACATGTTACCTATATACTCTTTATGTTTAAGGTATTTGGCTATATCATCCAAAATGGCCAATCGTGTAGAGGCTTCATTTTCTTCATCATTTGTCAAAGAGTTGAGATAGGCTTTTTGTTCTTTTTCTGTAGAAGAGGTGGTACTATAAGATTTAAACTGTAAAAAGACAACATTTCTATAGGTATCTAATATTTCTGCTATTTCATTATCACTTAGATGTGTTTGGAGGTACTCTTTAAAACGAATGCTAAGAAGCTCCATATCATAGTTACTTTTAGAACCATTGGCATCTTCAGAAAAGCCACTTTGCATGATAGAAAAAGAAGCTTCTAATTGTAGTAACCTTTCTTCAGCATTAGAGACAGCAATATACTGTTCTATTTGTTCGGCAGTAGCCGAAAACAGAAGGTTGAGGGTAAGGAGTGTAAAGAGTATTATTTTCATACCTGCCATTATAGCAGATTATTGATTTAACTTTTTACCATTCACAAGTACAGCTAAAAAACGTACAGACCATGCCACAAACATCAAAATCCATGCCATGCCTGTCATATCAAAAAGTACCATAAAATCTACACCAAAACCAGAAGCAAAAGAGGTAAGTATCCGTGCGAGTACCACAACTTGTGTCCATACAAAAAGAGATGTCGTCCACTTGTCAGCCATCATTTGATTGCCAGAGTGTCCAATGGTAACACGCGTCCCAAAACCAATAAGTACAGTAAAGACAAATCCTAAGAGTATCACATGCGTATCAATAGCCAAGAGATACACGTCACTACTAAGGCTTATCAAGTTTGCCACTGCTGAGAATACAAAGGCTACAGGTATCCAATAGAGTGCAATATGCAGTATCCATAGTAGGGGGTTTGGATTGGGAAATGGGAGTTTCCAACGTAGTAACTCTTTGCCAATAAGATAAGCAATAAGTATATCTACGATAAACGAGCTATTGGTAATGATACCCTCTAAGAGGATATGAAGTAGTAATAATACAAAAATCTGTTTGAGTAGTTTTGTGTTTTTTTCTACCATACAGTGAGAGAAAAAAGGTATCATTCTTTGGGCTACAGTAAAAGTAAGTAAAAAGAGATACAGATAAATAGCAATCTCTGTAGAAAACCCAATCATCGAAGCAAAGAATAAATCCCCCACAATAAAAATAAGATGTGCGACAATCCCCATCAACATAGCAAAAGAAATCCACGAAATATCATGGGTATCTTGCATGGTTGTTATCTTTTTGATATTGGCTAAGACACGATAGCCTTGTATATGTCCTGCAAAGATGATGATCATCCCCAAGCTATAGAGCAAAGGACTAAATATACTACCCAAAAGAAAGAGCGTAGAACCGATATAATAAAAGCTAAAAATACGCATATAGAGTGATTTCTTGATAGCCTCAGTCGAGCTAAACCTAGGAAAAGTTGTAAACAAAAAACCAAAAAATACAGGCGTAAATAAAAGATAGGTAAAACTATAAGCATGAAAATAGGTAGCAGACAAACGCATCTGTATCACACCGTTATAGCTAAGCATAAAAAGTAACATCGTCACAATAGCATTGACAAAAGCCAATACAAAAAAGGGTTGATGAGGCTGAGAGAAAAAATAACTATGTTGAGAGTCTTCCGAAAACTGCATGTGCATATATAGACCTTTTTTCTCGTATTATAATAAAAATAAAAATATATAACATTGATATATGTCATATTAGACTAATTGAGTATCTTCTTTACTGTATCTGCGATAATTTTTGCACCTTCATCATTGGGGTGTAAGGTATCTGGAAATAGTTCTTTTTTATTTAGCAGGGCATTATAAACATTGATAATACCGACATTATTAGTTTGGCTTACAACTTGGATTTTGGGTAAAAGAACATTTACGATATTATCATTTGTAATACCAGCTAAGTTACCATAAGAAGGGGTAGGATAAGCCACATAAATTTTTGGCTTATTAACAAGATTTTTATACGTATTGATAAGTGCTGTGTAGTCACTGATATACCTATCTATTTCTGCAATATTTGTAAATTTCAAATCATTTGTTCCAAGCATAATGACAACAATATTGGGATTAAAGTCTTGTGAAGATATAAACTCTATTGTATGTGTATAGGGATAGTCTCCTGTCTCGATAAGTGTTGATCTTGATTTCCCAAAGTTCCCTATAGTCCATCCCGTACCTAAAGCTTTTGCTAGTTGAGAAGGGTAAGAAAATTTAGCAGGATTAGAAGTACCAACACCTTGAGTAATACTATCCCCAACACATGCTACACGCCTAGATTCCGTAGATGTTATTGTATCGTCTTGATTCGTAGTAGTTGATGTTTCACCACACCCTATAAGGATAAGGTTAGCCATAAGTAATAATGCAAAGGTAATGTTTTTCATGTGAGGACTCTTTTTTAAAGAGTATATATAAAAATTACTTATATTCATCTAAACTTTACTTTAGAAGTACTTTTTACACTCTTTATCAAGATAGATATGAAACACGATATAATATATTTTACTTAACTTTCGCACCTTAAAATAATGAATAGTTCTGTATAGTATCTGTACCTACGGGCTTTGTTAGATAATTCTCATATCCCTTGACACGCTGTTCCTAGATTTAACAAGCCCCTATATACGGGGCTTCTAAATGCAAAAATGATATGTCAAGATATATGAGAAATGCTATGGAAACCCTTATTATACGGTACTTTCAGATATATTATGAGGTGCGAAAGTTAAGATATTTTAATAAAAGAAAAGGTAAAAGAGAATGTCAAATACACTAAAAGCATTCATAAACATCTCAAACAACTATCGCCATCATATAAAAACCGTCAAAAGTGGCAACAACAGAGCCAACAATATGGGTGAGGGATTAGAACACTATATTCAAAGTGCCTTTGCCAATATCTTTTCTGATGCTAATATTGAGCATAAATTAAGAAAATTTGAAGAGATATTCTCCTACCAAGGAAACAAAAATAACCCACCTGATTTGATGCTTAAAAATGGCGATGCCATAGAGATAAAAAAGCTAGAGGGCAAAAATTCAGCCATAGCCCTAAACAGCTCCTATCCCAAAGACAAACTCTATGCCTAAGCATGATAGAGAAGTGAAGATTAAGAGTCCTAATAATCCTGTGGTATTGATTGATGGGGTTTTGTTGGGATTTGGAGAGTGATATTTTATTTGCTAGTTTAAATAGATATAATAGAGTATATTTTCAATAAAAGGATAAAGAGTGCAAACAATACATTTAGACATTCAAGATGATAAACTAAATACATTTTTAACAATTATTAATAATCTAAAAGGTGGTATTGTGGAACAAATACGCTTTGAAAAAGATACTTTAGATGTTGAAGAAGTTAAAAAAGATACAGAAGATTTTTATACTATTGAAGCAACTAAAAAAGAGAATAACAGACAATATAGCATTGATGAAGCTAGAGCCAAATTAGGGCTATAAATGAAAGTTAAAATTGATGATAAAGCAATCAAAGACCTCTCTAAAATAGATAAAAAAGAAGCAATTAAGATTTTGAATAAAATAGAAAATTTACAAGATTTTCCACAAGTAGCAAATATTAAAAGACTGACTAATTTTGAGCCACCTTATAGATTGAGAGTAGGAAATTATAGAGTTTTATTTGAGTTAAGAGACGATATTATCATTGTTTATAGAGTCAAGCATAGAAGTAAAGTGTATGAATAGTGTTGAGATTAAAAACCCTAATAATCCTGTGGATTTGATTGATGGGGTGATTTTGGTGTTTGGAATATAAAAGGAGAATATTTAAAATGGATACAAAATATGAAATACTTTTTGATAAATTCAAAGAACTAATTAAAAAGCAAAATTTACAAAAACAAAGAGGGCTAAATAATTATAATCTATTGACAACTGTTTTAAAAAAGCATGATGAAGTTAATTTACATTCTAAAATGATATATTCGTTAATTAATCCAAAAGGAGAACATTTCCAAGATACATTATTTTTAGAAAAATTTGTTGAAACATTAAATGTAAAAGATTTTAATATTAATATTGAAAAGTGTTCTGTTTTTAGAGAATATAAAAATATTGACTTATATATAACCGATGGTTCTAATCATATAATTATAGAAAATAAAGTTTATGCTGGTGACCAACCAAAACAGATTAAACGCTATGTTGAATTAATTATGGGCAAAGATGAAAGCTTGGATTATAAAAATATATTAGTAATTTATCTTTCATTGAATAAAGATAAACCATCAGAAAAATCTTTAGGAGACATGATCATTAATGATGATTTTATAAAAAGAAATGATATAAAAATAGCTTTATTTAAATCAATTCATTATAAAGATGAGATATTAAACTGGTTAAAAAAATCTCAATATGAAATACAAAATATTACTAATTTAAATGAAGTATTTAGACAATATATTGATGTTGTAAATATGTTAAATTATAATTATAAAGGAAAGATAATGAGTTTAGGGGAAGAATTACTTAAAAATAAAGAAGATTTTGAATTAGCAAAGGAAATTAGTAAAGCTTATGCTGAAGCAGAAAAAATAAGAGTTGAAAACAATAAAGATTTTTTTACAGATGAATTAGCATCAAAAATTTTAGATAAATTTAATGAAGATACTAGTTTAAAAGATGAAAATTGGATAATAAAAGGAGCTGGAAATCCATTAAAAAAATATGATGGACGAATAAGAATATTTCAGGATGGATGGAAGTATGAATTTAATATTCAATTTAAGTCTAATAATATGAAAGCTATTTATTGGAGATTTGCAAAAAATGATGATAATACTAATTTAGAAGATATCCGAAATAAATTTGATAAACTAAAAGGCATTAAGGCTAAAACAAATATATCATTAGAATGGGATACTTTTGATAAAAACTTGAAGTTAGATACATTTGAATTTAATCAAGATGACTTTATTTCAAGTGTTATAGAAAAATTTAAAGAGGTAAGAGAAAAATTTCAAAATGTATATTCAGCTTCATTTGAAGATATTAATAATTGAATAATAATACTCATATAATCTCCCTTTTCTCAGGAGCAGGTGGCTTAGACCTAGGCTTCAAACAAGCAGGGTTTAATACTATTTGGGCAAATGAGTATGATAAAGAAATTTGGGAAACTTTTGAGAAGAATTTTTCTAAGACGGTTTTAGATAGACGGAGTATTACAAAAATTCCATCGGAGGATATTCCTGATACTTTGGGGTTGATTGGTGGGCCTCCTTGTCAGAGTTGGAGTGAGGCAGGGAAGTCTCGGGGGATTGATGATGATAGGGGGCAGTTGTTTTTTGAATTTATTCGGGTGCTTCGTGATAAAAAGCCTTTGTTCTTTTTGGCTGAGAATGTATCGGGTATGATGGCTTCTCGTCATACTGAGGCTTTGGGAAATATCAAAAATCATTTTATTGAGAGTGGGTATGATTTGTCTTTTGAGCTGTTGAATGCTCGTGATTATGGGGTGGCACAAGATAGAAAGAGGATATTTTTTGTGGGCTTTAGAAAGGATTTGGGGATAAAATTTGAATTTCCTAAGCCTTTAGACAAAAAATACTTTTTGAAAGATATTATTTGGGATTTGAAAGACTCGGCTCTTCCTGCTAAGGAGAAGACTTATACCAATGGGTCGGCGTGTAGGCTAGAAAATCATGAATATATGACAGGTGGGTTTTCGTCTATGTATATGTCTCGTAATCGTGTGAGGGCATGGGATGAGCATTCTTTTACTATCCAAGCAGGAGGGCGACACGCACCTTTGCACCCACAAGCTCCCAAGATGGAATTGGTAGAGAAAGACAAAAGACGATTTGTGCCTAGTAAAGAGGATTTATATCGGCGATTGAGTATTAGAGAGTGTGCTAGGGTACAATCGTTTCCTGATGAGCATATTTTTTATTATAAAAATCTTACAGCAGGGTACAAGATGGTGGGGAATGCTGTGCCTGTGACTTTGGCGTATCATTTGGCGAAGAAGATTTATGAAGATTTACATCTTTAATACGCTTCTTTTTCTCTAATGCTCATCATTTTACTCTCTTTATCTAGATAAATATCAAATAAGTCTATCTCGTCTATGAGGTTAGATAGTTTTTTATAGCCAAAATTGATAGGAGAAAAAGAGGTGGAATTATTTATATATTGACCTATACTTGCTAGGTTTGCCCAGCCATCTTCGTCCATGGTTTGTTCTAGGGAGGTGTGTAGAAGATTGACAAGCCATGTATCTTGACGCATCTCTTGTCCTGATTGTTTTATAGGTTTTTCTCTTTCTTCTTTAGGATTTTTTTTGTCTTGTCTGTCTGTTCCTAGAAGTTTTTCTGTAAATATAAACTGCGAACAAGCAGCCATAAAAGGTTTAGGTGTCTTCTTTTCTCCAAAGCCAAATACTTTGATACCCTCAGCTTGGACACGCATCACTACAGGGGTAAAATCAGAATCAGATGTAGCAAAAGCAAAGGCATCTATATCTTTGGTATGTAGTAAATCAATGGCATCAATGGTCATGAGTATATCGGTTGCATTTTTGTTTTTGGAGTAGTCAAATTGTTGTATGGGCTTGATAGCGTATTCTAAGAGTTTATCTTCCCAGTTTTTGAGATTGTCTTTTGTCCAATTACCGTAGGCTTGGCGAATATTGACAATACCAAATTTACTCAATTCATTGATAATGCCACCTATGGAACGGTGTGAAATATTGTCACAGTCTATAAAGAGTGCGATATGGTCTTCTTTTTTATTCATTTAAAATCCTTAGTGAGGGTTATTGTAACTAAAATATACTTTATCTCTATGTAATAATACTAAGTAAACTTGACAAGAAGTGACTAAAGGTTGTATAATAACTGATATTAAATTATTTTAGGAGTACGGTATGAGTATATTAGAAAAATTGACGAACCAAATGCAAGGCACGATTGAATCAGGTGTTTCATTGGCTTTACACAATAAAAATCAAGAAGTTGACCCTATACATCTTATCTGGGCATTGTTAAGTAACTCAGGAAGTATATTGCACCAAGCACTAACCAAAATGAATATTGATAAGTCTGCGATAGAGTTAGAGACAAAAAGTATGGCAAATAAATTGCCTACTGTATCCTCTGTGACCAAAGAAAATATCAAGTTAGGACAAAATTTGGTACGTACCTTAGAAAATGCTGAGGGTATCATGGCTCTTAATGGTGACCAATATTTAGCTGTGGATGCGTGGCTTTTGGGTAATGTACAAGAGCGTTTTGTCACAGATACTTTGGGTAAATATCTGGATATAAGTGAATACAAAAAGACATTAGAGAGTATACGAGGTGGTAAAAGTATTGATTCTCAATCAGGGGATGAGACACTAGAAGCTTTGTCTAAATATGGTGATGATCTCAATCAAAAAGCATTAGATGGTACGCTTGACCCTGTGATAGGGCGTGATGAAGAGGTACAACGTATGATGCAAATCCTCATACGAAAGACCAAAAATAATCCTATCCTCATCGGTGAACCTGGTACGGGTAAGACGGCGATAGTAGAGGGATTGGCACAACGTATCGTCAATAAAGAAGTCCCACTTAGCTTACAAAATATGCGTGTCATAAGCCTAGATATGAACAGACTCATCGCAGGGGCAAAATATAGAGGAGAGTTTGAAGACAGGCTCAAAGCAGTGATAGATGAAGTGAAGTCATCAGGAAATATCATCTTATTTATCGATGAAATTCATACTATTATAGGGGCAGGGGCATCAGAAGGTGGTAATGATGCTGCCAATATATTAAAACCTGCTTTGGCACGTGGAGAGTTGCATACGATAGGGGCTACTACACTCAAAGAGTATAGAAAATATTTTGAAAAAGACACAGCATTACAGCGTCGTTTTCAGCCTGTTAAAGTAGACGAACCTAGTATCAACGAAGCCTTACAAATCCTTAGAGGGATTAAAGGTAAGCTAGAGGCACATCATAATGTCAATATCACAGATGCTGCGTTGGTGTCTGCTGCAAAATTGTCTGATAGATATATCAGTGATAGATTTTTGCCAGATAAAGCCATAGACCTTATTGATGAAGCAGCAGCAGAGCTAAAGATGCAAATAGAATCTGAACCAAAAGACCTCTCTAAAGCCAAAAGAGAGATAAGCACTTTACAAGTAGAACGTGAAGCACTCAAAATGGAAGTGAGTGATAAAAATGCCATACGCTTAGAAGAGATAGAAAAAGAGATAGCCAATCTTGATGAGAATCGTATGGCATTACAGAGTCAATTTGACAATGAAAAAAATGTATTTAATGAAATAGCAGAAGTAAAATCTACGATAGATACTCTCAAAACACAAGCTGAGATGGTCAAGCGTGAGGGTGATTTCAATAAAGCGGCAGAGATAGAGTATGGGCAGATACCAGAGCAAGAATCTAAGCTTAAAAGCTTTGAAAATAAATGGACACAAATGATGTCTGAGGGTACATTACTCAAAAATTCTGTGGATGAAGAGATGATTGCTAGTATTGTTAGCCGTTGGACAGGTATCTCAGTATCAAAAATGCTTCAAGGTGAAAAAGAGAAAATTTTAGCCATTGAGAGTATCTTACAAGAAGAAGTCGTAGGACAAAATGAAGCACTCAAAGCCGTAGCACGTGCTATCAAGCGTAACAAAGCAGGGCTTAGTGATATGAACAGACCTATAGGGAGCTTTATGTTCTTAGGTCCTACGGGAGTGGGTAAAACACAAGTAGCGAAAACCCTAGCAAAGTTTCTCTTTGACTCTGAAAAAGCGTTGATTCGTATAGATATGTCTGAATACATGGAAAAACATGCAGCTTCACGTCTCGTAGGGGCACCTCCTGGGTATGTGGGCTATGATGAGGGTGGACAACTGACCGAAGCAGTCAGAAGAAAGCCTTATTCGGTGGTACTCTTTGATGAGATAGAAAAGGCACATCCTGATGTCTTTAATACACTACTTCAAGTACTTGATGATGGACGACTCACCGACAATAAAGGGGTTACAGTAGATTTTAAAAATACGATTATTATCATGACTTCTAATATCGCTTCAGATAAGATTATGACTATCACAGACAAAGAAGCGAGAAAAGAAGCCGTCAATGAAGAACTTAAACGTCACTTCAAGCCAGAGTTTCTTAACCGTTTGGATGACCAAGTGATTTTTAATCCACTTGATTTAGAAGCGATTACGAGTATAGTAGATATATTGTTTGAGGGTATTCAAGCTAAGTTGGCAGAACGTGACATCTCTATTACGCTTAGCCCCTCAGCCAAAGCCTATATTGCCGAAGCAGGGTTCGACCCAGTGTATGGAGCTAGACCACTTAAACGTGCTTTATATGAAGTTGTAGAAGATAGATTGGCAGAACTTATCTTAGAAGATAAAGTAGTAGAAGGGTCGAATGTAGCATTTGATGAGGTAGGGGGAGAGATAGAAGTACAAGTATCCTAAGATACTTGTACTCTACTAAGAGGATACTAAGGTTTAGTATCCTCTTCTCATTGCGTCTTTTTTATCTTCATTTTCACCGATAGCTGCTCCTGCGATTGCTCCTACACCAGCACCGATAACAGTAGCACCTGTATTTCCACCGATAGCTTGACCGATTAATGCACCTGTACCTGCACCAATTAATGCACCATTTTCTGCTTTACTAGCACATCCTGTGAATGTGAGGAACCCAATACTAGCTACAGCCAATACAAGTAAATTTAATTTTTTCATTTTTTATCCTTTGAGGTATATTTTGTTTATCAAGTTTTATTATAACATAACTTTTAACGCAAATGCTTTGTAAAAAAGGCATTAAGTTGAGAAGCAAAGGCATGAGCATCTTTTTGTCCAAAGGCTTTAGGTCCACCTGTCATTTCTCCACTCTCTCTTATACTCTCCATCAGATTTCTCATGGCTAGATATTGTTTGATATTATCCACAGAGTAAAGCTCTCCTCTATGGTCTATAGCGTGGGCATCTTTGCTTATGATACGGTCTGCTAGAGGGATGTCTGCTGTGATGACCAAATCCCCAGATTTACATAGTTCTACGATATGGTGGTCTGCTTCATCAGCACCTTGTGAGACGATGATGTATTCAATATACTTAGATGTACCAATATGTATCTTTTTATTGGCGATGACTTTAGTAGGAAGTTTGAGACGTTCTATGCTTCGTAGGATAATGGGTTTGAGTAAGTTAGGGAAAGCATCGCCATCTATAAAGAGTGTCATATCATACTACCGTACAAACTCTTTGACTCGCCCAACCTCACCAGAACTCAAACGTACTTTGATACCATGAGGATGCGTAGCCGAACTTGTCAATATCTTTTGGACTTTACCATAGGTGATATAGCCTGTAGATTGGTCTTCTTTGAGGACAATACCTACATTCATAGCATATTTAATCTCTACTCTTTTTTGACCATCCATAGGCTTTATTTCCTCGCTTCGTAATTGAGTACTTTTTTGACTGTAGCCACAGAACAGAAAAATACGGCATCAAAAACAGGGTTGAGTTTGGTAGTATCTTTATCAATAATATCAAAAGCTTGAAAGAAAAATCCAGAACCATCTTCTACATGGGCAGGTTTGACATGAAAGACAATCGGTTTGAGTGTACGAATTACATTGAGTATCTTTTTATAATTTTTAGCATCTTTAAGAGGCAAAAGGTTGTTTTGTGTACTCTCATTGATACGTGCTTTGATGAGAAGTTGAAGTTTGTCATTAAAAATCACTTTATTCCATACAATACTTCCCAATTCTATCTCAAAAGCACTATTACCAGCAGTAAGAGGATGAGGCTTAGTTTCTCTAATTGCTTCTAAAAGGTGTAGAAAAAAGTTTTTTCCACCAAATTTATTGGCACAGTCTAACAGTTTTTGGTGATGAATCATTTTATCTTCATCATTTAGGGTATTAAAATCACACATATTTATTATTTCTTTGTATTAAGTTGTTAGCATTATACCATATATCTAAAATTAATCTATTTTCTATTATAATTATAATTATTATAATGAATGGGGATACGATATGAATACAAGCTATACACGCTATGAAGATATAGACAAAGAACAACTTGCAAAAGATATTGATGCGATTAAAGAGACAATGCCTGCTGTAAATGAAGAAGATTTTCAGCATTTATTGAAGTTAGAGCGTTGGGGTAGGATGTTTACTTTTTCAGGTCTTGCGTTGATACTTGTATTGAATATTGCTGAATTTGCCTTAGGTGGACTCAATAGCCTTCTTTTTTGGTCTTTTGCTATTTTATCTGCTTTTTTTATTAGTACAGGTAATGTGTCACGATGGGCAAATACGACACACCCTATCCTTCATGGAGGGTATGACAAAGTACCAAATATTCCAGAACGCTATACAAAAAAGCATTTTGCAAAAGGACCTAGACGTTATATCGATTGGATGGATTGGATTAAGCCTGATGCATGGAGTTATGAACATAATATCATGCACCATTATCATTTGGGTGAAGAAGATGACCCTGACCAAGTAGAGCGAAATCTTCAGTGGCTTATTCAGTCTAAGACACCAATGTTTTTGCGTTATATGATAGTTTATTTCTTTGCAGGGACGTGGAAATATACCTATTATGCACCCAATACCCTTAGAATATTAGCCAATAAAAAGCTCAAAGAAGAGGATAAAAAAGAGATTACAGACTTTGAACTTAATCCTCGTACAAAGGGTGGGTTGGAGCTTTGGATGGAATATCTACTTCCTTATGCACTTTTAAAATTTGTTGTTTTTCCTGCTTTATTTTTGCCTTTGGGACTTACGGCTGTATTTAATGCTTTTATCATTATGCTTATGGCTGAATTTTTTACTAATTTACATTCATTTACGGTTATCGTTCCCAATCACTCAGCAGAAGATATTTATATGTTTTCAGAGCCTAGTAAAAGTACGGGAGAGTTTTATCTTAGACAGATTATGGGGTCGGTCAATTATAATACAGGTTCAGATAAAATAGATTTTTTGCATGGGTTTCTCAATTATCAAATAGAGCATCATCTTTTCCCAAATATGCCGTTAAGCTATTATCAAAAGATGCAACCTATCGTCAAAGATATTTGTAAAAAGCACAATCTTGAATACAGACAAGAATCAGTATTTAAACGTGTATTTATGACCATTGACCTCATGGTAGGAAAAACAAAACTTCTTAGAGTAGAGGGGATATAAACTAAAGTCCAAAATGGTTAATAGGATTATGTCCTTTACCTAAGACTTTGTCTTTTCCCTCGTAGATAGCATGGTTGAGATAGGTACATGCTTTGTTTACAGCGACTTCTAAACACTCTCCATGGGCTAAAAAGGTAGCGATACTAGAAGATAAAGCACATCCCGTACCATGGGTATGTCTAGTCTTGATGGCTTTGTTGTGAATAGATGTTATTTGCTTACTTTGATAGTTGTACAACGTATCTGTCATCTCCTCAATAAAATCCAGATGCCCCCCTTTTAGTAAGACAGAGACTTTATATTTTTCTGCTATCTCTTGGCTTGAGGCTTTTACATTTTCTAGGTTTATACTGTGTCCTATGAGTATTTGGGCTTCTGGAATATTGGGGGTAATAAGTGTGACATGGGGTAAAAATTGTTTCAATCGTTCGATGGCGTGATGGTCGATGAGATTATCCCCTGATGAAGCGACCATCACAGGGTCTAAGACGATATTTTTGGGCTGATACTTTTTTAGCGTATTTTCTACAGCTTCTATCAGTTCACTAGAGTGAAGCATTCCTATTTTGACAGCCAAAAAGTCTATATCTTCAAAAACAGCTTCCATTTGAGCGATAAGATGTGCTATGGGAATAGGGTGTATATCACGTATCCCTTGGGTATTTTGTGCTGTGGTTGCTGTGATAACAGAAGAGGCATAGCCACCATTGGCAGAGATACTTTTAATATCAGCTTGTATCCCAGCACCCCCTGAAGAATCTGACCCTGCGATACTCAATACTGTGATGTAGGGACTAGGCATTTGATTTGAGTTTGATTAGATAGGGTTTGCTAAGATAATAGAGTATAAAGCCCCACAAAACAATAGCAGAAAGCACAGCCAAAAGGGTACTTTCATCATGCAAATGTATCAAAGTCTTGGGGTCTATTTGTGAAATGTCAAAGATAGCATCAAGCCCTATCCCAAAAAAGATACTACCTATAGTAATTGTCCCAAGATAGATAATAAGTGATTTCATACCTAACATCTTTTTGACCACTCCAATGGTCACAGTATTGGTAGCAGGTCCTGCCAATAAGAAGACAAAAGCTGCCCCAGCACTCACACCAGAGAGCATTAGCCCAGCAGCGATAGGCAGTGAAGCTGTGGCACAGACATACATGGGTATGGCAATGATAATCACGATAAGATAGGAGAGCCATGTATAGGTGTGAAGTATATTAGATAGATTTTCAGGTATGGCTACGCTAATCAATGCACCTAAAATCAAACCCCAAAAGAGGGCTGTACTAATATCTTTGAGTAAAGTACCAAAGGCATACTGATAGGCTGCGAGGAAAGAAAACTTTTTAGATGTTTGTGTGCTACTACAGCATGAACCTACACCTGTACCACATGAAGTGTCTACTTTGGGTACTTGTGTTGAGAAAGAAAATTTCTTTACACTAGGTATCTCTTCTTTGTCAAAGATATTGCTTAGTATCCCTGCTATGATGGCAATAATGCTTGAAGTAAGTACACGATAAAGCGTAAATATCCATCCAAAGATACCATAAGTAGCCATGATAGAATCTACCCCTGTAATAGGTGTAGAGATAAGAAAAGAGAGTGTAGCTCCTTTGGATGCTCCTGATTTTTTGATGGAGGTAGCTAAGGGAATGACACCACAAGAACATACAGGCAGAGGGATACCAAAAAGGGTTGATTTGAGTACGGAGAGAATATTATCTTTACCTAAATGCTTGGTCACTATACTATCTGGGACTATCTCATGTAAAATACCTGCAAAGAGAAGTCCAAAGAGTATATATGGAGCCATAGCTAAGGTAAGTTGCCATAATGCTTCAAAAAAGTGTAGTATTTCCATAATTATATCCTTTAATATTATTTAAGTTGTATGATAGCATCTCGTACTATTTGTTTGTTAAATGGTTTAGGAATATGTAAATCAAATAGAGACTTATCATCTTGACTCAAATAAGGATCACCTGTAATAGAAATAGCATAAATAGGTTTACTTTGATACTCTTGTTCTGATGCTTTATAGCGTTTAATGACTTCAGAACCCGATAAATAAGGCATATGTTGGTCTATAAATACAATATCAAAAGGTTCATCTTTTTCTTGTGCTGCATACAGTTTTGCTAAAGCTAACTCTCCATCTACGACACTTTCTATGGTGACATATTCTACTTCTAACATAGATTCTAAAAGCATCACATTTATTTTATTATCATCTGCGATAAGGATTTTATGTCTAGGTTTAAAATAAGTAAAGTCATTAATCGCATCACCATAATAGGTATTGAGTGATATAATTGTTTCATCTTTATAGCGTTTGTCTTGTGACAATGAGAGTATGGATTCTTCTATAATGAGAAGTTTTATCTTCTTCTCTTTTATCTCCTTCATAAGGCTATCTGATAATTGATTTTGGAAACAAAAAATATGTGTACTCTGCGAAGAAAATGTATTGGCAATAGTGATATGATGGGAACTAAGTCCAAAACTAATAAGATAGGCATAGATATTTTGAGCATCAGATTTATGTGTACCATCATCTAATATGGTTATTTTTTTATCAAGGTCTACAAAGGGTTTTAAAGTCATATCAGCATTAATAATCTCTATAGGTATTGTAAAATAAAATTTACTACCTTTTCCCAAGTGACTTTCTACTTTTAACTCACCTTTTAATTCATGGACATAGTTAGAACAGATAGAGAGTCCTAACCCTGTACCTCCATACTTTTGTGTGGTATCATCTTCAGCTTGTTCAAAGGCTTGAAAAATCTTTTCTTGTTTGTCTTTAGCAATACCAATACCTTCATCTTCAATAGAAATATCTAAAGTACGTTTATGTTTATTATAGTTTACTTCAAAAGATATTTTTTTATGAATAGGTGTAAATTTATAAGCATTTCCGATGAGATTGACCAAAATACGTTTGAGTTTTAATACATCAATTTTAATCTCTTTGGGTAAAGATGGGTCTAAATAAATGATATATTCTATCTTTTTATCAGACATATTTGCTGAGAAAAGATTGGCAATATTTGCAAAGAACTTGACAGTACTTGTAATCGTATTTGTGTCATTATCTTCTCTATACTCTTGTTTATTTGTATCTAAAATAGCATCGGTTAAGGTATTGATAAATAAGGCACTCTCTTTGGCATTGGAGACAAAGTCTTTGATACGTGTATCTGTACTGTACTCTTCGATGAGTTCCAAAAACCCATATAAAGCATTGGCAGGTGTACGAATGTCATGGACGATATTTGATAAAAAGAGCATGGTGTCTTTTGGTATTACTGGCATATTTTTAAGATGCGTTGCTTTTTCAATATCAGTGTTGATCTGTTCGGTATCAATAATCCTATCCATATCTTTCTTATTAGTGTGTGCCATCATAATGATTTTAACTAAAAATTCTTGTAAGGAGTGCAGCATGTCCATTTCAAATTTATGATAAGGTTTAGAATTAGGAAGTATACGATTGGTGCGTATAATGGCGATAAGTTCATCTTTTTCTACAATTGGTATCAAAATTTGGGCTTTTACTTTAAGGCTATATGGATTATCTACATCACTATTATAGTGTTTTTCACTAATAACATGGTTATAATAATTTTGTTGTTTCAATAAAAATGCATTGCCTAATAAACTTTTTTCTTCATTGCTATGAAAAAAAGTTTCTTCCTCATTGGTGAAGCTACATAACTGATGTTTTTCTTTATTGTAGACAAAGAGTGTAGCTGTATTAGAATCACTAAAGTCTATTAAAAGTTGTTCAATGATAAGAAAAATCTCTTTTTTATCATCTATTTTAGATATTTGGTGCATGACTTTAGTAAGTGTCTCTATCAATTGAGATGAATTTAACATTATATCTTTCCTCTTATATTTAATTTAAATACATATTTCTTGTTTTAATTTTTCTTGGTTAAGCTTTTTAATTAATTTTGTAGAGAGTGTAGCATACTGCTCTTCATCAAGACTTAATTCTTTTTGAATCGTTTCTGTAGGTACATTTTTAGCCCAGCCACTCAGTAGTTTTAACTCTTTTTTTGTGAGTTTTCTTTTCAATACTTGAAGTAATTCATCTTCTTCTTTGAGAGGATTTACGAGCTTTTTAATGTGTTTTTCTATTTCTTTATTAAGTGTTAACAATATTTTTCCTAATTATTTAGATAATTGCATGATAAGGAAGTAGCCTATCCCTGCAAAGAGAATAGTTCCAAAAAGGTTGAGTGCCATATTGGCAAAAGCATAGAGGTACTGTCCTGATTCAAGTAAAAAAAAGCTCTCTATCGCAAAGGTAGAGTAGGTGGTTAATGCTCCTAGTATCCCTGTTACCATAAATGTTCTTAGGTGGGGTGAGAGCGTTGTGTTTAGATGAAAATACGCAAATAAAACACCAATAAGTAAAGAGCCTAATAAATTTACACCTAAAGTACCCAACGGTAAGCCATGCACAAAATGTTTATTGACAAATCCATTGATAATTAATCTTAGTGTCGCCCCAATAGCACCACCACTAGCGACTGCGATGATGGTCATGTAATTCAGCATCTATTACCTCTTGCATATCTTTTTGGAGGGTATCAAACCACGCTTCATTGCTTGAATCTACTTCAATACTAGGTAAAAATATATAATGTACTGTACCTGAATGTGCTGTATAATCATGCTCATTGAGTATCTTTTTACTTCCTGTAATCACGATAGGTTGGACACGTAATGCCAACTTTTTAGCGATAATATTTGTGCCTTGTTTGAAGCTTAAAAGGGCTTGTTTATCTGTCCTTGTCCCCTCTGGAAAAATTGCAACAGGACGCTGTAGCTCTTCTTTAGAGATTTGTACATCTTTGATAAGTTTACGTAGTCCTGCTTTATTGCTTCTATCTAATGAAATCATCTCTCCATAGCGTAAAAGGTTACCAAACCAAAATGCATCAAAAAGCTCTTTTTTTGCAATCCAACGAATATGATTATTTTGTAAAGCTTCTAATCCTATAATATCAATGATACCTTGATGGTTCATCACATATAAGTCTGCTGTTTTATCCATTTCACCTATTTGTTTTAGTTTTCCACCTATCATAAAAAGTGTCATACGATTGATATGATGGACAATGGTGCTTTTGTATTTGCCAAAAAGCATTAAGGCAGGTATCATAAAGACAGCTGTATTAAAGGAGATGATAAAAGCACCCCAATAAAATCTAATTTTTACAAATATTTTCATTTTTTATCCATCCTATCAATCCATCTTTATATTCTATCTTGCTATACACCCCACGTGTCCCTAGCAAAGAGGTATGCATCTCTTTGTCTATTTTAGTACCCACTGTACTAGTTTGCGTAGGGAGGATATAAAGAGGTGTTCCTTGTGAGACACAGACTTTTTTATGAGGGATAAAAAGGCTTAGGAATGTAATAACTGAAATGGTAGCCAATACTAGATAAAACAAATCTCGTTTAAATAAAAACATTATAGCAAAAAATAAAGATAACATAATCATAGCATATTTTTTTAGTTTTTCAAAACTATCTTCTTTTGGATTGAGTTCAGAATGTGTAGCGATACTAGCATCTTTAAGCGTGGTAGAAATATTGATAAAAACATACTGCTTTTTAATCGTATTAAAATACGTAAATCTAAGTTTTTTGGTCTTAGCAGGTACGACGATATAAAATTCAGCAGAAACTTTGGCAAACTTTCGTGATAGCGTATCTACCCCAGATTCTATAGCCCCATAGATTTTCATATTTTCAAGATTGGCTTCAAAGGCTTCAATATTAAGTATCACCATGTTGTTTTTTTCATCATAGTTAGAGACTTGAGAATTTTTCACTTTCATATCAGCAGCAAGTACAGCACAAAAATCTTTTCGTTTCTTTAATGTATTAATCAAAATGTTTTGTGAGGGAAGTATGGTATTTAAGTTTTTTGATGAGATATTTAATGCAGGTAGTTTAATATTTTTGTTTTCTGCTTTAAAATAAAAAGTAAAAAAACTATCATTCCCATTACGAATCACAAGAGGTTTTTTATCCATAGGTTTGATATGACTTGTCTTATCAAAACTAAAACTAGGATGACTACGACTACTCACCCCTATCCCAATGATAGTGACAGGGAAAAGTTGATTTTCATAGATTTTTTTGGGAATATATGAGTATTTATATTCTATCTGTGTTGCGTTGAGTATGCTAGTAAATAACCATAAAAATACTAATAATAACGAAACAACAGGTAGGTTTTTCATTATACTTCAAAACCTTGAAGCATACGAATACCATCTTCTGAACCTAAGATAGCTTCTAAAGCACGTTCAGGATGAGGCATAAGACCAAAAACATTTTTAGAGGCATTACAAACCCCTGCGATAGAGGTTACCGAACCATTGACTACCATAGGTTTACCTTTAGCATCACAGTATCGAAGTAAAATTTGATTATTTTCTTCTAGTGCTTTAAATCCTGATTCATCTATATAGTAGTTACCATCAGCATGGGCGATAGGGATATTGAGTATCTCACCTTGGGTACATTTATTTAAAAATGCATTGTCATTGTTGACTACACAAAGGGTTTGATGTTTAGAGATGAAATGTAAATTATTGTTACGTTTTAATGCACCAGGGAGAAGACCTGCTTCTGTAAGGATTTGAAATCCATTACAAATACCTAGTACCTTTCCTCCCTCATTGGCAAAGCGTATCACTGCTTTCATAACAGGAGAAAACCGTGCAATAGAGCCTGAACGTAAGTAGTCACCATAAGAAAATCCACCTGGTACTACGACTAAGTCAATCTCTTTAGGAAGTGTGACTTCTTCATGCCATACAATCTCTGTGCTATGTCCTAGCTTTTCAAATGCATACTGGGTATCAAACTCACAGTTTGTACCAGGAAACCTTAATACTGCGACTTTCATATTAGGCTATCTCTATCGTATAGTCTTCGATGACAGTATTGGCAAGAAGTGTCTCACACATCTCTTTGGCTTGGGCTTTAGCTTCATTTTTATCTTCTATGTCAAGATTGATAATAATTTGTTTACCGATACGTACATCAGATACCCCATCAAAACCCAAAGAATCAAGTGCATGGTGTGCCGCTTTACCTTGTGGGTCAAGTACACCTTCTTTTAAAAATACATTTATTATCGCTGTCATTGTTATTCCTTATTTGTTTCTATTTCTAATTCTATCTAGTACTTGCTTATACGCTTCAGTAAGCCCACCTAAGCCTTGTCTAAATCTATCTTTGTCTAGCTTTTCATCTGTTTTGGCATCCCAAAGTCTAAAGTTATCAGGACTGAGTTCATCAATAAGAATAATGTTACCATTTTTATCTCTACCAAACTCTAATTTGAAGTCAACCACTTTAATATCAAGTTGGGCATAAAATTCTGTAAGCAAGGTATTGATACGTCTTGCCATAAATCTCATATAATCTAGCTCATCTGTATTGTTTACTAAGTTCAATATTAGACAATGTTGGTCATTGAGTTTAGGGTCACCTAACTCATCATTTTTATAATCAAATTCAACCAAAGTAAAAGGCAATACGGTTTTATCTGCAATACCTAAATTTTTACTCAAACTTCCTGTAGCGATGTTTCTTACAATCACTTCAATATAGATAACTTCTGCTGTTTTATGTAACATATTGTTATCATCAAGGGTTTTTACATAGTGTGTAGGGATACCTTTTTCTTCCAAATAGCGAAAAAGTTCTGTAGAAATTTGGTTGTTTAATGCACCTTTGCCTTCTTCTGATGATTTTTTCTCACCATTAAATGCTGTTAGTGAATCCTTAAATTCAGATATCAATAGATTTTTATCAGATGTTTTCCAAATTTTCTTTGCTTTTCCCTCATAAAGAAGTTCTGTTTTTTCCATTATCTTTTTCCTTTGTTTGTGATGATAAGTGCTTTGAGTATATCTACAGCAGACTTAAGTTGTGCATCTTTATAGAGTTGGTCTTGGGTAATAATCGTTTCATCTATTTGGCTTTCATTCGTATCACTGATAGTCACATTGAGATCTACAGCTATGGTGATATTGTTCTCCATTTTTTCCAATTCACTCTCTAAATGTTTTTTGAGGTCTTTTTCTTTGAGCATGAGAGGGTCTTCTTTTAATTCAATAGAACCCAAATGTACAGTAATATCTGGTGTCACACCCAATGCCTGAATCGTACGACCACTAGGGAGATAATACCGTGCTACTGTAAGCTTCAACGCTTCATCTTCGCCAATAGGCATCACGACTTGTACCGAGCCTTTCCCAAAAGTTTTTTCACCTATAATGATGGAACGATTAAAATCTTGTAAAGCACCAGAGACAATCTCAGAAGCTGAAGCAGAGCCACCATTGACCAATACCACCATGGGTGTTTGTATATCACTATTTTCAGCGTGTGCTTCATAGCTCATATTTTCAGTATCAACTTTACCTTTTTGACTGACGATTACCCCTTTATCTATAAAAATATCTACAAGTCCTACGGCTTGGTCTAGTAGTCCCCCAGGGTTATTACGTAAATCCAATACAATACCTTGTGTATTGTTATGCTCTAAAATAGCTGTCTTTACACCTTTTACCACTTTTTGGTCAAAAGAAGTGACATGTAAATACAATACGGTATCTTCTATCGTCTTAGCATAGACCGATTGAATCTTGATAATATCTCTTGTAATTTTTATTTTGAGGGGTTTTGGCTCTTTTTTTCGGATAATAGTTAAAACCAAACTTGTCTTGGGTTTGCCTCTCATCATCTTCACAGACTCATCAATAGTCATGCCTAATGTAATGACTTCATTAATCTTTAAGATAATATCCCCAGATTTGACACCAGCCCTAAAAGCAGGTGTTCCATCAATAGGGGCGATAACTGTTAAAGCACCTTCTTTCATACCTATAGAGATACCAAGTCCACCAAATTCACCTTTGGTCTGTACCGAAAGGTCTTTAAATGACTTGGTATCCATAAAACTAGAATGGGCATCAAGGTTTGCCATAAGCCCTTTGAGTGCTTTATCTACAAGGTCAGTGGTATTGACTTCATCAACATATTGACTCTCTATCACAGAGAGAATTTGTGTAAACTTAATATACGCTTCTAGCTTCTCTTTTGCTGTTGATGCTTGATATACTTTAGTGCTTGTATCAGCACCTTGTGTATTATTATTGTTTACTTGTGCAAAAGAGCCAAATAAATACGCAGTGGTTACAGTCGATAAAAGTCCTGCAAGGATAATTTTTTTACTTTTTTTAATCATAATATATCACACTCTCCCAAATTAGTTTATAATCTTATTAAAAAACATCTAAAGAGTTGCTTTTTACTACCCACATTCTCTAAAAACATTCTCTTTTAGACAAGTTTAAATAAGAAGCTTTACATGACTATATCTTTTCGTTATAATAAGCCTTAAATGATTTGAGGATGTAGAATGACTTTTAATGCAATAAAACAGGCTATTCATGGTTTGTATCTTACGAACAGTTTTGGGCTTCGTTTAAAGAGGACAAGCGATGCTACACAAAAGAAAAAGTTGCGTTTGGGGTATTCTGTGGCACAGCTGAATGCACTCAATATTAGCGTGAAACTAGAAAATGAAGAAAAATTGCCTATGGATGGGCAGTATCTTATTGTGATTAATCACAAAAGTATTATTGACCCTCCTCTTGTAGAAGTGGCATTGACTAAGACCAATCTTTTTGGTTCTTGGATTTCTAAAAAGGAGCTTTATAACTCTTTTTTCTTTGGGCTTTTTGTACGTAATGGTGGCTCTATTTTACTCGATAGAGAAAAAAGTCAAATGTCTAGCTTTTTTGCTGATACCAAAAAAGCAGTTAAAAGAGGAGAATCTATTTTTATCTTCCCTGAGGGGACGAGAAACAAGACAGGCAAGATGTTGACACCTTTTAAAGAGGGTGCACGTATTATTGCTTTGAAAAATCGTATTCCTATTTTGCCTTTGTATATCAAAACCCATGCAAATGAGGTACTCTCCAATGCCTTAAATGATAAAAACTTAAAGCAAGAAGTGACACTCGTAGTAGGCGATTTAATAGCATATAAAGACAAACGAAATCTCGAAGAAGTGTATCGAGAAATGTTTGGACTAGAAGAAAATTAAAATATATTTATCTATTTTATCCCTACTAAATAAAAATCTCATCTAAAATAGTATTGATGTATTCGTTGGCTTTGAACGGGATGAGGTCTTCGGGTTGTTCGCCTGTACCGATGTAAAAAATGGGCATTTTTAACTCATCTGCGATACTCAATACCGAACCACCTTTGGCTGTGCCGTCTAGCTTTGTGATAATGATGCCGTCTATGCCTATCATCTCATTAAATGCTTTGGCTTGATTGATAGAAGAGCTTCCTTGTGTACCATCTAGGATGAGCATCTTTCTATGGGGTGAGCCTTCTTTGGCTTTGTTGGCTATGCGTATCATCTTTTTGAGTTCTTCACTGAGGTTGACTTGGGTATGTAGTCTTCCTGCTGTGTCTATGATGACATGGTCATAGTTTTTGGCAATGGCAGACTCTATCGTATCATACACCACAGCAGAGGGGTCATGCCCTTGTTGGGTAGCAATGATAGGAATCTCTAATTTATTTGCCCAGCGTGTAAGCTGTTCAATCGCTGCTGCCCTAAAGGTATCCCCAGCACCTAAAATAACTTTTTTGCCTTGACGCTGATAGAGATAGGCTAGTTTAGAAATAGTGGTTGTTTTTCCTGCCCCATTGACACCGATAATCATTTCTACAAAAGGTGTCTCTTTTGAGTGTTTGAAGTCAGCTTTGTATTGAAATACAGAGATGAGCGAGTTAAAGGCTTGTACTTTATTAATCGTCTCAGGGAGGGTCTCTAAGAGGCGTTCTATGAGGTCATAATTGACATCTGCTTCGAGTAAAATATCTTCAAATTCTTCTTTGGAGACTTTTTTGCGTTTTTTGGGTGCTACTTCTTTGATAGCGTCATTGGTTTTACCCAATACTTTTTTTAGTAGATTAAACATATATTTGTATACCTTCGTTTTAGTAAGCGTGAATTTTATTGAACGTATTTTAGCATGTTTATTTTAACGTCTCTAGTGCTTGGTCTATATCATACTGTATCATCTCTATAGGAACATTGCCCTCATAGTGTGTAAAGTAGTTCCCCTCTACATACATGACAGTAAGAGGGATAGAATAAACAGTAGGTAGATGCAGGGTCTTTGCTATGAGACTTGCGAAGTCATTGTTGTGTATGGTATTAAAAAGAGTGTATTTTATCTGATATTTGTCTATAAAATTTTGCAAATTAGTATCGTTAATATGGTCATGTATCAAAATAGAAGCGATAAATAAATTATCTTTATATCTATCATGTAAATCATTTAGATAAGGAATTTCATTTCGACAAGGCAGACACCATGAGGCAAAAAATGAAAGCAAAGTAATAGCTTTTGTATTTTCTCTGAATGTGACCTTTTTATTAGAAATAGTCACGGTATATGGCTCATTGTTCAGGTCTCTAAGATGAAATAAATCATTGAGGGGAGGCATATTTGAGTTAAATACTTCGGTGGTAATCTCTTTTTTTGTAGGGGGAGTATCAGATTTTTTATCTTCACATCCTGTCAAAAACAGAAAAAATATGAGCAGAAAAAAAGTATAAATTTTATGCACACAGCACCTTTGAGATATAATTAAGTCCAAAATTATAGCAAAAGAGCATTAAATTAGGTGAATAACTATGACAAAAGAAGAACAAAAAAGAGCATTTAGAAAAGAATCTATCGCTATATTACGAGCCAATATAGGTGTGGGTGCATACAAAAAAGACCATCTTGTACGAGAAGCACTCTATCAATATATCATCAAAAGTGATGCAAGACATATCATGCTTTATCTCCCTTTGGTCATGGAAGTGAACCTTTATCCACTCATTGCGAAACTACGTAGAGAAAATAAGAGTCTTTATGTCCCCTTTATGGAAGGTAAAAGTTTTAGATTGGTAAAATATAGACTACCATTGCAAAAAAAACGCTTTGGTATAAAAGAACCAAACTATTCAAGACAATATAAATTAAAAAGTATAGATATAGCGATTGTACCTATCGTTGGGTTAGATGTTACACGTAGACGTGTGGGGTTTGGCAAGGGTATGTATGACCGTTTTTTTGAAAAAAATAATAAAAATATAAAACAAGTCGTTTTTGTAGCGCGTGAATTGTGTTACTCAAAAGAGGTCATCACTGACCATTATGATGTAAAAGCAGATATGATATTCACGCCCTAAACGTGTAAGGATAATAAATGTTAGGGATAAGCATCGCTACTTCTGCTGTCGCAGGAGTAGCCATAGGCATAGGATTAAGTTACGTATGGTTAAGTAAAAGTATGAAAAAGAATTTCATACACTTAGAAAGAGAAGCAAGGGCAAAAGCCAATGCCATAGAGAAAGAATCGGCATTATTACTCAAAGCATCTGAAATACAGATAAAAGAGCATAGGATAGAACAAGAGGTGCAAATACAAGCACGTATAGCCAAAGTAGAAGAGCGTAATCGTGCATTAATTTTGCAAAGCAAAGAGATGACTACTAAAGAAAAATCTTTAAAACGCTTAGAATTAGAAGTACGTGAAGAAGAAAAAAATATACAAGAGCTTGAAGAGCAGAAAAAAGAAGAAATAGCCCTCGTAGTGGATGCAATGCAAAATATCGCTTCATTTACCAAAGAAGAAGCCAAAGCCTATATCTTAGATAAGGTAGAAGCACAAAGCCGTGCTGATGTAGCGAGTATAGTACGTAAATATGAACAAGAAGCCAAAATAGAAGGGCAACGTAAAGCCAATTATATCTTAGCCCAAGCAACCACACGTTTTGCAGGAGAGTTTGCAGGAGAGCGTTTGATTAATTTTATCAATCTTCCTAGTGATGAACATAAAGGACGTATTATTGGTAAAGAGGGCAGAAATATCAAAAGTTTAGAGATGTTACTTGGTGTGGATATTGTCATAGATGAAACCCCTGGTGTGATACTTGTAAGCTCGTTCAATCTCTATAGAAGGGCTATTGCTACACGGGTGATAGAAGTGCTGATAGAAGATGGTCGTATTCATCCTGGGCGTATCGAAGAGGTACATGAAAAGGTATTAGAAGAGTTTGAAGACAAGACCTACACAGAGGGAGAAGACATCCTCATAGAATTGGGTCTTTTCCCTATGGCAGAGGAGTTGGTACAGCTCTTGGGTCGTATGAAATACCGTGCTAGTTATGGTCAAAATGCTTTGGCTCATACTTTGGAAGTAGCCAAACTCGCAGGGGTTATGGCCGCTGAAATGGGTGGAGATGAAAAACTAGCACTTCGTGCAGGAATTTTACATGATATTGGTAAGGCATTGACCCAAGATAGGGGAGGTTCTCATGTAGATATAGGGGTGGAACTCTGTCGTAAACATGGAGAACATCCTACCGTTATTAATGCCATTTATGCACATCATGGGCATGAAGAACCTGATTCTGTAGAGTCAGCTGCTGTGTGTAGTGCCGATAAACTCTCAGCCGCTCGTCCTGGGGCGAGAAGAGAAGTACAAGAGACTTTTACCAAACGTGTCAAAGAGTTAGAATCCATCGCCACATCAAGAAGCTATGTGACCAAAGCGTATGCTATCAATGCAGGTAGAGAAATACGTGTCATCGTCAATGCCAAAAAAATGTCCGACAATGAAGCCGTACTTCTAAGCAAAGAGATAGCCAAAGAGATACAATCCAAAGTCCAATACCCTGGAGATATAAAGGTCAATGTCATTCGTGAAATGAGAGCCACTTCTTATGCGAAATAAACCTTAATCACGATATAATCTACTTATAGAAATTATAAGGATAGAAATGACTAGATGTGAAGAGATTATTGCGAATGTCAAGATGGAAGAATGTTATGCAGGTTTGAGCCTTACGTTTGATGGTAGTGAAGATTTGAGAGTTGAGATTGGTAATGCGATAGACAATGTATCAAAAGTACAAAAGATGACCCCTCTTATCTTTGATAACTCACAAGATACAAAAGGTGCAAAACCAGCATTTTATATTGAGTTTTCAGATGAGGTTCAAAGAGATAGTGGGGCTTTTTTTGAAAAAGTTTTAAAAGAACTTCACATAGATAAATGTGTGAATGATGTGATTAGAGATTAAAAGATAAAAATATAAATTAAAAAATATAAATTAAAAAAGGACAAAAATGTATAAAAAGTTATTAGCATGTATGCTATTTGTAGGATTGAGTGTAGGGATACAAGCTGAAGATAAGTCGCCTATCGTGGTATTAGAGACCAATGTTGGTAAGATAGAGCTAAAGCTTTACCCAAAAGTAGCACCACTTGCTGTGGAAAACTTCATGACACATGTCAAAAATGGTTACTATAATGGACTCATTTTTCATAGAGTGATTAAAGGGTTTATGATACAAGGTGGAGACCCAACAGGTACAGGTACGGGTGGTGAGTCTATTTGGAAAAAAGATTTTAAAGATGAATTTGCACCTAATGTTGTCTTTGATAAGCCTTATCTACTAGCTATGGCAAACCGTGGACCCGTGACCAATGGGAGTCAATTTTTTATTACTTTAGCACCTACGGGATGGCTCAATGGTAAGCATACTATCTTTGGTGAAGTGATTAAAGGTAAAGAAGTAGCTCAAAAGATAGAAAATGTTTCTGTCTCTATGGGAAGTAATAAACCACTTTTTGAGCAAAAGATAAAAAAAGCGTATATCAAAAAATAGATGGATTTAGAATATTTACGTGAAGAACGTCAAAAATGGCTTCAATGGAAAAACATTTTACCCTTACAAGAAGCAATTAAGAACTTACCTCAGTATGAAGATATTGAGGTCAAATTAGGAGACAGTGTAGAGATAATCTTAGCTTCTCTTTCTGCTACACAAGCCAAACAGATACTTGATACGGCAGTACTCATGAAGCCGTGGAGAAAAGGACCTTTTCATATAGGAAGCCTCTTTATCGACTCCGAATGGCAAAGCCAAATCAAGTATAATTTACTCGAACCTCATTTTAACCTCAAAGATAAAGTAGTCGGCGATATTGGATGTAATAATGGCTATTATCTCTTTCGTATGCTCACCCATGCACCCAAAAAACTAATAGGGTTTGACCCCTCAGCACTCTATTATTCTCAATTTGAGTTTATCAATCACTTTGTACAGTCTGATATTACATATGAGTTACTAGGTGTGGAGCATGTAGAGTTTTATGAATATAAGTTTGATACCCTATTTTGTTTAGGCGTACTCTACCACCGTTCTGACCCTGTGGCAATGTTAAAGTCACTTTTTAAGGGCTTACAAAAGGGTGGAGAGCTTATTTTAGATACTTTTATGATAGAAGGAGAGGGTGAGATGTGTCTTACCCCTAAAGGGCGTTATTCTAAGATACCCAATATCTATTTTGTACCTACCATCAATGCCTTGTCTAACTGGTGTCATAGAGCAGGGTTTGAAAGTGTAGAAGTACTAGAGACTAGCATTACCGATGCCAATGAACAACGCAAAACCCAGTGGATAGATGGACAAAGCTTAGAAGACTTTTTAGACCCAAATGATACGTCTAAAACAGTCGAAGGCTACCCTGCACCTAAAAGAGTTTATATAAAAGCGATAAAATCACTGTAATATCCTCAATTTAGCACTACTTTTATTTTTAAATAAGGTAGATTTAGTTATAAATACGTTAACAAATGCCAAAAGTAGAAAAACTTTAAGCTTAGGCATCAACTATTGATAGGAATAAAATGAGAATATTAACAGTAGGGTTCAGTGACGAATATGTAAAAGAGCTTGAAAAAGAGTTAGGTAAATATTTTATTTGTATTGTAGATAATGCAAAAGATATGTATGATGCGACAAATTTTACAGACTTTAGGCACTATGAATTGGTCATTATCGTAGATGAGGGGATTAAGTTTTCTTTAGAAAGATATGTCAATGAAGTCAAAAAGAAAAAAAGCGAAACCAAAATTATCATCTTGACCGAAAATATCAAAGCACAGTCCGAATTTTTTGATTTGGGTGTAGATGATGTTATCTATCACCATTGTGACCACCCAGACCTTATCGCTGCACGTGTATTAGCCAATATGAGACATCTTTTTGGTACGCACGTTCATATCGAAAAGCTAGTCATAGACATCGCCAATAAAAAGATAGAATATGATGAAAAAATCGTCTCACTCAACGGCAAAACATTTGACATCTTAGCCTATCTAGCACTACGTAAACAACGTGTATTTTCTAAAGATGAAATCATAAACGCATTATGGGAAGAACCTGAATACGTCAGCGACAACACCGTAGAAGTAGCCATCAACCAAATCCGTAAACGCCTCAAAAGCATTTTGGGCTTTCAAGTGATACATACTGTAAGAAGACGTGGCTATAAGTTTTCTTATTAGATAAGTACCTATCGGAAACGATGGCTTTAGCCTCGCCAAGGCTAAAATTACAGTTCTAAATTTACTAATTTCGGTAATAGGGGTAGTGTTCTTTCACAGTTTTAGGACGGATAGGAACGAGGAAAAATCACAACCCCACTATTACCTCTCTAGTTAATCCCGTAGAAATTTGAATCGTTTCTATATTTACTTTTGCTTTTAAGAGGTTTTTTGCTATTTCAATTTTACCTCGTTCTAAACCTTTCATAACGCCCTTTGCTTCAGCCGTATCCAAAGTATTTTTCCAATCTCTATAATGCTTCAAACTCAGCTCATATTCTTTTCTTTTTTCAGGTTTCATATTCGCAAGTTTAGAAAGAGAAAAAGCATCTTTGATAATATCTCCTCTAAAGCTTTCAGGGATTTCATCTAGTTCGCTAAGTTCATTAAAAAACCATAGCCATTTTTCTAAATGATTGGAGAGTTCTTTTTCTGTTTTCTTGAATTTTGGAAGTTCTATATAGATGAAAGAGAGTTTATCATACATGACTTTATTGGTGTCTCTATCAGTAATTTGTCCGTAATGTAGGTAGTTTTCATCATCAAAATCACTGACTGCGAAGTTTAAAATCCTCACAAAATAAATAGGTCTTAGTTGAAAATTCCAATTACCTCTTGTGGCTTGTTCTTGAATGGGGAAACTTGTGTAATATAAGGCTCTATCTTGAAAATAGGTTTGTCCTGCTCTTTGGAGTTCTACGATAAAAATATTGTCTTTTTCATCGGTGCAAGTGATGTCAAAAATGGCTTTTCTGTCTTCTTTGAGCATTCCTGAATATTCGTTTTTGTTAAATTGTAGCGAAACGATTTTGTCTTGTATGGGCAGTAAGTCATTCAGAAAGCTCATAAGTAAAGGCTTTGATTCTTCGCTTCCAAATATGCGTTTAAATCCAAAATCTGTAAATGGGTCTATGTAAGTTGGCATGATTTTTCCTTTGGGTTATTTTAGCATAGTTTTGGATTGATATAGTATTTTTGATGCCCAAGAATACTAGAAGGTAAAAAACCTCACATAATCCAAGACTCATAGTAAACACTATTATAATTCGTAACCATTCAGCATCACTCCAAAAAACCTCTAATTAGAGTATATTTATGTACTTTTTAGCTTAAACAATAAGCTTTTTCTATATTAATAGCATACCTTTCTACACAACTCAAAGTTCCATACCCATCATATCCCCGATTTGTTCTTTAAAGGTAAAAAGTGATTCAACATCGTAAATACTTAAAACATTCATCATCTTCATAAAAACCCAAAGACC
>Ga0256838_1000147_pt1 | contig 49037 bp, 47 predicted proteins | sample 4571419metaG_FD_185978 | JGI IMG/M metagenome (GOLD analysis project Ga0256838, IMG submission 185978) | Hydrothermal vent microbial communities from Guaymas Basin, Mexico - 4571-419 | ecosystem: Environmental > Aquatic > Marine > Hydrothermal vents | place: Mexico: Guaymas Basin | collected... | reverse complement strand
TCTCTCCCGGGTTGGGTCGCTGCACTTACACTTGGCTCCCCGTCCTCAGGCCAGGTTCAGCCTGCTGGCGTTGATCTCCGTGTCGGCGAGATTCACCAGTTTTTAGACAGCGGCTTTGTCGGCGTTAGAGAAAGGAAGCTTGCAGAGTCCGAGCCTTTAGAGCCGCGGGGAGGGCGCTGGCTGCTCGAGCCGGGAGTCTATAAGGTCGTGTTCGGGGATGTCGTTCACGTACCATCTACTGCTGTTGGACTGTGCTTTCCGCGCAGCAGCCTGCTACGTTCGGGGGTCTACCTTGGCTGCGCTGTCTGGGATCCGGGCTACTATGGCCGTGGCGAGGCATTGCTTCACGTACTGAACCCTCATGGATTCGTCTTGGAGGTTGGCGCTAGGGTTGCGCAGTTGGTCTACATCCACCTTGTGTCTGGGTGGAGCATCTATAGGGGCCAATACCTTGGCGAAAGAGTGAGTGCGTCAAGGTCTGGGAAGAGTTAACATCTAATGTTGAGCTGACATCTTTTCGAGTATCTTCGTGTAGAGTTTCTTCTCGTGCCTCTTGCGGCTGCGCCGGAGCAGCTTCTTTACGACCAGCTCGGGTGTCGACCTGGCTAGGTAGTTGTACCTTGGCGTGCGATCAACTATGAGATTGTAGTTCTCGTCAAGACCGCGCGCCTCTATCCCATCTATCCTTATTGCTGCCCGCGTGGAGGCGTCTACTAGTTTAACTATTTCCTCCGCCATGTGGGTCACAATTACTGCCACCGCGTTTGTGTCTGCAAGCTGCTCTATGAAGGACGCTATTATTCTGGCCGCGGCGTCTGCCTCAGTAACAGCCTCGAGCTCATCAACGAGCACTAGTGTCCTCTTCTTCTCGGCCTCCTCAACTATCTCGGCCAGCCTCTTTAATAGTGTCTCGAGGGCGCCGGCAGACAGCATGCCGGTAGGCTTGCTTATGTAGTATACTTTGTCGAAGAAGCCGAGATGGGTTATCCGTGCTGGCGCGGGGAGGCCTGACTGGGCAAGCAGGACAGTCTCGGCGATAAGCTTGAGGAGGGTCGTCTTGCCACCACTATTGGCCCCTGTGAGTAGTATTATTCTCTCACAGCTTGTGCCCTCCGGCCGGTAGCCGGTGCAGCCCACAGCGTAGCTCACAGGGTCGACCCGGTCTGCGCCGTACCGCTTTACGAGCCCGACCTCACGCCCCTCTTCTATGCCTACGCCAAGCCACTCTCCGGAGAAACGAACTTCCCTCGCGTTGAACTCGGCGGCGAATCGCCCAGTAGCTTGTAGATAGTCTAGCTCAAGCAGTACACGGTAGCCTGCCTCTATCGCCCAGAGGCTATCTTCGATAGCAGCCGCAAGCGCTTGCTGGGCACGCAGCTTTTCCAACGCCTTTTTTCTCTCAACGAGCTGGCGTAGCTCCCCCAGACGTTCCTGTCGAAGCCTTATTGGGAGGAACGGGCTGGCCTCAAACATCCCGGCCGCTATACGTGCCTCTTCCTCGTTGAGCCCTAGTTCTCTCGCAAGCTTATCTTCCGCCTCTAGGAGGACCTCCTCTATGGCCTCTTGTATCTCGTCTGGTATGTGCAGATTCCCCGTCTCTATCGAGTCTAGTATCCTCAGTAGCTCTACCGCGTTGAGCCTGAGCTCTAGCTTTTCGAGGCGCCTCCGTGCTTCCTCGTTGGCCCATACCTCGACATCTGTGGCTGTTTTTTCAAGCCTGGCGAGTATGCTGCTGAGACGTCTATAGCTTTCTCCATACTCCTCAGCTTCATGGATGCGTAGGATGTCGGCGAGCCTCGTCATAGCGTCTCTGAGCATAGCAGGATCATGACCGAGGCTCTTGGCGACGCTCTCAAGGAGTGGGCGGTGAGATCTGTCTACGTCTATGTAGGCTTCTATTATCGTCTTGTTGCATCGTACCTGCTCTAGTATCGCCTCGGGCGCTATCTGACTGATAGAGGGCTTTTTCGCAGTAGGTAGCTCTAGCGGCAGCTCACCGACGTTACGAACATATACTACTATGTCGTCATAGTGGCTCTGAGACGCTATCTCCAATATCTCGTCGATAGACCCAGCCTTCACTATTCTGAGGCTGCCCAGTGTTTCCGAGAGAGCAGCTATGTCCCGGCAGTTGTCTTCTGTTACTATGACTGTGCGTCTGGCGTTGACGCAGTTCCGTGGCCAGTCGAGGTTCCTTAGTTTGTCCGCCAGCGACTCAAGAACTGCCTGTTCCACGCTGCTAGCTAGGCTGAGGCGCTCTTGCAGCCTTTTGGCTGCGTCCGCTGCGGCGTGAGAAGGAGCAGGGCTATGCGCCAGTATATAGATTCTTCCTGGCCTGCTTGCAGCATATGTAGCCACATGGCTAAGCACCGTGTTGAGGAGATTAGCTGCATCCTCGGTTCCCAAGAGTTCATCCGGGTTGTAGCCTTTGGCTGCAGCGCGTGCAGCGCGTATAAGGCGTAGAGCCTTTCTCTCCGAGCCTAAGGCCGCCGCGATATCCGGTAGGCGTGCCTCTAGCAGGGCCTGGACTGCCGCATCTTCTCCGCCTAGCAGCTCTGAGAGCTGCCTGGCCGTCTTTGCTCCAACGCCGGGTATGCTGTGTAGCGTCACACGTGGCTTCAAGGCTGACGCTCCTAGTAAGGGGCTGCGTGTCAGCGTCAGCCACGGACCTAATATAACCTATAAATCGTGGCGCTGCGGGGCGTGTAGCGCCAACGGGGTTGGGCTAGCGGATAGGGCCCTCTGGAGGTGCCGCGACTTGGCAGAGTTCGAGCCCCTGGAGATGGCGGCGAAGAGCCTAGAAGCAATGGCTGTACGCATGAGGGAGTCTGTAAGGCCCGCTGAGACGCTCACTGAGAACAAGGCCAACAACATAGTCTACACTATATCTGAGCTTCTTGACGAGTTTGCGATAGCTCTTCGTAGGATGAGATGCATAGCTGAGACTGCTGGCGCGGAGGGTGGTAGGGTTAAGACCATCTGCACTACTTGGCGCATATTGCCGACTGACAACGGCCTCATGCTTGTAAGGGTGAAGCCCGAGACCGTCGTCACGCTACGTGACGGGAGATTCTTCTTCCACCGCGACGTGGTGCGCATGGAGGTCGAGGGGACACGCGTAAAGCTCTGCAAATGGAACTATTGCAAGGAGTTTAACACCGCTAACAGGGAGGAGATTATCGAAGAGCTACCTCAGATACTGTACCTGCTGCGCCACGCGGCCAACGCGCTGCGGAAGAGCGCCGAGGCTGTCCTTGTCTGCGCGCGGGAGAAGGCGCCCTCCTGTGTCCGTCTCTAGGGCTTAACAGCGCCTATGGGCGCCGACCGGGGTTTTCTTTAGCCCAATGGTTCTGTCAGGCCCCACCGGGGAACAAAAAGACATGGAGGGGCCCGTGGAGGCCTGGCTAGTAAAGGCAAGTGACTTCATCGGCTTCGTCAAGGGCTGTAACCATCCGCTCCCAGAGTATATCGTCGTACCGCGCATTGTTAAAGGCTCTAAGACGTGGAGTGCAGTGCATCCACGTCTCGCCAAGGAGACACCATGTTTCGACTTCCCTGTCTCGGTGGCCGGTCCCTCTGCCCGTTTCCTTTCACCCGTTGACGCGGCCCAACGGCTCCGCAGGAACTGCGCTTCCGGAGTCTGCAGGGCCGCGTTGGAGCTCTTAGATGCCCTGGCCTCGGCCGTGGGCTGGGACAGCGTCGGCGTTACCGGCAGCCTCGCCTACTCACCAGAGCAAGCCGATGACATAGACATAGTAGTCTATGGTTATGGCAAGGTGCTTGAGGCTTACCGTGTCCTCGCAGAGCTTCGGGGCAGTGGCCTAACACGCCCATACCTGGGTCGGGGCCATGCATGGAGCCGCGAGGACCGCTTGCTCCACGCTAAGCTTGCCAGGAAGAGGCTGCTTTTTGGTGTGTTCCAAGGATACGAGTATAACGTCAGGTTGGTGACATGCACCTCGCCAGCTCCATGCACGAGAGTTAGAAGCCTCGGCCACATAGAAGTGAGAGGCCGGCTCTGCAGCGCTCTAGGCTTTACGACACCCGCGCACTATATGCTCTGCACGACAGGCGGCCACCGTGTCCACATTGTGACCTATAGGTTGAGGTACAGCGAGTTGCCGCTAGGCGTCATGCTGGAGGTGCGGGGTCTTAGGCAGGAGCTCTGTGGCCGGGAGCTCGTAACCCCCGACCATGGGGGCTATATCCGCATAGTAGGCTACGGAGCAGGAAGGAGCCACTAATGTAGCTGTGGCGTACGCTCCTCCTATATGTGAGGTGGCGGGAGTTGGCTAGGCCCCGTATCTACGTGACACGCCGCCTACCCGGCCCATGCTTTGAGAGGCTGCTCAGAGAGTTTGACGCGATCGTGTGGCCCGAGTGGAGGCACCCGCCCTACGAGGTCCTCATCAAGGAGGCGAAGAAGGGCTATGATGGGTTTGTCACGCTGCTTACCGACCGCATAGACTGTGGCTTTATCTCTACCGCTGCAGCGAACGGCACGAGGATAATCTCACAGTACGCGGTCGGCTATGACAATATCAACGTTGATTGTGCGACGCGCCACGGCGTGTACGTAACCAATACGCCTAACGTGCTCACCGAGGCCACCGCAGAGCTCACATGGGCTCTCATACTTGCCGCCGCGAGACACGTGGTCCAGGCTGACCGCTATGTTAAGAGCGGGGAGTGGTTCCGTAGCGGCACCGGGTGGCACCCGGAGCTCTTCCTTGGCCTCGAGCTGCGGGGTAAGACGCTCGGCATAATCGGCTTCGGCAGGATAGGGCGGGCCGTTGCAAGGATAGGTGCCAAGGGGTTCGGTATGAGGGTGCTCTACTATAGTAGACACCGCGCACCACGCGAGGTTGAGGAAGAGATTGGGGCAGAATACGCGTCCCTCGATGACCTTCTTCGAAGATCAGACGTGGTCAGCATACATGTGCCGCTCACGCCGGAGACGCGGGGGATGATAGGCGAGCGCGAGCTACGCATTATGAAGCCGACGGCTATTCTCGTCAACACAGCCCGGGGCGCGGTGGTAGACCCCGACGCGCTAGTCAGGGCTCTTAGGGAGGGCTGGATAGCTGCAGCGGGCCTAGACGTCTTTCACGAGGAGCCGTTACCTCCCGATCACCCGTTGACGAGGCTCGATAACGTCGTGCTGGCGCCGCATATTGGAAGCGCCACTTATGAGGCGCGGCAAGCTATGACGTGCGCTGTGCTTGACAACCTACTTGCCTTCAAGGAGGGTAAGGTACCGCCGAACCTTGTCAACCCGGAGGTTGCCGAGAGGGTGCCACCAGGCTTCACGCGGGGAGACTAAAGGCGTGAAGAATGGTAGCCGAAAAACTGGAAAGCGCCTTTTCCCTTAATCCTGGCTCTTCCCTACTCGTGTCTCTAGAGCTGGCCGCGAAGCTTCATTGCCTCTACAACGCGGCTCACTGCAAGCATATAGGCAGCGTCTCTCATGGGGTGTTTGCCTGGCTCTAGTTCGCGGTGCCAGTAGTCCCAGAGCGTCAGCGTGTTGCGGCTCATCTTCGTCTCAAGTATCTCCTTTGCCTGTTCCTCCGTTATGAGCCCTCCTATGCGGTTGTTCATCCACTCCACGTGGCTCATTATTACTCCGCCTGCGTTTGCGAGTATGTCGGGCACGACCACTGTGCCCTTCTCTGCCAGTATCTGGTCAGCCTCGGCGGTGGTTGGGCCATTTGCTGCCTCGACTATTAGCTTGGCCTTTATTCGTGGCGCGTTTTCCTTCGTTATGACGTCCTCTATTGCTGCAGGGACCAGTATGTCCACGTCAAGCTCTAGGAGTTCCTCATTCGTTATTCTCTTCTCGGCCTTCTCATAGTAGATGACTGACCCAGTCTTGTTCTTAACTTGTTTGACTTCGTCAGGGTTGAGCCCCTTACTACTATATATGCCGCCCCTACTGTCGCTCACGGCCACAATAACGGCGCCCATTTCGTGCAGGAACTTGGCCGCATAGTAGCCGGCGTTGCCGTAGCCCTGGACCGCGACGGTCCTACCCTCTATACTGCCCCATATCTTCTTGGCTGTTTCCCGTGCCGCAACTGCCACCCCAAAACCTGTCGCTATTATCCTCGTCTCGAGGCCTCCCAGTATCTTCGGCTTACCCGTTATTACGCCGAAGTGATGAACACCGCTTACCCTATAGTACTCATCCATCATCCAGGCCATTATCTGGGGGTTCGTGTAGACATCCGGCGCGGGTATGTCGTGGTCTGGGCCTATGTACTTGTACATGGCTCTTATGTACCCACGCGAGAGCTGTTCAAGCTCTCTAGGTGATAGCGTGTGCGGGTCGACCCGTACGCCGCCTTTGCCTCCTCCGTAGGGTAGACCTGCCAGCGCGTTTTTCCAGGTCATCATCATGCTGAGGGCTATTACCTCTTCCATAGTTACTGCCGGGTGGAAGCGTATACCACCCTTATAGGGGCCTAGGGCGCTGTTGTGCTGGCTGCGCCACCCGACAAACACGGCGATACTGCCGTCGTCGCGGCGCACGGGTATCTTAACCTGCATCACGCGCTCAGGAAGGCGAAGAGCCTCGTAAACCTCGTCGCTGAGGCCTAGGAGGTCAACAGCCCTGCGGAGAACTTTCTCCTCCTCAAGGAGTAGTATGCGTGAATCTTTAGTCGCCAATATGATGCACCCTGGTCCAATTTGGTTATTAAGCATACTGGAGAGATTTAACATAGACGGTTATGTTAATCTTTGTGGCAAACGTGGACCACATTAGTTTCACCACATTTGTTTCCAGGCATAGGCGGCGGCGAACAACTGGTGCATAGGGCATGAAGCGGCGAGGTGTCAGCGACCTAAGCCGGGGGCTTGTTGAGGGAACAGTTGTAGTTATGGATCTTGACCGCTTTGAGGAGACCGTCGAGGAGCGCGGCTGGAGCCGCTATAGGCCTAATCCTGCCACGGGGCTAATGACGCAACTTGTGGAGCTCTTTGTCTCAAAGTGGCATGGCTACGTGGTCTACGGCTTAGATGAAGAGAGAGGCACCGAGGAGGTCGTGATCGAGATACCCTACGTCGACCCCCAGGACCTTATAGACGATCTCGAGTATATAAGGAGGAGGTTGAGCGAACTTGGCGTGGGCATAACGATTGTAGCAGTTAAGGGCTATGTAGGGGCTGTGTCTAGGAGCGTTGATCGCCGTGCCGCATACCGTGCTACCCCTACGCGGAGGCTTGCCGCCAAGCTGCTACGCGAGACGAAAAGGGCGGGAGGGAACCGCGTCGTAATAGCATGAAGCTGGTCAGTGCCTTGTTATTCACCAGAATCACCAGGGTAGTGAAGCCGCCAGTCGCACAGCGAGAGCCGCTACGGAGGCTAGCGCCATGTCGTAGATGAATGCAGCCACTACTAGCTTGCCGCTGCGTGTCTCACTGTACATGGCAGACAGCGTCGCCACGCATGGTATATAGAGCGTGGCCGCAACCATCACCGCAAGGGCCTGGGCCGGTGTTAAGGGATAGGCTTCTAGGCCTCCGCCCCCGGGCGCAACTGCCGCCAACGCGTCAAGGAATACCTCCTTTGCCACGAACCCACTTATGAAGCCAAACCCGAGCCTCCAAGCTATGTCCTTTGTAACGCCAAATACTGCCGATATGTATGGCTCCATTGCTTTGCCGAGCATAGCCGCGTAGCTCTTCTCGGGGCTTGTGCCGCCGAGATAGCCCTCGGGTCCATAGTTGGCGAGTAGCCAGAGTATTATGCTGAACGTCACTATCACGGTTCCAGCCCTGATAAGGAAGTGCTTTAGCTTGTCCCATGTTAGCCACCAGACAACCCTCAAGCTTGGCTTCTTTAACGGCGGCAGCTCTAGTACGAATTCTTCCTCCTCCTCGCCACCCATTAGCCTCCTTGCTAGCTTCAACGTAAGTAGGAATAATGTGACAGCTATTACGTAGACTGTAAAAACCACTACCGAGCTGCTGAGGCTACCGGGGAAGAAGACATGAGCAAACGCTAGCAGCACAGTAAATCGAGCCATACATGGTATTAGCGGCACAGCAAACACCACTGCACGTCGCTCAACCTCGCTGTCCATTACACGCGCTGCTAGTACTCCAGGCACGTTGCAGCCCAGGCTGAGCATTGCCGGGAAGACTGCCTTGCCGCTGACGCCGAAGCGGCGGAACAGCTTGTCAACGCCTGCCGCTATCCTTGGCACAAGACCACTATCCTCAAGCACACCGATAAGAAACATTAACACAGCCACCAGAGGCATGAAGCTCATTACAAGACCTAAACCGTAGCTCGACGAGAGGACGCCCTCTCCAATCATCTTAGCTATGACCGGATGCGGTATGATGCTCATAACAGTCTCAGCTATCCGGTCCATAGCTGCTGCAACAAGGTTCATGAGACTATATTCTGCAACCAGCTCTGCCGCGCGATGAAAACCAAGCCAGTCCAGTATCATATCTATTGGCGAGCCGGTCGTAACAGCATAGGTGATAAAGAACACTAGAAACATCATAGCAAAGCCGGCTAGAGGGCCGAGTAGTGGATGAAGAAATATAGCGTCGATCCTGCTGAGGCCGGGCGAGGCCGGCTGCGTCTCCTGAACCACCTCCAAGCGCAGCCTCGACGCGAGCTCGTACTTCGCCGCTACAAACGCCGTGGCGAGGTCCACGCCGCGTCTCTCAGCCTCTGCTCTAAGCTCGGTAACCAGCCGGAGGATTCGCTCAGCGTGCTGCGGGAGCAACTTACGGAGAAGCTCCTCGGCCCAGCCAGCTCCTTCAAGGAGGCGTGCAGCGAGCCATTCAGCGAGCCGCTTTTCTAGCCCAGCATGCTCTAGTTCGCTGGCGAGCCTACTGTGTAAGTCACGTATCTCTTTTGGCACAATGACGCCTACACGAGGGTCCCACTTCTTGCTGCCCTCAAGGGCCTCCTTGACAAGGCCTATTAGTTTATCTATGCCGATGTTCTTTACCGCGCTTACTGCGACTACTGGGACACCAAGCTCGCTCGCCAGCTTGTCAACATCAATATTGATACCACGCGACATCGCATCATCTATCTTCGTAAGGACTATGGCTACCCGCGGCGTTAACTCCAACGCGTCAAGAGCCAGAAAGAGCCCACGCTCAATGTTCGTACTATCAACTAGAACAAGAAGCAGGTCCACTCTATTTGATATTATGAATTCTCTCGTCACGCGCTCCTCGGGACCAGTACCGTGAATACTGTAGGTGCCTGGGAGATCAACTATACACGCCTCTATCCCGTCGAAGCGCCTCTTCACATATCTTACCGAAACTGTTGCTCCGGGCCAGTTAGCCACAAGCTCGGTTGATCCTGTTAGGACGTTAAAGAGAGTCGTTTTTCCAACATTGGGGGCACCTAGAAGCGCCACTATTTTCCCGCATGTTGCGCTCTTCTCGTTAGCCACCTTCCACCCCAAACTCTCGCAGCAACCTACAGCGTCTTTAACTCAGTTGAAAATAAAAACGAAGCTTGTTCTACACAAGAAGAGATATCACTTTACCTCCTGCACCCTCGGCCAGAGAAGCCCGTGGACACCCAGAGAAGCCTCGCCCCAAGGTAGAGGCGTTGAGGCGATACCGACAATGAAAATATTGAAAATTAGAAGAGGCCCCTCAAGCCGTAAAGGGTAGACAGTTGCTTGGCACCGCGTTTTAAGCCCATTTTATACACGTTACTACGTCGCCTGCCCGCCGGCGGCGACGGCCACGCTGCTTACAACCGGTGTTGTTGGTATCTCCCTTGTCTCTGCGAGCATTGACACCTCTTCTTCAATCAGCCCTGCTAGGCTGTTTGCTATAGCGCTGAGAGGCTGCTGCTTTAACTCGGCTATAGCGTTGTAGAGGTTCTTGAAGGCTTTACTTGTACCGTTGTAGCCGTATTCGCCGCCAGCAACGAGCTTTATTATCCATGCATTGAAGAGTGCTCGTGCCTCGAACTGTTTTATGAGGTCCTCGTACGTTATGCCGAGCTTCTCTCTAGCTATGCTTAGGTATTTCTGGAGGAGGCCTAGCTCTTTTTCATCGCGGAGCACTGCGGGGCCGAAGCGTACCTTGCGGCCACTGATGTGTCTCTCGCCCAGACCCGGGATGACTATCTTGCCGTAGGCAGCCTTATGTCTCCACGTCTGTGTGTCGCCACTATCTATTCCTATAGCCTTGAGGAGGGGAAGCATCGCCGCAGAGGCCAGGCCGAGGGCGTGGAGGCGGCCGATCCAGAGCCGCCGCACAAGCAGCATGAAGAGCACAGCCTTGAGGCGGGAGCCTTTACCGGACCGCTGCATTATGTGCGGTATGAGGCCGCCTATTGCCGCGGTCACCGCGTGTGGCTCGTATTCGCGAAGCTGGAGTTCTAGACCTTGACCGACAGAGAGATGAAAGACGGGGACTAGTCTTCCTTCCCGTGCGAGAGAGCGCAGGGCGCTCCGGAGCTCCATGAATGTTGAGACCGTCTTCGCTATCTTACTCGCGCGGACACTTGGAGGGTCATGCGGCCCCGGAGGATAATCAAGGCTTATGTAGTAGTCGGCGTCTATCTCACGGTAGAGGCGAACTATCTTCTCCGGATTGGGCGTTATGCCTTTGCGGAGGAACTGGTAGCCGCCACTGTCTATCCACAGCTCGACGTCGTCGTCTATGCCGAGTATGCGGCGTAGCCCCCTTCCACGAAGATCGCTCCTTTTCCGGCTGGTAAGAAGCTCGAAAGCGTTGACCATGACGCCGTCGAACTTGAGGTGTCTCCAGGGCCGTGGCACTGCGTTTATCGGCGTACCGAGTACTAGCTTAAACCCGCCCATAGCTGCGACGCCGGGGTCTGTAATACGGTATTACTTGATGATAAAGAAGCTACTATGAGAGAGCGAACATGCAACTAAGAAACATGCGTGAAAGAGTGGCGGGGATGAGGAGGCTCGAAAGGTCAGAGGCCGAGCCCGGCCCGTGAAGAGCCGCGCAGCACCGACCCCCACCAAGTCCCCACCCGGTAGCCGTGATGAGGTTACGCACTCACGAGCCCCCTACCGCGATGACGAGGGCCCACATGGCTGAATAGGCTATACACGGACTTCGTAGCCAGGCCTATGCCCCTTGTCTGCAGCTGGCCTCAATGCCACAGTCCGTGGCGACCTTGAGTAGCTCCTTGTTTCTTTCAATACTGGTCACGGAGCAGCCGCGGGGTAGTAGAAGGCTTAAGCCTTCTACCCCTATCATCACGTACTCGGTGTATAAGCTACAGAGAGCGTAGTAGTCGTTAATGAGGTTACGTAGAGCCTCTGCCGCACCCCGAGGTAGGCTGGAAAGCAGACAGCTAGCCGCTAGCGATAACTCGAGGGGGCTAAAGCCTAGACACGACATGTACTCGTTAGATGAAAGCAGCACACACGTACTTCCGAGACATATCCTCCTCAAAGATCCTCACTCTCCTTGAGAGCAGAGGGGCGCTACGGGGTGAAGACAAGTTCGGGGTTAGTTGGCTCAAGCCCTAGCACGCGGAGCCTCCTCACTGTGGTAGGGTAGAGGACAAGCGGCTCAACCTCTATGTCGGATACCACCTCTGGCCCAGTCCTCTCGGCCAGCTCCTGGAGCAGCTTGGCCCAACACTGCCTGCTGCCGAAGGCTGCGAACACTGCCACCCGCAGCCGCGCACCGCTCCTATAGAGCGCCTCTACCGCTCTCAGCTGCAGCTCAAGCCCATACTCCTTAGCCCCTGTCAATACCTTGAACCATTGGGGACTGCAGGCTTTCAAGCTGACGCGTACAAAGGGCCGCAGCGGGTGGCGTGCGAGTAGAGTAGCTCTCTCGGGATAGGCGCCGAGCAGCACACCGTTAGTTTCAAGGATGAATAGCATGTCTGCATCACGCTTATAGAGTTCATCTAGGAGGCGTATGAGGTGCCTCCACCCCAGTGTGGGCTCACCGGCTGAAAGCCTAACAGGCGAGCCACGAGCAAGCCGTAGCAGTCTTGAGGCAGCGTCGCTCGGCGAGACCCAGAAACCGACCCGTAGATCGTCTCGTGCACGACCTGTCCAGCAGAAGGCGCAGCGCAGGTTACAGCCAACCACATCACCCACGGCACTGCCTCCATAGAACCTGCTGTAGCGGAAACGGAAGTACTTTCTCTCCTCGCCGCGCTGCACTTTTTCCTCGAGAAGAGCCGAGACATGAATTGGGTCGAAGCCGCGTATCCTCTCCGCAAGTCCTCTTAGCCTATCTGATTCTGAAACCAAAACAACCCCACCACTATGAGGCCGCGAGGCTCTATGAGTACCGGTGGGGCCCATGGGCCTCGGTCAGGATAGGACCTCCTCACCGCGCTGCCTTTACGGCCGCTCGGACGGGGTTCTTTCGCTCACACGGCCCATGGGCCCAGTGGCTAGAGATGTCCGGTCCCCGGGGCGTGCTAAACCGCTACGCTGGGCTATGGACTATAGCGTTAAGGCTTCCCGGTGGCACGTTGAACACCTTTGTGAGAACCGGGCAGCTGGCAGCAAACAGCAGCACAGTGGGTGCCTTGAGCGGGTTGTTGTGGAAGTATAGGGCCTGCAGCCCACCCTTGACTACCACGAAGGGCGCGGAGCTCATTCTCGCGACTATGTGCTCGTCCTCGTCCGAGGATGGCGCTGCTGAGCCATCTATCTCGACTATATCCTCTAGGAGTTCCCCTACGCCTGCCCGGTCAAGGTCTTGTGCTATGGCATAGTCCTCGAACCTTTTACGGCGAACAACACCTACGACATGCACGCCTGCGTCAACTAGCCTCCTTATAAAGAGGCCGTCATAGGGCAGCTCATGCGCCGAAGCGAAGAGGTAGTACACCGGGCTCGCCGAGGAAGCCGCCTCCCTTATGAGCTGGAGAATCCGGGCCGTCTCCATTCTACCCTTCTTGATATTAATTAGGTCAAGCTGGCTGGGGGGCTCCTCGAGTAGCCGCGATATGCCGGCTATAGGCCTAAACCCCGTTGCAGCCGAAGCAGCCATAAGGAGCGTCTCTATGCTATCCTCGAGCTCCTTGTCCTCAACTATCCTCTCTATATCCTTGGCTCTTTCAATACTCATTTTGAGGGTCGCAGTCACAAGCGTGTCGTAGAGCTCCACTATCTTGGGGGCAAGTGCCTTGAGCCTCCGAAAGCTTATCGTTGCGAGCTCGGTGGCCTCTATGTCCGGACCTATGTAGAGACCTATAGCCTCCAGCAGCTCTCTTAGTATTGAGAGACGCATATTATTCTCTTCATTGCTGAATATGTTCTCTAGCTCGACCGAGCGTCGCAGAAGCGTACACGATACACATAGTGGAGTTATCTTCAAGACCTGGCCTCACCCTGGCAAAGCGCCCAGGCGTTATGGCTGTACGTATCCCTTGAGCGCTCCCATTACGCGAAAGAACGCGCCGCCGAGGAATACGCAAAGTCTGTTTTTTATCACCGTGCATCTTTGTCAGCTCTGCTTTGTCGCACTATAGCGCTCTATTGCGGCACGTATCTTGTTCTTCGCTTCCTCAGCGCCCTTCCAGTCACGGACTTTAACCCATTTGCCGGGCTCAAGCTCCTTGTAGTGCTCAAAGAAGTGCTTTATGCGCTCTCTCAGTATCTCAGGCAGATCGTCGACACTCTTTACGTTCTTGAACTGTGGATCAACTTTCTCCTTAGGGACTGCTATTATCTTGCTATCAGGGCCTTCCTCGTCCTCCATTATGAGCACGCCTATAGGCCTTGCCTCGATGACTGTTCCAGGGAGTACAGGCTGCGATGTTATTACTAGTACATCTACAGGGTCACCATCTTCCTCGAGCGTGCCGGGTATGAAGCCGTAGTTGAAGGGATAGCTCATGGCCGTGTATAGGAACCTGTCGACAAATATGGCATCATGTTCGGCGTCGTACTCGTACTTAACGCTGCTGCCCATAGGTATCTCGATGAACACGTTAACGAGTTCGGGAGCCTTCTTACCTGGACCAAGCCTCTCGTGGATGCTCATGCCTCGTCTTCACCCTGGTAACACCTCTACATACCCTGCACGATTTAAGTATTTGATTGAGGCATAACAGTGAGGCCTATACATGCGTCAATATTGGGATAGGGAATGCTCAAAAGCGGACGTAGCCATGCCCCACTGCCCGTCGGGAAAGGGTGCCGCAGGTGAAACACGATGCCTATAGACAAGGCAAAGATAGAGAAAGCCGTCCGCATGATACTCGAGGCTATAGGTGAGGACCCTGACCGTGAAGGGCTGCGTGAAACGCCGAGACGTGTTGCAGACATGCTCGAGGAGCTCCTTGAGGGCTACGAGCTTAACGGCGAGTATACCTGGTTTACCGAATCAAGCGACTTAGTCGTTGTTAGTGGGATAAGGTTCTATAGCTTGTGCGAGCATCATATGCTTCCCTTCTTCGGTGTTGCACACGTAGCGTATCTACCGCGTGGCAAGGTAATAGGCTTGAGTAAGATAGTACGCATAGTGCGAAAATACACGCGCCGACTACAGATACAGGAAAGGATGACTATGCAGATAGCTGACGAGGTCAGTAAGGCATCTGACTCTCCGGACGTTATGGTTGTGACCGAGGCCATTCATCTCTGCATGGCTATGAGGGGTGTGAAAACTCCGGCACCTACTGTCGTCGCAGCTGTCCGAGGAGCCTTCGCTACCGACAAGTCGTTGAAAGAAGAGGTCTACAAGATAATTGCACCCCATAGGTTCAAAGGGTTCCCGCTCTAGGCGTTTACTCGTTTCTCTAACTCGTACAAACCTATAGCCGTTGATACTACGACATTATAGCTCATGCCCTGGACAGACACAGGGATCTTAGCAATTATTTTCTCGCCTGGCAACTCACCGACAACCTCTTCAGGGATTCCATAGTCCTCGGCTCCGACAACAAGCACTACACACTCAACGTCAGCACCTAGCTCCAGCTCGTGTACGTAGCTTAGCCCGTATGTTTCAAGCACAACGTACAAGGCGTTTACGCTGATTATGTCTTCTACCTGTTGGATTCTTTCTACAAACTCTACTTGGGCTCTTGGGGGCAGCTGCTGCCTCCCTGGAAGCGCCGTACCGGGCCGTTTGACGACTACCAGCGGGATACGCTTATGGGCCGCCAGGGTAGCGATGTCGGCAAGGTTCTGGGGGTTCTTGGGATGGTAGAAGAGGATCCCACAGAGCTTCATGTGGTAATCGCCTCGCCACCCTCCTTATTCGACGTTGCAGTTGTTGCGCGGACGCTCTACACAGGCCTGGGTCCTACCGGCTGGCGTCTCCACGTAGTGGGTATGGGCAGACAGCTCCCCCTTAAGCTGTTGACCGAAGCCCGTATACCAGTAGTCGTTGCGCGCAGCAACCTCATCTTCGACACAATTCCCTCGGCAGGGAGGGGCCGGGTCTACGCGGTTGACCCTAGAGGTAGACGAATAAAGGAGAACATGGAGCCGCCTTCCATGCTTCTAGTCGATTATAGTGGCGCGTTACGCAGCGCTCTTGACGCGGAGCCGGTATCAGCCCTAGGGACGCCGATGTTAGCCTACGAGGCTGCTGTACTGATCTACGCGCTCTACGTTAAGCCTCGGTTCAGGAGCATTATTGAGGGAAAGAGAGCCTATAGCAGCGATATACGCTCTGGCGTGTACCTCGCGAGAAAGGTTCTTGAAGCCATAAGAGTCTTCGACAACTATGTGCTCCTAGAGCCTAGTGTAATAGTTCATACCCTCAAGCGGGTCCTGTTGGCTAGGGGGATGCTACTCGACCCTGCGGAGTACATTATTGAAATAGACCCTATTGATGGAGCCACCAGGCAGAGGATAGAGATGAAAGTGTACGATAAGAGACTTAGGGAGAGGGGGCACGCGAGAGCCGTCTTTGAAGACAACACGTTGACCATAGAGTGCTGTAACTCTGTACTGTTCCGTATAGAGGTTGACGCTGAGCATCGTCGGGCTTGCAGCGCACCTGGCCTCTGTGTCTCCAGCAATAATATCCACGGTGATACACTATGGCCCACATTGTAGAGGTTGAGGTTGACAAGAGGAATATCCGCGTGGCCGTGTATAGCGCTCGCTGTTCCACCGGCAGATGCTTCATACTGGCATATGTGTATAGGGACAAGCCGCGCCTAGCCATCGTTCCTGCCCAACCCTCGCCCCTCTGTATGAGACTCAGCGATAGAAACGAGTCAAAGATAGTTAGAGAGGCGCTAGCAAAGGCCTATCCGATAAGCCTCGGCTACGCCCCCACTGCCTGCCTCATTCCACGCAGCCTACTTAGGGACACTATAGGCGGCACGCTCGAGACACTCATGAGCCTCGGAGTTATAGAGGAGGTCGAAAACACTTGACTTGAGTAGCTGAAAGCGGTCCCAGCAATGATATGGGAGGGGATATAGGGTAGCCTGGTTCCACCACCTCTAGGCCTTGGGCCGTTGAGCGTTCCTACGCAGGGCTGAGGCTCCTGGGGTGCTGAGGCTCGGGCATTGGCGAGGCCCGCAAGAGGAGCTCCTCACCGCGTCTCTCGTGGCGTGGTTCCGCATCCTCTGTGCCTGGGAGCAGCGCGCGGGGTGCTATCAGCCGGTGCCTAGAAGGGTTTGGTTCGACGAGAGACTCCTGATCAACTTTGTTAGGCGCTGCCGTGAGCGCTGGAAGGATTTTGAGCTGCTGAGATTTGAGGAGAGGCGAAGCAAGCAGGTGCTCTATGTGCGCCTGCAAGGACTGACTATAAAACTCATAGTTTACCGCGATGGCCGTATACGGGCCTACGGGGAGGGGGCCGGCGGCCTGGTATTTGCCTTGAAGAGGGTCGCCGAGAGGGTGCTTGGAGTTGATAAGTGAGATGGATGCCAGAGTTGCGAGGCGCACACAGAAGGCAAGAATAGACGCGGCAATGGAGGCCTTGTCGACAATACTGCAGAAGGGTGTGAGCGACCGCGAAGAGGCTAGGCGCATACTGAGTGAGACCTATCAACGTCATGCTGTTCAGCCGATACGGGGCAAGGCGTGGCCGCCCGATATCTGGGATAAGGAGATGGCAACCCTCTATGTTCTGGCTAAGTATGCTTTCGCGCTTGACGAGGAGAGCCCCGACATGTTCAAGAAGCTCTTTAGCTATGAGGAGACCCTAGAGGATGTAGCCGATATAATCCGTTCTAAGCCTGTCGAGGAGGCTAGGCGGCTGGCCCTATTTCTTCTAGGAGGAAGCGCGGACGACAACACTATAGCACGTCTTCTACGCGTTGAGTCGACAAAGGTTCTACTCGGCTTCGGAGATGAGGACAAATTCATAGACCTTCTAAAGAAGATAGTCCAGGTTATTCCAGAGCAGGAGACGACTGTTCGGAAATACACACGCTACTACATAGCAACCAGGCTAGCTCAAGCAATAGCAGCCGGGATAGTAAGAACTAGGATAGCCAAAGAGGCCTACAAGCAGGCCCTTGCCGCGAAGATAGGCCTGGAGAAGACTATGCCTGACGACAGCTATGTCCAATATATAGCTGCGACTATTTTCGGTGTACCGAAGAGAAGGCTTGAGAAGATATTTGGCCGAGGAGCCGAGAACCATAGGGGCAAGACGAGGCGGCGGAAAGGGAACGCTTCAGCCGCGGGTTCATAGCCCATCGCCCCCGGAAGGGGGCTTAGCCCCTTGTAAGCCTCATCACATTTCCCTTAGACTGTTAAAGGCTAGGGATGCGGTTGAAACCCGGCTAGCGGCCTGCTCTCCGTATCTCCTCAATTATCGCCTCTACCGCATCCATTAACGTGTCTTCCGGTATCGTTAGGGGCGGCGCGATCCTCAGCGTTGAGACACCGGCCGCTATAGCCAGGTAGCCTCTCTTGAACAACCTCATGAGTATCTCGGCAAGCTCCTTGACTGCCGGTTCCTTGGTGTTGCGATCCTTTACTAGCTCCACTCCTATCATGAGGCCTTTTCCTCTCACATCGCCTATGAGGTTGGCCTCTCCGCTATCCATAGCCTCTCTGAGCCTCTTTAGTGCTAGCTCTCCGAGCCTTTGCGCCCTCTCACAGAGCCTCTCACGCTCCATGAACTCTATGGCTGCTAGCGCGGCAGCGGCTGAGACCGGGTTTCCGCCGAAGGTTGAGGCGTGGCCGCCCGGCTCTACCGTCATAACGTTTTCTTTTCCTATCACAGCGCTTAGGGGTAAGCCGCCAGCTATGGCTTTGGCGGTTGCCACAATGTCGGGCTCGACACCCCAGTGCTCGATTGCGAAACGCTTGCCCGTGCGGCAGAACCCGCTCTGGACCTCGTCAACAGCAAGGAGTATCCCGTTCTTTTCGGTAAGCCTGCGGAGTAGCGGGAAGAAGTTGTCTGGAGGTACTATGTAGCCGCCCTCACCCTGTATAGGCTCTACGACCACCGCCGCGACCTCGGCTGGGTCAACGAGCTTCGCAAAAACCCACTCCTCGATGTACTCTATGACTTTTCTACCGCACTCCTCCGGCTCAAGGCTACCCATTGGGCAACGGTATGGATACGGGAAGGGTACATGTATGATACTTGGGAGGAGAGGAGAGAAGCCTTTACGCTGTACAGGCTTGCTCGCGGTAAGGGATAGTGCACCCATTGTTCGCCCATGAAAGCCCCCAAGGAATGCTATGATATACTGGCGCCGGGTAGCGTAACGGGCAATCTTTATCGTTGCCTCTACCGCTTCGGCACCACTGTTCCCAAAGAAGACGCGGCCTCCACCTCTAAATGGCGCTATCTCAACTAGTTTCTCGGCTAACGTGACCGCTATCTCGTAGTAGAAGTCGGTGAGACTATAGTGTGTGAATAGCTCTAGCTGCCTCTTAGCTGCATCTACGACCATCGGATTTGTCGAACCTACATTGAGGACACCCAAACCAGAGTTGAGATCTATGTAAGCGTTACCGTCTACATCATATATTACGTAGTCCTTTGCCTTTGCTACCACTAGGGGGTACCATCGAGAGAAGCTCTGCATCAATACCTTATGATCGCGCTCAATGATGCTTTTAGCGCGTGGACCAGGCGGCTCAACAAGTATACGTGGCTTCCGGGGAAGCTCGCCGCCTTCACCCAAGATACATCCACACCTCGCCGTTAAACCCCAAGAGGGGGTCGCGGCCCCCGTCTCAAGCGACACGGCCACAGTAACGCCTCTAATGATTTGTCACTACGGTTACATCTCTGGGCAGGAGTACGACCAGACGGGCACACCTTTACTGCTTTTAAGAGCGACGAGGAGGGGCTCTCCGGCGGGCGACACACGGAGAAAGAGGGGGCGCAGAATGGCTGAAGCAAAGGTTCTGACTGGTCTTATCGTCGGCTACAGGCTGGGCTCAAACACGCAGTACGAGAACCAGGTTCTGCTAAGGATAGACGGTGTTAGCGACTCGAAGGAGGCTGCCCGGTATATCGGGTGGCGCGTTATCTACCGAGATGAGAAAGGCAATGTGTACAGAGGGAGAATAGTGCGCGTACATGGCGGGAAGGGCGTCGTCATAGCGGTGTTCAAGCCTAATCTGCCTGGCCAGGCGAGGGGTGGCAACGTATACATTTACCCTAAGGGCGTCGAGCTAGTGTTCGAGAAAGAGAAGCCTCAATGATCATGCTCTATGTCGACGTTGACTAGGTATAGCGGTTTCTTGATTGCACCGCCGTTTCCGAGCTTCCTTATGTATGGTGCCAGGACGGCCGGTCTCAGCACGTCTGGCGTAATGTCGTCCAAAGGTACCCATTTTATTCGTAAGTGCTCCTCTTTCGGCTTTATCTCCTTCTCGGGTGTACGGCAGAGGAAGTAGAACCCTATCTCGTGTACAATGCCGCTCCTACGGCGGTAGAACGATTCGACAATGTAGACTAGTTCCGGGTCGCCAATGTTGTCTAGACCGAGCTCCTCTCTGAGCTCGCGCTGGAGTCCCTGAAGTATAGTCTCCTCGGGCCTCACGCGGCCACCTGGTAGACGGTAGAAGTCGCCGTGCTTGCTTAGCTGGACAAGCACATGCCCGTCACGTAAGAGAAGGCAGCGCGCCGTCACCCGGAATAGCATGCTAGCCCCCGGTTAGCCTCACTACTAGGCTGGGTGCCTAACTAAGTTCGCCCCTAGCTATGCCACAACAATGCCCTCGAATCTGTCTCCTAGATCCCGGAGCTTTGCGGAGAGCAGCGAGGCTTCAATCTCGTCCTCTACTATCGCTACCACTATCCTGCCTGAGGTGTCGAGCACTGCTGCCTCGGCGCCAGCACGTAATACTCTTTTTATTAGATTTGCTGCATGTCGTCCTGCCAGACTTGCCGCCCAGAGCCCGTAGCCGGCTAACCCATCTACACCTGTGTCTAACACGTCCAACATCCTCTCTGTCAGTGCGTTTCCACCTTCACCAACTACATACTCTACGAGTTTTTCTGTACTGATTCTCTTCCTTAACCTGATAACTACTGCCCATCTTCCTTCGAGCTCACCTATGGGGAAGCCGTAGCCGCCTAAGAAGACGCGGCTACCGCTGAGGGACGCAGCCAATGCTCCCGCGAGGCCGCGTGCATCAATGCTGCTGACCGGGAACTGCTCGAGCTGTAGGACGTCATTGCCCTCAGAGTAGAGCCTCACGGCAATATCCGTCAAGAGCTTGTCGAGCCCGGGCGTGGAGTAATGAACGCCCCGTCCAACAAGCTTCACCTCTACATCCTCGATGGCCGCAATACTTCCTAGACCGCACGCCTCAGCCACTATTGGCGCATCGAAAGCCAGCGCAAGACCGCTGCCAGCCACGAGAGGGGATAGAGAGGCGGAGGCGTAAGCTTCAACACTAAGACAGCGGGAAACGCCGCTGACAGTCAACACTATACCCGTATGCACTACAGGCGCTTCTACTCCCGGCATGTCCGCGAGCACCCAGTGTGGTAGCTAGGCCCGTTGTGGGCCCTAGTGTAGCCCGAGGCGATAACACGGCGAAAATACCCGAAGCAGACCTGCTTGGTGGACGGTATCGCTGCTCTCTCCCTTCCCTGACAGGCGCACGTAGACACCCTAAGCACACGACCAAGTGGAGTAGCACCTCTCGCTTCAGGAGGAGCCCCTCAGGAACTTGCCAACCGGAACTACATGTTACCCTGATGCGGCCGTCCCCGCATCATGCTAGGCCTCTTCCTGTGCCACAGAGAGCCACCGGCAGCACAAAGCACGGCAACGCAGCCTCGTAGGAGCCCGGGGGAAGAGCGAGGGTACAGCAATGAATGCTGCCCGGAGCATGGCAGCGGAGGCAGCGCTAAGGGCTGCCAATGGCCTCATCTTGCCCCTACTCCGGGCAGCAAAGAGGCTGGCGCCACTCTACGAGTCCTATACAAGGTCCCCGCTCCGCCCCAGCACGCTCTACGTGAGCGGAGACAAACGTATACACATACTCACAGTCACGGCCCCCCACGGCGTTATGGTATTCGCTGTATATTCCTCCGCACAGCAGAGCCGGCCTGTCTCGCCAGCACAGCTCATTAGACGCCTAGCAAGACTAGCCAAGAAGACTAGGCAGCTGCTCGGCCGCATACAGGCTGACATAGTCTACATTTACCTTACACCAAGCCGCCTAACGCGTACAGCGTACCGTATAGCACGCAGCCAAGGCGTCTTCGTCGCCCTCGGCCCCGACGCTGCCCGCCTTATTGTCTCGAGGTTTCTCCGCGAGCGCGTAAGGAAGCTGCTATCCAGGACAGGGAGAAAGATATGGGGAAAGGTTGCCCTCCTAGCCGCCACACTCCATATTATAGCATCATCACTCCATAGGGAAGAGCATGACACCGAGCTGTTAGCCGAGCTCATTGAGAGAATCTCGTCCAAGACAAGAAGACACTACACATAGTTGTCTAACGTATGATGTCACATTCTCCCATGTCGTCCTCAGAGTCTCTATTTATTTACTTCAGCCAGCAGCGCCTGTCATCAACATCGATAATTGACTTTTTCTTCGCTACTACACATATATAGTATACTCCGCCTTACCTTCACCTTCTTTCCCTGCCACCCATACTTGTCTAGCCATGCTTGTCGCTCGTCCAGAAAGCTGCAAAGCCAGAGAGTAGCGAAACAGCGCCAACTCTTGCTACGCGTTGTGACTCTAGTCCCTGTTCTCTACTAGGCCCAAGCCGGTAATCACAGTCACACGGTATGTGCAAAACTGTACAAGGATGCCGATAGCTGAGCGAAGGCGTCTACATAATTTACGTTTAAGCATAGCCTCCTAGCTCTACCACTGTCCTCATCGCCTGTCTCTGGAGGCGACACATGTCTCTTCGCCTGACACACGAGTTACATAAAGGCGTCCCAAGCATCTGTTTCCATCACTCTTCAACGGAATAATAAAATAGCTAACTGGTAGTATTATTTGCTGCAAGAGGTGTGTTCTTCGTCTCAGGATATGTTTGCTGCTACGCCGCTGCGTGATGTTCATCGCCTGTCTCCCTGGAGTTTAATGACATGTTAGTAGTTCTATGAAGGATCCTTCTTAGTTAGAATAGTGTGGGGGCGAGTAGTAGTAGCAGCAGGGTGTAGTGCACAAAGTTCATGAATACTTTATTTATACTGCTTATTTTAAAATAAACGTTTACGCACTCTTTCCCATAAATAGGGGTTTAAGTAGAGCTTTTTGCGTCGCATGTTACGTCCTAGCGCCTTGGTTGCATAGACGTTCCGCTTTAACCAGTACATCCTTGAATATATCTCTTAGTGCATTATATATACACATTGTGGTTTCGTCGCCCTTTCGAGACAACGCCTTGTACATAGCGCAGACTATCTCTTCCACCGGGTATCCGTTGTCGAGGTAGCGTAGCCCCTGTAGAAGTGTCGAAAATTGTTCAGCTGACTTGGCTATACGGGCTTCTACCGACTCCTGAGCTATGTAGTCACTCAATAGCTCTAGGAGCAAACTAAACTCGCCCAACTCATCTTTAGCCACATGCATCTCCATACGCTCCTTTATGTCCTTGCCTATATAGTCTACAGCCCTTTTGACTATATCGCCTACGAAAGCTTCAGCTATATCATGTACGAGTGCGATGGAGGCAGCACGCTCTGGAGACAACTTCACGTCGCAGAGAGTTGACACCTTCTCGGCCAACACGAGGGCTATCAATGCCGACTCGGCCATGTGTCCTGCGATGGTCTCAGCTATCGCAGGCGGGACACCACGGAGCATCCAGCCGGTCCGTGGAGTAGACTTAACCGCCATTAGGGCAGTTGCGAGAGCATTGTTGACCTTGCGACGCCTGGTCACAACAGCTCCCTCTATTCAATATTAGAGCCTCAACCCGGGTTTGTCGGCACTGTAGTGCCCTGATTAATACAGTGAGGAGGGGCTCCTAGCCCCAGGATTAATATGTAGATGTAGTTAGCGTAATGGGTCCCCCGGTGCTCGTAGGCGTTTTCTCGGAGGAGATGGATTGAAGGCCGGGAGGCCCGAGGTCATTGCAGCCTGTGGCCGCCGACGCGGCCCTCGCCTCGGGCGTCGCGGGCTTCAGCCTGGGATAGCCCCAGCCAGCCGCCTTATAAGACCTGGTTCCCAGGTAGCCCAGCACGTCCTGGACATGGCCAAAGTTAGCAGTTACCACGTAAGGATGTGATGAGCGGCTATGGCTGACCCCTCTTTGGGCATTGGGGATGATGTATCGGATTTCGGCTGACAAGGCTAGAAAACATGCTTATGGCTTCGCTACGGAACACTGGTTGGGTTATCTGCTTACTATGGCCTCACGCTAGGTAGGCGAAGTCGGTGAGCTTTTCTGCCCCTGGTGGAGGCTCGGCGACGACCGTTTTGACTTTGTGTAGAAGCTCTATATCGTAGCGGTAGGGTTCAAGCCTCTTTGCCACATATAATGTCTTGCCCTCTATGGGTTCTGATAGCTTCAAGTTGTGTTTCTTCTTCCAGGCCCATATGGCACTGTTAAGCTCAATTATTAGCTTGGCGTCTTCCGCTAGCTCTCTCGTCGTCTTAGAGGGTGCTGGGAACTTCTGTTTGTGGACGCTCTCTCCGTAGAGTCTGCGGTAGAGAGCGTCTGTTATGAAGGGCAGGATCGGTGCTAGCATGCGTAGAACGGCATCTAGTATGTAGTGTAGCGTGTACCAGGCGCCCCTCTGCTCCTCCTCGGTGTATTCCCTGCTGCGGTTGTATGCGCGGTTCTTTACGATCTCTATGTAGTGTGCGGCGAAGACGTTCCAGGTGAAGTTGTATAGCTCGTTTATGGGGTCGTGGACGTCTAGCTCCACCCCATAGGCGTGATCAACTCTCTCTATGACGTCGTCAAGGAATGCTATGAAGGCCTCGTCTATGGGGCGTAGTTTGAAGCCAGTGTCTGGCCGTGGGAAGGCGGAGACGAATCTCGCTATATTCCACAGCTTAGTGAGGAACAGCTTCCCGGTGCGCAGGACCTGCTCGCTGAAGCGGTAATCGTCGCCGAGCCTTGCGGCAGCGGCAGCCCAGAACCGGAACGGCTCCGCGCCATACATCTCTATGTAGGGCTCCGGATCTATTATGTTACCTAGTGATTTGTGCATTGCGCGGCCCGTAGGGTCGAGGCCCATGCCGGTTACGCGTACCCAGCGGAATGCTGGTTTTTCAAGCAGCTGGTATACACGCAGCAATGTGAAGTAGAGCCACGTCCTTATAATGTCGTAGCCCTGTGGACGGAGAGTGTACGGTAACTCCTCGTCGCGAGGGAACACGCGCTCAAATAGCTTCATGTTATACATGTAGCCTGACGCATAGAGCACACTTATACTTGAGTCGAACCAGGTGTCAAAGACTCTCTTCTCACCCTCAAGCTCGTCCCTTGGTGCACCACAGATAGGGCAGCAATCCCAGGGCGCCGGTTCCTCCCAGGGGCGGTAGTAGCGGCCCGGCTCTGGCACTAGTTTTGCACCACACCTCCTACACGTCCATAGGGGTATCTCTGTACCGTAATACCTCGTCCTTGAGATTGGCCAGTCCATGCGTAGGCTCTCAATCCAGTCTATGAGCTTCCTACGGTGCTTCTCGGGGCGGAACTTTAGCTTCCGTGCCACGGCGAGTAGCTTATCCTTATACTCGAGCTGCTTGAGGAAGTACTCTTTGACGTGTATTATCTCGACAGGTGTCTTGCAGCGCCAGCATATGGGTACGTTGTGTTTCAGAGGCTCCTTCTTCGCTATGAGGCCCTCTTCCTCGAGTTTCTTTACTATAGCTCTGCGTGCCTCGCGTATGGGGAGTCCTTTGAGGAAGCCAGACTTCTCGTTCATAGTGCCGTCTGGGTTGATTATTATACGCGGCTCAAGGCCCAGCTCGTTTATTATCATTACGTCGGTCCAGTCACCATAGCTGCTTATCATTACAAGCCCGGTGCCGTACTCGGGTTTGGCTGCTGGGTGCTCCAGTATAGGCACATCGTAGCCGTAAAGCGGCACGATAGCATGCTTTCCTTTAAGATGCTTATATCGCTCGTCGTCGGGGTTGTATATGACAGCCCGTGCAGCGCCTATGAGCTCAGGTCTCGTGGTTGCTATCACGATCTCTTCGCCGGTCTCCTTGACCCTCCACTTTACGTAGTAGAGGTATGCGTCTTCCTCGCGGTACTCTATCTCTGCTTCGCTGAGGCTAGTACGGCACCTGGGACACCATGTGACAGGCTTCTCGGCCTCGTAGATGAGGCCGCGTCGCCAGAGCTCAATGAAGGTTGCTTGAGTTAGCGTGCGGTATCGGGGGCTATCGGTGCCGTCCCGTATGTAGGTGAAGCTACAGCCAAGCCTCGTCCAGAGCTTTACTAGCTCCTCCTCTATCTTGTCGAGCTCCTGTCGGCATAGCTCTAGGAACTTCCTGCGTCCCTCAGGTGTCGCGGCTATCTCGTGGGCAGAGATGTTGTATTTCTTCTCAACCGCAACCTCTACCGGCAGACCGTTTCTGTCGGCGTACCATGGTACGAATACATTCCATCCCTTCATGCGGAAGTAACGTGCTATCATGTCTATCTGTGCATAGTGGGCGACGCCGCCTACATGCCACTTGCCGCTAGGATATGGAGGCGGCGTGTCTATGACAAGTATGGGGCCAGGCCGCTCGGGGTCGAACTTGTAGAGGTCGGGTTCGCTGCGCCAAGCTTCGAGGATCTCCTCTTCGATGCGTTTGCTCCACCTCTTCTCTGCTATGCGGGGCTTTAGGTCAGAAGCGGTGGACGATGGTGACCACCCCTCTCCGTGTTGTGTTGAAGGGGACCTCGTGGTGAGCCCCAGGTCTTGTCCGGTTAAGAGGCTTTGCCCTAGCAGGCCTGAGGCTGAAGGCGTGGCTCGATATGCCGGGGAAGCGTATATTGCTATCGCCACAGTCTCCGGCTGGTGTCAGCTAGCCTGGAACCAGTCTCTCTGGCTGAGACAGGGTAGGAGCCCAGACTGTGGAGGCGGTACCCCCGGCAACCCCCCCTCTAGGGTAATACAGACGTATTCCCAGCACAGTCTTTCTGGAGGCAGTGTCTCCTCCACAGAGCTAAACGTAAAGCCTATATAAGCTGGAAAGGCTAACTGTCTACCCGAGAAGTGCGAGTCTGTAGGGGTGACCCGGTATGGCATGTGAGAAGCCTGTAAAGGTACGCGACCCGACCACCGGCAAGGAGGTTGAGCTAATACCCATCAAGGTCTGGCAGCTAGCTCCCAGGGGCAGGAAGGGCGTCAAGATAGGCCTGTTCAAGAGCCCCGAGACCGGCAAGTACTTCCGCGCCAAGGTTCCGGACGACTACCCGATATGCAGCTAACACTCCATCCCTTCCCCTCTTTTCCCCGTCAACGCGTAGTCTTACTTTTCCTTGTCTAGGCTCGGTTTAACCTTTTGCAAGAATCCGTGGTCCTTCTCTCCACTATACGCTGCTCTACAAGGCCTCCTTTCGAGCCTAGCGGCTCTGCCGGGGTCCTCTTCAGCGAAGCGTGTTAGAGCTATACCCTAGTATGCGGCTATAGCCGGGTGCGGTAGTGTGGATGTCTGTGTGGCGCGCGCGCCAGCTAAGGTCATACTGGTGGGCGAACACTGGGTTGTACACGGTGGGCGGGCTGTAGCGGCAGCGATAGGTCTCTACGCAGTGGCTCAGTGTAAGGCAAAGCCCGGGGACAGGGTTATTGTGCGGTCGCGCGAGCTCGGCGTCGAGGAGGAGCTGGATAGGTGCCGCGATCTCTGTAACCTAGCCGCTGCCTGGAGGCATATAGCTGCCCGGCACGGGTTCCGTGGTGCTGTATGCGAGCTTAGCAGCGATATACCGCCTGGTGCGGGGCTCGGAAGCAGTGCTGCAGTCGCTGCGGCGTTCGCGGCTGCATACCTATGTGTCGCTTCAGGCGGTGTACTCGACCGTGAGCTTGTTAACCGTGCTGCCTTTGAAGCTGAGAAGATAACTCATGGAAACCCTAGCGGGATAGACAACACGGTCTCCGTCTACGGCGGAATTGTCGTGTATCGACGTGGTCGGGAGCCCCGCCGAGTGAGGGCTTCAACTGCTGGAAGCCTGCTCGTCGTCAATACGGGTATCGAGCGTTCGACACGTGTTGCTGTTGAGAAGTTCTCTGCCAGGCTGGCTTCCCTGCCAGGGTCCCTGGCTGCGGAGATGATAAGGCTTAATGACATCGCAGCGGGCTACGCGGTGAGGGCCCTAAGGGAAGGCGACTACGGTGCCCTAGGCCGTGTAATGAACTTATCCCACGGTCTTCTTCAGTCAATGGGTGTATCGCTAGCTGAGCTTGACACAATAGTCGAGCTCCTCCGCGACATGGGTGTGTATGGAGCTAAGCTCAGCGGTGCCGGACTTGGTGGCGTAGTGATAGCGGTCGCAGAGGAAAACGCAGCAGAGAGGATAGCAGAGGAGCTGCGTCGCAGAGGATATGATGCGTTTAGGGCAGTTCTGCCCGCCCCGGGGGTAAGGGTACAGACATTGTAAGCGGCAAAGTAGCCCGCGTTATCCGTGGCGGCCCCCACTCTGGGCCATGATGAGAGGACCACGGTGGGACCCCTCCGTTAGGGAGGGGTGTGAAGATACCCTGCATCGCTGAACACGGTTTTAGCCCCCAAGAGGCAGCGGGGTAGGGAGACATGTGCGCAGACAAGGTGGGCGGCGAGGCTCTACGAGCCTACCTTGAGGCGGGGCGTATAGCTGCAAGGGTAAGGGAAGAGGCTGCGAAGCTGGTCAAACCAGGGACGAGACTTGTAGAGATATGCGAGTTCGTTGAGCGCAAGACCATTGAGCTTGGAGGCAAACCAGCCTTTCCCTGCAATATTTCTATAAACGACGTTGCGGCCCACTATACACCAACAATAGATGATGAGGGTGTCATACCCGACGATGCAGTAGTAAAGCTAGACCTAGGTGTCCATGTAGACGGCTACATAGCTGACACAGCCGTAACTATAGACACTAGCGGTAAGTGGGAGACGCTTCTCGAGGCCGTAAGGGAGGCCCTCGAGAAGGCCTTGGAGACGGTTCGCCCGGGAACCAGGTTCGCAGAGACTGGGAGAGTGATAGCAGAGACAATAACGAGCTACGGCTATAAGCCTATAGTGAACCTTGGCGGGCACAGCCTAGACCGCTACCGTATACACGCAGGAGAGAGCATCCCAAACATGTATGACCCTACAGTACCTGGCAAGTACAGGGCGGGAAGAGCCTACGCCATAGAACCTTTCGGCACTAATGGAGAGGGCCTAGTCTATGAGGGCGACTTGGTCACTATCTATGCCCTCGTGAGACCGACGCTTAGGCGCAGACTCGACCCGTTCACGAGGACCGTTCTCGAGGCTATCAAGGAGCGTTTCTACACTCTTCCCTTCAGTGAGCGCTGGTTAAGCGATTTGACAGAAGATGTGACGAGGTTACGGCGTGCACTGCAGAAGCTAAGCAAGATGGGCTTTCTCGTCAAATACCCGGTATTAATAGAGAGGAAGCATGGCATTGTTGCACAGTTCGAGCATACCGTTATACTGACGCTTGATGGCGAGGCTATAGTGACAACGTTAGTGGAGTAGCCTCCAGGTAAGCGTCTCTCTGATAAAAACATGTGCCTCCTGCATTGCTCTGCCGGTGTGCGTAGCTAAAAGGTGAGATGAACTTGCCTAGCCCGCTGGTCAACATGACTGGAGTGGCGGGTGGCCAGAGCGACCTAGCCACGTGGATAATAGCGATAAGCATCCTTATCTCAACAGTGTTGTCAATACTGGCGTTCCTCGGAGTCGCCCAGGGTATACAGCTGCGTGTATGGAAAAGCCAGATAGAGGCAAGGCTAAGGGTACTTGAAGGCTACGTTAATGATGTCCGCGATGAAAGCAAGAAGCTTCTTCGAAAGCTTGGCGTGAAAGACCCAGATGTTGTAGCTGCTCGCGTTCTTGACTACTTTGTTGTCGAGCCTGTCAACATTGAGCCTACGGATATAACGCGAAGGCTTGAACGTGTTTTAAGGACAGAAGAGGAGCACATAGAGCAGATAGTGTTGCTCGCGCTTGGCTCACGGCCAAAGGGTGTAGAGGAAACGGCCCTGTTTAAGAACGCTGTAACCCTTCTAGGAATAGCGAACGCAATGAATCTTCTTTATAAATATCTTCGGCACATGTTGTTGCTTGGTATTAAGACTCGTAATGCGTTGCTCGTTACTCAGCTGTGGATGCTCTTGCCATACTATATGAGGATTGCAAAGGCCTACCGCAGCGCTGCACGTACGATATCCAGGGGCATGCCCATAGGGGATGCAGCTGGCCCATTGGTCGCATACCGTTTAGTTCGTAGTGTTGCTGCGAGTAATGAAGTATTATATAGAGAAATAGCGAAGGACACGGTCTATGCAACCATAGAATATCTAGGTAGGCGTGTCTATGTGGTGAGAGCCAGAGGACCAGGTAGCACAGTTGGCCGCCCCGGTGAAGCTGTAGAGAAACTCGCTGAGAAGCTCAGCCAGGGAGAAATTGCTGCTATAATAACTGTTGACGCTGCGCTGAAGTTTGAGGGCGAGCAGACCGGGGCTATAGCCGAAGGCAGCGGTGTCGCTATGGGCGACCCCGGACCAGAGAAAATAAAAATTGAAAGACTTGCAGTAAGGAGAGGTATACCCCTATACGCTATCGCGATAAAGATGAGCTTCGAGGAAGCAATAGGAGCTATGAACAAGAATATAGTTAAAGGTGTTGAGAGTGCATTGGAGAGGCTGAAACAGCTCATCCAAGAGACAAGTAAGCCCGGCGACACGATCATCATTGTTGGTGTAGGCAATACAATAGGTGTTGGCCTCTAAAGCCATGCTCCCCTGCATCTCACTGACTCCTAGGCCATTATTGTGAAAGATTTCATAAGGCTTGCTAAAGCGGAGGGGATATATGCATGGCTTTCGCTTGTGGGATGGATTGTGCATACCTGGCTCTCTATGGGGCTTCACTAGTTGTCGTAGTCTACCTACTGCAGGGAGCCTATAGGGCTCGTAAACGGAGCCGGGTAGTTGTAAAACTCCGTTGTACCAAATGTCAGAGAGAGCTAGTTAAGCAGTTTAGAGATGGCGACTTTGTTGGCAAGATCTATAATGATATCTGTATCGAGTGTGGAGGTGCAGTTGTTGAAGCTATATATGTTGATGATGTAGTTCCTCTCGTTGAGAGGCTTTTCGGTAAGAGCAACAGAGGCCAGAGAAAGACTTAAATAGGAGAGTAGGGCGGGTGTGTGTCTCACAACATGGATGGCCCGACCCGGCCATAGCGGCCGGGCAACACCCGGACTCATGTCGAACCCGGAAGTTAAGCCGGCCGCGTTGGGGGTAGCTGTGGGGTCCGCGAGGCCCCGCAGCTCCCCCAAGCCGGGATCGGGCCCTCTCGCCGACGCGGTTGATCCTTTTCGGTCGTATCCTCCCCCTAAACCAGTTCGGGTCGACGTGTGGCTTAGCAGGGTTCCCGTTCTGTAGGTTGCTGTTCATTCTCGCTGTGGCGCGACACTTATTCAAGCCTAGCTATAGCTAGTTCTTCATGTGTGAACGGACGTACGAGAGAGGTGAGTGCGATGGCGTACGTGCGTTGGCTCGGCCACTCGGCCTTCGAGGTAGGTATTGATGGTTACCGTGTACTAGTTGATCCGTGGCTCAGCAACCCAATGTCTCCTGTTAGGCCCGAAGAATACAAGGATAGTGTCGATTTGATCATTGTGACACATGACCATGGAGATCATCTTGGCGAGGCGGTGGAGCTTTTGAAGCTCAATCCCAGGGCTGTGTTCGCGGCTGTCTACGAGGTTGCTAACTTTGTCTCCGAGCAGGTGGGTCCCAGTGAGAGGATAGTGGGGGCAAACATTGGTGGCCCACTAAAGCTTCCAGGAATTGATTTGAAGGTTATGTTCTTCCCTGCTACCCATAGCTGCAGCCGCGGGGCTCCGACCAGCGTACTTATTATGGGTAAGGAAGGTAGCGTATATCATGCCGGCGATACGGGTCTCGTCGCCGAGATGGCCCTTATAGGAGAGCTCTACAACATCGATGTGGCACTTCTGCCCATAGGCGGTCATTTCACGATGGATGCCTATCAAGCCGCGAAGGCAGCCGAAATGCTGCGGGCAAAGGTGGTCATACCTATGCACTACAACACGTTCCCCGTGATACGCGCCGACCCCAGGGAGCTGGAGAAGTACGTCAAAGAGCGTGGCCTAGACACGCGTGTCGTCATACTTGAGCCTGGAGAGAAGTTTGTCTTCGGCCAGAGCTAGGGCCCGCCCCGTTTTTAGGCCCTAAGTGTGGGCTGGTTACAGCCTATTCTCACGGGGTCCTATAGTGGGAGAGCCTGTCTCTGTCTCCGAGTCCGAGTACGAAATCCTAAAACTCATGGCGTCCCGTGGTGTCAGGAAAGGCTCCTATAGGACCGAGGAACTTTCGGCCCTTCTGGGTGTTGAGCGCAGCAGGTTAGAGGCTCTCGTGAGGCTGCTAGCGGAGAAGGGGCTCCTAAGGCTCAGCGAGGTAGAGAAGACGGTCTACAAGCCCACAGACGAGGCGCTACGCTACCTTCGGGAGGGGTTCCCCGAGGAAAGACTGGTAAGGCTTCTCGGGGAGAAGGGCGGCGAGGCAAGTATAGAGGAGGTCAGGGCGTCGCTGGGAGCAGAGGCGAACATAGCTATAGGCCAGGCGGTGCGTAAGGGCTGGGTGCGTGTAGAGAATGGACGTGTGAAGCTGGTAGCTGAGCCAGACGTGGCTGCGCCTGAGCGGAAGCTCCTAGAGAGGCTCGTTAAGGGCGAAGAACTCGAGCCAGGCGAGTACACCCTGCTCCGGAGGAGGAAGCTTGTCGAAAAGGAAAGTAGGAGGACAACAATCGTAGAGCTAGTTAACGATCCTCAGGATGTTCTCAAGAAAGTGGTAGTTGAAGTTGGCGCTCTAACGCACAGCCTTATACGTTCTGGTAGGTGGCGCCAGGTTCGGCTGCGCCGCTACCGCGTCGACGTGGAGCCTCCGAGGCTGAGGCTTGGGAGGCTCCACTTCTTTCAAGAATTCATTGAGCACATAAGGGGCATTATGAAAGAGCTTGGGTTTATCGAGGTCGAGGCCAGTCCCGTCGAGCTCGAGTTCTGGAATTATGACGTACTCTTTCAGCCCCAGTTCCACCCAGCCAGGTCGCCAACAGATACCTTCTACCTCTCACAGCCTCCCCGTGGCGATCTTCCGGTAGAGATAGCTGAGCGCGTAAAGAGACTCCATGAAGTGGGTGGGGAGACGCCGGGTGGACCAAGCCTTGGCTGGAGGTACAGCTGGAGCCCCGAACGGGCCGCTAGGCTAATACTGAGAAGCCACACTACGGCAGTCTCAGCAAGGGTCCTGGCTGAGAGGCCGCAACCGCCCTTCAGGTTCTTCACTATAGGGCGTGTCTACCGCGTAGAGAAGATAGACGCGCGTCACCTGCCAGAGTTCCACCAGGTTGACGGTATTGCCTCAGAGGAGGGTGTTAGCCTACGCTGGCTTCTGGGCATGCTGTCCGAGTTTCTAGAGCGTCTCGGCATAAACGAATACAAGTTCCGGCCTGCCTATTTCCCGTTCACTGAGCCCTCCGTGGAAGGCTACGTGAGGGTAAGAGGAGCCTGGCTTGAGGTGCTCGGTGCGGGCTTGCTACGCCCGGAGGTGCTTCATTCTGTTGGTGTAGATTACCCCGTAGCCGCCTGGGGTATGGGCATAGAGAGACTGGCGATGGCCCTTTACGGTGTTGACGACATACGTATGCTGTATGCGCGTGACGTGGGCTTTGTGGAGCACTTCCCGTCGAGGTGGTGGCTCTATGCCGGTTCTACGCTTTAAGCCTGGGCGTGTAGAGGAGGTGCTAGGTCTTAGCCTCGACGAGGCTGTCAAGCTAGTCGAGAGGCTGAAGGTCGAGGCAGAGGTAACGCCCGACGGCTATGTCGAGATGGAAATAGAGGTTGACCGGCCAGACATGTACACCCTTGAGGGGATAGCTAGGCAGGTTCGGGGACTGCTGGGGAAGGAACTTGGCCTACCAAGCTATAACGTGGTTGATAGCGACCTCGTGTTAGAGGTTAGTGACGTCGCATCGAGGCCGTATATTGCTGCGGCGGTAGTCTGGGACGTCAATGTCGATGAGGATTACCTTGAGGAATTAATACAATTCCAAGAAAAGCTTCATGTAAGTCTTGGTGGAAAACGCGAGCTTGTAGCAATAGGTCTTCACGACTTAGACAAACTGCCCTCAAAGAAGCTCCGATATGTAATGGTTGATGTTGACTCTGTGAAGCTGATACCACTTGGTCACAGCCAGGCAATGACCCTATCGAAAGTGCTGGAAGAAACTGAGCAAGGCAGGCTCTACGGGTCAATATCTCTACGCGGCAGGCTTCACCCGGCCCTTTTCGCCGGCGACGAGATAATCAGTGTGCCACCTGTCATAAACGCGGAACTAACGAGAATTGAGCCTGGAACAAGACACGTATTCATAGATGTCACCGGCACAAACAAGAGACTTGTGCTCGACACGCTGGCAGTGCTTGCTGCTAACCTCGCAGAGAGAAGCGGAACAAGAAGGATTGGAAGAGTCCCAGTAGAGGCCCCATGGGGTCGACTCAGGGAGCCCACCATGGAGGCGCGTGGAATGAGCGTAAGCTCGCAGTACGCAAGCAGGGTCATAGGCCTTGAGCTGGGTGCTGAAGAGATAGCACATCATCTGCAAAGAATGAGGTTCGGTGCATGGCCGGACGAGGCCCTAGTACATGTAGAGGTGCCTAGGTACCGGATAGACATTTTGCATCCGGTAGATCTCGTTGAGGAAATAGTGCTTAGCATTGGTGTTGATAGGCTCGAGCCGGTGAAGCCCTCGCGGATGCTTAGAGGGAGGCTGCTCCCACTCCGTGCATGGGAGCGTGAGGCCAAGAAGCTACTCGTCGGTATGGGGTTTGTGGAGACATTATCCTATAGCCTCGTGTCTTGCAGAAAGCAGGAAGAGATAGCAGGTCTGAATGGCGAGGAACTTGTGAGGCTTGCAAACCCTGTAGGCGCCGAGTCTTCCTGTCTGAGGGCAAGCATGCTGCCCGCTCTCCTAGACATTGTCCGCGAGAACCAGCACTACGTGCCCATAAAGGTCTTCGAGATCGGAGAGACGTATCGTATCAATAAGGGAGTTGTTGATACATTGAAAAAACTAACCATTGTTATAGCTGACGTGAAGGTAGGCTTCGAGGATATCCAGGCGGTCGTGTATGGCCTAGTCAGAGGTCTAGACGACAACATCGAGGAAGTCAAGCCCTTCGCAGGCAAACCGTTTATGGAGGGACGCGCGGCAAGAGCTAGAACCAAGCACGGGCTTGCAATCGTGTTCGGCGAGCTGCACCCGGAGATTCTAACAAGGAACGGTATAGAGTACCCGGTTGTGGCAGCAGAGATAGAGTATGGAAGCGTATCTGTGCCCCGCCCCTAACACCCGGCGCTCATCGCCCCTCTCTGGAGGGCCTTGCCCGGGCTCCTCAAGGCGGGGCCAGTGCTCTCATTAAGGTTGTGTCTCTCGCTGCTCCCCTTTTAAGGGGAATAGTGGTTCGCCTGTGCGTAGAGGGGACGCTCCGTAGCAGAAGGGCTCTCCAGTATGATCAGTCTCCATGTCTAACGGCGCCTCACGTATCTGGGGTGAATAACTTTGGATATCGAGAAGCGATTGAGCCTCATCACGCGCAATACGGCCGAGATAGTTACTCTCGAGGAGTTGCGAGAAAAGCTGGCCTCGGGCAGGCGGCTCAAGGCGTACCTCGGTTTTGAGCCTAGTGGCCTCTTCCATATAGGCTGGCTTATATGGGCATTCAAGGTTAGGGATCTGGTGGAGGCTGGGGTTGAGTTTAATCTCCTCGCGGCTACGTGGCATGCATGGATAAACGACAAGCTAGGAGGAGACATGGGCCTCATTCATAAGGCGGCTAGGCACGTTGTACATGTGCTTGACGCCATAGGTGTAGACACTAGCCGCATAAGGGTTATCTATGCCGAGGATATGGTATCTGACCGGGCATATTGGGAGATACTGCTGCGTGTGGCGAAAGCCAACACTCTAGCAAGAATAAAGCGTGCGCTGACAATAATGGGTAGGCGTGCTGAAGAAGCCGAACTAGACTTCTCCAAGCTCATCTACCCGGCAATGCAAGTAACGGACATATTCTATCTCGACGTTGACATAGCGCTAGGCGGTATGGATCAGCGTAAGGCCCACATGTTGGCGAGAGACACTGCCGAGAAGCTTGGCTACAAGAAGGTAATCGCTATACACACGCCGCTTCTCACCGGTCTGCAAGGCGCGAGACGCATGGACCTAAGCAGGATAGATGAGGACACGTTTGCGGTAGAGCTCAAGATGAGCAAGTCCAAGCCGGGCACCGCGATTTTCGTTTTCGACACGCCGGAGGATGTCGAGAGAAAGATACTGAAAGCATACTGTCCGGCAAGGGAAACTAGGTTCAACCCGATAATAGAGATAAACAAGTACATACTCTTTGCGCAGCCGGGCTTCAAACTAGTAATAGAGAGGCCCGAGAAGTATGGCGGTACAATAGTGGTGGAAAGTGTTGAAGAGCTAGAGAGGCTTTACAGTGAAGGAAAGATACACCCGCTTGACCTTAAGAAGGCTACAGCAAAGGCTCTAAACAAGCTCCTAGAGCCCATAAGGCGCTACTTCGCTGAGAACGAGGAGGCGCGTAGCATTCTCGAAGAGCTGAAAAGGGCAACGATAACGAGGTAGGAAAGGGTTACTTCTCACACCGGCCTACGCTACGGGGAGATGGCCGGGTAGAGAAGTAAAAAGGCTTGTAATATGTCTCTTTTCTCTTGAGCCTCGCTGGGCCGTGGCTCGGCCCTAAAAAAGGGGCCCTAGAGGGCTGTGCGCGCCCAGCCAGTATAGTGATGATAAATCCAGGTGCTAGGCTAATCACGCGTTTGCGTCTAGATACGTTACGGTAGGGTGAATACTGTTGAAATACTTGATAAAGGCGAAAATAGAGGTAGACGGCCTAGTAAATAAACACGATATCATTGGCGCAATATTTGGACAGACTGAGAATCTTTTCGGGGAAGAGTTTGACCTACGCGAGCTGCAAGAAAGAGGCAGGATAGGCCGGGTTCAAGTGGAGATACGTCACCAGGGCTCTAAGACCATAGGAGAAATCACTGTACCCTCAAATCTTGACCGCGTGGAAACCGCTTTGATAGCAGCAATGCTCGAGAGCGTCGAGAAAGTGGGGCCGTACCGTGCAAGGATACAGGTTTACGATATCATAGACGTACGCGCCGAGAAGATAAAGAAAATAATTGAGCGTGCTAAGGAGATACTCCGCATATGGAGCCTCGAGAAAACACCTGACCTCAAAGAGGTTCTACGCGAGATAAGCGAAGCGGTCAAGCGGGGCGAAGTTATAAGCTACGGCCCCGAGAAGCTGCCGGCAGGACCGGACGTCGACAAGAGCGACGAGATAATAATCGTTGAGGGACGTGCTGACGTCATAAACTTGCTCAGATATGGTTACCGTAATGTTATAGCATTAGAGGGCGCCAGGGGCAGGATACCCGAGACGATAGTAAAGCTTGCGAAAACCAAAAAAGCAATAGCATTCGTTGACGGCGATCATGGCGGCGACTTGATACTCTGGGAGCTCCTACGCAGCGCCGACATAGACTATGTGGCGCGTGCACCACCCGGTAAGGAAGTCGAAGACCTCACAGGGAAGGAGATAGCGCGTGCTCTACGCAACCTGATACCGGCTAAAGAGTACAGAGAGATACTCGAGCGTAAGATGCGTGGCGAAAGGCCCAGGGAAGAGAAGCCGGCGGCGAAGGAGGAGAAGACGGCTGCTCCCCAGGCTGCAGTGGCCCCACAGCAGGGCGCCATCGTGCCCACGGCGCCGTCTCCCACGGTACCTAAGCCGTCGCAGCCTACAGTTGTTGGGGCCGAGAAGCCTGAGACAGTGCAGGTAGAGGTAGAGCGCATCGAGCTCCCAGAGAGGGTTGTTGAGGACATAAAGAAGCTGAGTGGCACACTGGAGGCGATACTCTACGACAAGGAATGGAACGTGATTAAGCGGGTACCCGTCCGCGAAGTCTTCAACGTGCTTGAACAGAGTGAGCCAGAGTCAATATACGCTATAGCTTATGACGGAATCATAACTCAGCGTATGCTAGACCTAGCCGCGGAGAAGGGTGTAAAGCTGCTCATAGCGAACCGTATAGGCTCGATAGAGAAGAAGCCTAAGGGTGTAAGCCTTCTAACCTTTAACGACATCCTGTCCTGAGAGCCGTATTTTTTCGACTAAAAGCTCAGTGCGTATGTCCAGGGGATGCTAGAACGGCCCACATTCTACACTATACCATCTATAATCGTTTAGCGGTAGCCTCGCTCTTCAGGAGCAGCCAGAGGTGGCGAACTACGTTGGGCTAGGTCTGGTCTGAGGAAGGGGCGGCAAGCTGTGACTGCGTAAAGGTTCATCTTGATGTCTAAAATTCTAGAAACTTCTACGTGTTGCCGGGCGGCTGCGGAGGCGGCGGAAAAAGGGGCGGCTTTTTATTACCTGCGCCTCCCGGTAGCGCCCTGCTGCATCCTTACGAGTAGTCGCTTGAACTCTTTGCGGTTCCTTATTCTTGGGGCGGGGTTCTTGCGTGGCTTTGCAGGTATCTTGGGTGTCTGCTTCCTCACCTTGCCAGCCTTTGTTAGAGAGCCGTGGCTTGGCATGGTCTACTCCCCCGTGGAGTTATGGGAACCCTCTGGCTAGCCTGTTTTTAGGGCTTTGGGGCTTGTGCCCCTAAGTTACCCCGGGTTGCAGCATGGACGAGTTGCCTGGTTATAGTGGTTTTGTGCGCAGTCTTCTTGCACGTGCGGGCGCACGCATCGGTGACCGCATACGTATTGAGAGAAATGATGGTAGAAGCTTTGAAGGAATTCTAATGCCGCGCTATGCTATACATGAGAGACCGATAATAGTGATAAAACTCGACAACGGTTATAACATAGGTGTACGTGTAGACGAAAACACACGTGTTGAAGTCATTAAGCCGAGAGAAACAATCCTCCGCGAAGCAGCTGCTGGTGCGCCGGCAGCAATCCCTCTGCTCGAGGAGGAACCGCCACCGGGTCCCAAGCCCCGTGTCTACATACTTGGGACGGGGGGCACTATAGCGAGTAAAGTAGAGTACGAGACGGGTGCAGTGAAGCCGGCTTTCAGCGCTGCGGAGATACTCCAGGCTGTGCCGGAGGTAGGCTTTGTGGCCGACATTGACGCAGGTGTGTTGATGAACACACTTAGTGAGAACATGAAGCCGGAGTATTGGGAGAAAATAGTCGATGCGGTTGCCGATAAGATAAGAAAGGGTTATGACGGCGTAATCGTGGCGCATGGTACAGACACAATGGCCTACACGGGTGCTGCGCTAGCCTTCGCGCTCCGCAACCTCCCGGTTCCCGTTGTGCTTGTGGGCGCGCAAAGGAGCAGTGATAGGCCTAGCAGTGATGCCGCGTTCAACCTCATAGCAGCAACTCTGGTGGCTGCGAAGAGCGAGGCTGCAGAGGTTCTCGTTGTAATGCATGGTGAGACGGGCGATACCTACGCCCTGGCTCATAGGGCGACCAAGGTAAGAAAGATGCATACCAGTAGGCGTGACGCCTTTCAGTCAATAAACGCTCGTCCAGTCGCTAAGATATACCCCTTTGAGAGACGTATAGAGCTTCTCCAGGAGCCTCTGCGGCGCAGAGGCAGCAAGGAGGACCTTGTTGTAGAGAATGGTTTTGAGAGAAAGGTTGCTCTCATAAAGTACTATCCTGGTATGGACAGCGAGATAATAGATTTCCTCGTAGATCGCGGCTATCGTGGAATAGTTCTTGAAGGTACAGGTTTGGGCCACGTGGGTGAATGGCTAGTTGACCCTATAAGGCGTGGTGTAGAGTTAGGCACCTATTTCGTTATGACGAGCCAGACACTATTTGGCCGCGTAAACATGAACGTCTACACAACTGGTCGCCGCCTGCTACAGGCCGGTGTAATACCTGGCGGCGATATGCTCCCTGAGACAGCTTTTGTCAAGCTCTCCTGGATTCTGGCTAGGACGCAAGAACGCAGTGAGGTGATTTCCCTCCTTCAGAGGAACATTGCGGGCGAGTACACCCACCGCATCACTATAGACCTCTACCCGAGGTGGCCGCATTGATTGAGCCCAAGGTTGACCCTGCAAAGATAGACATAGGGAAACTCGGCCTACGGGTAGGCCTAGAGATACATCAGCAGCTGGATACACGGCGGAAGCTGTTCTGTGGTTGCCCAACGACCCTGGTTTCCGAAGACACAGTCCACGACACCTTCGTCCGCCAGTTAAGGCCTACAAGGAGTGAGCTTGGAGAGGTGGACATAGCGGCGCTCTTTGAATGGCGTAAGGGTCGCATGTACGTCTACCACGCGCCTCGTACAGCTTCGTGCCTTGTAGAAGCGGACGAGGAGCCTCCTCACGAAATAAACCGGGAGGCGGTAGCGATAGGCCTCGCTATGGCGCTAGCGTTTGGCTCTGTTCTAGTGGACGAGATATACGTTATGCGTAAGATAGTAATAGACGGTTCGAACACGACGGGGTTCCAGCGCACGGCGATAGTGGCACTTGGCGGCTCCATATCGATACCTTCAGGGAAGCGTATAGGCATACAGACTATCGCTGTCGAGGAGGACGCGGCCAGAAAGATCAAGGAGGAGGGCCGGTTTGTCCATTACAATCTTGACCGCCTCGGCATTCCGCTCATAGAGGTATCTACTGCGCCAGATATTGAGTCGCCGGAAGAGGCCTACGAGGCTGCGTTAACGATTGGGCAGATGCTGCGATTAACGGGTAAGGTTAAACGAGGTATTGGCACGATCAGGCAGGACTTGAATGTATCGATAAGTGGCGGCGTCAAGACCGAGATAAAGGGTGTGCAGAGGCTTGACCTTCTGCCAAAGATAGTCCTCTACGAGGCTATCCGCCAGTACCGGCTCCTCGAAATACGCGACGAGCTTAAGCGCCGTGGCGTGAGCGAGGAAGTGCTACGTAGAGAAGCCGTAATAGCAGACGCAACAAAGGTATTCGAATCCACCCGTTCAAAGATAATCCGCAGAGTGGTACGCAACGGCGGGAGGGTTCTTGTCACGAAGCTTCATGGCTTTGCGGGGCTGCTTGGCGTAGAGGTACAGCCTGGTAGACGCTTCGGTACTGAGCTAGCAGATTATGCACGGTTCTGGGGCGGCGTTGGCGGGCTCTTCCATACAGACGAGCTGCCAGCCTACGGGATAACGGCCAAGGAGGTAGATAAGCTCTATGAGCTACTCAAGGCTGACCCAGAGAGAGACGCTATAGTGATAGTTGCCGACGAGGAGGACAAGGCAAAGAAAGCACTAGAAGCGGTCATCGAGCGTGCCGTATACGCCCTTAAAGGCATACCTGCCGAGACACGTGCCGCTCAAGAAGATGGAACAACGAGGTTCATGCGTCCACAGCCAGGCTCTGCACGCATGTACCCCGAGACGGACATACCTCCGCTGGAAGTAACCACAGAGCTCGTCACAGAAGCTGAGAAGCTAAAGCCGCCTACACCGCAGGAGAAGCTAAGAGAGCTCAAAGAGAGGTACGGACTCAGCGATGACCTAGCAAAGCAGCTTCTCAGGGACCCACATCTACCGCTCTTTGAGATACTCGCAGAGAAGTACGGCAAGCAGCTTGCTCCAAGCTACATAGCCTCAATATTGACCAACATCATACGTAGCCTCGCCCGCGAAGGCGTGCCTGTCGAGAACCTAACAGAGGAAACTATCGAAGAAGTAGTGGCCGCGGCAGCACAAGGTGAAATAGCAAAAGATGCTGTCCCAGACATCCTCACGTATCTCGCACGCAACCCCGGCGCCAAGCTAGCGGACGCGACAAAGGCCTTGGGCTTAGAAAAGCTGAGCATAGAGGAAGTAGAGAAGCTCGTAGATGAGGCTATAGAGGCTCTGCGCGAGGAAATACGTGCCAGGGGCATGAGGGCTCTGGGCAAGGTTATGGGTAGGGTGATGCCAAAAGTCAGGGGCAAAGTAGACGGAAGAATAGTAGCAGAAATAGTGAAGAGAAAGATAAAGGAGGTACTGGACAAAAGCAGCTAGGAGCATCTTCATTTATCCTAGGTTATACCATGTCACACCTTTTTGGGGCTGCTCAGTTCAGGGCGATGACGTGTACTCCCGTCGCTGAGCAAGAAAGAAGGGGCCGTGTGATGACAAGGCATTTGACCGAGCCTCTTCTGCTCAGTGGGCATATCATGTAGAGTATAGATTCTCCATGGAGCCTAAGCCGGCGACGCCCCTCTATTCATTCACTGACAAAACGGCTTGCCGCAGAGGGCTGGCAGAGGAATAGCCATGGGCCAGATATATGACACATATTTGCACACAAACTTATAGGTGAAGTGGTTGCTAAAAAGACTCTCCATAATGGGATAGGAGATTATCACTGCATAGCTCTGCCTCCGCTTCTTATTATTATGGCGCGTGTTTAGAGGCCAGTGGCGCTCTCTCCGATTATTTGTGGCCCCACCTTCTTCTTACGTTTCACTATATCTATTATCCTTTCGATGAAGTCTTCCTCGTAGGGCACACCGACGAATGCTAGAACGCCATTTATCGCTATAGCTGGAACCGACATCACGTTATACTTGTCTGCGATGTCTGGGTTCTCATATGCCTCTACAGTATCGGCTATGAAGTTCCGGCGGCCAATCCGCCAGACCTCGTATGCAAACATGTTTGTGAGCAGTGCTGCGTAGGGGCAATAGGGACACTGAGGTGTAACTATAACCTCAACATGTACGGGCTCAGTTATCGTCTTAAGCTTCTCTATCGTCGTTTGGTCGAGCCCGCTGTCTTCCTGCGATATCCTTATCACAGTCTCAACCAGACCGCGTATCTCCTCCCCGCTTGGCGTTCCCGTGTATCTTATGACACCCTCCAGCATGGTGAGCGATGGTATGCGCTCTATACCCTGCTTTTTGAAAGCTTCTGGGTTCTTTTCCTTATCATAAATTACTACTCTAACCAGGTGTTCGCCATTCCTTGTAGGCGAAAGTTCTTCAAGTAACTTGGCTATCCTAAGTGTCTCGTCGCAATACCTGCATTTTGGTCCTACGAAGACATAAAGGGTTACGGGCTTCTCCATATCCTGGAGGGCCTCTTTGATGGCTTCTTTGGTTTCTTCGTCTATCTCCACGCGGACCGGGTCAGCTGCCACCCTTCTTGTCACCTCCGCGCTTCTTCCCCTAGGGGTGCAACCGTTAGCCTGTTCTAGGTTTTTCCTATTATCACTGCGGTTTATGTAGGCAAATATATTCTAAGGTATCAATATAAAACAGAAAGGGTAGTTAAATCTGGGCTGCGGCGTTAATGTTTAAAGCACGTACATTTATACATTCGTGTAAATCGGGACGTGCCTTGAGCATGCAGCAAGATGATAGCAACTTCCTGGCAGCACCCTGTGAAATAGCGGTACGGAAATATGTACCATCAATACGAGCCTCGATAGCAACCATACTCGTTAAGGTGTACGGGCTTTCAATATACCGTACAGCGAAGATACTGAAGATAACGCCAGCCGCTGTATCAAACTACTTACTTAAGAGACGCGGCGGTGACTACGTAGACTTGATACTCAATGATAAGGAACTATACGAGCTGGTCGCAAAGATAGCTGAGAACCTCGTTAGCGAAAGCATGGATAAACAGTCTATGGCAATGCACATATGCCAGGTCTGTAGGAAGCTCCGCGAAAAGGTGGAGAAGACACCTCCCCAACACAGGCCGGTAATAGAATTCCTATCCGGTGAGCATCACGAGTAACCCAAAACCACCATAGCCTAAGGCAGGCATAGCCTCGCCTGGCTTCTCGCTCTTTGTTTTAGCATAGTCATAGGCGTTGCTCAGTCAAAGTCTGAACCTCTGCTTAGCTATGAGGAAGCTCGGCAACTTTCTAGTAGAAACGTGAAGCTCTACCAAGCCATGCCTTCTAACGGGTATAACGAGCCTATCGTACTCTATTGATGGCTTGTCATGCGTGCCGTCGGGATAAACGGCTTCCGCGTCAAGAATGCGCTCATAGCCAAACACCAGGGTAGTCGTTGACACGGATGGCGAAGGGTTCCAGAGAACCAGCCGGTAACTCTCATCGTTTTTTTCAAGAAGGACCGGCAACGTGGTCCCTAATATAGTAAGAGGTGGCCGGGTTTCGGCCTCCGGAAGGCGACTATAGCTATGTTCTAGTAAAGCCATTATCGTATCGAGAACAGTTCTTGTCTTGCTACAGCTGGCACCCGTTGCGAGAAGAGGATTCTCAGTGAACTCAAGTCTAGACTCGCTTATCACCGTCTCGCAAGCCGGGTCGGGGCAGATATAGGTTGAACACTTTTGGGGCTCGCGCACTATAAGCCATGGTGTTTTTACGCGTAGTTCCTTGCGCGGCCTAATAGCCCTATAGTGCAGTATTGTTGGCAATACTATGCGTGGACGAAAGGTCTCAAAGCGTATTATCGTTCTCGTGGGCGTGTAGATAGGTCTCGTGTGTGTACAGCCTAAACGTGGTCTACATATTGCGCTCTTGTACGGGAAGTATGCGTCGAAGGGTAACGCTCCCAGGAGCTTCCAGAGCATGTCTATGAGTGAAGCTATGACTACATAAGCGTTAATTGAGGCTTTGTAGCCCTCGGGTAAGGGGGAGAGAGGCAGCTGCGCCCACCGGAACTTTGGCTCGCCGCATGATGTGCGTGTACACGAGCCGTCGGCTCCACATAGCTCCTTGACGGGTGCTACGCAGGGTGCAGCCTTCTCCGCTGCTAGATAAAGCTGGGGAACATTGGTCTCCGAGGAGGGACTATCAACCGCTTCCAATAGGCGTAGAGAGAGTTCTCGTAGAAGCCGTCGAGTCAATGCTTGGTTGCCTCCTCGGCGGCATCTATAGCGCGACTTAGCTGGGCCAGCGTAGGTCGGCGTGTCGTAGCGCTAACGCGCTCCTCGTCGACGTCTACCTTGAAGCCTAGGTTGCTCAGCTTCTTTGCTGCTTTGTCTGCTTTCTCCCTGCTGGTTGCGTGTATGACTAACTGGGCTCTCGTGGGGCCAGGCTTGAGGTGGACAGTTATCCTATATTCGCCCTCTTTCACGCCGGTTATCGTATGATAATCAACCTCGTTGCCAAAGAGTGTTCTCTGTTTGCCTTGTTTCTCTTCGACGCGGAGTCCCTTATTTGCGAGGAAGGTTGAGTAGCGTTCACCCTCGGTGGCCACGGCTTCTCCTCACCCCCTGCTCGTCTGTTACGTAGAGGGTCGGCTGTCTAAGGCCTCCTCACCAGGTAGTCTCGCCCGTTGAATGGTCTCCTGGCTTGCTGATTATAACGCTAGAGTACAATACGCCTTAGGAAATGTTAAAGAAATGGTATATACGTTAGAATAGCAAAACTCGTAGTAAATAGTAGTATATTGTTTAGTTTTGATTGTTTAATTTATAGGGAAGCCAGTGTCTCGAAGACAGCTTTTGCGGCCTTATCCACGTACTCAACGAGTTCTTCGTGATGCTTTAGCTCTTCCTTACCAGGCACTGCCAGGTTGTCCGATATAACTACGATTGCTGCTGATCTGTACCCTCTCAGCGTGCCGAGTGCGAAGAGGGTAGCAGCCTCCATCTCAACCGCTATGATTCCTCTTCTAGACCACTTTTTCACAAAATCCTTGTCCTCAGCGTAGAAGGCGTCGCTGCTGAAGACCGGGCCCAGATAGACGCGGCCATGATATCTCTGTGCGTTTTCGTATAGGCGTGTAGTAAGAACGGGGTCCGGGGCTGTAGTCATACATGCATCGGGCACGTAGGAGCCTATTGTACCCCCATGTATGTATGCGGCTCCCGTGACTACTACGGCGTCGCCTATCTCGAGCTCAGGTATTAGGCCACCCGCTGTTCCCAGCCTTATCATGTACTTCGCGCCAAGCATGCGGAGCTCTTCAAACACTATTGCAGCGGAGGGGGCTCCGATGCCGTGGACAGCAATACTCATCTTTACGTCGTTGTAGAGCCCTGTGTATACGTGGAAGCCCCTCTCCTTGTTCACGAGCTCGGCCTCCTTGAGAAAGCGCTCTGCAAGATACTGGGCCCTTGCTGGGTCGCCTACTACAACTACACGCTCAGCCAGCTTTCCAGGTGCAACACGCAGATGCTGGGGCTTCAAACACCTACACCTCTCACATATCTCCCGTAAGCTGTTGGCAGACGCCGCGCTAGCATGGTGATAATATAGCCTGCGTCGGGCTCCCAAGTGTACTGGGGCTGTGAGGACTCCCCGTGTGCTGAACAAGCCTGCAGCTGTGTGAAGACGCACGAGCATGCTGAGCCCCACATTGCTGGCCCATTGTTCCCCTTGTGGCCGGCACAGGAGGCTCAGCGGCTACCATTGTCCTCATGGCGCTCCAGGCTCGGGAGCGGTCAAGCTCATCATTTCCCTTTCTGGGCTTCTCGGTCCTTCCTTGTTCTCTCTGGCACAGCGGAAGGGGTTATAGGCCTCAGAGTGCCCAGAGGGACTATACAACACGGAGCAGTGCCATGGACGAAGAGGCGTTGATGCTGCTGGAGAAATACCTCGGCGACTTAATAGAGAGTATAGTATACAAGTATCGCTATAACGTCGATCTTGAGGATGAGTATGAGGAGTTACTCCGTTTTATCTACAAGAGGCTTGTACGTGCATGGTTTGGCGGGAAGAGGCCCACGCACCTACAGTTCGAGGCGGCGCTGCGTAGCGCTAGGCGTAAGAGACGTCAGCTCGAGGTACTGCTCAGCTACCTCATAAGCCGCTATGCCGCACGTAACGGGCCAATCTATATGCCGACAAGCGGTGATTGGAGTGACGACATCTACCATTAACACAATATCCCGTTGACCGTGTTTAGTGAAAGACTTGGTCAAGGCTAGGCGCCCCCAGGCACGCCGGGGAAAAGTAGTAGAGAATGCCGGGCTGGTCGTCCGCGGTAATTTCTTCATCCGCGGCGATGGCCGCCCCGTCGAGGGGGGCAAGTGGGCTTCATCCCAGCCCTATCATGCTAGTCTCGGCCCGGTAGAGGGGAATAACAATCACTCTCGGAAATGAGTAACACGGGTTGTGTTGATTAGGCCTCCTCCTCGTGCAGGGTCAGAGAAGGGTTGCGAGGTACCTAATATGCCGAGGCGCCGTAGACGGCAACAGCGGTCTACAACGGGTTCGTCCCGCAGAGGGACACGGCGCAGCAGTGGCGCCACCCGTAGACAAGTCCGGATAGAACCGGGGGCTGTACTAGAAAGCGTGCTCGATGAGATTGTCTCAAAGGCTGGCCTAGACTTATTGGGCCTTGAACGTCGCGACTACGCAGAGATACTAAGGCCCATAGTTGAGGGTATCCTTTCAGGCTATAGTTCCAGGCCTTCGCGAGAGACGCTAGTATCAAAGATACTTGGAAATCTGCGTCCATTATACATGTATGCAGCCGCATACCTTGTGGAGCGTTTCGATAGGCTTAATGTGGACCAGTTGGAGTTCGTAGTTTCGAATGCGCCTGAGATAGCGGCTAGAAACGCGGCGCGTCTCTACCAAGAACTCATTAGTGCTGGGAGAGAAGATCTCGTGCCATTGCTCCGCAAGGCTTGGGAACAGTTTGGTAATCCGACACCCGTTACATGCCCCTACTGTGGTTTCAGAGCGGTGTTGCCGAACTATGTTTGTGCAATCTGCGGTCGTGAGGTTAAAGAGAAAGACATCAAGGCAATGATAGATTTCGACTCCCTCCTAGCGGAATTTGTAGAGTTCTATGGGTTAGGTGGCGTTAGAGAAGCGCTCGAGAAAGGGTACGTAGTATTGAAGGACACGATATATCCGCCGAGTGAAGAGGAGCCTCTTGCGCTACGCCTCTATCTTTCCAGAAGAGATAAGGAGAAACTGAAAAACATGATAAGCCGAGCCACGGTGCAGAGATCATCTGTATAGCCATGGGGCGGTGCCGCGAGTCACAGTGGCTAATGGTGAACGGCGATGGCGTCTGTTAATGAGATATGTGACGCTGAGAAGCTTAGAGCCTTTATCGCAAGCAACAAGTTAACCCTCGTCTTCCTTTATGAGCGTAACAGGCGTGGCGGTGAATACTTGTCAAGGCTTGTCGAGCATATTGCATGGAGGCTCGAGCCCGCGATAAGAGTTGTGCATGTAGATGTTGGCTGTGCTAAAGAGCTAGAAGACATGTTTGGCTCTGCCCCGCGTGTAGCCCTCTTCATTGATGGAGTAAAAACGTGGGAGCAGATAGGCTTCTTCTATAGCTCAACGGTTGACAAGAAGGCCATTAGCCGTGGCATTCTCCACGCCCTAAGAAGTCGGGGCCTCAAACCATCCCAGCTAGGTCTAAGGCTGGATCTATAGTGATGCATAAAGGTTGGCCTGAGGAGCCTGCTGTGGCTCGTCTTTTTGAGGCTCATCCAAACCATACGAGAAAACATTTATATAGAAGTGTGTGGTGTGCGGGTAGTTTGGAGGCTCATAGGGGCTCCGGGGAGGTGTGAACACCATGGCGCAGGCCCGTGTGGCTGCTATTGAGCCCACTGGCGTGCCTGTCCTAATACTCAAGGAGGGTACACAGAGAACCTACGGCCGCGAGGCTCTTCGTGCAAACATAATGATAGTAAGGGCTATCGCCGAGACCCTAAGGACGACCTACGGCCCCAAGGGCATGGACAAGATGCTTGTGGACAGCCTAGGCGACATCACGATAACTAATGACGGCGCGACGATTCTTGACAAGATGGACGTCCAGCACCCCACCGCGAAGCTAGTAGTGCAGATAGCCAAGGGCCAAGACGAGGAGGTAGGCGATGGCACCAAGACGGCAGTCATCTTCGCGGGCGAACTGCTCCGCTTCGCCGAGGACCTGCTTGACAAGAATGTGCATCCCACAATAATAGTCAGTGGCTTCAAGAAGGCCGCGGAGGAGGCCGTAAAGAAGCTCCAGGAGATAGCTGAGCCCGTTGATATAGAGAATGAGGAAATACTCAAGAAGATAGCAAAGACCAGCCTCACCAGCAAGGCCGTACACGGTGCACGTGAGTACCTAGCTGAGATGGCCGTGAAAGCAGTCAAACAGGTCACCGAGAAGCGCGGCGACAAGTGGTACATAGACCTCGACAGTATACAGATAATAAAGAAGCACGGAGGTAGCCTAAAGGACAGCCAGCTAATATATGGCATTGTTCTCGACAAGGAGGTTGTGCATCCCGGCATGCCTAAGAGGGTTGAGAATGCGTTCATCGTGCTGCTGGACGCTCCGCTCGAGGTCGAGAAGCCCGAGATAGATGCCGAGATACGCATAACCGACCCGACCTACCTCAAGAAGTTCCTCGAGGAGGAGGAGCGGCTGCTCGAGGAGATGGTTGAGAAGATCTATAATGTTGCTGTGGAGAGGATGAAGAGGGAGGGTTACGAGCCCGGCAAGAATGCTGGCATCGTTGTGATCACCCAGAAGGGTATTGACGAGGTTGCGCAGCACTTC
>Ga0256838_1000146_pt1 | contig 49421 bp, 54 predicted proteins | sample 4571419metaG_FD_185978 | JGI IMG/M metagenome (GOLD analysis project Ga0256838, IMG submission 185978) | Hydrothermal vent microbial communities from Guaymas Basin, Mexico - 4571-419 | ecosystem: Environmental > Aquatic > Marine > Hydrothermal vents | place: Mexico: Guaymas Basin | collected... | reverse complement strand
TTTGAACCATCAGTAGTTACTGTTGTTATTGTTGTATCTGCTGTAGCTACATCTTCTGCAAATGTCTCATTTGCTGGTGTATTTAACACAGGAACATTATCTACAACATTGGTTACTGTAATAGTAACTATCACACTATCACTATTTCCTGCATTATTTATTGCAATAGCATTCAAACTATATGAAACTGCAGTTTCATAATCTATATTTGCACCTGCTTTTACAGTAATCGTACCATCTGTAGCTACTTCAAAGTTTTCACTACCTGTACCACTCAGTGTTATCTCACTAATAGCTGAGTCACCACTGCTTGTGATAGTTACAGTACCAACATTTGTTCCTTCTCTTACATCTTCTGATACAATTCCATTTGAGTTACTAAGCGTTGGTGTTACATCAGCTATATTTGTTATAGTGATAGTTACTAATTGAGTTGTTTTATTACCTGCATTATCTGTTGCTTCTGCAATGAACTCATAACTCTGCTTACTTTCATAGTCAGGAGCCGTAATAAAAGTAACAACACCTGTTGTTTCATTCACTGTAAAACTTTCTGCATCTGTACCACTAATACTATAAGTAATAGCATTTTCATCTGTAGCTTCTAGTGTTATAACACTTGTTTGATTCTCTGCTACTGTAGCACTATTTAAAGAGGTAAATACAGGTGCGTCTTCATCAACATACGTTACAGTAATAGTAACAGATACATTATTACTATTACCTAGAGGACTAATAGCTTTTACTGTTAGATTATATAGTGGTGTTGTTTCAAAATCAAGTGAAGCACTTGAACTTACTGTTATCGTACCATCTACTGCTACTTCAAAGTTTTCATTTCCTTCTCCAGTTAAAATCATATCAGTGATTTCACTAGCACCTGTACTTACAATAGAAACTCTACCTATAATCGTTCCAGATAGTGCATTCTCAGCAACATTGCCGGTAGAATCTTCTAAGATAGGTACTTCTGTATTGACAATATCAACTACGCCTTGAACCTCTTCTGCTGTTGGATTCAAAGGATCAGCATACTCACCATTCATTAAAGCATCAGTATAATTTACACCATCAACTGCACCAGAAATACCTTCTATTGCATTCAGTTGGTCTGCTGTAATATTTATATTGTTTGCATTACCACTTATATCTTCAAGAAGTTCAATATAGTTTTGATCTCCTGTATCTACCGTAGAATCTCCTCCACAACCTGCAAGTAATCCAACTACTACAAAAGAAAGAAATAGATACTGTATCAGTTTTTTAAAATTCATAATTAACTCCCATTAATATATTTTGTCCATAAGTATGTTCAATATTACTTGCACCATCACGGATATCTGTTGTATGATCATATTTCATAAATTGATATTTTCCAGAGATTGCCCAATCATCATTTAAATTGTATTCTACTCCTGCTTGCATACCATATGTAGCACCTTCAGATGTTAAATCTTTATTGAGAATAATCACCGAAGGGTCTTCTGACCATGTTAATTTACTATATCCTATTAAAGCGCCAATATAAGGTTTTGCAAATACATCTGCATATTGATAGTTAACACTTAGATAAATATTATCTATATCTGCTATATCAAGCATAGTTCTTTGAACAGCTAAAGTAGTAAAAATATTTTTACTATATCTATATCCAAACGCTACCTCTCCAACTGTTCCACTATCATCAAGTGCTCCATCTGCAAATGTAGTATTTAAACTTAATACATTATCTACATTTAAAAAAGCCCCTCCTCCTGCAATATTGATAAAATACTTATTATCTACCTTTGCTATCTCTAAAGGCTTGTCTAATGCTGGTTTAGTAGTGCCACCTGCATATCCTACTGACATAATCAGACCTAATACCATTAAATTATTTAACTTCATCTATTTCTCCTTTTTATGGATATAAAATTTTCAAAAAATACCATAATGCTAAATTATACACAAAAAAATTAGAATTGATTTTAAATTTTGTATATATTTACAACTTTATCAAAATTCAAACGTATAGTTGTACCCACAGATTTTTCAGATATGATTTGTATATCTATACCTTCTTCATTACAGTATGCTTTCACTAATGCAAGCCCTATCCCTTCTCCCTCTTTTCTTTTATCTCCTTGATAATAACGTTCATACACACTTAAAAGTTCAGTTTCATCCATACCTATACCTTCATCTATAATCATGAGAGTATTTTTAGTAAGTTTTACTTGAATCAAAGACTCTTTTGAGGAGTATTTCATTGCATTCATCAAGAGGTTATCTATCATCTTTTCAAAACCTATTCTATCTATCTCTATATATAATGTTTCTACCTCTAAAATAAACTTATTTCTTCCAAATGCTTCTAATGTCTCTATACGTTCACGTAATAGTGGTTCTAAAAGCAGTTGCTCTTTTTCTATAGGATGTATCTCTTTTTTTATACTATATACCAACTCTTTATAGAGTCTATCTAACCGTAAAGATGAAGCCTCTATACGTCCTATACGTTTTAAGCTTTTTTCATCTTCTATACGTTTTTTAAGTAACGTAGTATTAGCTTTTATCGTTGAAAGTGGAATATTAAGCTCATGAAGTATTTCAGAAATTATAATAGATAGGTTTGCATCTAAGTCTGCTTTAGGTGCTAAAAGATGTGAAGAGATAATATAACCCCAACCTGTAGCTAAAAAAAGCACCATTAGTCCTGCTAAAAGAAAATTGTTTTCTGTAAATCCTTCATTTTTTAAAAACCAATACAAAAAGCTTAAAAGTACTGCTACACTTGACAAATAACTAAGCGTTGCCAATAAAATATTTTGTTTACCTTTAAACATTTAATCTTTTAACCATCGGTATCCTATACCACGTACATTGGAGATTTGTGTAGGAAAATATTTTTTTAATTGAGTAATATAAACTCTTAAAGAACCGTCACTAGCATTTTGACTCGCAGCCCAGAGTCTATTTTTTATCTCTTCACTACTTACCACTTCACCATCAGATTGAACTAATAAAACTAAAAGTTCTATGGCTTTTTGTGTCACCTCTAATTCTTTGTCATCACTATAGAGTATTTTTGCTAAGGTATCTAAACTATAATCTCCTATATTTATACGCTCTTTTCTCACTTGACGACGCAGAACTGCTTGCATACGAAGAAGAAGTTCATCAAGGTCAATAGGTTTTTTCATATAATCATCTGCACCCATGGTAAAACCTTGAGTAACAGAATCTTTATCATCTCTTGAGGTTAAAAATATAGTAGGTGTCATATCACCACTAGAACGTAGTTTTTCAAGTAAATCAAAACCATTTTCATAAGGAAGATTTACATCAAAAAGATACAAGTCAAATACCTGTTTATAGCTTAAATCAAGAGCAGTATAAGGATCTAAAGCACAAGAGATGGTATAACCTTCCTCCTCTAAAAAATCCTCTAATGTCTCATTAAACAACTTATCATCTTCCAATATAAGTATTCGTGCCAAAGTGTATCCTTTTTTAGTCATTAAAATTATTATACCTCAAAACTATTTATCATGGTATAATCTTCACTCAATATAACGCTAGGGTTTCCTTTTGAAAACAGAACATTCATTATTTGCATACAAAGAGAGTAAAATTTTAATTTTAGGTCTTAGCCTCTTGGGACTTTTTTTTATACTTGTACTTTTGAGTTCACTTCTTTTCCCAACTTATCTTCAACCTATACTGAGTATTACTGCTACAAATATTATTTTTGGAAGAATGGCTGGACTCTCTATAGGCATTGCTTCGCAAATAGATATTACATTACTTATCTTTTTTAATCTTTTTATTGAATCTATTATGGTACTTATTTTGTACCCACTCTTTGTACTTTCATGGAGAAAGCTCGACCTTATCTCCTACAAACCACTTAGCAACTTTTTAAATAAATCTAAGCAGAGTGCAGTAAAGTATAAACCACTTATAAAACAGTATGGGGTGGTTGGGTTACTTTTATTTGTCATAACACCATTTGCTATGACAGGTCCAGTTGTAGGAAGTTTTATAGGATTTCTTATCGGTTTTAATCACTTAAAAACGCTAAGTGTTGTACTTTTTAGTACACTTATTGCCATTACTATTTGGGTATATCTTATTAAAAACTTTGAAGCAGTTCTTATCGAGTATAACGATACAATCATCACAGGATTTACCGTTATAGCTCTCTTTTTATTATTATGGTATTTAGTAAAAAAATATCTTCTAGTTTCTAACTAAAATCCAGATGAAACTACATTAACATTCCACCATTCACCTTCAATGTTTCACCAGTAATATATGAGGCATGGTCTGAGAGTAAAAATGCTACTGCGTCAGCTACTTCACTTGGGTTACCAAATCTTGCCATAGGTATCTTTGCAGTAAAACTATCTTTTACCTCATCTTTAAGAACTTCAGTCATCTCTGTAGCTATGAAGCCTGGAGTGATGGTATTAAAACGGATACCTCTTGGAGCAGCTTCCATAGCAAAACTTTTAGTCATCGCTATAGTTCCCCCTTTACTCGCAGCGTAGTTTGTCTGTCCTGCATTACCTGTTTCACCTACAATAGATGCAATATTTACTACCGAACCAAAACGTTTTTTGCTCATCACTTTAACAGCCTCTCTACAGCCTATAAATGTTGACTTTAAGTTTGCATTGATTACATCCATAAACTCATCTGTCTTCATACGCATTGCTAGTTTATCTTTAGTAATACCTGCATTATTTACAAGGTAAGAGAGTGCACCATCTTCTGTAACAATACTTTTTATAGCAGAGGTAAATGCATCTTCATCGCTTACATCAAAGCCTATCACTTCAGCCTTTCCCCCTTCTGCTTCTATAGCTGCTTTTACTGCATTAGCTTCTGCTTCGCCACTACGATAGTTCACCCATACTTTAAGTCCCATACCAGCTAAACCTTTTGCTATCTCTGCACCGATTCCCCTACTTGCACCCGTAACCAATACATTATTCCCAGAAAATTTCATCTTTAGCCTTTATTTTTTACAAAATTGTACCATTTTTTTATGGTACAATAGCAAACAAAGGATAGATATGGAAAATAAAATTAAAAAATCTGTAGCTACGTTACTTGCACACATTATTAAAGTAGATAATAGAGATGTAGAAAAAGAAGCCCCTCTTTTTTGTCGTCTTATGGGTGAAGATTTTAACTGTAAAGAAGAGGAAGCAAAACTGTTTTTAAAACAGATTATAGCCGAAGATTACAATTTAGATGAACATCTTACTGTTATAAATCATGCCTTATCAGATAATAAACTTAGTAAAATGCATCTACTTGAACAGGTCAATCATATTATCTATTCAGATACCATAATCCCTGAAGATTATAAAGAGTTTGAAAAAATTAAAAAAGCACTCTTCTCTTAAATAAGTGCTTCATCCATCTCTTTAGGTATAGTCAGTCCCATGAGTGTTAAAACAGTTGCAGCTATATTATTGAGTCCACACCCCTCTTTTACCTCAGTTACTCCCTCTGCCATAATAAAACACCACACTTCACCTACTGTATGATTTGTAAGTGTATTCCCATCTTGGTCTTTCATCTCTTCACAATTTCCATGATCTGAAGTTAAGATAACAGCATATCCTGCTTCTTTAGCTTTTTCAATGATAAGTCCCACTTCTGTATCTACAGCATGTACTGCTTGACATGCGGCTTCATAGTTTCCTGTATGCCCTACCATATCACCATTGGCAAAATTCACAACGATAAAATCATATGACTCATCTATAGCTTTATGCACAGCTTTACCTACTTGAGGTGCAGACATCTCTGGTTGCATATCATACGTTCTTACATCAGGACTAGGAATCAGCACCCTACTCTCTCCTACCATAGGCTCTTCAATACCCCCATTCATAAAAAATGTTACATGGGCATATTTTTCTGTCTCAGCCGTATGAAGTTGTTTGCGTCCTGCTTGGCTTATCACCTCTGCTAAAGTATTTTCAGGTGCTTTCTTTGGAAAAAGAATAGGATAAGAAAAACTTGCATCGTATTGTGTCATGGTCGCGATATGAAGAGATGTAAATGCTCTATCAAAAGCTTCAAAGTTCTTTTCACCAAGAGCAGAAGTAATCTCTCTTACCCTATCTGAACGGAAATTTGTCATAATAACAACATCTCCCTCTTCTAAGCCCTCATAACCATTAAATGCCATCGGTTCGATAAACTCATCTGTCTCATTTTTAGCATAACTTGCTTCTATGTACGCTTCAGGTGTTAACTCTGTATTTGGCTGTGCCTTAGCTATCGCACTGTACCCTTTTTCTACTCTATCCCAACGGTTATCTCTATCCATCGTAAAGAAACGCCCTCCAACAGTAGCAATAGTGATACGCTCATCACAAATAGCCTCTATCTGCTTTACATAAACGTTAGCAGAGGTAGGACTTACATCTCTTCCATCAGTAATAAGATGTAAAAAAACTCTTTTACCTCTACTTTTTGCAAGTTTTGCAAACCCTTTAAGGTGTTCTATATGTGAATGTACACCACCATCACTTAGTAACCCTACTAAATGTACACGTTCACTTTTCTCTAAAGTTTGAGTTAGTACTTGATTTGTCTCTATACTCTTATCTTCTAAAGATAAAGAGATTTTGACTAAATCTTGATATAAAATACGCCCTGAGCCTATGGTCATATGACCTACTTCAGAGTTTCCCATCTGTCCTTTAGGTAACCCTACACTCAATCCATGAGTAGAGATTAACGCTCTTGGTGTTGTTTCAAAAAGCGTATCGTATGTTGGTTTTACAGCATCTTTAAAAGCATTACACTTGCTATCTGGTTTACATCCTATACCATCGGTAATAATTAGAATAGTCTTTTGTGGTCTCATATTTATAGTCTTTTCTTATTTTTTATTGAAATAATAGTAGAATAAGCTTTCTTAATTCTTTAAATGAAAGTTGCCTATGTTATTTGAACTCTCTCAACTCCTAGATATTAACCTTTTTAGTTACATCTCAGTACGTGCTGGTCTTGCATTTTTTATCACTTTTCTTATTACTATTTTTGTTATGCCAAAGTATCTCTCTTGGGCTATCTCTAAAAATGCCAACCAACCCATCAGTAAATATGTTCCTGCACATGAAGGGAAAAGACACACACCTACTATGGGAGGGGCCATCTTTATTGGAGCAACTATCATAGGAGCATTACTGACTGTTGATTTAAGCAACCCTTACATTTGGGGTGGGCTTATTACCTTAGTAGGGTTTGGGTTAGTTGGGTTTAAAGATGACATAGGCAAAATACTCGCAGGAGATAACCTTGAAGGACTTACCCCTAAAGGGAAAATGCTTCTACAAATACTTATCGCTACTTTCTCTATATCTCTACTATTTTATGCAGGGTTTCCTACAGAGTTTTATGTACCATTTCTAAAAACACCTCTTGTTGATTTGGGCTATTTTGCTATTCCTTTTTGGATTTTAGTCTTTTTAGCCACGACCAATGCTGTAAACCTTACCGATGGACTTGATGGATTGGCTACAGTACCTTCTATTATTGCCCTTATATCACTAGGACTTATTATCTACGTAACAGGACATGCTATCTTTAGTCAATACTTACTTGTTCCTAATATTAATGGTGTAGGAGAAGTGATGATTTTGGCTACAGCATTAGCAGGTGGACTTCTTGGATTTTTATGGTACAACTGTTACCCCGCAGAAATCTTTATGGGAGATACAGGAAGCCTTGCTATTGGTGGTTTCTTAGCATACCTTGCTATTCTTGGTAAAAGTGAAGTACTGCTTGTACTTATAGGGCTTATCTTTGTGATAGAGACTATCTCTGTTATAATACAAGTAGGTAGTTATAAACTTCGTGGTAAACGAGTCTTTCTCATGGCTCCCATACATCACCACTTTGAACTCAAAAAATGGGCAGAAAACAAAATTATCGTGCGTTTTTGGATGATCTCTTTTATCGCAAATATCTTAGCTCTTATCTCATTTAAGTTTAGATAATGACTACAACTAAACCTACCCTCTTTGGATACGGACTTACTACTAAAGCTATTGCTAAAAAACTCGGTGGGGGATGTAACTTCTTTGATGATAATGTGAAAGAAGCCTATACTGATGAGATGGGTAACCATCTATATCCCTCTTCAGCCTTTGATACAAACAAAAGTCAACTAGAGGTAACGACCCCTAGCTTACCACCTCATCATCCTCTCATACAACGTGCAAAAAACCTATATAGTGAGTATGACTACTTTGCAAATAGTATGCCTTTTAGTATATGGATTAGTGGAACCAATGGAAAGACAACAACAACACAGATGCTCACACACCTTTTAGAAAAACGTGGTGCAGTCAATGGTGGCAATATCGGTACACCATTAGCTGAGTTAGACCCTGCTAAAAATATATGGATACTAGAGAGTAGCTCTTTTACGCTCCACCATACGCATATAGCCTCTCCAAACATTTACCTACTACTTCCTATTACCCCTGACCACTTAGATTGGCATAAGACTCCAGAGCAGTATGAAGCAGATAAACTTAAACCTCTGCTCACCATGAAAGAGGGGGAGTTAGCACTTATACCAAAAGGGTTAAATCTACCTCAAACCGATGCGTTTGTTGTTGAGTATGACTCTACAGAGTTTTTAGAGAGCTATTTTAACCTAGATGCAAAACAGATAAATTTTAAAGGGGCATTTTTAGAAGATGCCCTACTCTCACTAGCCATCACGAAAGTACTATTTGATGAAGTAGATTATGCACAGATTAACACTTTTGTAAAAGATGCCCATCGTCAAGAGGAGTTAAGAGATGCTCAAAATAGACTATGGGTTAACGACTCCAAAGCCACCAACTTAGATGCAACACTCCAAGCACTTAAAGGCTATAAAGAGAACTATATAAGACTCATTATAGGTGGAGAGGATAAAGGGGTAGAATTAAGCCCTCTTTTTGCATTGATGAAAACTTTAGATATTACTATCTACACCATAGGTAAAAATAGCCAAAAGTTACATACCTTAGCAGAGCAAAATCAGATAGACTCCTGTGAGTGTAAGACTATAAAAGAGGCAGTAAGTGCTATTGACAAAGCATTTAATGAAGATGATATAGCCCTACTCTCTCCAGCAGGAGCAAGTTTTGACCAGTTTAATTCGTACAAACATAGAGGTGATACATTTATGAATTTAGTTAAAGAGTTAAAGAAATAATATTGTTTAGCTAGATACTCTTTACTTTAAGTTTAAATTAAGAATATCTAGCTATAATTTCAGCCACTTCAAACACGAAGTACTTACAAAATGTGGCTCCATAGCTCAGTTGGTAGAGCAAAGGATTGAAAATCCTTGTGTCGGCGGTTCGATTCCGTCTGGCGCCACCACTTACTCTTACCCTAAGTTTATTAGTTAAATAATCACTTTACTTAAAAATTATAAATTAGAATATATAACGCTCTATAGCAAGGAATAGTATATTATGTCTATTAAAATACTTTTTTATCATCTAAAAAGAGGAAAGCTTTCTTTTATTGGTCGTCCTATTTGGAATATATCGCCAATTCTAACAGTAAGTGCAATTCCACCTCAATTAAGTAGCTAACTTCTTAGCCACTTCAGTAAAAAATACTTCATATGGTGTTCTATAATTGAGTACTTTTCTAGGTCTGTGATTTAGCTTATCTTGTATAGTAATAATTTCCTCCTTAGATATTGTCTAATCAACCAATTTGGATACTTGTTAGCTCTATTGTAGTACTTCTTATTCTTGTGACTATATTTAGATTTTATTTTTTTGCGTTTACTTGCACTACTTTCTGCAAAAGCGTAATGATATTCTTGAGTTAATCTATCTTTATTTCGCTTGAGTTCTCTACAAATTGTGGATGGATGCACACCTATAGATTCTGCTATCTCTTTTTGACTTCTCCCTTGCTTTAATGAAGTCCATATATGGTATATACCCTCAAGGGGTAGCCCCTCGTGCTTTCAGGGTTAGTTGTTTATATTTCATAGTGTTTTCCTGTTTTTGTGGTGAAAAAAGTTTAACCTATGATTGATTAACCCTTACTTCATCACTACTTTAAAGAAATTGCACTTACTGTTAGAATTGGCGAAATATTATTAAAAATCTTTAGAAAATCACCTCTATGCTAGTTTATCCACCTATATCTTTAAATAAGTCCCAGATTTATCAGAACAGTTTTAACTTTTGGTGAAATTTCACTTAGCTCAACCATGAGGGAATCCCATGCCTGATCTTCTGCGTACCATTCTTCTATACGTTTCATAGAATCACTTTTCTCTTCCTGACTCAAAGCAGTAGACTTGTCTATATTCTCTTTTATTGTTTCTAAATGTTTTAAATTACTTTTACTCATTTTGTTTTCCTTAATAGTTATCGTATTTTCCAGCCACAATCTCAGATTTTAGACCATCTATTGCTTTTTGCATTACATCAATAATAATTTGTGCAGACTTCTTATCATCATTTTCAGGAATATCCCAATCAAATATTTTCATATTTGCCTTAAACACTGCTCTTAGCTCTGTTGTGATTTCACCTTGCATTTTTTCTATTTCTTGTTCCTGTGGTGTCAAATTGTTTCCTTTATATTTTGAATATAATATTGTACTATTATACTACTTTCTGTACCTTTGCATAGCTCCATGCACCTATACTCAAAACAGCATAAAGCCCAGCAATAAAAAATAACTGGTTCGCTTGCGTCTTAAACTCATAAAATAGAATGAATGTTACTCCTATTAATAGACCAAAAATAGCAATAATTGTAAAAAGTGTAGATGAGTTTGTTTTTTTCCTTATTTTAAAATTAGCAATAGCCATTAGCAGAGAAACAAGTAAGAATGTAATACTTCCAAATTCCAAAATAAGTCTTAACCCTCCCACAAGAATCAACACTGTTGCTGTCGCTGCCATAGTTGCAATAGCATAGGTAGGAATATGTTTCTTTCGTTTACTAAGAATATTTGGAAGGTATCCGTCAGCAGCAATACGAGCCATTTGTCGTGATGAACCGAACATAGTACCACTAATAGCCGAACTTGTTGCAAGAACTGCACCAACAATAACAAGATTGCTTCCCCAAGCCCCCATGATATCTGCCGCACCTGAAGCAAGTGCATACTCTTTATTTTTAATAAGATCATCTACGGGTATAGCCATTACTGCTCCAAGTGCAATAATAAAATATATGATTGCAACCAATATTACAGCAGTATAGATGGCTTTTGGGATATTTTTTTCAGGGTTTTCCATCTCATTCACTGCATTAATGACCAATTGAAAACCTTCATATGCAACAAAAGTAACAGAAGCAACAATAATAATATTCATAGTACTGCTTTGCTCAAAATCTTTTGCAAATGTCTGCGTAAAAGTATGAAAATCTGTTTCTCCATAGTACATAAGTACCATAGAGATAATAAATAAAATGACAAGCTTAGTGTAAACCATCAAATCTTCAAGCCTTCCCATTCCTCTGACACTCCAAAGATTTATAAGTGCAAAGAGCCAGATAATTGCTATGGCAACTGCTTTACGTATGATCTCATTATCTGCAAATTCAAAGCCACTAATACCGTAAGAAGAGAAAGTATAGGCATAAAGGGACAAAGTACTGATATAGCCGAATATTGTATACCATCCTATGAATGATGCCGCCATAGGCGAGTTAGGATAGGTACGTTTATAAAATGCATAGGTTGCCCCCTCATCTTTATAGTAAACCCCAAGCTTGACATAGGAATAGGCTGCAAAAAAAGCAATAATCCCACCCAAGGCAATGGCAAAAGGTGCTAAAAATCCTACAATAGAGACAGCAATTCCAAGTATCGTGAAAATCCCTCCACCGACCATTCCACCTACTGCAATGGCAACTAACTCTTTAAATCCTAAACTTTTGTTCTCTAGCATTTTAAACTTTCTGCTTTTATAGCATGCAATTTATTTAAAACATGCTCTAATTCACCAATATTATCATTATATTGTTTTACTAAAGCCTCTTTTTTCTTCTCTATCATCTCTATCTGTTTATCTATATCCTCAGGTTTTGTATGACAGTCTCTTGCTGCATCTGCCTCTTTCTCTAAAACCCAATCCATTGCTTTTTTCATAAATTCTACCATTTATTTCCTTATTATTTTTACTTTATTTTATTATAGCAAAAATTCTTAAACCGTTGTAATTTCAGCATGGTAAAAGGATTAAAACAAATTTAAATAATTAAAAAATACAATAAACGCCAATTCTAATCAATACATTAATTATTAATTTATCTTAAAAGTTATTTAAGTTGAGTTAAGATAAGATAAGATAAGAAGACTATAATTTTAATATAAAGATACTTTAGTTAAATAATATAAAATAAAGGTAGGCAACAATGTGGAAATCTCCAAAAGAAATGATATTTATTGGGAAGTATAAAAAACAGGCAAGACTAGCAGGTATACTTTTTATGCTACTTGGATTGATAGGGGCACTATATCCAGTATTTGCATCATTTGCAACAGTCGTCTTTGTCTCTTGGCTTATGCTTTTTTCTGGAATACTAGCAGGATATTTTACTTTGGTGACAGATAAAAGTGATTTTGGAGGTTGGTTGAAGAGTATCATTCTTATAGGAGTAGCAATTTATATGCTGATTTCGCCATTAGGTGGCATTGCAACACTTGGATTGCTATTCTCTATATACTTTTTTATGGATGCTTTTTCAGGTTTCATGTTGGCATCCTCACTCTACCCAAACAAGGGATGGGTACTTTGGACTATCAATGCTGTTCTCTCTCTTGTTATGGCAATAATCTTTGTAATGAGCTGGCCATTCTCCTCTATGTACCTTATAGGTCTTTTGGTTGGATTCTCTCTCTTTTTTGATGGAATGGCATTACTTATGGCAGGGAATGCACTAGAAGAACTAAGTAAAGATGAAAAATAATTCAACAAAAGCCTTTGGTCTATGGTCAGCAGTCTTTCTTGGTATCGGTTCTATGGTCGGTGCAGGAATATTTGTACTTCTTGGTGAAGCAGGTGCTATTGCAGGTAATCTCGTATGGATTTCTTTTATTCTTGGTGGAATTATCGCCTTGCTTAGTGGTTATTCTTTAGCCAAGCTAGCCATAGCATATCCTTCTCGTGGTGGTATTGTTGAGTATTTGGTACAGTGTTATGGAAAAGGTATCTTTTCTGGTTCACTTTCGGTACTTTTTTATCTTTCAGCTATGGTTGCCATAGCAATGGTGGCTAAAACATTTGGCACCTACGCGGCGATGATGAGTATTGGTGTTAACAACCCACTTTGGGCAAACATATATGCTGTAGGAGTATTACTGTTATTTATGCTTATTAACCTTGCTGGAAGTTCTCTTATCGCTAAAAGTGAAAATGTAATTGTCATCATAAAGCTTAGTATTATTATTCTTTTTACTGTAGTGGTATTTTTTTATATCAATCCTGCATTACTCTCACTTAAAGATGCACCACCAGTGATGAATGTATTTTCATCTGTAGCATTAACCTTTTTTGCTTTTGAAGGTTTTAGGGTCATTACTAATACTGTTGAGGACATGGATAATCCAGATAAAACAATGCTCAAAGCGATGATGATTGCCATACTCTTTGTAATGGCACTCTATGTAGCTGTGACATTTGCTGTGTTTGGTAATTTACCTTTAGCAGAAATTATTAAGGCACAAGATTATGCCCTAGCAGAAGCTGCAAAACCAGCCTTTGGACATATTGGATTTACCATTATGGCAGTTGCTGCACTCATCTCCACAGCATCTTCTATTAATGCCAACCTTTATGCTGTGACCAATGTCACTTATCAGATGGCAAAAAATGGGGAACTTCCTGAAGTCTATCAACGTAATGTTTGGCATAGCAGTGAGGGGTTGATAGTTAGTACGATTATTTTAATTGCTTTTGTACTCTTTTTTGATTTGACAGAAATTGCGGCTATTGGTTCTATCTCAATTTTATTTATCCATGCCTTTGTGCATATTGGACATTTACTTAAAATTTCAGAAACAAAAGCATCAAAAGTATTAATAATATTAGCTATAGTGACAATTACTGTAGCAATTATCTTAGCACTCAACTATACTTCGAAACATATCCCTAATGTTGGATATTTTATCTCTGGTGGATTTATTCTAGCATTTATGATAGAGATTGGTCTTCGTTTAATAACCAAAAGAGTTATCACCACACAAACACACAGTGGGATGTTTCAACATATAGAAGATGAGATTAAAAATTTTATAGGAGAAAAGTAAAATGAAAAATACAATACATGCAATCATATTTGGGTTTAAAGAGATACTAAATTGGAATACAATGAAATACGCACTTATAAGTGGAATTTTTATCTCTGTCTTATGGGTAGGAATAGGAATTATACTTTGGGATCATCTGATTGCTCTTAGCAGCCGTATTTTGGAACTGGTACCATTCTCAATGGTTCGCTCAAATGGAGCATGGATGCTTTCAACATTTTTATGGTTGCAGGCAGTACTATTAACTTTTGCATTGATATTTGCTTTTTTGGGAAATCTTATTCTACGAAATGTCTCCAAGGAAAAATATACCTCTTTTTCCATACTTGTTGCCATAGGATCTGCAATATTTTGGGCTCTAGTCTGGTTTTTAAAAGGAGACTATATTTATCATCAGTTCCTGCAACTTCTTACTTGGCTACCTTTTGAAACAGTAGAGAAAGGTATTGCATTTCTTATAGGTTTTTACCTTATATATAATGCCATTGTTATGACTATGTTATTTGTAACAAGCTTGCTTAGTGAACCACTGATAGCCTCTGTGGAAGAGCGACATTTTCAAGAAGACGAAGTAATCAGAGACCATATTTTCCGTTCAGCTAGCTATACCGTAAAAGATAGTATTGTCTTTATAATCGTCTCACTCATAGCGTTCCCTCTACTTTTCATTCCCGTTTTGAACATTGCAGTACAAATTGCATTATGGATGTGGCTTATCAAAGATACTATGAGTTATGATGCTGCGGCTTTGGTTTATGCGAAAGTGGAACAAGAAGATATCAAAGAACACCGATTTGCTCTCTGGGTCATAAGTTTTGTCACTGCACTTTTTAACTTTATACCTGTTTTAAATATTTTTGGTCCATACTTTGGAGAAATTTCAATGTTTCATTATTTAAAAAGCATAAAGAAATAAAAAGTTCATCAAGCAATTTGCCAAGTCCTATATTCATTTCATTAGAAGCAACAAATAAATTCTTCATATTTTTTATTTGATTAAATTATTTGTTCTTCCCCTCTAGTTTAAAAGTCTATTTTAATTTTAAAACTATATACTTACTTACCGATAAGTAAGTAGGAGTACTCATGAATAAAAAACTCTCCAAAAAAGAGATGATTATAGCCATAGCAGGGGAATATTTTTCAAAATATGGTTATGATGCAACATCTCTTGAAGCCATAGCCAAAGTGTGTGATATTAGCAAACCTGCAATTTATTACCATTTTAAAGATAAAGCAGCTCTTTATGAAACTGTACTACTAAAAAGATTTTCTGAACTTTCAAAAATTATAGAACAAAATACTATTCTTGAAAACCCCAAAGAGAATCTGACTGTGTATATTCAAACATTTGGAAATTATCTCATAGAAGCCCCCTGTTTCTCTGCTATATTTGCAAGAGAGATAGCCAATGATGCAAAGTCCATGCCTGATAGTTGTGTGATTGAGCTCTCTAAAACACTCCAAAGTCTGACTTCTATTTTAGAGAGTGGTAAAAAGAAAGGCATTTTTGAGTGTGAAAATCCTTTTATGATACAGATGATGGTTGTAACTACATTGACATCCTATATTAGTACGAAAATGCTCAGAAAAAGAGTATTTAATGTTTTAGGTGAAAGTGATAAGGCCATTGACCCCAATATTGAAGATGTCATTGAAAATCTTTCCAAAAAAATTATAAAGGCTTTAACATGTTAAAAAAAAGTATGCTTGTTGTATTGAGTATTCCAGTATTCATACATGCCACTTCTATTACTACATTATTGAATTCCCTGCAACACAGACCCGAGCATCGGCTTGATAACCTGTATGTAGAAAAGAGTACACTGGGCAGAGAGGCAGTTAGTGACAAACTGATGCCAACGGTCAATATTTACGGTGCTTATGAAATCTCAAACTCTCCTACAGGACTGCTTCCTGTTGCCCCTAATGAACTCACAGGTATGGTCAAAGACCAAAGTGTAGGACAGCCCTTTAGTAAAGGTATTTTACGAGAGGGGGTGAATTTTACCTGGCCACTGTTTGTGAAGTCTATCTATACGCTTGAAGAGAAGGCAGAGCTTTTGCATCTGGCTGCAAAAGAGAAGAGAAAACTCAACCTTATTCAAAGAGAAGCTGTTGTTGTTGGTTCTGTTGCACAGCTAAGATATCTTGAATCTATCAAAGTAGCACTGCAGGCAAAAAAACGCTCCATTAAGCAGACAGAGATGACTACAAAGATGAAAGTAAAAGAGGGACGTGTACCAGAAAGTGCAGTTTTTGTACTTAACAGTAATATCAATGAACTCGATATTGCAATGAACAATATAGAGCAAAATATCAATTTGCTCTCTTCCAAGATTGAAACACTTACAGGAGTACACTTACGCAAGTCTGTACCGCTTCGTGTACGAAGGTCGGTCAAAAAAGGTGAAATATTTGCATTGAAACCTTTGCAGAAAAAAGTAGAAGCCAGCAGAAAAGGAGTTCAGGCAGCAGATGAAGCGTTTATCCCAAGTATAGTCACAAAAGGAAACTACACCTACAGCCAAGCGGATGCTTACAACAATGGAAATTCAGTCAGAGAACATTACGGTACAGCAGGAATTTATCTCTCTATGCCTCTTTTTGACAGTTCAAAAAGTACAGCATCCCAGCAGGCAAGAGTAGATTATATGAAAGATAAAACAAACCTTGATCAGACAAAACACTCTTTAAGCGTACAAGCAAGACAACTTGACAGAGAACTTATACTCTTAAAAAGATCTCTAAAGCTGGCACAAAAAAGTGTTAATGGGCAGAAAAAACTTTTAAGGATTGCCAAAGTTTCACTCAAAAACGAGAGCATAACACAAGAAGAGTACTTGCGTTACGAAGATGCCCTCGCTAATGCAAAGGCCAACCTTTACAACATTCGTGCAAAACAGTGGCAAGACCTTGCACAGCTTGCCGTCATTTATGGAAATGATCTTAAGGAGATAGTCAAATGAAAAAAATCGTAAAAATAGTCATAATCTTAGCAGTAATAGCCCTACTCGTTATTTTAGGGATGAAAGCTGTTAATAACAAAAAAGCCCAAGAAGCATCTAAGCCCGTTGCAAAGGTCTATCCGATTGTGGTACAGACCATCATTCCAAAAGTTTCCAATGTGACATTAACCCTTCCTTACCTCGCAGTGAGTGTCAATGAAACAGATGTCAAGATTTCATCAAGAATCGCTGCACGTATAGAAGAGATAAAAAAAAGCGGTGAGAGTGTTACAAAAGGTGAGATTGTTGCTAAACTTGATACCACAGATCTCAATGCAAAGATCATCGCAGCAAAGATAGCACTTGAAAATCTCCAAAAGAGCCATAAACGTACCAAAGCACTCTACAAAGTCAAAGGTGCATCCATTGAACAGCTTCAAAAAGAGCAGTCTGCACTTGCTGGGCTTAATGCAAATCTCAAAGCATTGAAGAACCAACTAGACTATGCTACATTGACCGCACCGATTTCGGGGATTATTTCCAAATCATTTGCTGCGGTAGGAGATATTACTATGCCAGGTAAACCCTTGGTGCAGATTAGTGCAGATAAAGATTTCTCTCTCATGGTAAGAGTACCTCAGGATATGACACCGCAAGCAGTGATTTTCAATCAAAAAGCATACACACTCAATAACTTGAGAAGTACTTTCAACGGTCTAAATGAGTACAAAGCTTTTGTAGATGCAAAAGGTTTGACAGCAGGAGACAGAGTGGAAGTAGATATTGTCATCTTTAAAGGTGAAGGAACAGCATTGCCGTTTGACACCATACTGAACCGAAACGGAAAAAGCTATGTACTGCTTGCAAAAGAGGGCAAAGCCGTAGCCAAAGAGATACAGATCCGTAAAAAAGGTCAAGAAGGTGTTGTCATCTCTGACACATTGGAAGGGCAAAAGATTATTGTAGCCAAACAGGATATTCTTCTTAAACTGCTAAGTGGATATGCTATCAGAGAGAAAAAGTAAAGGAGCGGTAAATGTTTGATTTTTTTTATAAACGACCCTATCTGCTTTACTCTTTGATAGCAGGTTTTTTCATTATGGGTGTTGTGGGATTAACCACACTTCCAAAAAACCTCTTTCCTGATGCAAACCCACCTAAGATTGTTGTCATTACCTCTGTTCCAGGGGCTACTGCAAAAGTAGCTGCATCAACAGTTTCCAAACCCATAGAAGAGGAAGTGGCACGTCTGGGGTTCATCACCGATGTAAGTTCTGTCAATGTGGCAAACTTTTCTATTGTCACTGCTGAATTTAGTTACAAAAAAGGGTTAAATGAAGCAGCAGTTGATGTTGCCAATGCACTGAATATTGCAAAAGCGAAAATCCCTGCAGGTCTTAATCCTGCTGTCTATACAGCTGGAGACTTTACACTTCCTGTAGATGTTATTGCCTTGAGTTCAAAAAATGGTACTCTCTCTCTTGATGAGATTAGAAAAATAGCTGATAGTTTTATAAAACCCTATCTGTTAAGTAACAAAACCATAGGTAATGTTGAAGTATTTGGTGGATATGAAAGTGCAATAAATGTTGAAATAGACCCTTTCAAAGCAAAAAAATACGGTGTGGATTTTGAAACGATAAGCAAAGTGATTACTGCACAGAATAAAGATATTCCTGTCGGTTTTATAAAAGGTGAGAAGAGTTTTTATACGGTAACGATCTATGGAGAAAAAGACAATGTTCTAGATCTTCAAAATCTTCTTATTATGCCAAATATTAGATTGAAAGATATTGCAGAAGTCAAATGGGGACACAAAAAACGTACCAGCGGATATTTGGGAAATGGTAAAGCAAGTATTGCTATGGCAATACAAAGGGCTCCAGGAGGATCTGTGCTTGATGTCTCAAAAGCAGCACGTGCAGAGATGGCAAAACTGCAACAAAAGTATCCCAACATACAGTTTGAGATTTCTGATACACAACGAGACCTCATAGAACAGGCCAATGATAATATGCTCGATGCCCTAAAAGATGCTATTATTTATACACTTTTGGTCATTATGCTCTTTTTAGGGAACTTTAGGGCGATTATTGCAGCAGGTCTCTCTATTCCTATGGTATTCTTCACAACCATTGCTATTATCTGGATGACAGGAGGGGAGCTTAACATTGTTATCTATACAGCGATTATCCTTGCTTTGGGAATGCTGACCGATGATGCCGTCGTTGTACTGGAAAACATAGAAAGACACCTCATTGAGACAAAAGAAGATCTTCAAACTGCTATCAAAAATGGTACCAAAGAGGTCATCAGCCCTATTTTTGCGGGTACGTTGGCTACAATCGCTATTTTATTCCCCTTAATGTTTGTAGGCGGATTCCCTCAAAAAATATTTAAACCTCTAATCGAAACACTAATTATTGCCCTTATGGTCTCCTATTTTCTCTCTATTACCTTTATTCCTCTGCTCTCAGCATGGCTTTACAGAAATGGCGTGAAAAAGAGCAAGATTGAAGAGGGTTTTGAATGGTTCTATGAACATACAATCGGAAAACTGGTGGGTCCTTATGAGGGTATTATCAAATTTTCAAACTCAGGTTGGAAAGTACTCAGACGCCTTGTTTTGACCCTTGGAGTTATTGCTTTTTTACTCTTCAGTTTGAAAAATGTTATGCCGACCATCGGTAAAGATGCTATGCCCCCTATGGATACTGGTATCATTAAAGCACAAATCGCTTTTTCAGCCAATGAAACAGTAGATGTAGCAGAAAAGAAGCTTAAACCGTTCCTTATCTGGCTTCAGCAACAGCCTTGGGTCACAAAAAGTTCTATTGCTTTTGGAGGAGAGATAGGTGTACTTAGTATGGGAAGTGGTAACCTGCCTACTGAAGCAACTATAACCATTAACAGTGTTAACAGATTTGATCGTAAACAAAACATATGGGAACTTGAAAATGAGATAAGAGACAAACTCTCTCTCATTGAAGGGCTTAAACGCAATGATGTATTTGACTTTGGGGCAACAGCACTCTCTTCCATTAAGGCAACCGTAGATACACGTATCTCTTCTCCTCAAATTGAGGGATTAAATACTTATTCAAAGAAAATTGAAGAGGCGATGAAAACAGTCAAAGGACTCACTTCTGTCTCCACAAGCTGGGACAAAGATTTTAGTGAGTATGTCATTGACATTGACAGGAACAAAGCACTGCGTTATGGTATTACACCTTACAATGTAGCGATGCAGATTCCTATAAAAGGTCAGGTAGCATCACTCAATGCCAATCTTGAGTCTATGAATACCCAATTTGTGCGTATCTACCTCAAAGACAAATTTACTAAAAACCTTGAGACGCTGAAGCTTTTGCCTATACACACAAAATCGGGAGATATTCCACTCAGCCAAATAGCATCAATCAAGAAAGAGTTGACCTTTGCAAAAATAGAGAGAAACAATATGCTCTACTCTCTGGATGTCAATGGATACAGAGCCAAAAGACCCGTTACACACTTGACAGAAGATACACTCGAAGCACTCAAAAATGTTAAAGATGAAGGGTTTATAATTACACAAACAGGAGATATCGCACAAATAAGTGATAGTTTCAATCGTATGTCAAAAGCTATAGGACTTGGTGTTGTTGTACTACTTATGAGTTTGATTGCTATCTATAAGTCAGTGAGAATGGCTTTCATTATGATACTGGTACTACCACTCTCCATGATAGGGGCAAGTTGGGGTATGCTACTCTTTGACAAGCCAAGTTGTATGCCAAGTCTTTTGGGTATTTTACTTCTGTTTGGAATCATCATTAAAAATGCCATTTTGTTAATAGATTTCTACCAAATGAACAAAGAGAACGGTAAATCACCATACCAGAGTGCTTTGGACAGTGTCACAGTAAGATTCAGACCAGTGATGATGACTGCTTTTGCCACCATTGCAGGTATGATCCCTATTGCCATGGAGACAGCTGTGGGACTTGAAAGACTCAGTCCACTTGCCGATGTGGCTATCGGTGGACTGCTCATAGGTACGCTATTGACGCTAATCTATGTGCCGATGTATGCGTATATTTTTGATAAAAAATCTGGAGAGAGAAAATGAGAAAAAAGATAAGTATTGGTTTATTATTGATAAGCACTTCATGGCTTTTTGCTCAAGAGAATCACCCTTATCCAGATGGAACAGTGGGGAAAATGGTAAAACTTGGTGAAGATATTATCAATCATACCTATACTCATCCACTTACAAAAAATCTGGTACACAGCAAACTCACTTGCAAAAACTGTCACCTAGCCGGGGAAGACGGTAGAACAGGTAGCACACAGAACATAGGAACTTTTTTAGGTACAGCAACGGCATTTCCTTCCTACTCAAAAAGGCATAAAAAAATCATCACCCTTCAAGACAGAATAGATGGCTGTTTTTTACGCTGCATGAATGGACAAAAATCTGTCATCAATACCAAGGCAGGGTTGGCTATGGCAGCATATATTACATGGCTTTCCGAGGGAATGCCGATGCAGATGAATACCAAAGGACCAAGAAGTCCAAAGATCACGAAACTTTGGGAAAAAAATACCAAAAAGTTTGCAAAACTCCAAAGAAAAGCCAGCCATGAAAATTATCTGCATGGTAAAGCGTTATATGTAAAGAAATGTCTTCTCTGTCATGGAGAGAATGGTGAAGGCAAAGGTGATTTTCCTCCACTTTGGGGTAAAGATACATTAGGAAAGTGGCTTGCATACAGTGCAGATGGAAGTATGGCAAAACTCCATAACAGTGCAACATGGATACAAGCAAATATGCCGTTTGGAGAAGCTAACACATTGAGTGACCAAAATGCTGCTGATGTTTCTTTATATATCAATACCCAAGAAAGAGCAGATTATCATAGCTACCGTGTTGAAGATAATTTTAAAAAATTTGGTTTGAATTTGACTCAAATAGTTGGGAGAGAAAACACCCATGAATGAAGCCTGCCATATCATGAGTCATGGGGAGATACTTAATGAAGGCAAACACCAATACCCGCTGTTTCATGCCGTACTGTACGGAGACAGGGTATCAACAGCAAAGTTCTCTAAACGCCTCAGCTGTGCAATCAAGCATTTGCCACTGAGTGTGAAATTCACTTATGAACACAATACGCTCAAAGCCGTGGGGAAAGGTGTAACTAAAGACCCGACACTGGTACTTAATGGAAAAATATTTCTTGAAGGTCTGGTACAGGCAGAAGTTATTACAGAAGCTTTTGAAAAACAACTTAAAAATGAAATGCCATCATGTTGACAAAATTTCTGCAGAGGGAAAAACGTTTTATAAAAAGTGAGAAGGTCACCTTTTTTGTGCTACCACTAATACTGCTGCCACTGCTTTTTGAAATGTTACTACAAGGACGATATATGGTATGGTTTGACAGCTATCATGATGAAGTGTTCATTGCCAACATTGTTTTTATTGTACTGGCTCGTTTTGCTGTACTGGATACTGCAGTCTATATTTTCAGCCGATCTAAAAATCATATTCATCTCGCTCTGGTACAGATTGTTCTACTCTATCTTGAAATTACAGTTATTACGATTGTTTTTTATGCCATTTTATTTAATATGTTTGATGTCTTTTCACTTTTTCACCTCAACTCACAACTTGCTCAGGAGAATATGAAAATAATACAGGAACACAGTTTTATCACCTCCATGTACATCTCCACCGTAACCTTCACAACACTAGGTTCCGGAGACTGGATACCACAAACTCTTCCTGCAATGATGGCAGTGATTTCCGAAGTTATTTTGGGTGTGGTGCAAGGTGGGGTATTTGTCGCCATTGTAATCTATGCTCATCAAAATAAAGAGAAATAGAATAGGTACTTATATATCGTATGGTGGTGTCTTTTTCAACTTAAAAAACTCACAAAATACACCAAGGAATTACTAAAAGTTTAAAGTCCAAATTACTTGATGATTATCTCATTAGTTATAATAAAAAACTATATTTTAGCCTTACAGATTTTTTATTACATCAATTTTTTGAATTATTCAAGTTATTAGGCTTATACCAAAATCCAGCCCTAATCATAATTATATTAGAATATTATATTACTTTCTATACTTACTTTCTTGGAGCTATTTATGCATATTTTACTTATCAACAATAATCCTATTGTTTCTCAACTTATCTCTCTTGGTGTAAATGAAACGCAAATTTACTTAGAAGAGGTAACAGAGATAAACCTAGCCTCTAAAGAGAACTATGATGTAGTATTTATTGATGAAGGCTCTTATAGTGATGAATTATTGGAACATTTAAATACTCTTATAGAAACCACAAAAATATTTTTATCTACAGGTAAAACTTTTAATGATGAGCATAACCTTTTTCATATTGTTGTAAAAAAGCCTTTTCTTCCTACATATATAACAGATATTTTAGAAAAAGAGTCTCAAAAAGAGAAGTACTTATCTTCAGTTGAACTTGATACTCCTTCTATTTTCCCTCTAGCTACAGAAGAGGAGCAAATAGATTCCGTAGAGAAAGAGGAGCAGTTACCCTCTGTTCTCAATACTGTAGAGATAGACCAGATAAAAATTCTCTTAGAATTAGACAACCAAGAGCTATCTGAAGTACTTACAGTAAATAACGATGACTACAAAGATCAAAAAGAAAAAAAGAAAAAAAGAAAATTAATCTTTGAAGAGAAACTCTTAAAAGCAGTAACCAAGATGAAAAAGAAGAAAATTAAGAAACTTATAAACCTTGCCGATGTTACGATTAAAATAAAATTTAAGGACAAATAGAGATGGAAAAATTACAAAAAGGTGCTATTTTAGTTCTTTCAGGTCCAAGCGGAGCAGGAAAAAGTACCATTATTCATGCTGCATCTAAAGAGATAGGAGAATATTACTTTTCCATCTCAACTACCACTCGTCCTGCAAGAGTAGGGGAAGAAGATGGTGTTGACTATTTTTTTGTCACAAAAGAGAGTTTTGAAGAGGACATTAAAGCTGGTAATTTTCTTGAGTATGCTCAAGTGCATGGTAACTACTACGGAACGTCACTTAAACCTGTGAGAGATGCTCTTGACGCAGGAAAACTAGTTATTTTTGATATTGACATTCAAGGGCATCGTTTAGTAAGAGCAAAAATGAATGACATTACCACTTCTGCATTTATCACACCCCCTACACTCTCTGACCTAGAGGAGCGTCTTCGTGCAAGATGTACTGACAATGAAAATGTTATTAGCCAACGTATCACAAATGCAAAAAAAGAGATTTATGCAGTGGGAGAGTATGATTTTACTATTATCAACGATACTGTAGATGAAGCAGCTAAAGAGTTTGTGATTGTAGCAAAGGCAGCAAGACTAAAACAGAGTGAAGTTGATGAGTCTCAATTTATCACTCAGTGGTTAGATTAGCTTGGGTTAAACAATTTTAAGTATAATTATTCAAATTTTAAATATTACATGATTTTAGGTGTAAATAAAGGATGAACCATGGGTATGCCAAGTATGCCAGAACTACTGATTGTTTTAGCAATTGTTGTGCTTCTTTTTGGAGCAAAGAAAATACCAGATCTTGCAAAAGGTATGGGAAAAGGTATTAAAGACTTTAAACAAGCGATTAAAGAGGACGAAGAGCCTAAAGAACTTGCTAAAAAAGATGAGTCAGAAGTCAAAACAACTGAAGAGAAAAAAAGCGAGAACGCTTAATCTTTTACCCTGCACTCTTATTGTCTCAATAAGAGTGTTTTATGTACGTTAAACTAAAACGTCTCCCTCTCTCAACCAAGAAAATATTATGGACAATCTATGAAATTAAAATCACACATCAATCAAATCATACAAGATGCATTTACAAAAGCTGACATTTCACATGAGGCTATGAGTGTATCTGAAGCTACCAAACCAGAATTTGGAGACTATCAGTTTAATGGAGCAATGGCATTGGCAAAAAAATTGGGTAAAAACCCTAGAGTCATTGCAACTGAAATTTTAAACCATTTAGATTTTACAGGAGCATTAAGTAAAGGTGAAATAGCAGGACCTGGTTTTATCAATCTTTGGTTAAACCCTTTGTGGTTAGCTTCAGAGTGTCAAGTTGCCTCTTTAGATGAGAGATTAAACATAGTAAAAAAAGAGACTCCCATTAAAGCTGTTATAGATTACTCTGGTCCTAACATGGCAAAACAGATGCACGTGGGGCATTTACGCTCAACTATTATTGGTGATACACTGGCTAACCTTCTTCATTTTTTAGGTGATGATGTTATTCGTCAAAACCATATAGGAGACTGGGGTACGCAGTTTGGAATGCTTATTGCTTACCTTGAAGAGCAAAATGAAGATGGCTCTGTAAGCCTTAAAGATTTGGAGAAGTTCTATAAAGAGGCAAAAGGACGTTTTGATGAAGATGCTACTTTTGCTGACAAAGCTAGAGAGTATGTTGTTAAGATTCAAAGTGGCGATACACACTGTTTAAATCTGTGGCAAAAGTTTATTGACATCTCGTTAGGACACTGTGAAGAGGTATATGAGAAACTTGATGTAAAACTTACACGTGATGATGTCCGTGCAGAGAGTTTTTACAATGCACAACTCCCAAAAGTTGTAGAGACACTACAAAACAGAGGCTTCTTAGAAGAGAGTAATGGTGCAAAATGTGTATTTTTAGAGGGTGATGAGATCCCTGTTATTGTTCAAAAAGGCGATGGTGGTTACCTCTATGCTACTACTGACCTAGCTGCACTTGAGTTTAGAGCTAACACCCTTGAAGCAAAACGTATATGTTATGTAGTAGATGCTAGACAAGCAGGACACTTTAAACAAGTCTTTACTGTAGCAAAAAATGCTGAGTTTGTAGCTTCAGATGTAAGCCTTGAGCATATTGCTTTTGGAACCATGATGGATAAAGGGGGTAAACCTTTTAAAACACGTGATGGCGGGACTATTAAGCTTATCAATTTACTTGATGAAGCTGTTATTAAAGCAAAAGAGAGTATCAATAATAAAGATGATTACTCTGAGAGTGAACTCGCAGATTTAGCTAAAACCATAGGTATAGGTGCTGTCAAATATGCTGATTTATCTATCAACCGTGAATCAAACTACATCTTTAACTGGGATAAAATGCTCTCTTTTGAAGGAAATACATCACTCTACCTACAATATGCTTATGCAAGAATTCAAAGTATCTTTAGACGTTTTGATGGAAAGATAGAGGGTAAGATACTCATAAATGATGCACTTGAACATCGTTTAAGTGTTATGCTACTTCGTTTTGAAGATATACTAAACCGTGCAGCAGTAGATGCTTCACCTAACCAGTTAACAACCTACCTTTATGAACTTGCTACACTCTTCATGCGTTTTTATGAACAAAACCCTATCTTAAAAGAGGGTGTAGATGAAGAGACTAAAATGAGTCGTTTACAGTTGGCGAATTTAACTGCTAAAACTATTAAACAAGGATTAGAGATACTCGGTATTAAAGTTGTAAATAAATTATAGATGAAAGCTTTTATACTTTTAACCCTGCTTACCACTCTTGTTGTTATATTTTTTCAATACAGTAGAAGTAGAAACCTAAAAAAGCTTTTTATTGCTTTAGCTACATTTGGAGGCATTATCTCGTTGGGGATTATGGGTAATATTACTCGACAGGTTATGCCACTTTTTATGGCACATCTTATTTTAATGGTTCTCTCTTGGGGTGGGTTGATATTTTATCTTATTAGAGAAAAGTATTATTGGTGGATTATTTTTTCACCTGTGTTAACTTTAGGACTTTTTTTAGTCTTAGAGTTTTTAACAGGTTCAGGGCATGAGTTAATGTAGAGTCGAGAGTTTCGACCTTACATTTTATGCAGGATCAATATCTTTATTTTTCTTCTGATTCTCTACAAGTTCAGACAAAAATACTTCAAGTGAATAACGTTGTCTATATTCAGGTATCATAATATGAACCAAAATATCTCCCATATCTGCTACTGCCCACTCATCACTTACATCTGAAGCAAGAATACCATCAGATTTTCCTTTTAACTCTTTTTTAAGGTGTTCAAAAAGTGCTACTGTATGTTTACCATTAAGTGAATTTGCTATAACAACACGCTTTGCAATATAGTCTGCACCATCAAGATTAAATACCTCTATCTCTTCTGCTTTTTTATCGTCTAGTAGTGTTACTATCTGTTCTATGTTCTCTTCTATTGTCATTAAGGTTTGTCCTTTTATAATTTCTTTTACTGATATTTTAATTCTATTATCAATATATTTTAATGTTTTATCTACTCTAATTTGAGTAGAACTAATCTCTCTATCTACTTGTAAAATTTTCCAAGCTCTTAAGCCCTCGGTATTAACAGGATAATTTTTTCTTGTAACTATCACCCATTCAATATGCCTATTAAGCCATTCAAACTGATACCAGTTTTTTAACGTAGATAAATTATCTGAACCAATAATAAGGTACTGAACATCATAAAAATGATTAAAATATTCAATAGTCTTAAAAGTAGTAGTACTCCTACCCTCTTTTATCTCATAATCGGCTACCATTACATTTTCTAACCCATCAAAAAGTGTATGACACCATTTTAAACGCTGGGTTGGCAAAGCCAATGAAGATGTTTTAAAAGGATTCAAATATGCAGGTACGATAAGTAATTTATCAATAACTAAATTTTTCATCGCCTTTTGAACAATATCTTGATGTCCTAAGTGTGGAGGGTCGAAACTCCCACCAAACACTGCTACGACTTGCTTGCCTTTTTTAACCAAAAGATAACCTCATTTAGTGTAAAATTACGTAATTTTAGCATAAAAATACTTCTATATTCACTTAGGGAGTTTTTTTAATTATAAGGGTATAAAATGGCTGTAAAAGTAGCAATCAACGGATTGGGTAGAATTGGTAGATGTGTCGCACGTATCATAGCAGATAGAGATGATATAGAACTTGTAGTAGTAAATGCAAGTGGTACACCTGAAATGTTAGAGTACAATGTAAAATATGACTCTGTACATGGTACACGTAAAGATGCAAAAGTAAGCGATGGCTACTTATACTTAGGTAATGACAAAGCAAAAATTCTTGCAGAACGTGACCCTAAAAAACTTAACTTCTCAGAGTATGGGGCAGAAGTTGTTTTAGAGTGTACGGGTGCATTTTTAACTCAAGAGAGTGTACAACCCTACTTAGACAATGGTGTAAAAAAAGTAGTCTTCTCTGCTCCTGCTAAAGATGATACTGCAACTTTTGTTATAGGGGCGAATGAAAATGAGTATGCAGGGCAAGCTGTTGTCTCAAACGCCTCGTGTACAACTAACGGTTTAGCTCCTGTTGCAAAAGTACTCGATGATGCTTTTGGCATAGAAAATGGACTAATGACTACGATTCATAGTTACACAGCTTCTCAGCCTATTTTAGATGGTAAACATAAAAAAGACCCAAGAAAAGGTCGCTCTGGTGCAGTAAACCTTGTACCTACTACAACAGGTGCAGCAAAAGCTATCGCTAAGGTACTACCTAGTCTTGCAGGGAAAATAAATGGTCAAGCCATAAGAGTTCCTACCCCTGATGTATCGATGGTAGATTTAACTGTAACACTTAACAAAAGTGTAACCTTAGATGATGTAAAAGAGGCATTTAAAACTGCTAGTGAAGGTTCACATCAAGGTATTTTAGGTATAGATGAAGAGTTTAGAGTTTCTCAAGACTTTGTAGGAGAATCGTTAAGCACCGTTGTTGCTATGGATACCATTCAAGTTATTGGCGATAAGATGGTAAAAGTACTATCTTGGTATGACAATGAGTGGGGATACTCTTGTCGTTTAGTTGATATGGCACTATTAGTAAGTAAAAAGTAATAATAAAGGGTAGGTATGAGAACATTAAAAGATATTGAGATTGATGGTAAAAGAGTATTTATAAGATGTGACTTTAATGTCCCTAAAGATGAATTTGGAAATATCACAGATGATAGACGTATACGTTCTGCTCTACAAACTATTAGATACTGTATAGATAGAGATTGTAAAATCATCTTAGCCTCTCACTATGAGAGACCTGAAGCAGGAGAGTATGAAGAGAAATACTCTCTTGTACCTATTGCAAAAAGACTACATACATTACTTAAAATAAAAAATGAACTCTTCATGGCAAACGATGTTGTAGGTTCTGATGCAAAAGCAAAAGCTGAAAAGATGAAAGCAGGAGATGTTTTACTTCTTGAAAATCTTCGTTATGAAGCTGGTGAGACTAAAAATGATGAAGCTTTTGCTAAAGAGTTAGCCTCTTTTGCAGATATCTACATTAATGATGCTTTTGGTGCTTGTCACAGAAAACACGCTTCTATTTATGCCATAGCTAAAGAGTTTGATATAGAGCATAAAGCTGCAGGTTTTCTTATGAGTAAAGAGGTAAACTTTTTTGGTAAAGTATTGGAAAACCCTATAAGACCATTTGTAGCAGTGGTAGGTGGTTCTAAAGTATCTGGAAAACTTCAAGCATTAACAAATCTTGTAAATAAAGTAGATAAAGTAATTATAGGTGGGGGTATGGCATTTACATTCCTTAAAGCACAAGGGTATGAGATAGGTAACTCTTTAGTAGAAGATGACCTTCTTGATGAAGCCAGAAGCATCATGGAGAAAGCTCATAAACTAGGAGTAAAATTCTATCTTCCCGTAGATTTTGTTGTAGCTCCAGAGTTTTCTGAAAATACAGCAGTAAAATACTTACCATCGCAAGAGATACCTGTAGATTGGATGGGGCTAGATACAGGACCAGCTAGTTCAAGACTTTTTAGAGAAGTACTCAATGATGCCCAAACAATTATCTGGAATGGTCCAATGGGTGTTTATGAGATGGATAAGTTTTCAAAAGGAAGTATCATGATGTCACACCATATTGCAGAGACGCATGCAACAACTATAGTAGGTGGTGGTGACACTGCTGATGTAGCACAACGTGCTGGTGATGTAGATGAGATGACTTTTGTAAGTACAGGTGGTGGAGCAAGTTTAAAACTTATAGAGGGTATTATACTCCCTGGTCTTGAAGCATTAGAGCTATAATATGATATATGCTGCTAACTTTAAAACTAACCATACACGTAAAAGTACTGAACTTTATCTTAATGAACTAACAGATAAAATCACTGGTAAAAAAAGTGAAGATAGAATCTATATTTTTCCTCCCTCTACTGCACTAGATATTTATGAAGGGGTGTTTAAAATTGGTGCCCAAAATGCTTATGCTTGTGCTAATGGTGCATACACAGGAGAGATAGGACTAGAGCAACTTGATGAGTTTGATATTAAAACAATTCTTATAGGTCACAGTGAAAGACGTGAGTATATGAGAGAGTCACAAGATCAAGTAGCCCAAAAATTCTCTTTCTTTCAAGAGCATGAATTTGAGATTATCTACTGTATCGGTGAGCCACTTCATATTCGCGAAAAAGGCTTTGAAGCTGTTATGCAATACCTACTTGCACAGTTTGAAGGCATAGACATCGGGTACAAAAATCTTATTGTGGCTTATGAACCTATTTGGGCTATTGGTACTGGAAGATCTGCAACTATTGAAGAGATATCTAATACACATAGAGCTTTAAAAAAGGCTATTAACAATAAGCCTCTACTCTATGGGGGTTCTGCTAAACCTGCTAATATTAAAGAGATTACAACTATCGCTGGAGTGGATGGAGTTTTAGTAGGGTCAGCATCACTTGATGCTAGTAGTTTTGCGGAAATGATTTTAGCTTAAATCTATTTTCTCGTAAGGTGGATTTATCCACCTTTTGTTACATTTTTAATATTGGTGGGTAAACCCACCCTACACGTTGTTTTAACATTTTATTTAAATAGATCTGACAACGCTGTTGTATCTGTTGTTTTTGCCACTTCACCTTTATCTGTTGAATCTGCTTGTCTCTCCGTTACACCTTCAACTTCATTAAGCTCTATAGTATAGCCTGTAAGCATAGATGCTAAACGGATGTTAATTCCTGATTTACCAATAGCTTTTGCTTTTTGATCTCCAGTAATATTTATAATCGCTTTTTTCTCATCTGCTATCACTTTGATACTCTGTGTTATTGCAGGACTTAAAGCACGAGTAATAAATACTTCAGGAATAGGAGAAAACTCTATACAGTCAATATTTTCATTATTAAGCTCTCTACTTACTGCGTTGATACGAACACCTTTTACTCCAACAGCAGCACCGATAGGATCTATATTCATCTGCTCAGTTTTAAGAGCAATTTTTGCTCTCTCTCCAGGGATTCTAGCCGCTCCTGTTATCTCTACAACACCATCAGAAATCTCTGGAACTTCACTTGCCATAAGTGCCTCTAAGAACTTTGGTGAAGTACGTGTGAGTTCAAGAAAAAGTCCGTATTCTGGGTCAACACTTACATAACGTAATAATGCTCTTATACTGTCTCCACGCTTGTATTTTTCACCTTTAATACGGTTTCTAAGGCTCATAATTCCTTTAAGTTCGCCAATCTCTACGTGTGTATTGTCATCAGCATCTACACGATTTACTGTACCTAACATAACTGAGCCAACTTTTTCTCTATATTTTTCAAATAAATCTTGTTCTACACGTCTTTGGATATGGTATTCTAACTCTCTAAAGAGGTTAGCAGAAGCTGTACGACCATGCTCTTCAAGTACAAACTCCTCTTTAAGTTGATCACCAAGTTCTATAGAGTCATCAAAATCTTTCGCTTCAGAGAGTGACATAAATGCATCTGATTCTATCTTCTCTTTAAAGCCCTCTTTCCCAACCTCTATCAAAAGTTGATCATCATTATCTGCAACAACAGTAATAACTTTAAAAATAGAATACGTTTTTGTATCATTATTTATAACTACTTCAAAAGCACTGGTAAATGATGTCAATTTTTTAGCAGTTTTTACCAATGATTCTGTAAAAGCTTCCATTGCATGTTCTTGTGAAATATTTTTTTCATGTGCAATTGCTTCTATAATATCTAATATTTTTTCCATTAAAATTTCCTAAGTGATAATTATTTCAATAATAACCGCTACAAGAGGTAACATAACAGTGTTAAGAACGTCAAGGAGGGGGGTGTTTTTGAAGAATGAATTATATCTAATCAAACCTTTACTGAAAATGAAGTATAATATTTAGCAATAATAACAGACTATTTACAAGGGAATTATAAGATGAAATTAAAACTTGCTAGAACAACACTTAAAGCAAAACCTAAAACTATTGAATTAAAGAAGTTAGAAGAAGAACTGGCAAACCAATCTATATTTTATTTTGACAAAGACAATTCACATAAAGAGTTAAAAGAGCTAATAGAGTATTTTGAAGAAAAAGGCTTTAGCGTCTATATGCGTGAAGTAAAATATGGTCTTGATGAAAATGAATATATCTATGAAGTACATATCATAGCATAAGAGCAGTTATTTGAAAAAATTATTTATAGAGACGTTAGGTTGTGCAATGAATGTTCGCGATAGTGAGCATATGATTGCAGAGCTTAACCGTAAAGAACCCTACGAACTTACTACAGAACTTTCTCAAGCAGACCTTATTATTATCAATACTTGTTCTGTTAGAGAAAAACCTGTGGCAAAATTATTTTCAGAAATTGGTGTTTTTAACAAGTTTAAAAAGCCATCTGCCAAGATAGGTGTAACAGGATGCACTGCTAGTCACCTTGGAAAAGAGATTATAAAAAGAGCCCCTTCTGTTGACTTTGTATTGGGTGCGAGAAATGTATCTAAAATTACACAAGTCATAGAAGAGAAACATGCGGTAGAAGTAGATACTGACTTTGATGAGAGTACATACAACTTTGGAGACTACAGAACAAACCCTTTTAAAGCTATGGTAAACATCTCCATAGGGTGTGACAAGTCATGTACTTTCTGTATCGTACCTGCAACACGTGGTGATGAAATTTCTATCCCCTCTGAACTCTTAATACAAGAGATTACTAAAGCAGTGAAAACAGGTGCAAAAGAGGTGATGCTTTTAGGTCAAAATGTTAACAACTATGGAAGACGTTTTGGCTCAACTGATGAGAATTGTAACTTTACTCAACTTTTACAAAAAATATCTCTTATAGAGGGTTTAGAGCGTATACGTTTTGCCTCTCCTCACCCTCTTCACATGGATGATGCCTTTATAGAAGAGTTTGCAAAAAATCCTAAAATTTGTAAACAGATACACGTTCCTTTGCAAAGTGGTTCTACAAAACTACTTAAAGAGATGAAGCGTGGCTACAGTAAAGAGAACTTTATTAATCGTTGTGAAAAGATTCGTTCTCTCTGTCCTGAAGCGACTATCTCTACAGATATTATCGTAGGTTTTCCAGGAGAGAGTGATGAAGACTTTGACCATACTTTAGAGGTACTTGAAATTATACGTTTTGAACAACTCTTTTCATTTAAGTACTCTCCAAGACCTCATACAGAAGCAGCTGAGTTTGATAAGCAGATAGACAACACCCTTTCAGGGGCACGTTTAACTAGACTACAGACAAGACATACAGAGATTTTAGATGAGATTATGGATGCACAGTTAGACAAAATACACACTGTCTATTTTGATGAACTAAAATCAAATGGACGAGTATCAGGGCGTAGTAGCGATGGTAAATTGGTATTTGTAGAAGGCAGTGAAGAGCTACTAGGACAAATACTTGATGTGAAAATTATTAAAACCTCTAGGGGTGCACTTGATGGTGTACTTGTTTAACTAAATATGAAAAAAGTTTTACGTAAAGTAGGTGGGATACTCATCCCTCCTCTAGCCTATGTGCTTATGCGTATTATCTGGATAACCACTTCTAAGAAATATCACTTTATTACACCCATTAGTAAAGTACAACATGTATGTGTCTGTTGGCATGGAGAACTTTTTATGAGTCCTCAAGCCTACAGACATATCCATAAAACGCAAAAAGCTTCTGCTATTATCTCTCAACATTTTGATGGTTCACTTATCGCAGGTACTCTCAATTTACTACAGATAAGCCCATTAAGAGGTTCTAGTAACAAAGGTGCTAAAGAGGTACTCTTAAAAGCCTTTAAACGCATTAGAAACGGTGAAGAGGTGCTTATCACACCTGATGGACCTAAAGGACCTAGACACAGTATGAGTGATGGAGCCATCGGTATAGCCCTTAAAAGTAAACTGCCTATTTTTGTTATGAACTACACTTGTAACAACTTTTGGCAAATAAAAAGTTGGGATAAATTTGTCATTCCAAAACCTTTGTCAAAAGTAGATTTTTACCTACAGAGTGTCTCTCTTGAGGGTATGAAACTTCCTGTTGCAAAAAAGTATCTCACGGCTAAAATGCTAGAACATACTATTGGCAATAATGAGCAACTAGCCTAGCTATGAAAGAGAAATTTCTAAACTATAGTGAAGACTTTTTAGACTATCTATTTGAAGTAAGAGGGTATGCTGAAACTTCTATTGTTACCTATGAGGTAGCCCTGCGTCAAATGAGAGAGTTAAGCAACATCTATGAAGAGGATGGAGTAACTATTTTAGATATTACTCCTTTTCGTTTTGCTATTGTTAAAAACCACAAAAAGACTATTGCTAAAAAACTCTCTGCCATACACTCTTTTGTAAAGTACTTAGAGGATCAGTGCAACCTTACAGTTAGACTCATAGCAGATGAGTCTATAAAAGTACCGCAAAGCCTTCCTAAGCCCATAGAAGAGCAGCATATCACTGCTGTATTGGAAGAAGCCAATCTACAAGAGAAACTGCTTATTAGTATGCTTTATGGTTTGGGGCTTCGTATCTCTGAGTTAAGTACTCTTAAACTAGAGATGATAAAAGAGCATTGGGTACAAGTAGAAGGAAAAGGGTCAAAAGTACGAGAGTTACCTTTACTAAAGAGACTTCATATACTCATAACCCAATATAAACAAGCCTACCAACCCAAAACATACCTTTTTGAAAAAGGCAATGCACCCATGAACTCTGCACAACTACGTTACCTACTCACTAAACTTTTTAATGCACAAGGTTTCAAAGTAACCCCCCACCAACTCAGACACTCCTTCGCAACCCACCTACTCAACAACGGAGCAAGAATCTCCGACATAAGCGAACTACTAGGTCACGCCACCATGGCAACCACCCAAGTTTACACAAAACTAGGAAGCGTTAAAAAAATGCAAGAGTACATGAAAGCACACCCATTGGCAAGAAAAGAGGTTTAAACTTCTATATCCACAAATTATCTATAAGTCGTGGTTTTCCTACCCATGCTGCTACTAAGATGATGGTATTGCCTATCTCTACTTCTTTTAGCGTGTTAAACTCTCTATCTACGATAGCTACATACTCTACCTCATCAGTACCTTTTAAAACCGTTTGCATCTCTTGTTGAATAAGTTTAACATTAAGCTCTCCTGCCATTACTAGTTTAGTCGCACGTTTAAGGGACTTAGACAACAACAATGCTCTTTGCATCTGCTCTTGGCTCAAATAAATATTGCGACTGCTTAGTGCTAGTCCATTGTCATCTCTTACTATTTCACATGCTATGATTTCAACATCCATAAAGTAGTTTTTTACCATTTGGGTAATAAGCACTAACTGTTGGGCATCTTTTTTACCAAAGTACGCTTTTGTTGCACTTGAGAGGTTAAGCAATTTCATAACCACTTGAAGCATACCATCAAAGTGTCCTGGACGCTTCTCACCCTCTAAGATGTACCCTTTTACCTTTGGTGCACCTATGCAGAGTTCATCTGCTTCATACATCTGTTCTATGGTAGGCATAAAGAGTATATCGACCTCTAAGAGTTCACATATTTTTATGTCTGCTTCATCTTTTCTAGGGTAAGACTCCAAATCTTCCCCCTCTAAAAACTGTGTTGGGTTTACAAAAATAGAGACTATAAGATGCTCATTTTCCTCTTTTGCTTGACGCATAAGAGAGAGATGCCCATGATGTAAAGCTCCCATAGTAGGAACAAAACCTATCGTTCCTCTCAATACCTTTTTTGCTTCATTTAATTCATCTATTGTACGTGCAATAACCATATACTAACCTCTATCTCTACTATATTTTGATAAAATCTTATCAAAATAATAGAGTGAATCCTCTGAATAAAGGAACATTTCCTATGGATGCTTATGAATATGGTGAACTACTTAAAACACTTACAATCAAAATGGAAAATATTAAGAATATTGTCAAGCCCGATATATTAGAAGCTAGACTCGCTGAGATAGAACAGATGCAACAAGATCAAAACTTTTGGAATGATGCTAGTTATGCAGGAAAAATCTCTCAAGAGAAGACAAAAACAGTGCGTGTACTTGCTACTTACACTAACGCTCTTGACGCAGTAACCGATGCCAATGAGTACTTTGAACTCTCCAAAGCAGAAGAAGATACAGAGACACTTGAAATGCTTTATGAAGATGCAAATAGTTTACAAGAAAGCACCAATGCCCTTGAAGTGCAGATGATGCTCAACGGCGAACAAGATGGAGCAAATGCTATCGTCTCCATACACCCAGGAGCTGGAGGAACAGAGTCTCAAGACTGGGCAAATATGCTCTACCGTATGTACTTACGTTGGGCAGAACGCCGTGGCTTTAAGGTAGAAGTACTGGACTATCAACCTGCTGAAGAGGCGGGTATAAAAGATGTCTCATTTATGATAAAAGGTGAAAATGCTTACGGATACCTCAAAGTAGAAAACGGCATCCATCGACTTGTACGTATCTCCCCTTTTGACTCTAATGCAAAACGCCATACCTCTTTCTCTTCTGTGATGGTCTCTCCTGAAATAGATGATGACATTAACATTGTGATTGAAGATAAAGATATAAGGATAGACTCTTACCGTGCTTCAGGAGCAGGAGGACAACATGTTAACACTACCGATTCGGCTATTCGTATTACGCATATACCTACCAATGTTATCGTGCAGTGTCAAAACGACAGAAGTCAGCATAAAAACAAAGCCTCTGCTTTAAAAATGCTAAAGTCACGTCTTTTTGAGTATGAGATGGCTAAAAAACAAGCTACCATAGATGGGATAGAAAAATCTGAAAATGGATGGGGGCATCAGATACGTTCTTACGTACTACAACCCTACCAACAAGTAAAAGACACCCGCTCCAACCAACCCTTTACCAATGTAGATGCCATTTTAGATGGTGACATCAACAAACTCCTAGAAGGAGTACTTATCGCCCAAGCAAAATAGTTTACTATTTTTGCTTATTAGTAGTTAGTGTATTGTTCTTTTATCTATGAGTTTTTCATACTTTTTAAGAGTCTTTTTTTAGTGAAGAATATAATACTTTTGCATTTTTTAATGATAATCTTTTCATAAGTTTTAATATCTAGTTGAAGTTGCATTACTCATCCTTTAAAATTCAAGCAAGTTTTCTGTTCTGTTCTGTTCTGTTCTGTTCTTATGACAGAATAACTTACTTTCCTTCTGCATGAATAAGTGTTAGCACATTAAAATTTAGATAAATGAACTTAAAATATGAGGAGTTAAAAATGGAGATTAAATTCACCAAGAAATAGTATCTTATCTCTTGGTGTTTGAGGGTTAACTTACCTTACATACCGCCCAATGCTTCTTTTACATTGTCATCTGCCATGGAGATGTTCCATGCAGGTTCCCATACTACTTCTACCTCTATGGTACCTACATCTTCTATGCGTTCTACTGCTTCAAAAACCCACTGTTTAATCATTTGGTGTAAAGGACATCCTTGTGTAGAGAGAGTCATGATAACTTTTACATTACATGATTCATCTATAATAGCATCATAGATAAGCCCCATTTCAACTAAATTAAACCCTACTTCTGGATCTATTACCGTAGAGATGGCATCAAATACATTTTCTTTACTAATACTGCACATTTACTTTCCTTTAATTTTTATATTTGTTTTTTTATTTTGGTGGGTTTACCCACCAAATTACTTTATTCACCGTAAGACAACATCTTTTTCATCGTAACATAGAGGAAGATAGCACCTGTAAAGAGGAAACTTCCACCTGCTTTAAAGAGCATGTCACTCTCAAATAGTAGTCCAAAACCACCAAAAATCACACCTGCTACTGTAAAGTTAAACATCATCTTTGCACCCTCTTTTGAGTACATTTCATGAAGCATTGGTACTTTCTCTTTTCCTACTAGTGGTGCAAAACGTTCAAACCATACTAAAAATGGTACGATTTTGTAGAGATGTCCCGTAATAAAAGAGGAGACAAATCCTAAAAGAATAAACCATACAGAAGCATGAAGTACACTCTCTACACCTGTTACAAAGTAGAGTAAGCCTAGAATTATAGAAAGTGTTAACATAGCAAAAGCAAATATCATTGACTTTGCCCAAACATCTAACTCTTTACGTACAGTAAGTTTTGCGATAATATATATTTGCCACATATAAAAGAATAGTCCTACTGTGTTAATGGTGTACCCTATCATCATGAGCCACTCTTGCGCGATAAGTGCACCTATAAAAACAACACCTACACCTGTGATAACCAGTTTAAATGCCATGTTTATAGCTTTTTCTTCAAAACCATGAGCCAGTGAAAACATCGGAATAAGAATCAATGATAATCCAATAATTGTTAAAACTACATACCCACCAATCACGGCATAAACATGTGCTTTTAACATAAGAGATACATCAATACCCAAATCTCCAGTTAACCCTAAAGCGATAGCAAAACCAGTAAGAATACCTAGTAACAAATAACCATTACTCCATGCAACCGTCTTTACTGTCAGTGTTCTAATATCTGTCTTTTTAAGTGTAGCAAGGTTTTCAAATGCAAAGATAAGCATCGCTACAAGAACCAACAGTCCTCCATACGGAAGTAATGCAGGCATAAACCAAAATCCTAAAATCATTATCGTTGTACCCACACCTAAGAGTGGTAAGATGATATAATAGACATCAACAACCACATGCCCTACTTCAAGAACTACAGGAATAAGCTGTGCCATCGCACCAAAAATAACCATCATAACAAACCCTAGCAAGAAGAGGTGTACCCATCCTGCAACATTCATCTGCTGATAATTAAATGTTGGTTCAAAAAAGAGCAGTGCCAACATAGCAAGTAGGTAAAAGATTACCCCAAAACGAAAAAATGGGGCAATAAGTTTAAGTGGGGGAGCAAAATCTCTTGAGATAGGGGTCATCGTCTATTATCCACAACTATTTTTAGCTAGATCTGCTTTTTCACTCTCTCCATCTTTATAAGAAAAAGTAAGCTTTACACGACCATCTTCAAGCTTCTGCTCATCTATATCATAATTTTCACCTATTTTAGCTATTAGTCCACCAGGGCTTTTATGGTTTATCATTGCCAACTTTTTATTGGGTGCATCTATAAGTTTTAGTCCTGCCATTGCATTTACCATTGGATCTGGTGGTCCACATTTTGAAGTATCAAATTCAAAAACTTGATCTTCTCCTAATGTATATGTAAAAAATGGAACTGTTGCACCCATAACCTCAATTTCTTCTCTGTTTAATTCAGACATATTATCTCCTATTTAGTTTTTACTATTGTAATGACTTATATTTAAAATAAGCTTGATTTATATCAAATTTATTTAACCTTTGAAATTTTCTTTAAAATATTTCTCAACTAGTGTATCAAAATATTTCATTCTCTCTTTACCTTTGGGCATCTCTGAGCGTAAACTTTTCATTTTTTGCAAGAACTCCCCTACTCCATCTGGAATAATTTTCTCAAAATGGCGACGTATCTGCTTTGCAAAAGCTGGAGAAGCTCCTCCTGTTGAAAATGCAATAGTCAAATCTCCTTTTTGCACATAGGAAGGGAAAATAAAGTCACAGTAGTCTGTATTATCTACAGAGTTCACCAATACCCTACTTCCTCTTGACTCTTCAAAGATTTCCTTATGTAAAGTAACAGTATCCGTTGCGACAATAACAATATCAAATCCAACTATGTCACCTATTTGATAGGCTCTTTGATGCAAAGTTAAAGCATGTTTCTCGATAAGCATTTTCGCTTCCATTTCAACATCGATAGTTATTACAGTAATCTCTTTAGTGAAATCTACCAATTTTTCGAGTTTCTCAGTAGCGATATACCCACCACCTACGACTAAAACTTTCAAATGCTTCATATTCATATACATAGGGAAAAAAGACATTTTGCTCCTTTATGTTAATTCTCATTTGTAATTTAACAAAAGTTTATCATAATTGCTTTGATATGTATCAATCTTAGATAGACTATCGTTAAATATAATAACAAATAATAAATAATGGAGCAAATGAATAGATGGAAAATGAATTACTTTTTGAAATGCAAAATGCCTTTCCTATGATAGAGAGACCTTTTAAAGCTGTCGCAGAAAAACTAAAGACTACAGAGGAAGAGGTACTTACTCTTGTTCAGAAACTAAAAGATGAGAAGATTATCAGACAAACATCTGCTATTTTTGATACAAAACGTTTAGGCTATAAGTCATCACTTGTTGCGTTTAAAGTCTCTGAAGATAAGATAGACCAAGCAGCTAAGATTATTAACGCTCACCCAGGGGTAAGTCACAACTACCTTAGAAACCATGACTATAACATTTGGTTTACTATGGCTGTTTCACCTGACTCTAAATTTGGTCTTGAAAAGACTATTGAGATTTTGAAAGAGCGTACGGGTGCAGAAGATGGTATTGTACTTCCTACACTTAAAATGTTTAAGATTTCAGTAAAGATGGACACAACGGGTAAACGTGCAAAAAAAGAGAAACTTAAAAAACTAGCCCATAAAGAGATTACCCTTACCCCTCAACATATAGCAGTGATTAAAGAGTTACAAAAAGATATTACTGTGGTTAAAGAGCCATTTAAAGAAGCTACAGAAAAACTTGGCTTATCTTATGATGCATTTTTTACACTTGCCAATGAACTGAAAGAATCTGGTGTTATGCGTCGTTTTGCTACTATTCTTAACCATAGAAAAGCTGGCTTTGGTGCAAATGCAATGTCTGTATGGGCAGTACCTGAAGAGAAAGGGGAAGAGATAGGTAAAGAGATGGCTGAGTTCTCTGCTGTGAGTCACTGTTACCTTAGACCAAGTTACCCTAACTGGCCGTATAACCTCTTTGCTATGGTACATGCAAAGACACAAGAGGAGTGTGACACACTCATAGAAGAGATGGCAAAAGAGAGTGGACTTACTGAGTATGGAAAACTCTACTCCACTGTAGAGTTTAAAAAACAACGCTTAGTCTATTTTGATGATGCTTTTGAAGCATGGGAAAAAGAGGTTTAATTAAAAATGGTGGGCTTCCCACCGTTTTTAGAAGCTATCTAAGATACTAAATAATTAAGAGTTAGTAAATTAATTAAAAGTTTGTTTACTACGTATCATCTAGTATATATTCCCATTAAAGAACACAAAGCCAAACTGCGTTAAAATAGTACAGATAGATATTTCAATACAAAAGGAAAAAGCATGAAAAAAACCATTTTAATAACCATAATAACACTAGGATTACTAGGATGTTCTGAAAATAAACCTATCGTTAAAGAACAGATAAATATATCAAGCAACAGTAAGTATATCACCCTTTTGGGTACATACACTTGGGATGTAGAGAGTGGTAAACTTGGAGGAAGTGATAGTAATGTTGATTTTTGGTTAGAAAAAGTTGATGCTGTAACAACTAATTTGATGCCTCAAAATGGTGCTACTGTTGAAGTCACGAAAAAAAGTTTTGCTTCTCTTGATAAAGCATATTTACAACAGTTTCCTATTTTTAGAGATGGAAAAATAAGTAACAGTGATATTAAAGTAGGTACAGTGGCAATGTTTAAAACTGCAGAGGGTAGATATGGAAAGCTTCGTATTGTAGGCTTTAAATCTTCACATGATTTTAATTTTAAAGAGGCAAAAAAATATTTAGATGATAGTTATAAAAAGTATTCTCTTAGTCACCTTGTTAAGAAAGAGTATAATCTAGTTATTGAGTACGTACTTCTTTAAAGGTATGATGCTTTAAGCTAGTACAGTTCATATACTAGCTTAATGTTGTATGTTACTCTTTATATGCTATTTTTGCTTTAAAGTCAGCGATACAGTTGGTACAGTCTTTCATGGTATTGGTCTCTATGATTTGATAAAGAGCATCTTCATTTAAAATAGTGACTTGATGTTTGGAAACACTCACAATACCCTCTTTTTTGAACTTAGTCATAATACGAGAAAAAGTCTCAGGAGTTAGGTTTAAAATAGAAGCAATTTCATTATTTTTAAGTCTGTTAAATATAGGCTCTTTTTTTATCATCAAGTCTGCTACTTTTGCTTCTGAAGAGAGTATGGTCTCTTTATGTACTAAAGCAGAGAGTAGTGATATTTTTCCTGTAAGTGACTTCAAAAGTTCTAAGGAAAACTCTGGTTGACTTAAGTAATCATAGAGTTTATCAAAGTGTAAAAGTCCGATAGTACCCTCTGTTACAAACTCACAACTTGCAGGGAAAAGCTCTTTTTCAAAACAAGCAAACTCTGCAATAAGCCCTGGTGCTGAAAAGCGGTTAATCTGTATCTGTGAGCCTTTAGGTGAAGTTTTATAGAGTTTAATACTTCCCTCTAGTAAGATATGCAGGTAATTACTCTTGTCTCCCTCATAAAATACAATACTACCTTTAGTAAAATGTTTAATATGTGTATTGTCTTGAAGCTCTTTTATATAGGTACTTCCTAGTGCTGAAAACATAGGAATCTCTTCAAGTTTAAACATGATTTACCTTTTAAATTTTATTTGTAAGCCACTATACTCTATAAAAGATAAAATTTATCCTAATTTACATACAAATTACTCTTTATTCTCAAACCAACTTAGTTTTTCTCTCAGTTTTACTACTTTTCCTACTACTATCAACGCTGGAGTCGGTAAATCTTTAGCCTGTTCATAAATATCATCTAGCGTACCAACCACTGTTTTTTCATCAGCTCTTGTACCACGACTTATTACTGCGATAGGATAATCTTTTGGCTTTCCTATCTCTATTAGCTTTTTACAAATAGTTTTTAGACGATGAAGCCCCATTAAGAAGATGATAGTATCATCACTTTTGTAGTTTTCCCATGGAATTTGAGAGTGATCTTTCCCACTTGACTCATGTCCTGTAACTACTCTAAAAGAGACCGTTATACCACGATGCGTTACAGGGATACCTGCATACTCTGGAACTGCAATAGCAGAAGTAATACCAGGAATGAATTCAAACTTAATACCTCTTTCAAAAAGGTATATCCCCTCTTCTCCTCCTCTTCCAAATACAAAAGGGTCACCACCTTTAAGACGTACTACATTTTCATGTTTAAGTGCAGCTTGGTAGATGACTTCATTTATCTCCTCTTGAGGAAGAGTATGATGAGAATCTTCTTTTCCAACATAGATAAATTCACATCCATCTTTTGCCTCTTCTAAAATGTCTGGATTGGCTAATCTATCATAAATAATAACATCTGCCTCTTTTACTACACGAAGAGCTTTGACTGTTAATAACTCAATATCTCCAGGTCCAGCCCCAGTTAAATATACTTTTCCCATTAGTTAGACCCTTTAATTTTTTCTTCACTTAAATAACAAGAAGGATCTTCTGCCCACATATCACCGTGTATTGCATAAGCACGACTTCTTGATCCACCATTACAGATGTTTAAGTATGTACACTCTTTACACTTACCACCTAACTCTCTTGGATGCACTCTTAACTTTTGTAACAACTCAGTAGGTTTATTTGTCCAAATATCTGAAAAATCTTGATGCAAGATATTTCCTATTTTTACAGGGAAGAAAGGATCTGGTTTTACAAATCCTTCACTGTCAATGTTCAGTAGCTTTCTACCTGCTGAGTTTCCACCCCATTGGATAAGTCTAGTTTTCATCTCTTCTGCATATTCAGGGTATTTGACAATAAATCTATCATAAAATAAAATAGCATCCATCTCCATATTACCTGTAACTATCTCTATCTCTTTGTTAGTTTCATGATATTCAAATGCTTTATCTAAGATATAATTAACAGCTGTGATACGTTGCTCTTTACTCAAATCCATCTCAAGGTTTTCTAATCCTCTACCAGAGTAAACAAGATGAGAGATATATACTTTAGGGATATTATGCTTTTCGGCAAGTTCAAAAATAAATGCTAAATCATTATAGGTATCTTTTGTGATAGTAAATCTTATACCAACTTTGGTTCTTCCGTAACTGTTTAATAAATCAACTGCTTTCATAGACTCTCTAAATGACCCCTCAAGACCACGAAAAGCATCATGCACTTTTTCACTTCCATCGATACTAATACCTATGTAGTCAAATGTATCTAAAATCTTCTCTGCATTACTCTTCTTAACATAGAGTCCATTTGTAGAAAGATACGTAACAATACCTAGCTCTTTACAACGTGCTGCAATGTCATAAATGTCTTTTCTTGTAAGTGGTTCTCCACCGGAGAAAATAAGAAACTTTACCCCATTGGCTTTAAGCTTTGGAAGCGTATCCATAATATTATCTGTTGTAAGTGTATCTACTGCATCTAAATCTGATTTAGAGTAACAGTGAAGGCAAGATAGGTTACAACGATTAGTAAAATTCCAAATAGCAATACTGCCATCAAGTACCCTAGCAGGTTTTCCTGTAGTAACTGTTTTTAGTAAATTAGAGAGTCTAAACATTATTTATTTTCCATTATTTTATAATTTGATTTGAAAGATACAATATACGAAGTAATAGCATCAAGCTCTTCAGGTTTTAAGTCTGTAAACGCAGGCATAGCATTGCGTTTATATCCAAATACCTTAGAGACAGCTACTGGGTCAGTAATCATCGCTCTTATCTCATTTGTATCTCTCTTTGAAGCGATCTCTTCAAATGAGGGACCAAATGCCATAGCTGTTTGATGATGACATCCCCAGCAATACGTTTCAAATACTTTTTTACCTTCCATCTTATGACTATTTACTTTTTTTACACTTTGAGCAAATAATGAAGATGATAATAGTAGCGACAGAAGAAAAGAGTTAAAAAGTATTTTCATAACGATATATCCTTATATTGAATAGAGGGATAATAACAATATTTTAATATTGAAACGTTGATTTGGAACAAGAGTTGAATAATTTCTTCCTAAAGTACCTTATCTACTTGATTTAATCAAGACAGTTTTTCTCCTATTTGATACAATTTTAAACTTATAACTATTAAAAGGAGGACTTATCCTATGAAAAATTGGATGACTCTGTTGCTACTCTTAGCAGCTTCAACACAAACACACGCAACTCTGGAAAATACAACTTGTAAAAGCTGTCACCCAGTAATATATGCTGAGTATCAAAACTCTATACATAGTAAGTCCTCTATCTATAAAGATGTCGTACATAAAGCCGTCTGGGATAAACACCCTGCTAAAGCAAAAGGTAACTACAAGTGTGCAAAATGTCATACGCCTTCTGACCATGATGTTATGAATGGAAAAAGTAAACTAGAAGATAACGATATCCAACGTACAGAGCCTATCTCTTGTCAACAGTGTCATAAGATACAAAGTGTTGAAAAACATACAAAAGCAAACAAAAATATACTCATTACAAAACCAAAAACTTTTTTCTCTGCTGATAAGGTTCTTAAAGGAACTAAAGTCATCTTTAAAGAAGAGAGCAGTTTCTTTGGAATGTTTAAGAAAACTACAGGTTCACCTTACCATGACATAGACTACAGTAATGAGAGCTACTATAACGGTGACTCATGTATGGGTTGTCACTCTCATAAACAAAATGGAAAAGGGTTTGTAGTATGTGACCTTGAAGTAAAACAAGGAGACTCTAAAGAGAGTTGTGTTTCATGTCACCTTCCACAAGTTCAAGGTTCTTTAGCCAACCAAAAAGAGAGTTCAACTCATGCATTTCATGGACAAAGTATACATGACAGTACACCAAAACTACTCTCTAAGTATATAAAACTCTCTTTGAAGAAAAACAGTAATGGATTTGAAGTAAACATTAAAAATGAAGCTACACATACCCTCTTTCCTCAACCACTAAGACTAAACCAACTCAGAGTTAGCATAGAGAGAGAAGGAAAAGTGATAGACCTTAAAGTAGAAAACTTTGCAAGAGTCATAGGAACTGAAGGAAAAGCATCTATGCCATGGTTAGCAGATGCCATTATCTCTGATACTTCTATTAAGGCACTTGAGACACGAACCGTTAACTATAACGATGTAATTAAAGAGGGTGATATAGTAGTAGTGCAGTTTGGATACTACATTGTAAACCCAAAATCTGCTAAGAAACTAGAAATCACAGATAAGAAAGTGACTGAGTTTATTATACTTACAAGAAAACGATTTATTATTTAAATAACTAGATATTGTCGGGGGGAGAGAAAACTCCCGACCTACATCAATACTCCACAAAATACTCCACTAACCCCCCCTCTATTTTTATAACTTTCACTAATAAAAACACATCATTAAACCATTGATAAGTATCAAAAAGTTTGCAAATCGTCAAATAGGAGTAATTTAGTCTTATTTAATGATTTAAATCAACTTCTTCTTCATTTAATTAGGTTATATTGCTCTTATAACTAATTAGGAGTTATTTTCTCCTAATTAGAATTCAAAGAAGGATTTACTTATGAAACATGTAGTATTACTAGCATTATTAGTAGGAACAACTTTAGTAGCCGATGTAGAAAATGGAAAAGCAGTCTTTGCTGCAAACTGTGCGACATGCCATACTGTCAATGGAGGTAATGCTTTAGGACCAGATATGAATATAGTCTCTTATACCAGAAGAAAAGCAGAGATAGAAGCTTATGCCAAAGACCCTTACAGTTTAGCTAAAACATTTGGGTACAGTGCAAATGCTATGCCTACTCTACCCTTAGAAGATCAAGAGTTTAAAGATGTAGCAGACTACATTGATTCTCTACAACCCTTTAAAAAATGGATGAAGAAGAAGTAACATTGACAACTATCAACCGTTTTATGCCTTAGCTAAGGTACAATAGCACATTATGACTTTAGGAGAATATCATGGATGTAAAGCACTACTATAACCCTCATGGAGAAGAGATACTTGATGAAAAGATATATGGAGGAAATCCAACAGGATTTGTAGACTTCAATAAATCTAAATACCGATGGGATAGTAACATTTATGACTTGATGAATGCCAATACTTGGTTTCCTAGTGAAGTCAATACCAGTACAGAGAAAAAAAACTTTGACAAGCTCTCTCCTAATGAGCAATCTATTTACAAAATGACTTTTGCACAACTTAGTTTTAATGACTCTGCTCAGGAGGAGTACCTTAGTGACTTTAGAAGTCTTGCGAGTAACCGTTTGGTTAAATCTACTATTACTTTACAGATGATGCAAGAGGTCAACCACTCTAAAAGTTATGCCGTACTTCTTGATGCTTGTGGTAACTCAGATGAAGTCTTTAACCTCTACAAGTATGATGATATGCTTAACCAGAAAAATCAGAAAATAGCAGAACAATTTGCACGGCACATAGAGGGTGGTTCAGCAGATAAGATGTTACTTAGTGCTATGGCATCTGTAAACTTAGAAGGTATCTACTTTCTTTTAGGATTTAGTTACATTTACTTACTTGGAGACAAAGTACCAGGAGCTAGAGATATGATAAAGTTTATCGCAAGAGATGAGCTAAATACCCACTTACCACTTTTTGCCAACATATTTAAAACCATTCAAAAAGAGAATAAGATACAAACAAGTACTATCGACTCTGCTTACACCATGATAGAAGAGGCTGTACAAATAGAGTTAGAGTACGGTAAGTACCTACTTCAGCAGTTTCCTATTATGGGGACAACAGAAGAGCTAATGGAAAGAACGGTTTATAACTATGCAAATGATAGACTAAAAAAGATAGGACTTAGGCCTATTTTTAAACAGAGTGAAACGACTTATTTACAAAAACTTGTTACAAAACATCAAGAGATGAATGAGGTAAAGAGTAATTTCTTTGAATCTAACGTCTCAAACTATGCAAAATCAAGTATTGATTTAAATGACTTTTAAATGATGACCACTGCAAACTTTCTGCCTTACTTAAAATGTGTGGGTACAGGACCTAAACGTAATAGAGATTTAACTAAAGATGAGATGAAAATAGTCATGCGAGCTTTTTTAAATAAAGAGGTACTCCCAGAACAGATAAGTGCTTTTTTACTAGGATGGCGTGTCAAGGGTGAGAGTTTAGAGGAGTTTGAAGCTTCCATAGAGGTGTTTGATGAGTTTATCAAACAAACACCTCTTCAAAACTCCATAGAGTTTGGTTATCCCTATGATGGTAAAGTAAAAAATCCTTATCTTATTACGTTAACAGCAGCGTATTTACAGAAGTTTGATGTACAACTTTCACTGCATGGTGACTTGCTACAACCTGCTAAAGGTGGGACTACACTTAAAGAGGTATGTGAGCAGAGTACTCTACCTTCAAACCTGCACTTTTTTGATAGAGCTATCTACTTTAAAGAACTCCATGAGTTAAGTGACATAAGAGCAAAACTTGGTCTGCGTTCATCATTTAACACCATAGAAAAGCTACTAAACATCACACAAAGTGATACTGCTATCATAGGTGCATTTCACAAACCATTTGTTGAGAAGTATATCAAACTCTTTCAAGCACGGTATAAAAAGTTGGTTATTATTAAAGGTAATGAGGGTACACCTGAAATTTTCTCTAAGTGTGCAATAACCATTGTAAAAGATGGTGTAGTAGAGGAGATAAAAATAGATCCTAAAGATTATGGTATCAACTATAAAAGATCTACAGAGCGTATCTCTTTAGAGACCTCTTTAGAGCTAGTTAACAACCCAAATGAAGCGTTCTTAAAATTAGCAAAGCTAAATGCAGGAGTCATTTTGTACCTAAGCGATAAAGTACAAAGTATAAAAGAGGGGTTTGAATCAATAGGGTAGCGTCAGGGAGTGTAAATAATTCTGTGTCAATTAGATAAAATGTTAAACACAGAAGGATTTAAAGATGAAAATGGAAATAGACGTTACAGAGTTTGCAACACAGCTCAAAGCAGGAAAAGGTATTGGAGGGA